>Ga0187893_10010573_pt1 | contig 13692 bp, 10 predicted proteins | sample MA1701074metaG_FD_139574 | JGI IMG/M metagenome (GOLD analysis project Ga0187893, IMG submission 139574) | White microbial mat communities from a basaltic lava cave in the Kipuka Kanohina Cave System on the Island of Hawaii, USA - MA170107-4 metaG ...
TCGGACGAACCGCCACTCATGAAGCAGGTCACTGGCTCGACCTGAAGCATATCTGGGGCGACACTCCCGGTTGCAATCCCGATGACGGCATCTCCGACACGCCCGTGCAGGCGGATGCAACGCAGGGCTGCCCGCAGTTTCCGCAGGTGTCGTGCAGCAACAGTCCCAATGGAAATATGTTTATGAACTATCTGGATTATACGGACGACCGGTGCATGAACCTGTTCACCACCGGACAGCGTACCCGTGCCATGCAGGCATTTCTTGTCTTTCGAGCATCGCTGCAGGCATCAACCGGACTAGTACACCTGGCTCCTGTGAATATTAATTTATCTGTCGAGAATATTTCTGTACCGTCAGGCCTGCTCTGCCGCACACGGTTCATTCCTGAAATAACCATCAGGAATACCGGCAATGCGATTATTAATAATTTCACGATTGAATATTCCGTGGACCATACCGATTATCAATCGGTGCAGGTAAATATGAATATGAATTCAAATGATGCACTAACGGTTTTACTGCCCGAAATTGCCGCCACACCCGACCTGCATCTTTTTACTGCGCGGATTAAGAACATAAACGGACTCGCATCGGATGAGATCACCACCGATAATTTCAAAACACGCAGCTTTCTGGCTGCTCCCGAAAAATTCGGATGCCCCGTTTATCCTGAAATTCCTTCCATTGCCATTACGCCCAATCCCGCAAAGGACAACCTGGTGATCGAAACGTATTTTAAAGAAGCATCCATTGCCTTGGTAAATATTTATGATGTTATTGGTAAACGGATTTTCACCGCTTCGATGCAAAAATCGGTGGGTGATGTTTTCCGGTTCAATATCGAAGGGTTAAGCAACGGGATGTACTTTGTACAGGTGCGGACTTTCGACAAGGAAGCTTCTGCTAAATTTGTTATTCATCATTAAACTGTATGAATAAAGCAGATCACACGGTTGAGGAATTAATCAGCAGATCTTCGGTGAATACGGAGGTGAAAGATATTGTATGGAAAGCAATTTCCGGCACACGCATCAGCACACATGAAGCCGTCATTCTGTATGAACAGGGGGAACCCGCAATGCTCGGTGCGGCTGCCAATGCCATCAAAGAAATGCGTCATGGCAAATCTGTTTTTTTCAACCGTAATTTCCACATCGAGCCGACCAACATCTGCGTTTTCGCTTGTACCTTCTGCTCGTATTCGCGGCTGTACCGAAACCGAGAGGAGGGCTGGGAACTTTCACTTAATGAAATGCTCGACAGGGTGAAAATGTATGACGGTATCCCGATAACCGAAGTGCACATCGTAGGGGGCGTTCATCCCAAGCTGGGCCTGGAATTTTTCTGTGAATTACTCCGTCAGATAAAACAACACCGGCCCGAACTTCATATTAAAGCATTTACAGCCGTAGAGCTTGAATACATGATCCGCAAAGGGGGACTCAGCTATCACGAAGGACTAACCCGGCTGCGGGAATCCGGACTTGACTCATTGCCGGGAGGCGGAGCTGAAATTTTTGATGAAAATATACGCAGCAAAATCTGTGATGATAAATGCTCTTCGGATCAGTGGCTCGAAATTCATGAAACAGCTCACCGGCTTGGGATGTATTCAAATGCAACGATGCTGTACGGGCATATTGAAAATTACCCGCACCGGGCAGACCACCTCAGCCGTCTTCGTACGCTTCAGGATAAGACCCACGGATTCAATGCTTTTATTCCCCTAAAATTCAGGAATAAAAATAACCAGATGTCGCACATCCGGGAAGCCACAATGATTGAGGATTTGAAAAATTATGCGGTGTCGAGAATTTTCCTTGACAATTTTCCGCACATCAAATCGTATTGGCCCATGATCGGAAAGCATACTGCGCAGGCATCCCTTTCGTGGGGGGTGGATGACCTGGACGGAACGATTGACGATTCCACCCGCATTTATTCAATGGCAGGCGCTGAGGAGCAGCATCCTTCGATGACAACTTCAGAGATCACTCAACTGATTTCACAATCCGGAAGAGTTGCGGCAGAACGCGACACGCTTTATAATCTGATCTGAATCCGGATAAAATTTTTGCTGCTAAAGATTAAGGTTTCGGTATTAATTATGCTTTACCGGCTTTGAATGTATTTTTGCAGCCCTTAATATCAGAAGATAAAGTCAATCCATTTCCATGAAACCACAACATCCGCTCCGGCATGAAACATTGCTGCAGATTGCTTCGCAATACGGCACGCCACTCTATGTTTATGATACCGCTAAAATCAAATATCAATATGAGCGGCTCACACGGTCATTCAATGGAATAAACATGCGCGTCTTTTACGCATGTAAGGCATTATCCAACATCAATATTCTGAAATTCATCTGCGGGCTGGGTGCCGGGCTCGATACGGTTTCGATCGGAGAAATGAAGCTCGGCTTGCTTGCCAGATTCCGTGCTGAGGATATAATTTTCACTCCCAACTGCGTAGCGCTTGATGAAATCATTGCAGCCAAAGAAGCAGGTGTGAATGTGAATATTGACAACATCTCTATCCTTGAACAATTCGGAAACCTTTTCGGGAGCAGCTATCCCGTCTGCATCCGCATCAATCCGCATATCATGGCAGGGGGGAATTATAAAATTTCAACTGGGCATATTGACAGCAAATTCGGAATTTCGATTCACCAGTTGCGCCACATCGAGCGTATCATTAAATCAACCGGCATCCATGTAAAGGGGCTGCACATGCACACCGGGTCGGAAATCATGGATACCGATGTATTCATGCGCGGGGTGGAAATCATGTATGAGCTTGCTGAACATTTTCCGGAAATCGAATTTATTGATATGGGCAGCGGATTCAAAGTACCTTATCAGCATGAAGATCCTGAAACGAATGTAGAAGAGCTCGGAGCACGCTTGTCGGAAAGCTTCAAGTCATTTTCCGCAAAGTTCAATCACAATCTTCAGCTTTGGTTCGAACCGGGAAAATACATTGTAAGTGAAGCCGGATATTTTTTAGTGAAGACCAACGTTGTAAAACAGACCACCGCTACAGTTTTTGCAGGAGTAAATTCCGGATTCAATCACCTGATCCGTCCAATGTTTTATGATGCATATCACTTCATACAGAACATTTCAAATCCAAAAGGCACAGAACGGATTTACACCGTGGTGGGAAATATTTGCGAAACCGACACTTTTGCCTGGGACCGCAAGCTCAATGAAGTGCGCGAAGGCGATATCCTTTGTTTTTATAATGCAGGCGCTTATGGATTTGAAATGTCATCCCATTTCAATTCACGGCTTAAACCTGCTGAAGTGATGGTGCTGGATGGTCAACCGGTTCTGATCCGTAAAGCTGAAGTATTCAATGACCTTCTTAAAAATCAGATTATACCGGAAGAAAGTTTTTCTTTAAAATAAATTACGTCAAAAGGTTGATTTATTTCGATTCCTGCCATTCACCTTTCAAACGAACCGGGCACTGCAGATGAAGTGCATGTTCAAGAAAATTATTCGAAAAATGGTTTGTATCGGTTGTGATTTCCCCTGCTGACAAGAACCCGGAGGGGGGAAGCGGCTTCAGGTCAATTATACCATTGTAACCGGAAGCGTTCAGACGAACAAGATAATCCCATCGCGCATCATAAGCTGCTGCATATTTTGAAGCAATATCAAATTGCAGCCATGTGGTGATAACCACAAATAAAAAAATCAATGCAGCATTCGGAATTTTTAGATTATTCAAGACCGGATGCAACCGGACCTTTCTGCCGCATCCGAAAAATAACGCGGCAAAGCTGACGGCAATCAGAAAAGTTATTTGCGAAAGCGCACGATCGGGTCCCAGCTCACTCATCATAACGGCTGCAGGCGCGAGGCAAACCGGAATGAAGAAAATGACGATTAAAATAATTTTCCTGATTGAAAATAAATATTCCTTCAACATCATCCGTTGCCGCCCCTCCTGCCCTTCCGCTCCCAAATACAACCAGGGCAAACTGAAAAGAACCAGCAATGGCAGGTGCTGAGGCAGCCGGATAAAAAATATTTTTATGCATGACTTTACAAAAATCCAGAGGGTTTGATACCATTCCACATGTGGCAGTGCGCTGATACGAGTGTCATTTCCCGGAGCAGTCATGGTAAATAAAAAGCTGCCCAGTAAAAACACAATCGTCATTAATTGTTTTGCTATAAGCGAATTATTTACCGGAAGCAGAATTACCGGATTTTTTCTCCACACAGAAAAAATCAAATAAGAAGCTAATACAAACAGAACAACAACCGCAAATGATTCGCTCGCACCCCCGATATACATTGCGGAAATTGCAAGGACAGGAAGGTGATGAAATTTTAATTTTTCACTGAGAAATATTCTAATCAACAAAAGTGTAAGAACAATGCTCCATAAATAAACGCATACATGTACCAGCCAGAACCACGTTTCCCCCTTCGAATAGCTCGTGAAAAACAGGGTCATCAGAAGAAGTGCCGCATGCAAATGAACTTTTGTCAGGGAAACTGTAATGCGAAAAGTAATAAAAAGCTTTTTCAGCAGAGAGAGAATTAACAGATAGAGAGATAAAAATGTAAGCAGGATGAATGCAGCGAGAAACCAGGCATTCTTGCTGAAAAGGAAAACCACAAAACCAGTAAGGGGATATGCCGTCCACCTGCCGCTCCATGATTGATAAAGATGTTTCACATATCTAATGATGCCGGGATCATTTAAGCTGCCGAGATAATCCCAATCATCAATCACTAACCGGTTGTAAAAGCTTAGGAATAAAAGCATCAGCGAAAACGCTGCAACAGAAAGCAAGAGCAATACTTCATAATTGTTTTTAAATGCAGGTTTCACCTTTTCCAATCAACGGGTTTTCAAGTTTTCGGAAAAATATTTGTGACAAAAAATGGATGCCGCTGCAGAAACGTTGAGTGATTCGGCAGCCGATTCGTTCTTTTTGGGAATACACACTTTTTCATCACATAATTGAGCAAGCTCTGGATTAATTCCTCTCGCTTCGTTTCCAAGAATCAAAACAGAATTTTCAGAAAACGTAAATTCTGAAATGTTTTTTCCTTCCAGCGTGGCAGCATAAACTTCCGGATAAAAGCGTTCTTTAAGCTGCCGGATCATCGAAGGCAGATCGCCATAAAAAATCTTAACTCGAAACACTGAACCCATGGTGGCCTGAACTACTTTGGGATTGAATGCATCTACCGAATCATCAGAACAAATAATATGTTTTACTCCAAACCAATCTGCTGTTCTGATCATCGTTCCCAAATTTCCCGGATCGCTGATCTGATCAAGCATTATCGTTAAACCCTCCTGACGGAAATCGTTTTCAAAATTCCGGTCCGGAATCTGCACGATTGCAAGCACCCCCTGACTGGATTGAAGGGTTGAGATCTTCTGCAATTCATCCGGGGATATGCTGATAACATTTTCATCTGATAAAAAATCCAATTCCCCGTCAGCATAAATAGCATGAATTTTATAATCTGAATGAATCAGTTCATTCACGATTTTTTTGCCTTCTGCAATGAAAAGCCGTTCGCGCTCCCTGAATTTTTTAACATGGAGGGATTTGATAAATTTTATCCGGCTTTTTGAAATCATGCACTTGCATTGATTAACATTGAATCCATTCAACAGCAATCAAAATTAGTCCTTAATTGTACTTTTACAAACTTTGTGACCGCCAATTTGTGAATAAAAAATTCCGCTTTCCTGCCTGGTTCATTCCGGTTCTGCTTTTGTCGTCATGCAGCCCCCTGCGCAAATTATCCCCGGACGCCATCCTGCTGAATAAAAATGTGATTGTGGCAGATCGCAGTGGGCTGGTTCAGAAAATAAAACCCATAATCAAGCAAAAGCCAAACCGGAAAATTCTCGGGTTATTCCGGTTTCACCTAGGGGTTTACATTGCGTTCAACAGGGGTAAGGAGCGTAAATGGAAAAACTGGGTGAAGAATACCATCGGAGAACCCCCTGTTCTGCTCGATACGGCACTAACAGAAAAATCGCGGGAACAAATCCGGCAGTTCATGGTGAATACCGGCTATTTTAATGCAGACGTAACGGATACCACCATTCTGAAAAAGGGAAGGAAGGCGAATGTTTATTATTATATCCGGTCGAATGAACCGTATCAAATCCGGACAATTGAATATTCGATTTCAGATACTGCCATTCGTAATATTGTATTAACGAATACTTCCAGCGCGCTGATCAAAAGCGGAAACCGATTTGATACGCGCATGCTTCAGCAGGAACGCGAGAGAATGACCACTTTGCTGAAGAATCATGGCTATTTTTATTTTACTCAACAATTTATTTCATACCAGGTGGACAGTGCGCTTAAATCAAATGAAGTGGATCTTTTTCTGCAAATCAAAAACAGAAATATCTCATCGGACGATTCCACACTCAGTCAGAATCATATTGCCTACAGCATCAGCGATGTTTTTATTAACTCAGATTTCAATCCCGTAAGAGCTGATTCCAACTTATTCACTGACAGTGTGTATTATAGCAACAGGTACTTCCTGTTCAGAACAAAATACCATAATTACAGACCCGCTGCGCTTTCCAAAAACATTTTTATTACGAAAGATAAAAAATACAATCTGACAGATCATGAAAGTACCTACCGGTATCTTGCCGACCTTGGAAATTTCAGATTTATCAATATCAATTTTTCGCCCGATACTGATTCTATCGGCAGTATGGACCGGCTGAATTGCTTTATTAACCTTACGCCTAATTTCCGGCAGAGCTACAGGGTGGAAATCGAAGGGACCCATAACGGTGGAAATTTCGGAACGGCAGGAAGCTTTATTTATGCCAACCGGAATGTTCTGAAAGGAGCAGAATTACTGGAGCTGAAGTTGAAAGCGGCATTCGAAAACCAGAGCAATTTTGCGGGTGAAGAACGCAGATTGCTTTTTTTCAATACTTATGAATACGGTCCGGAAATCAGTCTGACGATTCCGCAAAACGGCTCACAGCGCGTTATCAACTTAATTTCCTCATACAATGTTCAGAACCGTCCCGAATTCAACCGGGAGATAGCTACTTTTTCGGTGAGCAAGACATTCAGGATGAAAAAAAATGTAATTCACATCGTTACTCCTGCCGAAATCAATTTTGTAGCCGTAACGCAGGATTCGGTATTTAAAAAAATTCTTGAAGACATAGGCGATCCGGCATTATCCGACAGCTATGACGACCACTTGATTGCAGGAGGGCGGTACAGCTTTATTCTTAATACGCAACAGTTGAATAAGCTGAAGAGCTTTTTTTATTTCAGGTTTAATTTTGAATCGGCAGGAAATGCTATTCGCGCTGTAGAAGAGTTGAGGGGGCGGGTGCCGGTGAATGACAGCAGCTATTCCATCCTGAAAAACATATATGCACAATACATCCGTCCGGATGTTGATTTCCGTTTTTATCACATCATTGATGAAAATAATACTATGGTATATCGTCTGGCAGGGGGCATCGGCATTCCTTATCTGAATTCGCGCACGCTGCCTTTTGAAAAAAGTTTTTTTGCCGGAGGCGCCAATGATTTGCGCGCTTACAGCGCCCGATCCATCGGTCCGGGATCGTATGATGACGAACTCAGGGTGCAGCAGTCGGGGGAAATAAAGATGAATGCAAATATTGAATACCGTTTTGACATCATCCGGATACTGGAAGGAGCTTTGTTTATGGATGCAGGAAATGTCTGGCTTACTAAGGATGATGCAAGACGTCCCGGAGGAACATTTGAGCCAAACCGGTTTTTAAATGAAGTTGCCATCGGTGCCGGCATGGGTTTCAGATTCGATTTCAATTATTTTATTATCCGTCTGGACATTGGTTACCCTATGCGCGATCCGCGAAACGCTGATAACAAACGTTGGGTTTATCAAAACCTGAAGCCCGATGATGCTAAATTTAATTTCGGAATTGGTTATCCGTTTTAGAATCGTCCGGAAAAAATTGATGAAAAGAGAATTAAACTTTCAATCTTAATTAGACACTATTTCGCAGCTTTTCATTTTGTGAAGCAATGGCGAAGTGATGATAATATTTTTCCAATGAGGCGAAATCGGAATCGAATAATGGTCAGTCATAGTACGCATCACATAAAGTTCATTTGACACGGCACAGCGCTCGCAATTGGTCATGTCATAGGGGGAGCAGAAATTGTAAGTATCAACAATTAGTGAGCGAGATAAAAACTGATTTCAATCAGCCGCTGAATTTTTTTGCGTCCGCTTCTGCGCTTTGCCCGGTTCGCTGCCGATATTACGAGGTTGTTCGAAAAGCGAAAGCTCAAAACCACTTGCCGGCTGCCAATGAAGAATGCTGAAATTTCATGTCAGCACAAAATTAATTTGTTTGCAATGGTAATCATTTATTGACTTATCGAATCTTCTGAATTGGTAACGTCATTCCGCAGATCTGAATATCTTAGTTCATTATTCTTCCACTACAGCCCCGCCTTTATACAATTGCTTCCTGTATTTAATGGAAGGCGATTGAATAAATTTTCCCAAACCGAGCTTATTCCAGATTGCATCAATGCGTTGTATGGTTTGCTCATCCGATACCAGGATGTTAGGCCAGTCGCGTTCAAATCCATCGAGGGCTTTAGTTTTGCGGGTTCCATCAAAAAACATCAGTGCATGATCCTGGTTAGTAATTAAAATAGAGTCGCGTTTCGGATCCACATTATTCGAAAAACGCCAAACAGAATCCGCAATATCCGAAATGTCCATAGTATGTTCAAGAAACAATACCACTTTCGCCTTTCTGATTTCATCCATTTTAAAAAGCCGGGCAGCCAGTTCACGAATATGGTTTTTCCGACTTTTTTCCACTGCAATCAGCATGAGTGAAATGCCCTTTTCCAAAAGGGAATAATTAATCTGGCGGATTTCATTAAACGTTCCCAATATCTTATTTGCTGCCTTGCTGTAATTCGGATTTAGTTCAGAGAATTGCCGTGGATTATTACCTGCTGCTGCAGGATAAGGCAGTTCCTCATCAAATTTTTTAGTTGCATCTATTCCCATTTTTCCACCAAATGCCATTCGTGAACAGGAATGATCGAGGACATCGGTGGGTCCCTGAGTGAAAATTATGTCTGATGCCGGATTTACATGCGCAGAAATATATTTTGCTACTTCATAATTATCGTGAATATTTACCTTGCCATCCACCACGATCATCATTTTGGTGAACATCATCTGCCCTGCCCCCCAAAGAGAATTCATAACTTTTAATGCCTGGCCTGGATATTCCTTATTTATTTTTACAATCACCAGATTATGAAACACACCCTCTACCGGAAGCACCATATCGGTAATTTCAGGAACCATCGTCATTTTAATGGGTGCAAGAAAAATCCGTTCGGTAGCTTTACCGATCCATGCATCTTCCTGAGGGGGAATACCCACAATGGTGGAAGGATAAACTGCATCTTTCTTGTGTGTAATGCAGGTGATATGAAAGCGGGGATATAAATCGGCAAGGGAATAATATCCGGTATGATCGCCAAAAGGTCCTTCGAGAATAAATTCTTCATCCGGATCAATGTATCCTTCGATTACAAAATCCGAATCTGACGGAACATACATATCATAACCATATTTTTCTTTTGTAAGCGTCATGCACTTTACCAGTTCCACATTTTTTTTACGGATGAAACCTGCAAGCATAAATTCATCCACGCCATCAGGCAAGGGGGCAGTGGCACAATAGGTATAAGCCGGGTCTCCGCCAAGCGATACGGCTACCGGCATTCGCTTTCCGGATTTTTTGTATTCATTGAAATGCCTTGCCGAAACTTTGTGGCGATGCCAGTGCATTGCGGTCAGATCGGGTCCGAAAACCTGCATTCTGTATAAACCTACATTCCGCACTAGCGTATTCGGCTCGATGGTTTGAATTATGGGTAAGGTCAGAAAAGGTCCGCCATCTTCGGGCCAGCATTTCATTACCGGCAGCTTGGTCACATCGGGAGGATCCATCACTTTCTGCTGACATTCCCCCCTCCCCCCTTTATGCTTTGGCATCCAGGAGCCAATTTCCTGTAATTGCGGAAGCATTTTCAATTTGTCCATAACGCTGGTTTTAGGGGAAGATAACGAGTGGAACAACTTCATGATGCCGGCAGCAATGTCATCGAGTTTGTTTACTCCAAGCGCCATTGCCATGCGCTTCTCTGTACCCATCGAATTGATGAGAAGCGGAAAGGGCGTTCCGGTATTTTCAAATAACAATGCCGGTCCGCCATGTTTTGAAATCCGGTCGGTAATCTCAGTGATTTCGAGGATAGGATTAATATACTCCTGAATACGGACTAACTCTCCTGCACGTTCAAGAGATTGAATAAAATGCTGCAAATTTTTATACGCCATGATGAAGTCCCGGAAATTCAAAATTATAAAACACCGGCAGAAAAAATCCGCTCATTACCTGCCATCTGAAAAAATGGCTTGAAAAGATGAGACAGTAAGTTCCCAACTCTTAACGGGCTGCTCGAAATTTATCAATCCCGGCACCGTGATGTATTCTTTTACAAATTGAAATCCTGTTTTTGCAAGTGTTCTGTTCGGAGCTTCGTTTAAAGCATACGGTTCGCAGATGACTTTTTTCAACTGAAGATTTTTAAAAAAAAATGGCAGGGTTATTTTTACAAATTGAGTTCCTGCGCCTTTTTGCCGAAAACCGGAATTCCAGATGTGCAGATGCATGTGTGCCTCCTTGCCAAAAGTTATTTTGTTCACATTGGAATGGCCGCATGCCTTCCCCTCGTGAAGCCAGATTATGCAGTATGCTTTCTTTTGTGGATAGTCCTGATCCAATTGTTCGAGGAGCATAGATTCAAAGTCCGTTCTTGCCGGAATTTTTTTCAAATCCACTCCCAGCGATTGAAGAAATTCGGGAGGTGACTCATACCAGTAGCGTAGCAGCATCGGTATATCCTGCTGTTGAATTTCACGTACAGATAGTTTATGAATCATATCCGGCAAAATTATTCATACAATGGCATACCACAGGTATTTGTCTATTATTCTGCAATAATATTTTTCTTTTTTAATTTCGCTTGGTTAATGCGCATTTTTCCTGAATCCGAAAGAAATGATATCTGAAGATTTTCTCCAGTACTTATGGAAATTTAAGCTTTTCAATGCTCCATTATTAACCACCGATGGCGAAGAAGTGCAGATTATCAAATCAGGAGAACATAACCATGATTCCGGTCCGGATTTTTTTAATGCCGAAATAAAAATCGGAAAGACGGTTTGGGCCGGGAATGTGGAAATTCATATTGACTCATCCGGCTGGACGGAGCATCGTCATGAACAAGATGATGCATACCGAAATATTATTCTGCATGGAGTTTTCCAATCAAGCAGAAAAGATTTTGTTCAGAACGGAATCCGGATTCCGGAAGTGGAGTTCAAAAACCGTTTCAATCCTATGTTGTGGAACACTTTTGAATACCTCAAAAAATCCAAGGATAAAATTCCGTGTGGCAGCTTAATTCATCGTGCCGACAGGATTACAATCAGCACATGGCTTGAACGGATGCTGGTTGGGCGGCTTGAAAACAAAATTTCAGTATTTGACAATTTACTTCACCAAAATAAAAATGACTGGTCCGAAACGTTTTATCAGGCTCTTTCAAGGAATTTCGGTTTCCGGCTGAATACGGTGCCCTTTGAACTTCTTGCCAAATCGCTGCCTTCCAAAATTCTTGCCCGCCAAAAATCTCAAATAATTCAGATAGAAGCATTGCTTTACGGTCAGGCAGGCCTGCTCGAAAGAAATTTCCGGGATGATTACCCCATACAGCTAAAACGTGAATATGCATTTCTGAAAAATAAATTCAATCTGATGCCCATTGAAAAGCATCTTTGGAAATTTGCAAAAACGCGCCCTGTAAATTTTCCGACTATACGAATCGCACAATTTGCCATGCTCATTTTCAAAAGCTCTCATTTGCTCACAAACATTCTTGAAACGAAAAATATTTCCGATATCATCCGATTATTTAAAGTGCATGCATCCGGATACTGGAATAATCATTTCCGTTTCGATGCAAAAGGTCCTGAGTCTGAAAAACATCTTGGAAAATCATCCATTGAAAATATTCTGATTAATACAGTGGCACCGTTATTATTTTTATATGGAAAAGAAAAAAATGAAGACTACATTATAAACCGCTCATTGCAAATTCTTGAGCAACTTCCACCGGAATCAAATCACATTGTACGCGCATGGGAGCAAACGGGCGTTGTCGCCAAAAATGCTTATGAAACCCAGGCGCTCATTGAGCTGAAAAATAATTACTGCAATCAGAAAAAATGTCTGCAATGTGCTATTGGGATGAAAATTCTTAGCAGAACCAACTGATAATTTTTATGATTGAAAAAATAAAAACACTTTTTGAATATTTTGCCTTTGGTGTCTGCGAGTGGTGGGGCGAAAAATTGAAAATAAGATCAGCCAACATCCGGCTTTTTTTTATTTATGCTTCCTTTCTTACCATCGGCTCGCCTCTGATTATTTATCTTGCCATGGCATTTGTATTGAATTTGCGGAATTTGGTAAAGAAAAGAAGAGGAAGTGCATTTGATTTATAGACATTGATTTACTTTTCTCCATTTAATTTTTTATGAGCAATCCAATGAAAATATTAATTACAGGCAGCAATGGTTTGCTTGGACAAAAATTGGTTTACGCACTTCGATCTCGTGCAGATGTAAATCTCATTGCTACTGCGCCCGGAAAAAACAGGATCAGGGAACAGGAAGGATATACTTATGAAGAACTTGATATTACCGATTCACATGCTGTAGAAAAAATTTTCAGCAACCATCAGCCGGATTGCATTATCAATACTGCTGCAATGACCAATGTGGATGCATGCACTCTTCATCCCGATACCTGCACTAAAATCAATGTGGATGCAGTGCGGATAATTGCCGAAAATTGTAAAAAGCACAGCACACATCTTATTCAGATTTCCACTGATTTTATTTTTGATGGTTCGAAGGGACCTTACAAAGAAGAGGATATTCCCAACCCCCAAAGTGTTTATGCACAATCCAAGCTCGATTCTGAAAAAATTATTCAGCAGGCAGGAATTGACTGGTGCATCATTCGTACCATAATTATTTATGGAGTAACCGATGACCAACAAAGAAGCAATGTAGTGCTTTGGGTAAAAAATTCGCTCGAACAGAAAAAGACAATCACAGTAATAACGGACCAGTACCGTTCCCCTACCCTTGCGGAAGATCTTGCTCAGGCATGCATCAGCGCAGCATTAAAGAGTTCACAAGGAATTTTTCATGTATCAGGCAAAGAATTGATGAGCATCATTGAAATAGCAAATAAAGTGGCAGATTATTTTCAGCTTGACAAGTCATTTATTAAGCCCGTAACTTCCGAGGAGCTGAATCTGCCCGCAAAAAGGCCTCCAGTAACCGGATTTATTCTGGATAAGGCAATCCGTGATCTCAATTATGAACCGCACACTTTTGAAGAAGGATTGAAAATAGTTGCTGAACAATTAATTAATAAGGCATCATTGCATCAGGAAGGATAAAAGCAGGGTGAAATTGAAACAAAAAAGGCGGAACCTACAGAGTTCCGCCTTAAACCAACCTATACCAATATTCA
>Ga0187893_10010574_pt1 | contig 13691 bp, 5 predicted proteins | sample MA1701074metaG_FD_139574 | JGI IMG/M metagenome (GOLD analysis project Ga0187893, IMG submission 139574) | White microbial mat communities from a basaltic lava cave in the Kipuka Kanohina Cave System on the Island of Hawaii, USA - MA170107-4 metaG ...
AGGGCGCGACCGCCTTCGCGACGAAACGAAATGGCTGGTACAGATCGCCAGTGATGACCGTAATCGGCGTATCGGGTTGGGCGCGTCCGGCCGCGACGGCCAGCCGAAGCTGAAAGGGCGCGGTTGTTTCCGTCGAGAATCACGCACTCACCGTTTTCAGGATCGGGGACAGTGATCAGCGACCATTCCGGCCGCCACTCGAATGTCCCGTCGGTCTCATCGACCGCTTCACCCAGCCGATAGGTGCCTCCCGTGATCTTCGGCCAGCGATCCGTAGGCATCGCGCCGATGAAGCGAAACGCGTCGATGTCGGCGGCAGTCACGCTCTCCTCGGTCCACCGCTCCACGAGGCCTTCGAACGCCTGAAGGATTCCCGGCGTGTCCTTCGAACCGGCGCCCACCCAGCGAGTCACTACGTCACGGAACTCGATCCCTCTGGCGGCCAAGTTAATCGTCACACTCGCTTCTCCTGAGATCCGTCCTTCAAGAAGCTTCGCCGGCTCAGCGGCCGATGAATTCTCCCGGTGCGTTTCGGATCGAGGCGGTGTCGAGGTCATCGGCCGCTCCCACATCCAGCACTCTCTCGGTGAGCGTGGTGCCCGGGTCATAGACGAACGGAATCACCGCGCGGCCCCATCGCGACCCTGCCCGAAGGGCTGTAACGCCTTCCCTGACAACCTTCCGCGCGAGGTATGACAGGGAAGGTCACACCGGACCACACGGCCGTTCGGCCCTCGATGCTTCCAGCCCAGCGTCGATCGCCCGGTCAGTGCGTCTAGCCCGGCCTCCTGGAGCCCCCGCCATCATTGTTAAGTCAACCGAGCGAGGAGCCTCCCGCCCCTGCGGACGCTTGACCCAGCACCGGCGCGTCGCAGGCCAATAATAGGCCCACCGGCACCGAGGCAGGACGCGAAGCAGATGTGACCCCGGACGTCACGGATGCGGGCGAGGCGACGGCTCTCGAACGGCAGAGGTCACGATGCCCTCGGTGACGGACCGGCCTCTCGAGAAAACGAGCCTGGAGACCGCGGCACTGTGACCTTCCCTGTCACGGCCGCCCGGTAGGGTGGGTCCTCCAGAACGGCGCTCAGAACCCTTGCAGAGGAGGAACCCGCCCATGCTCACGGTTGCCGAAGTCGGCCCCATCGCGAAGACGCTCGGAAACGTCCTGACCGGTGAGCTGCGCTCCCACGGCGCGCTCACCATGATCCCCCTGCTCGCCCCCATGCTGTCCGAGCCCGATTGGCTCACCCTGGCCGAGGCCGATGCCCCTGTGCGGATCACGGAGGTCAGCGAGGCCGGTTCCGTGCCAAACCTCACCGTCACCAACCTCGCCGACCGCCCGCTCCTCCTCCTCGACGGCGAGCAGCTCCTCGGCGCCAAGCAGAACCGTATCCTCAACACCACGGTCCTCATCGCCGCCAATGCCACCGTGACCATCCCCGTTAGCTGCGTCGAGCAGGGGCGGTGGGGCTACCGCGGGCGCCACTTCACGCCGAGCGATGTCTCCCTCTTCGCTTCGGTCCGCCGGGCGAAGGCGGATTCCGTCACGCGCTCGGCCCGGGCCGGGCAAGGCCATGTGGCCGACCAGAGCGGAGTCTGGGACGCGCTTGCTGCGCGAGCCGCCGAGCACGCGGTGTCGAGTCCCACCGGCGCCATGCACGACTTCTATGCCCACTATGAGCCCGACATCGCCGCGACTCGCACCGCGCTGGCGCCGCTCGCCGGGCAGATCGGCGCCATCGTCTACCTCGAAGGCCGCTGGGTGGGCCTCGAGCTTCTCGCTGGCCCCGGCCTCTTCGCCTGTGCCTGGCCGCGGCTCTGCGCCGGCTACGCCGGCGACTCGATCGGCCGGAAGGGGCCCAGCGGCGGCGTCCCGAGCTCCGCCACTGTGCTCGCGACCCTCGTCGCCTGCCCGACCGAGGCCGTGAGCGCCGTCGGGCTCGGCACCGAGTACCGCCTCACCGGCGGGAAGATCACCGGCGCCGTCCTCGTGGCGGACGACCGGGTCGCCCACCTCATGGCTTTTCCCCGGGCGACGACCGATTGATCGCACCCATCTGGTCTATTGACATCCGCGATCGCGCTATCGAGAATCGCGGGACTTCATGCCGCGGGGGAACCAGCTCACCCGACAGTGGCAACTGCTGCAACTCATCGACCGGCTAGCCGGGGTGGCCGTCGATGACGCGGCGCGTGACCTGGGTTGTGCCGTCCGAACGATTTGGCGGGATCTCCGCGTCCTCCAGGACGCCGGCTTCCCGATTTACGACGACGCAGGGGCCGACGGCCGCCGATCCATCTGGCGCCTTCAGGAAGACTTCCAGAAGCGCCTGCCCCTCAAGCTCACGCTCGGCGAGCTGGTGGCCCTGCTCATGAGCCGCGCTTTGCTCGCCCCGGCCGGCGCGATGCTGGGCCCGTCGGTGCAGTCCGCCTTCGAGCGCATCGGAAGCGTGCTCAGCAAGGACAGCCTGGCCTTGATCGACCAGATGCGCGACACGACCGGCGTGCGGGCTTTCGGCGCCAAGCTCCAGGCTCCGCTGGCCGAGCACCTCGCCGCCATCCAGCGCGCGCTTCTGGAGCGGCGGCGGCTGCGGCTCCGCTACTACTCCATGAGCCGCGACGGGATCAGCGATCGGCGCGTGGACCCCTACCATCTGACTCTCCACGCCGGCGGATTCTACCTGGTGGCCTACTGCCACCTGCGCGAGGCGGTGCGCACCTTCGCCGTCGAGCGCATCCGTGAGCTCGAGGTGCAAGCCGGTCGGTTCGAGCGGCCCAAGGACTTCGATCTGGAGAAGTACCTCGACGGGGTCTGGGGCATCATCCGCGGCGATGTCGTGACGGTGAAGGTGCTCTTCGGGCGTGGCGTGACCCGCTACATCAAAGACCGCCTCTGGCATCCGACCCAGAAGATCCGCGACGTCGATGGCGGGCGCGCCGAGATGACGCTCCGGGTGGCCGACACCCTCGAGGTTCGCCGGTGGATCCTGGGCTTCGGGGCAGAAGCGGAGGTCCTCGAACCCGCGGCCTTGCGAGATGCGCTCCGGTGGGATGCGGAGGCGCTGGCACGCAAGTTGGCTCCGCAGCGACGGCTGCCCGTCCAGGTGCCACTGGCCCTGCCCGAACGGACACTCCCGCTCTTCAGGCGGCCGCGGGCCCCGCAACCGTAGCCGTCGTTCGGGCCACCACGTAGAAGCGGCCGGAGGGGATCAATGGGGCTCGACTGGCCCGGCCTGGTGGGTCTTGCTCAGTCGTTACGCATCGGCGGGCAGAAATGCAGCGTAACCTCGGCATCCCGGAGGCCATCCAATGAACCTCGTCGACTCGACTCGCGGCTTCCTGACGGCGCTCGGCTATCAACTTCACGAGCGCGAACGCCACTTCCTTGTCGCCGAAAAACCCGGGCTCGGGGGCGATATTGACCGCGCCTGCGTCTGGGTACTGACTCCTGAGCTCCGGCAGGGCCGCAACCAGATCTTGATAGAGGACGAGTACCTCACGCGCTTCAAAGGGATCGCGGGCAAGTACCCAGCGGCTCGGCTCTACCTCGTCGCCGATACCACGGAAGGATTCTCAGCCGATTTCCGCTCTCAGGCCAGCAGATCCTACCGTGTCCGCATCCAGGTCCCCGCCCAGCTCTTCGACGTGCCGTTCTCCTGGGAGGAAGCGGGATCGGCCGCGTCGGCAACCCGTCAGCTCATGACCACTGCGGACACCAACGAGCACGTCCGCGTTCCGCAGTCGTACCGCGTGGACGGCGGCGACGTGACCCACTCCGATCTCGTTGGGGACCTTATGGCGGAGATCCAGGGCGTCATGAGGACTGAGGACCCGCGCGTCTGGTTCATTGTGGCGCCCGCCGGCCACGGCAAGTCCGTCTCATTCTCTGCCCTCTTCGCCAGGCTCTACCGGTACTTCCAGGAGCGCAAGCGCGCCCAGGCCCTGTTCCCGCGCCCGCTACCGCTTCTCGCCGAACACCTTCGCGAGTCCGCCGGCCCCAACGTCATGGGCCTCATCGATGCCTTCATGCGCACGGAGTTCGCCGCACCGACAACACGGGATTTCTTCAACTGGATGATCGACAATCGACTCGCCTTCCTCATGTTCGATGGTCTCGACGAAGTAATCACGCGGGATCCCACCTTCATCAACTTCCTTGCCGAGCGCATGACTACTCCTCAGGCTTCACCGCTCTTTCTCATCTGCCTCCGTGACTCGCTGCTCGATAGCAATGAAGAACTCGCCAACTTTCTCGACTACTATCGCTCGGCAATCCGGATCTTCACCCTGGCGCCCTGGGACTCCCCGGCTCGCCGCGCGCACGCGTGGACCGTCCTCCACGAACGCCTCCCGCGCAACGGTGAGCCCGATCCGCATGACGTCGTCTCGTACCTGCGTACCACCGATGCCAACCCGGCCCTACGACGCTTGGCATCGACGCCCTTCTACGCCGACCTGCTCGTCCGCGCCTTCGCGGACGCCCGGGCGGCGGAGGCGGTCGACGAGGTCACGCTGGTCGATCTCGCGGTCAGGGAAATGTGCCGCCGCGAGTATCGCAAGGGCACCCTTACGGAGGACGTCCTCCCGCTCGCCTCCTTCGAAGAGTGGCTGGAGGAGCTGGCAACCCTCAGCTATCAGACCACGGGATTCTCCACGGCAGAGCTCAGAGAACTCGCTGATCTCATAACGGTCCTTTCGCCGCGCGACCTGACAGACGAAGAGCAGCGAAGGCTCATCGACCAGATCACGATGGGCCCGTTCATCACACGGAGCGCGACATCCGGACGGCTCCAACTCACGCACGAGATTCTGACCGAGTTTCTTGCTGGACGACGTTTCGCTCACGAATTCACCCACGATCCAGGCCGTTTCGCATCCAGGCTATCGCAGGCTGCCTGGCTCTCCGACTCCGTCCTCTTCCCCGTCCTCGCGACCGCCTTGCGTGACCGGCTTGATCTCGTCGCGCGGCTCCCCGTCAGTGAGCTGCTGTCTCCCGACGGGCTCCGGAACCTCGTCCAACTCGTAGGGCTCATCCCAGGCGGTGACGCCAGACTCCGGGACGGTACTGTTCCTGTCGAAGGGGCGCGGCTCCAAGACGTGCGGCTAACCGGCCTCAACTTGACCGGCGTATCGTTCCGCGGTTGTGACCTGGCCACCGCTGTCTTCGACAGGTGCACACTGCAGAACAACCGCTTCGAGGGAGCACACCTTCGGAATACGAAATTTCTTCATGGAACGGAGGTGGGTCTCCACTCTGCCAGCTTCGGAGATTGCGAACACTTCGAGTCCGTGATCCTTGGCGAGCGGCGACGCTTCGAAGACGCTAAGGCGTTCATGCAATGGTTCGCTGGGGCCGGCGCCGAGATCCCCTTGGGACCGTGCCCGACGGCGCGACAGGTACTCGTCCTTTTCAGGAAGTACATTCACGTGGATGGACAACCGCGTCGCGACTCTCATGATCGCAGAAGTTTGTTGCGCGGCCGGCAGGAACCTGGCGGCCCGCCCCCAGAGGACTGTCTCGCTTCGGCGATCGACCTCGGCTACCTCGAGGCACGGGACTTCGGCCAGATCCGGCGTGCGACGGGATCCAAGTATGGCGAGATGGTGACCTACGTGAAGAGCCAGGTCCTCTCGCCCGGGCTCACGTCGTTCCTGGACTCACTTTGCCGCGCCCCGGGCTGTGCTCATGTCCCCAAGCGCCCTGGCTAGTACCAGACTCTTGCGACCAGCTCTGACGCCCCCGGCCGGTAGGGTTCTCTGGTCAACCCGCGACTGGGCGACCGCCATCGCGGAGCTTCCCGCGGTCGGTCCTCTATCATGCCGTACGGTGCTCGTGCCGGGCGAGCCGATAGCCCACGCCCTCCGCCGCGAACTCATCCGCGCCGGCCGCGGCGACGCTCTCGGTGGGACTCGGTTCGTCCCCACGGCCGCCGCGGCGATCGAGGTGCTCCACACCGCGAGTGTCGAGTTTGTCCTGGGTGAGACGGCGCTCCGTGGCGCACGGCTGCTGGCGGTGCTGCGCGCGGGCTTGTCGCTGGCGCACTTTCCGCTCGATCTGATCACGTCGAGACCGGGCTGGGATGAGGCCTTCGCGCAGACCATCGCCGACCTGGAAGCCGCGGGCCTCCGGCCGGAGGACCTCGAGACCAAGGCGGCCGCCGCGCGGCTGCGCGATGTCGCCGCGGTGTGGCGCGCCCTGGACGAGTCAGCGGGCCCGTCGTGGACGACACAGCGCATCTACCTGGAGGCCGCGCTCACCCTGGAGGCCGACACCGATCGCTGGCCGTACCCCGGCGAGGTCCTCGTTGCGGCCGCCAACGACGCGACCGCCGCGGAGGCGCGCTTCTTCCGCGCCATCCCGCGCGCGACGCTCGGGATCCTCGCTGCGCGGCCCATCCGCGAACACTACCTCGAGCGCATCGAGGCGCTATTCGGAGAACCAGCGGCCGCCCAGCTCGAGTCCACGGCCGCGCCGCGGTCGAGCGTGACCGAGCGCGATCTCCTGGCCTCCTACTTCTTCGAACCGCCGGCTGTCCTCGCGGACCCGGAACGTCCCCGAAGCCACGGGCCGGACGGCACCGTGCACCTCGAGGAGCACGCCGGGGTCGAGGCGGAGGTCGAAGCCGCCGCTGACTGGGTGGCCCGACAAGTCATGGACGGCACGCCGCTCGAGGACATCGCGGTGCTCGTGCCAGCGCTGGACCCGCTGGCGACGCTCATTTCCGAGCGTCTCGCCCGCCTTCCCTGGCAAGATGGTCGGTTGCCGGTCCACGTCGCCGGCGGGCTTCCACTCACGGGGACGGCATCAGGAGCCCGGACGTTCGCCGTCGTACGCGCGTTGCACGCCCACCTCGGCGGCGCCGCCCTCGCGGACGTTCTGCCCGCCCTGCGCACTGTGGCGCCCGACGGTCGTCACCTCCCCCTCGGGGCGGCCACCGATCTCGTCTGGTCTCTCGGCGCCGTGGGCGGCAACCCCGCTAACCCCGCCGGCGCCCTCGAGTGGGCGGCGCGCGCGGCGGCGCGCGAGCCAGACCTGGCCGCCCAGCTCAAAGTGGCGCTCCGAGCGGGCGACGACCCGGAGCAGGCCGGGCTCGCGCGGAAGGCGCGCGACCTCGAGCGGCTTCTTGCCGATCTCCGCGCCGTGCGCCCCGCGATCGAGGCGCTGGTGGGCGTGGCCCGTCTCGTGGTGGCCCGATCGCCGCTGGCCGGCCTCTGGCCGGCGCTGCGCGCGTTCCTGGAGCAGTGGCTACTCCAGCCCGGCGAGGGCCCGCGCGCGCCGGCCCTGCTCGACGAGCGGCTGGCCGGCGCCTCCACCGATGCGGCGTGCGGCACCCTCGTGGGCGACGAAGCGCTACGGATGATCGAAGACGTGACCGCCTCTATCCGGCTCCCGGCCGGCCGTTTTGGCGAGCCGGCGGTCTACGTCGGGACCGTGCGCGAAGCGGCCAGCCTCCCCTTCCGGGCGGTGCGCGTGATCGGCCTAGCGGAGGGGCATCTGCCGCCGGTGCCTCGAGAGGATCCCGTCCTGCCGGACTCGCTGCGAGCGGGACTCAGGGCCCCCGGGGTCGACGGCCGGTCGATCACGCTGACCACAGCCGCCGACCGCGCCCTCGACGCGCTTCACGCTCTCGACGCCGTGATCCGAAACACGGCGGCACACATCGTCCTGTCCGTGCCGCGGCTCGACGTGGAGCGTTCGCTGAGAGAACCTGCCTCGGTGCTGTTGGAGGCGGCCGCGGCCCTCGGCCGTCCGAACGCGGTCACGGGGCAGGTCGGCGCGCCCATCCCGGACGCCGGCGCGCTCCGGCGCGATGCCTTCGCTCCGGGCCGCCAGGCGACACTGGACTTCCGGCGCCGCTTTCCGCTGGGCGAGTCCGCCTGGCAGGATGGCGTGGCGCTCGGCGCGCTTGGCCTGCCCCCGCGCTGGAGCGGCGTCACGTCGCTAGACTTGGACCGCGTGGCCGCGCTCCGCAATGCGGTGGACGCCGGCGCGCTCGACGGGATCCTGGGTGTTGCCGCCGCGGGTATCATCGTGCCCGGGCTCACGCCCGCACGGCCCATCTCCCCCTCAGCGCTCCAGGTCCTCCTCCAGTGCCCACATCTCTTCCTGCTGGGCAACCTCCTCGGATTCGATGAGCCGGCGGCGGCACCGCCACAGCACGAGATCGGTCAACCCGCCTATGGGGGTCTGTTCCATCTGGTCGCTGAGGAGTTCTACCGGACCCACGGCGTAGCCTTCTGCGCGAGAGAGGGCAGGCTCGACGCCTGGCACGAGCGCGCCAACGAGGTCCTGGAGCGCGTCTTCGACCGCTTCCTCGAGCAGTACCCGCTGGTGGGCGGGGCCGTGGTTGGCCAGCAGCGAGAGCGACTGCGCCGCGATGTCCACGAACTCATCGACTACGACTGGGATGAGCGCCGCCCGACGCGGTTCGTCGCCGTCGAGCGGTCATTCGGCCGCCCCGTTCCGTTCGAGCTGCCGATCGGCGGTCGGAAGCTCTTCGTGCGCGGGCAGATCGATCGCGTCGACGTGGAAGGCTCCCGCGCGCTGGTCCGTGACCTCAAGACCGGCCGTGCGCACCCAAGGCTCGGCAAGGAGGCCGGGCCCAGCCACACGCTCGACATCCAACTCGCGGTGTACGCCCTGGTCACCGCGCATCTCGCGGGCGAGTGGCGCGTCCCGCCGCAAGTGGGCGCCGCCTACGCCTACATCAACCGCGGGGCCGACGAGCGCGCCTGGCGCGACGACTTCCACGAAACGCTCGAGCCCGCCGCCAGGCAGTGGCTCGCCGTCGCGGCCGACCTGCTCGAGGCTCGCGCCTTCCCGCGGACAACCGACGCGAATGACTGCCGCTACTGCCAGTTCCGCCCCGTCTGCGGCGAGGCCATCCGCGAACGCGCTGGGCGCGTGCTGGCCGGCGGCACCCAGGTGCTGGCGCGCTTCGGGGCGCTCAAGCAGCCCGCGCCTCAGGAAGACGACTGACATGACGCCCCGCACGGCGCCGCCCGATCAGGCCCAGCGAGACCTCGCCATCGCCGAGCGCCAGCGCAACGTGCTGATCGACGCGGGGGCCGGCACCGGGAAGACCACCATCCTCGTCGACCGCCTGATCGAGATGGTCGCGCCAACACGAACGCCGGCGCCGGCTGTCCCCATCGGACGCCTGGCCGCCATCACCTTCACGCGAAAGGCCGCGGGCGAGCTCCGGCTCAGGATCCGGGAGCGCCTGCTGAGAGAGCTGGCCGCGCCCGGTCTCGGCGCGGAGCGCGCGGGGCGGCTACGAGACGCGCTGGCGGGTCTCGACACGGCCCACGTGGGCACGATCCACAGCTTCGCGGACCGGCTCCTCCGGCTGCGGCCCGTCGAAGCCGAGTTGAGCCCGTCCTATGAAATCGCCGAGGACGACGACGAGCTGATCCGCGAGACGGTCGACGTCCTCCTCCACGCGACCCAGAACGGCACGATCGAGGCGGAGTTGGCCGGCACGGGGCTCGGCGCCCGCGCCGCCGAGACCATCACGACCATGCTCTTCGCCCTCGCGGCAGGGCTGCGCGCCGCGTCGCGCGAGACGGAGTGGGCGGTCTTCCATGGGCTCGACGGGCTCGTCGCGGGCTTCGTCCACGAGCGCGATATTCCACCGCCCGATGCCGAGCCAGCTCCGTTCGACGCCACCGCCTTCCGCGCGGCCGCCGACGAGTTCGTGGCGATGGCGCGGCCTGTGACCGGCCGCTCCGCCGGCGCCGCCTGGGTCCGCCGCACGGCCGGGGTGCTCCAGCGGCTCCGGAACCTGACCGAGCCTCTGCTGATCCTGCGCGACCTCTGGCCACAGCTCGACCGCAAGCCGCGGAACGCCAGGAAGAGCACCACCTTCGACAACGACGGTCCTGCTTGGGACATCTGGAAGACCTTCTGGGACGGGAACAGGCGCCGGCCGACCCCGCTCCAGGAAGACCTCCGTGGCCCGCTCGACCGCTGGATGGCAACCCGGCTCGTCCGTCTCTTCCCGGTCGTGGTAGCCCTCTACGAGAAGGTGAAGGCCAGGAATCGCGCTCTCGACCAGCTCGATCTCCTCGTCAAGCTCCGCGACCTCCTGGTCAGGGACCGCGCCGTCCGCGGCGAGTTCCAGCGGATGTTCGATCATGTCTTCGTCGACGAGTTCCAGGACACGGACCCGCTCCAGGCCGAGATCATCCTCTTCCTCTGCGAGCACGCGCCCGTGGCCGCCCGCTGGGAGGACGTCCAGCTGCGTCCGGCCGCCCTCACCCTCGTCGGGGACCCCAAGCAGTCGATCTATCGCTTCCGCCGGGCTGACGTGTCGATGTACGACCGCGTCCGTGGTCTCGTCGCCCGCCAGGATGCCGTCACGGTGACCCTCTCCACCAACTTCCGCAGCGTGGGCCCGCTGATCGACTGGCTCAACGACCGCTTCGACCGGGTGCTCGGCCGCTCCCCAGACGGCCGCCCGTTCGACCCCGCGACAGGCGTCGTCTTCCAGCAACCGCTCGCCACGGGGCGGGAGCCCGCCGATGGTCCGGCCGTGCACGTCCTGCCCTTCGACTTTCCCGATGCCGTCAAGCACAAGGTGGAGGAGTATCGGAGGCTCGAGGGTCAGGTGCTCGCCCGCTACCTCCGATGGCTCGTCACGGCGAGCAATGTGCGCATCCAGGACCCCCTCGATGGACAGCCACGCCCGGTGAGCTACGGAGACATCGCCATCCTTGCGGTGTCCACCTGGAACCTTCCCCTCCTGTTCTCCTGGCTCGACACGGAGGGCATTCCCTACGCCTCGCGCGGTGGCACCCTCTTCCTCCAGGACCCCCTCCACCGGCAGTTCCTGCTCGGGCTCCGGGCGATCGCCGACCGCGACGACGGGGTCGCTGAAGCTGCGTTGCTCCGCCCGCCCTTCTTCGCGGTGGATCCGGCCGATCTCCTGCGTGCGCGAGCCGCGCCCGCAGAAGGCCCCGGCGCGGACGACGAGGCAGTGCGCCGGGCCCGGGAAGCCCGCGGACTCGTCCGCGAACTTCGACAGGAGCGGTTCGCGCGCTCCCCCGGCGCGACTGCGCGCGACTTGCTCGACCGCACCGCCTTTGCGCGCACCACGGCGCTCGGCCCGAACGGGACGCAGCGCCTCGCGCGCCTGCGCGAGCTGTGCTTGCTTCTCGAGCAGACTGCCGCCACCGAGGGGCTCGACTACGACGCGGCCACGGCCCGGATGCGCGACTGGGTGAACGAGCCCGTCCAGCTCGACCCGCCGCACCCGATCGGCACCGACGCCGTCCAGGCCCTCACCGTCCATCAGGCCAAGGGGCTCGAGTTCCCGGTGGTCGTCTTCTGGGACGGCCGGCTCACGTGGGACACGCGCATCGATCACGCCGCCTGGCGGATGGAGCGCGATGGCCGCGGCTGGGTCATGCACCTGGACGGGCTCGACTGGGAGGAGCCGACCGGCCTCCGGCTCAAAGCCACCGAGAAGGCCTACCTCGACGCGGAGCGGCGGCGCGTCGTGTACGTGGCGGCGACGCGCGCGCGCGACCTGCTAGTCGTACCCAGGGCGGGCGCTCCCGATCCCAGCAAAATGGTCTGCGGCGCCCTTCTCGCCGGCGCCGACCCGGCCCTCGTCCGCGAGCTGGACATCTATCATGCCGGTGCCGAGCCCGCCTGGGCGCTGGTTGTCCCGGCCTCGGCTCAGCCGGACCGCGCTGACGGGGCCAGGATCGAGCGGGAGGTCGGCGAGCGCTGGATTGCCGCCGCGGCCGAAGCGGCCAGGCCCCGCTTCCGACCGGCGAGCGTCTCGGGCGAGGCGCATGTCCAGGCGCCCGCCGACGAGCCGGACGCCCCCGAGCCCCTGCTTCGGAAGTCTCGCGAGGGCCGGTTCGGGAACGTGTTCGGAGAGATCGTCCATCGGGCGATTGGCCTGATGCTTCGCGATCCCACACTATCGCCCGCGGAAGCCGTGCGTCGTGCCGCCGCGCGAAGGGACCTTACCGAGCATCTCGAAGAGGCCGCGACTGACGTCGCGCGGGCCCTCGATGCCCTGCGTGAGGAGGGACTGCTCAAGCTCCTGGGGCCGGAACTCCAGATCGAGTACGCGGTCGCCGGCGCCGGGGAAGGGGGCCGGCTGCTGAGCGGTTACATCGACCTCCTGGGCGTCACTGACGAGCGGCTAGACGTGATCGATTTCAAGACCGACGCCCCGCCAACAGGGCCAGTTGAGTTTCACTATCCCGGCTACTCCTCTCAGATCAACCTGTACCGCTGTCTGCTTGAAACCGCTGGCGTGAAGGGCAGTCGGCACACTCGCTGCGGTCTTCTCTTCACGGCCGACGGTATCATTCGCTGGCTTGCGCCCGAATGACCAGGGCTCAGAAGCGGTTCCGAGTCGATACACAACACCCCCTTGCCCCCCCTTGCCCCGTGCGATACACATATCCGCAGCGCGCTCAGCCGTGACCCGGAGCTCGAGGCGTAGCCACCCCCCCCCTTCGCACCGGCTGTGGATAGCCACGGCTCAGAAAGGGAGCTGCGATGGTAGAGCGTTCGCCCATTCTTGCCGCCCTTGATAAGGACGGCCGATCGGCTCTCGAACGCCGTCTGCTGGACCGGCAGAGCCGGAAGTGCTTCATCTGTGATGAGACCATCGACCTCGTCCTTCACGACGGGCAGCTCGATGTCGACCATATTGAGCCATTGGTCAGCAACGGCCGTGATGAAGAGAACAACTTCGCTTTAGTTCACGCATCGTGCAATCGCAGCAAAGGCGCCTCCGACTTGCGCGTTGCGAGACGAATGGCAGAGTTCGAGCGTCTGCAATCCGAGGCGCAGGGCCGCGGCGAGCGAGGAGCACACCTAGGCCACGTCCTGCAGCGGTACGGAGGCGCCAAGGCACGCCTCCGCCTCAAGAAGTCAGACACCCAGGTGGAATTCGTCCTGTCCGGAACCCCCGAGCCTACGATCCGCACTTCACCCCTCTTCACCGACCCACTGAGCGGTATGAGATCGTTCTTTGCCCAACTACCCCTCGAGTACCTACACCACGACACGCGCATCAATCCTCGGAGCATAGGCACCAACATCCGTGCGCTGATCGAAGAATTCATGAAGAAGCGCCCGCAGCTCCACGTGGCCCTAGCCTGGTGGGCCCCGGAGGCGGACAACTCCGGACTGGTGAATGTCTTCGACGGTCAGCACAAGGCTGCAGCGCAGATCCTCCTCGGTGTCAAGGCGCTTCCTGTTCGAATTTTCGTCGAGCCCGACATTAACGTCCTGCTCCAGACCAATACAAACGCCGGGGGCAAGCTCGCCCAAATCGCCTTCGACACAGCCGTCATGCGCCATCTGGGCAGCACCCTCTTTATGGAGCGCGTACACCAGTACCAGAAGATGAAGGGGCTTCGGGACCAGGACTACAGTTTCAGCGAACAAGATCTCGTGACCTTCTTTCGCGGCGAGCATCGCGAGATGCTCCGCTACATCATCGACGCCCACCGCGACTCCATTACCCACAACAAGGACAATCGCTTGATGGAATTCGTTGAGTGGTCTGGTAAGAGCGCCGACCGGCCCCTCGCCTATGCCACAGTGGAACGAACGTTCTTCACTGAGTTCCTGTACATGAAGGCCCTCGCCTCTTCCATCGACGAGGGAATGGAGCGGGGGGACAACCCCCGTTTTCTGGAACGCGATCAGATTG
>Ga0187893_10010575_pt1 | contig 13691 bp, 5 predicted proteins | sample MA1701074metaG_FD_139574 | JGI IMG/M metagenome (GOLD analysis project Ga0187893, IMG submission 139574) | White microbial mat communities from a basaltic lava cave in the Kipuka Kanohina Cave System on the Island of Hawaii, USA - MA170107-4 metaG ...
GGCTTCGAGATTGCCCAAATACAGGGCATCCTGTAAACCTTCCTTGATGCGGGTCGCGGCCCGCGTAATCTTGCGCGTCACAAACGTCTCGCCACGACGCGGCGATTCGTGATTGAACAAAATACCATTCGACGCGAAAAGGCCGTAAGCTTCCCGGTAGTTCACGGTCTGCCAATGTGAAAACACCTTGGCACAACCATACGGACTACGCGGATAGAATGGTGTGGATTCTTTTTGGGGAGTTTCCCGCACCTTGCCAAACATTTCGCTGCTGCCGGCTTGGTAGTAGCGTGTGCTGGGACAGGCATCGCGGATCGCCTCGAGCAGCACCAGCGTTCCGAGAGCGTCGGCCTCCACGGTGTAAACTGGCTGATCAAAGCTGACACGAACATGCGACTGCGCGCCCAGGTTGTAGATCTCGGCGGGTTGAATCTGCGAGATAATGGAGCGCAGACTGGAACCGTCCGTCAGGTCCCCATAGTGCAAGATAAGCCGCACGATCTTCTCATGCGGGTCGTGATACAGATGATCAATGCGCTCAGTGTTGAAGCTGCTGGAGCGACGGATAATGCCATGAACCTCATAACCTTTCGAGATGAGCAGCTCCGATAGGTACGAACCATCCTGTCCTGTGATTCCCGTGATCAGTGCGCGTTTGGCCACCCTTCCTCCATTTGAGATAGCGAGGTTATCGTAAAGCAGGGACGAGTGACAAGATCAACTACTGGAGCGCCGGATTACCATCTATGATGCTTTACTCAGACTCTCGACTCTACTCGCCACCTTTTCTCTCAATTCCTCGCTGACACGATGAAAGACTTCCTTCCAGTCGCCTGGTTCTCGCTGCCGGAACAGCCGTGCGCTTGGATACCACGGACTGTCGTCACGATTCAACAGCCAGCGCCAGTCGCTGGCCTTGGCCAATAGTATCCAGACTGGCACATTCAAAGCACCCGCCAGGTGGGCCACCGAGGTATCCACTGAGATCACGAGGTCGAGGCCGGAGACTTGCTCAGACGTGGCGGCAAAATCATCGAGACAGATTCGTTCCAGAGTTTCACAGGTCGCCACTGGCTCACGATCTGAGGCTGGAATCTCCTTTTGCAGACACACCCAGTGAATCCCCACAATCTTAAACAGAGGAAGCAGTTCCCCAAATCGGCAGCTCCTCAGCCGGTCTCGTTGATGCTTAGGATTGCCAGCCCATGCCAGTCCTACCTGAAGCGGCCGGGTTGGTGTCCTTCCCAAAGCGCTACGGATCGGCCTTATATACGGGACGTCAGACGGAATGGTTTCAAGCGTCGTCTGGAAGATATGCGGAAGGCTCATCAAGGAGACGTACCAGTCGTAATCAGGCAAAGGCTGACCCGAGGCGATGACTTCGTCTACACCGGGGCAACTCTTCAACAAGTCGGCTAGAGTTGCCTGGCATTCCACCACCACAGTGCCGCCTCGCGCTTTCACCAATGGCGCGTAGCGGATAAACTGGATAGTGTCACCCAGTCCTTGTTCGGCCGTGATCAACAGCCGCTGTTCTTGGAACGGTTGTCCGGTCCAAAGCGGTGCATTGAACGCCCGTGGAGGAATGAGTTCAGGAATCTGGAAGCGGCACTCATAATTTGCCCAACCTTCCAGCAGGTGGCCCATTTTTAGCAGGGCGAGAGAGCAGGACCAGCGCCCCTTGATCCAGCCGGCATCCAGTTGCAGCACCCGTTCCCAACAGGCCAAAGCCTCCTGAGGGTTCCCGTCTTCTTCCAGGGAAAGCGCCAGGGTTTCCCACGCCTCTTTGAAGCTAGGCTTCAAGGTGACGGCTTGCCGGAAATGATACAGAGCTTCTTTCAGCCGACCGGCACGCCCACAGGCGCTTCCCAGATTGAAATGAGCCTCCGCAAAATCTGGGGTGTGCTCCAGAGCCTTTCGGTAGCATTCCTCCGCCTCCGCCGAGAGACCTCGCTGCGCTAGAAGGTTGGCGAGTTTGTTCAACAGATGGGCCGAGCCGGAGTCGGCGCGCAGAGCCGAACGGTAGAAGTGCTCAGCGGCTGGCTTCCGGTTCTCGCACAGCGACAGATCGCCCAAGCCCTCCAAAGCCGCCGGGTGATTGGGTTGCATGCGGAGGCATTGACTGTAGACTTCTCTGGACTCAGCCAACATGTTTTGGGCGAGAAGAATCCGTCCGAGGCTTAGCCGAATTTCGGGATCGGAGGGATTCAGGCGAACCGCTTCATCCAGCGAACGCAGAGCCAGCGGCCCCTCGTTCACGCCAGCCAGCAAGACACCCAGATAATGGTGTAAGCCGGCGTTGCCAGGATCGCGCTGCAAGGCCTGTCGTAGTGATGTGACGGCCAATGATTTTTGCCCTTGGCGCTCGAACAGGCATCCCTGCACAAAGCAGGCAACCGGATGGCTCGCATCGCTGGCGAGTACCTCCCGGCAGAGCCGCTCAGCCTCGGCCAGGTTTCCGATCCGCAGGTTCTCAGCAGCTCGTGTAGCCAGATCAGATTCCGAGTCGCTGATCAGGTGCTCAGTGAACATCGACCGCCTATGTCTCCTTTCGCAACTTCCCCACGAACGTATCCATTGCCCAGTAGGCAGGCACGCCGCTCTTGCAGAGCTTTTCCAGCCACGCTTCGGCTGTGACAAATTGTCCCGCGTCTCGTTCCAGGCATGACCAGCTCAGTACCGCACAGCCCGTCGGAACTGACGCCAACGGCTGGAACTGCGAGCGATGGGTGCGCCAAAGAGCTCGCGAAAACTTCTGGAAGGAGTGATCGTCGCCATTGCCTTCATAGTGTACATAATGTCCCGCTCCTTCGAGATCCACCGATGGCGCCACGATCAGATCGCCACCGACTTGTTGCGCGATACTCGCAATCTGGGTCAGCCACTGTTTTGAGAAGCGAAGTGGTATCGAAAGCAATGCAAGGTAGGGAGCTCTTGCTTCCTGGCGAACCTGTGCAATAGCGCTCTGCATCTCGGGGTTGGCGGTAAGGGTCACTTGAGGGAATTCGTCAGCTAGTGCTTCGAGCGCACTCCCAGCTCCGGTTGAGTGGACGTAGATCTTCAGCCTGGCGTACGAATTCTGAACCAGGGACTTCAAGGTGAGCCGAAGGGCTTCCAGTGGGGCCGAGTTCGGAGCGTTTAACAACACCACACACTCTGCTTTCTGCTGAAATCTCCATACCGGAGCGTGATGCAGATGACGGATGCGTTCAAGTGCCCGCCGGGACGCGTGTTGCCACGTCCATTCTGTCTCGGCCCGGCGACGACCGAGCCGGCCTTTCTCGTGAGCTTCGTCCCTCTGGCGGAATACACGAGCCAGCACAGCGGCCAACTCTTGAGAGTCGGGCTCGAGCATCCACAGATCACCGACGGTTTTCATCCCGCTGATCTCTCGGTTGCCGAAGACCTTTTTCTGTGCAGGAATGCGGTATCCGACAGAATCATCGACGAAGTCATCTGTCGCCCCTCCAGCCGTGACTATCACGGGCAATGCGCAAGACATAGCTTCGAGCACAGGCAAAGCGAATCCTTCACCGCGGTAAGGATGAACCAGACAGTGGCAGGCGGTGTAAAGCCCCGCGATGTCTCGCACACTGAGGTCTTGATCGATATACACAACTTCAGGGGCATTCAGATTCTGCTGAAGTTGACGAATGCGGTCTCCTAAACCCTGGCCCTGATAAACACTTCCGGCTCCCATGTCCTTGATCACCAGGGCGACGTCGTCCTCGGCACTAAACGACTGGAGGTAGGCCTGCAACAAAATGTCTATTCCTTTGCGGGCTATAGTCCCGCCAACAAAAAGGAATCTGAACGATTTTCGGCAACGAATTGGCAGAGGAGCCATGTTGGGCGTGAACAACGCGGTGTCCACGCCGTTGGGGATCACGTGCACCCGGTTCGGATCTGCACCGCTCTCCACATAGAGATCGCGAACGAACGTCGACGGCGTCCAGACCTCATCGGCCAGCTCGTTGACCTTATCTACCCACTCGACAGGCAGGCTGCCATACTCCCACGGCTGAATAACTACGAAATGCCCTTGAGACGGAGGTATCCAGTTGGGTGGCCACTGGTGTCGTACATGGATGTCCACTGGTGCGGCGGAAGCCCGGCCATAATGCTTCTTGAGTCTGCGATCCGCGGGGCCAACTTCATTGGCGAAGGAATCGGCACCTACTGGCAAGATACTCAAATCAACGCTGCCGCTCGCCAACAAGCCGTGCTCCAGTTCGCGATTGACCAGCGCCAGGCTATGATTTACTAACTGCGGTCCTTCCCAGCAGATGTGAGGGATAACATCCGAGTGATTTGGCTTTGCGAGAGCAGGTGACTTGAGCTTCCCGCTGCCGGAAAGACCTGCAATCATTCCATCCGAGAGCGGTAACCTCTCCTTTTCAATCGCGGAAGCAAACCGATTTTGCCGGGCACCGCCTTGCATGGATTCGCTTTTGGTCAGTTCGATCAACTGCACGGGACAATTCAACTTCACTCGGAACGCGGCCATGCCACGTTCCGCTTCGAACTGCCTGGCTATCTGAACAGCTTTTGGATCTGCGGCATCGAAAAGCAACACTATCTTCTGCTGCGGAGACAAGTGTGGCAGCAGGGTGCGGACGAGCCTGGCACAGGCTTCCGACTCCTCCGAAAGATGCAGGAGAATCGTGTCGAAGACTCGGCCAGCGAGGGCCGAAGTCTGAAACTCGTCCAATGTTACGAAATGGGTTCCTGCCTGAAACGACTTTGCCAATGCCACCAGTGCATTCTGTGACGTGACCGAAGCCTCGGGCTGGATGGCATCGGACAGTTCCAAGCTGCGTGAGCCAAATTCAATGATCCTGCCGGACAGCCGGGCCTTGAGCAGAGGCAGAAGCGTCTCCGCATCGGAACCGCGCAACGCACGAGATTTCCACACTTGATACTGAACAAATGGGGAAACCTCTGGGCGCTCGCTCCCGGCGAGAATAGCGTTGTAGATTTTCCAGTGCTCCGCCGCACAGATCTGCCAGGTGCGGGCGTCGGCGAAGGCCCGAGCACGGTGTTTCAGCTCGCTGGCCAGAAACGGATTTGTCAAAACGGACACGATAGCTTGCGACAGCGAGAGACTCCCGGTCACTCGCAAAATCGAGTCTCCGAGATCGGAAAACATCGGATCACCGTTAGCTACGATGGGTCGCCCCAAAGAAAGAGCCAGCGCTGCCGCACTCGACCAGGCATGTCGCCCTGCTTGGTAAGGCAACACCACGACATCGGCGCACAATAGAAACTCCCTGAGTTCCTCAGCCGGCAGAAATGTCTCGACGAAGGTTACCTGACGTTCCAAGCGATGCTGACGCACCAGAGCCTTGCATTCCTTCAGATACTCGGCGCTTTCTGAATCCTCCGCGTCGGCCGTTCCAAGCACCAAGTATTGCAAATCCACCACATCTCGGATGCTCGTAAGACTGCTAATGACATCGAGGATGCCTTTTCGCCGCGAAACAAATCCTGGAGTAGCGATGATCTTGGTGAAGATTCCGAGTCCAAGTTTCTGTCGCAATGCGTACCCTGTGAGCTGTCCTTCTTGGTCGACCTCCGAAGGCGGAGTCTTCCCCTGTGCCAACCCGGGTTTTACAACGTGAATCTTAGAAATCTGACAGCCGTTCAGGATCAGCTCCATCCGATTGGCGGGCGAGTGAACTATGATGGCGTCGGCCAGGTCACAAAACTCCCGAAGGAGATCCGACGGGGGCGACGTGGTATGGAGGGTGAGAACGAGCTTCTTGCCAGAGTCTCTTGCCCCTTTGAGAACTTCAAAGAATCCGCGCTGCAGAACCTCCAGATCCAGATTGATATGAAGGACCTTCAGATCCAAGGAATGGATCCAGCGCGCTAGCGGATGAAGCCATGAGGCGGACGGATCCCAACATCGAATGACGCTCTGAGGATTGGAGGTACCGAGGCGGCTGTGAACGGCATAGTCGCTCAGCACGACGAACGATTCTGCCGGAAATTCCGACAACAGGTGTCTCGCATAGTCGGCAAAGGCTGAGCGCTGATTGAACTCGGACACGAAACCCACACGAAATCGGAGACCAGAGCCCTCCTCGTGAACCACTTTTCCCTGAACTGCATCATCCAGCGTAGCAATCAGGCCCGCATCACGGTAGCACTGCAGCTCGCTTGGAACGATGTGGTCGGCCCATCGTTCGCGAAACCGCAATAAGTTGGCAAGGTGTCGATCAAAGCGGCTCTCGCTGGCTGAGACGTGATGCACAATCTCACTTTTCGGTGTGTACACAATGCGAGCGCCTGTATTTCCGGCCCTCAGGCAAAGGTCGGTGTCTTCATAGCCGTTCTGAAACCAGGGATCAAATCCGCGCAGCCGCTCGAATAGAGACTTCCGGATCAGCAAGCAGCAACCGGTCACGCACGGGTAGTCGCGTTGGCGGTTCACGGCTGGATGGTCGGCATCGAAGCCAAAGAAGACATGCCAGGAATCCGTCTGCTCGGTGAAGGTCATTCCCGCATGCCAGACCAGATCGCAGTAAACGGGATTGGTAGATGGGAAGAGCTGCTTGTTGCCCACAATGCCGATCTCTGGAGACTCGGCCAGAACCTCAAGCATTGCTTCGAGCCAGCCTGGTTTGACCACGGTATCGTTATTCAAGAACAAGAGGTTCTCACTGTTTGCCGACCACGCTCCTCGATTACACCCGCGGGCGAAGAAAAGATTGCGTGAATTGCGAATGTAACGAACCCGCGGCTGAATGGACTGCAGGTACTCGCGGCTGCCATCCGACGAGCCGTTGTCGACCACGATCACCTCATAGAGTCCGGGTGTGGTGTTCTTGAAGATGGAATCCAGGCACTGCTGAGTGAGGTGCAGGTTATTGAAGACTGGAATAATGATGCTGGCTGCGAGTGACGAGTGACAAGTAGCTTGTGACACGAATGCAGCGGTGTTGACTGGCGTCGCTCCGGGAGGGGCTTCCTTAACTTCAGGACTCGAAACATCAAGCCGAGACTTCGAAGGTGATTCGGAGAAGATGAGCGTATCTTCGACGATGAAAGCTGTTACGGGTGTCGAAGCATTTGTCGAAACGGGACTTCTTCCTTGGGACCTGTAAGAGGAGGCGGTGAGCTGTTTCCATACGTTACGTGAACAAGCCCAGCAGGACAAGTCTGCCAGAACCAGGCTGCCTTCAACCCGGGTCAGTTCGCCGTGAAAACGCCCACGCCTTTGCTCGAAGAGCAACTGCCCGGCGGTCACAGACGTCTGTGGTCCAACGGAGGGTTCGGCGCTGTCTTCCAGATCTGCCAGAAGAGAAAGCCTGGGCAAATAGACACAAGGCACGGGGGTTGACGATTGGCGTTTGATCTTGCCAGAGTCTCTTTTGAGAGTTGACGTCGGACTGCTCTCTGAGTGATCGATGGCAGCCTGAATCCCTTCCAGCCAATCACCTTCAAAACGAAGGCTTTTTTGCAGGAATACCAGAATCTCGCCTTCGGCCATTTCCACACCCTCCACCCAGGTCGAGGGTGGAGATAAAGATTGAGATCGAATGGTAGCCACCTTCGCTCCGGGTTTCCGCTTGAGAAACTCCGCCATCCCGGAGGTTTCAGAAATGCAGGCAATCCATTCGAAACGGTCTGGCGCCGTCCGGGCAAGGTTGTCCAGCAATGCTTCGACCTCGACTGGATTGGATCCAACCTCGAACAGCACGCTGAAGACGGGAGCTTCCCTGCGCGACTCACCAGCAATCTCAAAAGGCAGATACGGGTGGCCACAAAGACTCTGCGGTAGACTGATTAGATTGATTCTTTGAGCGGCTCGAAAGCGATCGGGTGAAACTGGGTGCAGGTTCCTCTTTTCCCGCTGCCCATTCCAGTTTTGCCAAACCTCCGACTCCCAGCGTTGGCGAACACCCGGAGTGATTCTCATCGCTGCCACACGTCCCGTCACAATCTTCGTTGGGCTAGCGAAGGTGAAACGGTGCAAGAACCCCGCAGCTTCTGGCAGCACAATCACCGGTGCCTCGTTCGTCTTGCCAGGAGCCACATTGCGGGTGCGTTCCGTGATCCTGGATATCAGAACTCTAGGTTCCGGATCGGGTGGATCAATGCGGTAGGTAGGACTCTTCCAGTAGTCCTGGCAACGCGTGAGGAACTGACCTACGTCGGGATGCGTGGCGACGAACTTCATGATCCGGACCAGATCCTGCGCCGCTAAAACATTTTCGGGCTCCATCAAGAGCGCATGGGTAAGCCCTTGTGTCTGGAGTTCTTTCAATAGGGCGGTTGAGCATTCAGTGTCATCCTTCCATTCTCCCTCGATGCAGCGAATCGTTTCGAACCCTGAACTCCCTGCCGCTTCGCGATAGTCATGCCCTAACGGTCCATCAACCCGTGCTTGAGTCTGGAAATGGACATCCAAGCTCAAAGAACAAGCAGCGCGGAGTGATCTTCTGTCCAGCTCCACGCCGGAGCGTATTCCAACAAGGACTGTTTCGACAAACGGAAGCACCGAGCGCACGGAGCTTTCCAGGTAATCCATATCCCGGCGGGCAACATAGATAGCAGCAATTCTCATCGGACGAAGCGGGGTTTCCTTAGGGAGAATCAATTCCGCGAAACTGGCGAAAGGGCGAATCCTCCCTTCGGAGAGGTTTCGAATTCACAAGGTTCGCCGACGGTTACGCTATCTGTAGACGCTGTTTGTAGGCGGCCAGTGATTGCTCAAACCCGCTGACGTTGGCAAGAAGCTCAAATTCCAAGATGTCGGCGACAAGAATCCAGTCTTGCTGGCCTTGTGACTCAATGAGGCTCTCCAGCGTCGGTCCCATCTCCGCAATAATCTGTGCCACGCTTGTGGGGCCCTGATGGTATTGTCCCGATAGCGACAGCTCGATGCCTTGCAGTAATGCGGCAAGCATCTTGATGCCCTCGAAAACCTGGCTCAGTTTGCTGTTGGCTTCATTTGTTAGTTGATGCCGAAAGGCCTCTGCAACCTCCACCAGCGACGTTTGCAACGTGACCAAATAAACCTCGGCTTCCCCGACGGCGCCTCGGACCATGTCTTCCATGGAGGAGGCTTCCACTTGGATTTCGCCTAGATATTGAAGTGAGCGATTGAGGCACTCAGGTTCGCGAAACTGGACTTCTTCACTACCGTCAAACCGGACTGAGCTGATCATCTTGCCGTGGCCTAGATGCTTGCTTTCTAGCTCCTGCAGCAAGTCCTGCCACGTGTGCAATCCGGGATGAACAGGCAGATTGATTCCGTTGATTTCAAGTTGCATTCTTTCCTCTCCTTTTAGTTCATAGTCATGACTTTGGGGTTGTCTAATTCTTGAGTTTGCTTGCTGCGCCTTCGACGATGGATGGTCTCCATTTGCCTCCGTGCCAACTGTCCCAACTTTTGGTCCTTGTCTACTACCGATTGGTAGATCTCTAGAGCGTGTTGTTCATTTCCCGACGCCGCGAGTGCAGCAGCCAGGTAAGTCTTAACGATCTCGTCCTCAGGCCAGGCCGAGGCAGCTCTTTCCAGCAGTTCCACTGATTTGGACAATCGGCCCGTTCCAGCTGCAGACAAGGCCAGACGGCGAACCATCTCCCCATCGTCCGGTCGTAACGCTAGCGCCCTCTCATAGCAATTCCAGGCACGCTCTGGCTGTTGGGACTGTTGAAACGCGTCCCCCAAATTCACCCAGGAGTCGGTGTGCGCAGGGTCAATTTCGAGCGCCTTTTCAAGAAGTGAAATGCCTTCGTTTAATTTGCCCTGGTTGGTCCGTACTGCTCCGAGGTAGCTGAGGCTGGCCACATGTTTGGGCTGACGTTCCAGTATCCTTTCAAACCGGACTGCCGCGGCGTCAGCCCTACTCTGTTTCAGGTCGAGCAGACCGAGCTCGCATTCGAGTTCGGCTGAGGAGGGAAGCGATCGCCGCGCCTTTTCCAGTTGCTGGCGAGCCAGCTCGTATTGCCCCAGCCTGGAATGGCAGATGCCCGCATAGAGGCCCGCTATGGCGAAAGAAGGATCGGATGCCACGGCTGCCAGAAAATGCGGGATGGCTTCTGCATACTCCTTCAGCGCCTGCTGTTGAATCCCCAGCTCGAAATGTGCTCGTGCGCTGGCAGGATTCTGCTTGAGCTTGTTCATCCCCAATTCGAGATACAGCTTCATTTTCTCGCGCATACGGTTGCTGTCACGCACTTGCCCGTAGTGATGCAACACGAGCCCAGAGTATTTCAACGATATGCTGCTGGCTGCCAAGGAGTCTTCAACGCTTTCGTGAACGCAACCCGTGAATACAATGTTTGAATGGCGCGGAAACAGCCTGGCCACAGAAATATCAATATAGCCGGCATAGTCCCGGCCTTCTTCATACTCTCGGGTGTTCGCTTGCCAACTCTGGTCCCAGGTAAGCTGCCCTGACCCGTGAACGTAGTTTCTTTGCATGAAGCTGAATGCAGCAGGCGCAGAAAGGGATCCCACCAGACTGGAAAGCTTCTCGGCGTCGCGAAGTGCTAGGCGCTCGTCGGCATCGAGAACGAGAATCCACTGCTCACTTGCCTGGTGCAGAGAGAAGTTGCGTGCCTCAGAAAAATCGTTGTTCCAAGTGAGAGAAAACACTCGCGCGCCACATTGCTCAGCAATTGCTGGCGTATCGTCTGACGAACCCGTGTCGACAACGATCAGTTCTCGAACCCACGGCGAGATGGCGTTCAGGCAACCCCGCAAATACTCCGCCTCGTTCTTCACGACCATACAAAGGCTAATACTGCTTTCCATAGCTATTCCAGTACCCAAAAGGTCATCAGACCGGGGCTTCCACATCCAAGGCCTGCTCCAGCCGTCGAATCTTCTGCCCTGCTAGCCGGTCCAGCTTCGGGTTGCGCGCCCGAGCGCGTTGGTACAAGTCCAAAGCTTTGCCCGTGGCTCCATGCTTTTCATACGCGAATCCGAGAAGCAACAGCAGTTCGGTGTCGTCGCCATTGGCCGCATGCGCCCGCTCCAGAATCTCAAGTGCTTCCGGATCGGCGGCACTTCGTCCGAGCAGCAATCCATACTTCTTGAGCGCCATTGGGTGTTCCGGATGTTGTTCCAGAACCTTGCGGTACCTGGATTCCGCGGCGGCAGCGTTGCCTTGGAGCTCGGCGATGGCAGCCAGATTCATGAGACTGTCCAGATGGGTGCTTTCCTGATCCAATACAGCCAGATAATCGCGCTCGGCTTCCAATAGTCTTCCACAACTTAGGCTGGCGTGCGCCCGAACGAGACGATGGATTCCATGAGGCTCGATTTCCAGCGCCCACGTCGCCCAGCGAATTGCTCGTTCATGCAGATTCAGCCTGAAGCAGATCTGGGCTAACAGTCCTGGACAGGCACTGCTTTGGGGAAACCGTTCAAGGAAGTCTTCCAGCAGTCTCGCGATCTCTTCAGAGTGAAAACCTGTAAGCGCCAGCTGTCCCAGCTGCTCAAAGATGGCCTCGTTGTAAGGATTGAGCCGCGCCGCTTTCTTAAACAGTTCGAAGCTCGTCTGCTCTTCTCCCAGTTTCAAATAAACGCCGCCGAGGTTGTAGGTGGCGAGCACATGCTTAGGGTCCTGCCTCAAGACATCCATGAACAGCCTCCGAGCGGTCTTGAGCTGCCCGATGTCACGGTTGAAGTTGGCTACTTCAAACAACACTCTTGGATCGTCACGGTTCAACTTCAAACACTGCTCATAAGCCTCGCTTGCCTTCTCCATTTGTCCAGAAGCGTGGCGGGCTTTGGCGAGCAGCAAAAGAGAGATTCCGTAATGGAGCGGGTCCAGAGCGTAAGCCCTTTCCAGGTAAGGAATGCTTTCTGCAAACCGCTCAAGTTCGATCAGCTGAACGCCCATCTCGTAGTGAGGCGGAGCGCTGTCGGGTTCCTCAAGGGCCTTTTGGCGGCCGAGCTCAAGGTACAATGTCCTTTTTCTATTTAGCGCTTCCGGGTCACCTACCTTCCCAAAGTGGTGGATCACAGGTTCGGCTTTCTCAAAGGGCAGTTGCTTCTCCAGGAATACATGCTCCACGAGCTCGTGAACGCGCCCTCGAAATCGAATCTCGGGCCGATTGCGGAACAAGCGCAAAGCCCACACGTCGAGGCAGTGGGTATACTCGCTCCCTTCGTCATAGTCCTGCGGCGTAGGAATGGAACTCACGACTCGCGCGTTCCAGAGATAGCTTCGCTGTGTAAGGAGAAACCCATCGACATGGGTATCGGCGACCAAGTGCCGAATCCGTTCGGCATCTCGCCTGGCTAGCTTCTCGTCGGCGTCCAACACGAGAATCCAATCGCCGGTGGCGTAGCTAAGCGATTGATTGCGCGCCTCACTGAAGTCTCCGTTCCACAGATGATCGAAGACCTTCGCACCAAATCTCTGCGCGATTTGGACCGTACTATCTGTCGATCCTGTGTCAACAATGATCAGTTCGTCGACGAATTTCTTGACACTCTCAAGGCAGTCTTTCAGCCAACGCTCTTCGTTCCTCACGATCATGCATAAGCTCAACTTCAGCGGCCGTTTAGGCATTCGATTCGAGATTCCAGCTCAAAAGACGCATCGTTTCAGCCACCATCATCTGTCGGGAAATTGGCTGCTTCTCTACCCTTGCCGAGCAATCAATTTCAGTTGGTGTTCTGCGGTAAAGTTCATTTGATTAATCACTTAAACCGTCTGTCGGCCCTCACCAGCAGCCTTCGCTTCTAACGTCGCTCCTACGAACCGTTAAGCAAAGATCACACCAAAGAAGAAGATTCCCGAGAATCTCCGGTGCTATCACTAGAGTTTTGACGGAGATCAGCACCTGTTCTGGCTTCTGCCGAAGATTTCCGTAAAGTTTTCCACCGAACACGCGATAAGCAAGCCAAGCCTGAAAGGGCCGGTGAGTTTTACAGCTCACATCTTCGTTCAATTCCGGCACGGATGCCGGAATCCTGATTTCACGGAGGAAATCAACATGGCTAGTTTTTCAGTTGTTAATAACATCAGTTCGGTCAATGCTCAGTCAAAGCTCTTCGAAACCAACATTGGTTTGTCGCGCACTTTGGCGCGTCTTTCCAGTGGTCTGCGTATCAACCAGTCTGGCGACGATGCCGCCGGGTTGGCTGTCGCCAACAAGTTTCGTTCTGACGTTGCCATCCTCACCGTCGGAGTACGAAACGCCAATGATGGTCTAAGTGCGCTCCAAATTGCTGATGGCGCTCTGGACAATATCTCCAGACTGCTGGATCGGGCAGCCACGTTGGCTACCCAGTCGGCAACCGGCACCACGACAGACAACAGCCGGACGGTTCTTAACGAAGAGTTTCAAGCAATCCTCAGCGAAATCGATCGAGAAGCCGGAATTGCCAGCCTGACCACGTCATCCAGCTATTCGGTATACATTTCCAACGACGGCGCCAACGGAACGGTCAACGTGAGTTTCGGCGCGGCTACTGCTTCAACGCTGGGCATCTCCTCGGCAACCATCGCGACGTCCGCAGGTGCCAGCTCCGCAATCACGAGCCTCCAGGCAGCCATCACCGCTTTGGGTTCAGTGCAAGGTTCCGTCGGTTCGGCTCAGAATCGCTTGGGCTTTGCCATCAGCATTGCGCAATCTCAGATCGTCAACAAGACGGCAGCGCAAAGCCGAATTCGTGATGCCAACATTGCTGAAGAGAGCGCCAACCTCACCCGGTTCAA
>Ga0187893_10010576_pt1 | contig 13691 bp, 11 predicted proteins | sample MA1701074metaG_FD_139574 | JGI IMG/M metagenome (GOLD analysis project Ga0187893, IMG submission 139574) | White microbial mat communities from a basaltic lava cave in the Kipuka Kanohina Cave System on the Island of Hawaii, USA - MA170107-4 metaG ...
CGATGGCCCTGGGGCTCTCTGGGCGGGAGAATAGCACGCCCCCCCTGCGGCCTCCCGCGGGCGCGTGTAATCAAGTTGTGAAAGCTGGTCGCCCGCGCCGCATCTCGTTGTGTAAGGCGGAATGGCTATATTGGCCTCATGAGAAAGACGGATCCGACCGAGACGATGGACGGCCGGCTCGAACGGCTGGAGAGACAGGGACTCGTCCGTCGGGGGAGCGGCCCGTCGGTGCAGCGGATCCTCGCGAAGAAGCCACCCGCGCCGCGCCGCGGTGGCAGCGCCCTCGACATGCTCGTCGCCGAGAGGACAACCGGGAGATGAAGGTCCGGGACTGCTCAATGAGCGTCGCTCTCTAACCGGTCCGCCTTCGCCGGGATCCGCTGCGTTCCGTGGTAGCTTGTCCGCGCATGACCGAACCGGCGGATCGAGAACCGTATCGGATGTGGCGGGACCGCGCGATCCTCTTCGCCGTCTGCTGCCTGCTGTGGCTGCCGCTGCTCGTCGAGCGGCCGTTGTGGCATCCGGACGAGCCGCGCTTCGCGCTGCTCACGCGCGGGATGCTCGAGACGGGGGAGTACGTCGCCCCGACCAAGATGGGCGAGGTCTACTCATCCAAGCCGCTGCTGCATCTCTGGGCGACCGCGTTCTTCTCGTGGCTGCTCGGTGCGGTGGACGAGATCGCGCTGCGGATCCCGTCGTTTCTCGCCGGGCTGGGGGGCGTGCTGGTGACCCATGCGCTCGGCGCGGCGCTGTTCGGCGCGCGGGCGGGTCTTCTCGCGGCGCTGGTCCTGGCGACCGACGTGCGCTATCTCACCCAGGCGCAATGGTCCTCCACCGATATCCTGCTTTGTCTGTTCATGACCGCGGCGCTGGCCTGCTTTTACGCCGGATACCGCACGCGCAACGGCCGCTGGTACCTGCTGATGCACGCGTGCTGCGCGCTGGGGACGCTGACGAAGGGGCCGGTCGGGTTCGTGCTGCCGGGGCTCGTCATCCTCGTGTTCCTGATCGCCGCGCGCGACCTGCGCGAGATCGCGCGGCTGCGGCTGGTGGAGGGGGCCGTCATCCTCGCGCTGTTCGTCGGCCCGTGGCTCGCGCTCTACGCGCGGCGCGCGGGCGGCGGCGACACCTGGACCCTGCTGGTCACGGAGAACATCCAGCGGTATCTGCACGCGTGGAACAACGAGCACCCGTGGCACTACTACCTCTGGCGCTTCCCGCTCGATTTCCTCCCGTGGACCATCGTCCTGCCGGCGGCCGTCTGGTACAGCCGCGGCCGTGTCGATGCGCGCGACCGGATCTTCCTCGCGATCTGGTTCGTCGTCATCTTCATCTTCTATTCCGCCACGCGGGGCAAGCGCGGCGTCTACATCCTGCCCATCCACCCGCCGGCCGCACTGCTGGTGGGCTGGTTCTGGGATCGCGCCGATACGACGTCCTGGCCCGCGGCCCGCAGGTGGCTGAACGGGGCCCGGTGGGCGCTCGGGGGGGGCTTCGCGGTGCTGGGGGCCGCTCTCGCGTGGCAGGCTCCGCGTCTGATCGAGGGGCTGGAGGGGGCGGAAAGAGCGGCGCTCGCCGTCTGGGCGCTGTTGACTTCGGCCGCCGGGATCGCAATCATCCTGCAGCCTCCGAAGCGGACCATCGCCCTGACGGCGCTCACCGTGGCGGTCCTTTCCGCGGGACTCGCGCACGGCGTCGCGGCCAGCGGCCAGCGCGAGGAGTTCACGCGGTTCGCGGCGGAGGTGGCGCGGTCCGTCCCCGAGGAGGCCCCGCTGGCGACGGTGACGCACGCCGAGGAGCTTGCGTTCTACGCGGAGCGGGCGCCCGTCGCCGAGCTGAGGCCCGGAAAGCTCATGCGGCGATGGCTCGAAACGCCCGGGACGATCTACATGATCCTGGACGAGAAGTGCATGGACGACCTGGAGACGCGGCCGGAGCAGCCATGGGAAATCCTGGCCGAGCAGAGGGTGCGCAGGGAGATCTACCGCGTCGTCGTGAGACGTTCGCCCGAGAGGAACTGACATGAAGAAGCTCGAAGCACTGTCCATCGTCGTCCCCTTCTTCAACGAAGAGGAGAACATCGAGGCCACGGTCCGCACGATCCGCGAGGTGTTCGACGCCCGGGTCGAGCGCTACGAGATGGTCCTCGTCAACGACGGCAGCCGCGACCGGACCGGCGCTCTCGCCGACGGGCTCGCGAAGAGCGACCCGCGAGTGCGCGTGGTCCACCATCCGAAGAACCTCGGCTACGGCTCGGCGATCCTCTCGGGGTTCAACGCCGCGCGCCACGAGCTGATCTTCTATACCGACGGCGATCTCCAGTTCGATCTGAAGGAGTTCGACCGGCTCGTGCCGCTGCTGGCGGCCAACGACATCGCGACGGGCTACCGCGGCAACCGGCGCGACCCCTGGTACCGCAGGCTCAACGCCTGGACGTACAACATGGTCGTGCGGATTCTCTTCGGCGTGAAGGTCACCGACCTCGACTGCGCATTCAAGATTTACCGCAAGGCGATGTTCGAGAAGATCCACCCGACCTCCACCGGCATCTTCATCTGCGGCGACATCCTGATCCAGGCCACCAAGCTCGGCATGACCATCGGCGAAGTGGAGGTCACGCACTACCCGAGGACGAAGGGGACGCCCACCGCGGGTAATCCGTTCGTCATCCTCATGGCCATGTACGAGCTGTCGAAGTTCTGCGCGGGGCATCTCTTCCGCAGGCCGCACGGCCACCAAAGCGCTTCTGCGGTGAAGCGATAGACCCTCTGACGCACAGCCTCGTCGGGGCGGCGATGTCGCAGGCGAGCCGCCGCAGGCTCGGCCTGGCCGAGGCCGGAGCGCTTCTCATCGGCGCGAATCTCCCCGACCTCGACGCGCTCACGTACGTCGTCGGCCAGGACCTCGCATTCGGGTTCCGCAGGGGATGGACGCACGGGCCGGCGGGTCTGTTGCTGGGAGCGCCGATGCTGGCCGCCGGTCTGCTTCTGGCCGATCGGCTCGCGCGCCGCACGCACGGCGGCGAGACGCCGGGCCCGTCCTTCGTGACGCTGGTTTCTCTCGCGGCGATGGCGATCGCCACGCACCCGATCCTCGACTGGCTCAACACCTACGGTGTCCGGTTCCTGATGCCCTTCTCCGACCGGTGGTTCTACGGCGACGCGCTCTTCATCGTCGATCCGTGGGTCTGGCTGGCGCTCGGAGGAGGCGTGTTCCTGTCGCGCGCGGCCGTCGGATGGCTCGAGGGCATCGGCTGGGTGGCGCTCGCGCTGGCGGCCAGCGCGATGATCCTCGGGACGGGGATGACGCCCGCCGCGGCGAAGGCGATCTGGGTCGCAGGGTTGCTCGGCATCGCGGCGGCCCGCTTCGTCAGGGGCATCCGGTCGCGTCGCACCGCGCGATGGAGCCTCGCGCTCGCCGGCGCGTACGCGGCGGCCATGGTGACGACGTCGTGGGTCGCGTCGGCGAGGGTCCCGTCGCAACTCGCGCGCGAGGATCCCGCGCCGCTGGAGAAGCTGATGGTCGGCCCCGTCGCCGGCAACCCGCTGCGCTGGGAGGTCGTCGCGCAGACGCGCGACGGATACCGGTGGGGCCGCTGGCGCTGGCTGGAGAGCCCGGGGCTCGCGATGAGCGCGGAGCGCGTCGCAAAACCGCCCGCAACGCCGATCGTGCAGGAGGCCCTCGCGTCGCCCTCGGTGCGCGGGACGATGGGATGGATGCGGTTCCCTTACGTCCACGTCGAGCCCGATCCCTCCGGGCCCGATCGCTGGGTTGTCAGGATCATCGACCTGCGCTACGCACGGCGGCCGCGCGATGGCTTCGCCGTCGCGAAAGTGGTGGTGGACGCAAAGTAGAGACGGCATGGATGGGCGTACTCGGCGTCGGTGAGATGGCTCGGTGAAGGTACGCGGGCCTCCGGCCCGCAATCGACGGAGGAACTCCGCACGGCGGAGATCATCCGCGTTTCTTGAATGCGGGCCGGAGGCCCTCGTACCTGCGGCCTGTTCGAACCCGCGGCGGCGTTCCACCTACCGCCGCTGCGGGCCGGAGGCCCGCGGACCACAATCAGATCCGGCTCGCACTCAGCGCGGTGATTTCGACCTGGCCTTTGCTCGCTTCTGCTCGTAAGCGGCGCGGAGCGCCTCGCGGATCACGGGAGCGGTGGCCTTCTTCAGGAAGACGCTGGTCGCCCCTCCCGCGCCCCACTTGCCCTTGACCGGCACGAACACCGCGGCGTCGATCGCCACGAACGCCTTCTGATCCTCGGGGGCGAGCGCGACCATGGCCCATCCGATCTCCGGGTAGTCCAGCGTCGCGAAGATCCTGTCGTTCACGCGGAAGTCGGGGTGGTGCATGTGCGATCGCTCCTCGGCGTCCGGGAGGCTCAGGGCGAGCTTGCGGAAGGCGTCGCGCGTCATCTCGTTTCCGGGGCGGGCGGCGCGGCGGTGGTGCGCACGAGCGGATGGGGGTCCTGGGCCAGGCGCTCGGCGATGGCGCTGGTCGCCAGCGACGGCTGCGCCCGCAGCACGGCCGCGGCGTAGAGACGCCGCCACCACACGGTCTCCTTCGACATCGCGTCGAGAGCGGCGGTCGCCCGCGCGCGGTCGTTGCGGGCGTTGTGCGGCTCCTCGATCACGCCGCGGACCGCGGCGATGTCCTCGCCGGCGACGGTGCGGCCGGGGGCGGTCCCGCCGAACACGCGCTCCATGCTCGCCAGCGCGGCGTCGGGCGAGACCTCGAACATGTACGCGATCAGCCCCTGCGGTGGCGCCGCTCCCAGGCGCCGGATGCGCTCCTCGTAGACGCCGAAGTCGGGGGCGCCCCCGTCGGGGCTGTCGATCGTCGAGAGGATGCCCGCAAAAATGCGGCGCAGGCCGGCCCCCGCCGCCATGAAGTGCGGCTCCACGGCGTCGAGCTTCTCGGCGGGGGAGAACGCGAGGTAGTCGAGGATCACCGCCCCCGCCATCGCCTCCTCGGTCCCGGGCGCGCGCTCGAGGTAGAGGGCGAGCTGGAGCAGCAGACCCGTCCGCCCGCAGGTCCCCAGCTCGGCGATGGCGTCGATCTCCTCCTGCGCGCTAGCATCCTGATGGACCACCGCCGACACCGCCCGCGCGATCCTCTCCTGCACGTCGGGCCGCAGCAGGTCCTCCGCGGCGAGCAGGGGGGCGATGCCGGCGAACGCCGCGAGGGCTATGCGATCAAGGCGCCACATGAGTCATCACCAGATCGAGCAGCTCCTGAAGCACCGTGGGGGCGTCGTCGATCGTGAAATGCGTGAGCGCGCTCCCCCAGGGAGTCGCCGTCACGTTCACGTCGCGATGCGCCCCGGGGACGGGCGCTCCGCAGAGCTGGAGAAAACCGCAGCCGGGGTGCTGGTAGTAGTTGGCGTGAAACCCCGTGGACGGCGGCAGGACGGTCTCCGAATCGAGGTCGAAGTCCGAGTCGTTCTCGATCCCGTCCACGTACGCGGTGAAGTCGATGGAGAAGCTGCCCAGCGAAGCGCGCATGGTATCGAGACGTCGCGACAGATCGTTGGTGGAGCCTCCGCCATGGCTGTAGCCGAAGATGGCGAACCCGGTGACCGCGCGTCTCTGGACGGCGCCCGCGGCTTCGTTGAAAGCGGCGCCGGCCCCGCTGCTCGACACGACGTCCTCGTCGTACATGACGACATCGTATCCCTTCTGCCTGAGCGCGATGGCGAGCTGGAACGTGCCATGATTGCCGGGATCGAGCGGCGGGTCGGCGGGGACCTGGCTCTCGCCTCCGAGGGCGATGACGAGGCTCGTGAAGGGCCGGAAGTGCACGCGGTCCGACGCGACCACGGTGCCGTCGGACAGCGCGCGCGCCGCCAGCTCGAGATCGCCGGCGCCCCCCGACGGGTTCTCGACCCAGACGGTCATCGACGGCCCGGTGAATGCGAGCGCTTCGTCGCCGTCGGCCGCCAGCTCGACGTCCTTGGTCGGGCCGGTCCAGACCCTGATGGCGGCGCTGGTCCTGACGATCGCGTACTCGTAGCCCGGATGGGGGACCTGCGGGTCCACGCCGAGGACGACTTCGATCAGATCGTTCTCGCCCGTCACGACGGGGTCGTCACGGTCGGGGACGGCATTGGCGTCATCGTCGTCGCCGTTCACCCTGATGCCGGCGCCCGGGACCAGCTCCTCGCTTTCGGGGACGGCGACCCGCTGGAACGCCGCGCCCGATGCGGCCGCGGGGCGCCAGGCCGTCACGTCGAGAGTGGGTGCGAAGGGCCCGTCGCACCGCTGGCTCAGGTCCTGCACGAGCGGGCACGAAGGATCGAGCGCGTCGGGCGGGCGCTCCGCGGGGACCCCGTCGATGAGGCTCTTGCCGTAGGAGCCCTCGATGCCGGCGCCGTCGTCCCCCACGACGAGGAAGAAGAACGACCCCGGCCCGGGATCGAACGTCCCGTAGGCGCCGCTGGTACCGATGCCGCAGACCTGTCCCGAGTAGGCGTACGCCCCCACGCCGTCGAGGGGCCCGAACTCGAGATGATGATCGGACGCCGAGCAGGCCGGCGTGTACGTGAAGGAGATGTAGCCCGTGCCGGCGTCGTAGCCGGTGACGATCAGATCGGTCGCTTCTCCCGGCGTCGCCACCGCATCGCCGGGGGCGGAGCAGACGAGCCCGGCGATTGCGAGCGGGAATCCGGCGGACCGGATGAAGCGACCCGTGTGCATGGCGAGCTCGGCGACCTCGCGAAACGGACTGTGCAGCAGGAAGGACCATGACACAGGAAATCCCGCGCGATGTCAACGGCCTGCCGGCGTTGGCTACGTGTTTCGCGGGGCCTCGGGACGCATCGAGACCTCGAGGCGCGGCGCCTCCACCAGCGCGAAGGTGGCTGAAGCGAGCGCGACGCGGCCGTCCGTCCTGCCGATCTCCTCCAGGAGCCGCGTGAAGAGACGGTCCTTGCTCAGCCGCCGTCTGCGATAGTCCACCACGTAGCGCAGCGTGAACTCGACCCAGTTGTCGTTGGCGATCAGGGTGACCATCGGCTCCACGCGCGCGTCCTCGATCCTGTACTTCTGCACCATCTGCGACCAGGCGGTGCGCGCCTGCGGAACGTAGTCGCCCACGACCTCGTTGGCGGTCTCCTCGATGAGCCGGCGGGCGGCGTCGAGGTCCGAGCCGTAGCGGACGGGGAGCGTGATCTCGTCCCAGAGGAACGAGAAGTCTCCCGAATAGTTGACCACCGGCTCCTTGAAGACGAAGCTGTTGGCGACCCTCACGATCCGCCCGTTGTACAGATCCCCGGCGACCCACTGGCCGCACTCCATGAGCGTCGTGCGCAGCACGCCGATGTCGATCACGTCCCCCTTGATGCCCCCGAGCTGCACGCGATCCCCCACGCGGAAGAACGCGCCGAACGACACGGCCGCCCATCCCGCGACGCTGGCAATGACCTCCTGGAGCGCGAAGGCGATCCCCGCGCCGGCGACGCCGAACGCGATGGTCAGCCCGCCGAGCTGGTTCTTGAAGATCAGCGCCAGCAGGAACACCGCGGCGGCGTAGTTCAGCAGACCCAGGGCCTTGCGCGCCCGGTACCGCGCGTCCGCGTCGGTGAGATGCCGCGACGCGGTGCGCTTCATCAGCCGGAACAGGACGTTCAGGACGACCAGACCCAGCAGGGCGGCGGACAGACGCGCGACCACGGGGTCGAAGAGCCAGGCGCCGACGGTGTCCTCGAGGGACTGTCTCACGCTGTCGGTCACGGGCTACTCCTGCCGCAGTCTCGCGTCGAGGATCGACCGCCAGACACGCGCCACCGCTTCGCGGCTTCCCAGCCCGACGGCGAGCACCAGGGCGAGCCCGAGGCTGCCCATGCCGATCCGGAGCGCCGTCTGCACGGTCCGGGGCGCGATCTCCAGCTCCTCCAGGACCACCGCCACGACGATGACCATGATGCTCCAGTGAACGACGCGCGCCGCCAGCGCGGCGCGCACGATCCCCTCGGTCGCGAGCGCCGAGCGCAGGCGCCCCGAGACGCCCGATGCCGTGATGCTCCCCACCAGCAGCATGATCGTCCCGATCAGAAGCTGGGGGAGATAGGAGACGAGCGCGCCGATCAGCGTGGCCAGCACCTCGAGACGCCACACCAGCACCGCGTTCTCGACGAAGACGAGGAAGACCACCGCCGCCAGCAGCGTTCCCGCGGTCCCCGCCACGGCATGGCGCACGTCCGCGCGGCTGATGGCGCGCGCCCAATGCACGCCGGCGAGCACGCGGTCCAGCCGCATGAGGAGCACCAGACGCGTCGCGGCCTTCTTCACGAGCCAGCAGATGACGAGCCCCAGGCCGAGGATCAGCAGCCCCGCGACGAAGCTGGGGATGTAGCCGATGACCTTCCCCCACATCTCCTGGAACGGGCCCAGCATCTCCCCGCCAACGTTCGGATCCATGATTACCTCCTCGAGACTATCGCGGCACGAGCAGGCGCTCGAGCCAGCTCACCCTCTCTTTGCGGTACCGGCGCACGACGACGACCGGAACCTGTCCCTGCTCGATCAGCTCCAGCGGCACGGGCGAGCTGACGAGCTGCGCCAGCATGCCGCCGGTGTCCCCGCCGATGAGGATCAGGTCTCCCGCGTCGGCCTCCGCGAGGATCGTCTCCGCAACGTCGTCGCTGCGGATCATTCCCGGACGTGCGGCGATCCCCGCCTCCTTCACGATCGCTTCGGCCGCCTCCCGCAGACGGCGCGCCTCCTCGGCGGATGCCGCCGTGGGAACGATCGTCAGCGGTCTGACGTCGGCGTCGCACCAGCTCGCCAGCGAGGGCGCCAGCTCCGCCGCAAGGCGCGGGTGCCGCCCGGTCGTCACGGGCAGGACGATCCGGCGCACGATGCCCCGCTTCAGGGTCCCCCCGACGAGGGCGACGTCGCAGGGAGCCTCGCGCACGACGCTGTCGACCGTGGAGGCGAAGACCCACTGGAGGAACGAGAGGTCGCGCTCGCGCCCCATCACGATGAAGTTGCACCGCTCCTCGCGCGCCGTCTCCACGATCCCCGCGCTGATGCGGTGGGACACCTTGATGATCCCGCGCGCCGGCACTCCCGCATCGCGAGCCCAGCCCACCGCCTGGTCGATCAGCGGCTCGAGCCGCTGCGTCTGATCGAGACCGGCCACCAGCGGCTGGTCCTCCGGGACCTCGACGACCCCCAAGACGAGCACCTCCCCGCCGTGTCCCCGCGCCGTGGCGATGGCCACCTCCGACAGCGACACGGCATTCTTCGCCGTGGCGATCGCCGCGAGCACCGTGTAGTCCTTCCGCCGGAGACGGTCGATCCCCGCGATCCGGGCGCGCTCCTCCTGCTCGCGCGGGGCGGCGTAGAGCCGGTGCAGGAGGAATCCTCCTCCCACCCAGATCCCGACGCTCAGCCAGGCGAGCGGGCTGTAGAAGAACATCCAGACCGCCACGAACAGGTTCCCCAGAATCGCGACGATGGGGAGGACGGGGAACCACGGCATCGTGAAGCCGCGGTCCAGGTCGGGACGCTTCCGGCGCAGCGCGATCAGCGCCATGTTCACCTGGAGGAAGAGCAGCAGGAACATGACGTCGGCGGCGGCCGCCACGTCCTCGATGGGCAGCAGGAGCAGCATCGCGATGATGATGATCCCGGAGAAGACGATCGAAACGTCGGGCGTCTTGCGCCGCGCGGAGAGCCGGGCGAACATCGACGGCAGATTGTGGTCCCGGGCCATGGCGAACGACACCCGCGAGGAGGAATAGACCGTGGCGTTGAGCGCGCTCATCGTCGAGAGCAGGCCGCCGATCAGGATCATCAGCCCGCCGCCGGTGAAGAACTGGCGCGCCGCCTCCACCATGGCGATCTCCTTCTTCTCGGCGAGGTACTGCCAGGTCGGAAGCCCGCCGCCGTCGATGGCTCCGATGGCGACGAGCGCGACCAGCAGGTAGATCGGCACGACGACGGCCAGCGAGATGAAGATCGCGCGCGGGATGTTGCGCTTGGGATCCTGCACCTCCTCGCTGCACTGCGCGATGATCTCGTAGCCCTCGAACGCGATGAACGTGAGCCCCATGGCCATGAAGACGCCGGCCCAGTGGTTCGGCATGAAGTCGTCGAAGTTCGCGGTCCAGTCGGGGTTGCGTCCCATCGCGGCCAGGCCGAAGGCGATGAAAACCCCGATGACGAGGATCTTCGCGGCCGTCACGATGTTGCCCGCCTTGCCGGTCTCCGAGGCGCCGCGGTAATTGATGAAGCAGAACAGCACGACGACGGCCGCCGCCAGGAGCTTCTCCAGCTCGATCGGCCAGCCGTGACCCGTCTCGTATCCGAGCATCTTCAGGACGAGCCCGAAGTAGGCCCCGAACCCCAGGGCGTACAGACTGCACGCCACCGCGTGGGCGAACCACGACATCCATCCCGAGAGAAAGCCGTTGGGATCCTTCAGCCCCTGCTTGACCCAGAGGTATCCACCCCCCGCGTCGTGGAAGCAGGAGCCCAGCTCGGCGTAGGCCATCGCCGTGAGCAGGGTGACGAGACCGTTGAGGGCGAACGCGAGGATCAGCGCGGGGCCGGCCACTCCCGCCGCGATCCCGGTGAGCACGAAGATGCCCGCCCCGATCATCGCCCCGACGCCGATCATGGTGACGTCGGTGAGACGCATCTCGCGGCTGAGACGGACTTCGGGTCGCGCGTCGCTCATCCGGTTCCCGGCGACACCGCATCCCGCGGCGTTCCTTCATCGGCATCGTGCATGCGGTCTTCCCGCGCACGAGTATACCTTCGCCGCCCCGGCCGGCCGCGCGCCGCGTGGGGCTTCGGTCAGGCAGCGGCCGCGCGGCCTGCGGCCGGGCCGATCGGTCCGAGCAGGAGGGCGACGACCCCGAGGAGGATCGTCGCCGTGACGAACGGGTCCACGCCGAGCGCGGAAACCGCGAGCCCGCCGGCGAGCAGCGGGCCGAACGCCAGGCCGGCGTCGAACGACAGGTTGAACAAACCGTACGCGCGGCCGCGCTCGCCCTGCGCGGCGGCGATGCCCACGGCTGCCGCGGCCGCCGGGAAGAGCACTCCGAACCCGAACCCGCACAGCACCATGGCGGTCATGTCGGTCGCGAGGCTGCCGCCGATCGCGAGCATCGCGGTGGACAGCCCGAACGCCACAATGCCGGCGAGCGACAGCCTGCCGGCGCCCCGGCGGTCGACCAGCCGGGCGATCGGGCTGAGCATGAGCGCGGCGGCGACGACGGCGAACAGGGCGAACAGTCCGCCCAGAGCACCGGTCGCGTGACGCAGCGCGCGCTCGACGTCCACGCCCGCCGCAATCTGGCGCTCCACGATGCCGTCCTTCAGGAACCCGGTCACGATGCCCACGCCCGCCTCGAGACCGAAGATCGCGACAAACGCCTGCCGCAGTCTCGGCTCCCTCAGGAGCCTCCGCCATACGCCCGGGTCACGGGGGACGCGAGCCTCGCGCGGGAAGGTCTCCGGGATCGCTCTCCAGATGACTGCGAGCCCGACGGCGAGGATCGCGGCGATCGCGAGGAACACGGGCTCGGAGCCCAGCCTCCGGCCGGCCAGGCCCGACACGGCCGGTCCCACGATGGCGGCGAGCCCGATGAGCGCCCCGGCGCGGCCGATGGTCCGCCCGCGCTCGCCCACCGGCGCCGCGTCGGCGAGCATGGCGAAGAGGGCCGCCATCAGGAACCCCCCGAACGCTCCGTGCACGACGCGCGCGGCGAGCAGCACCGGGAAGCTCGCGGCGAGCCCGTAGATCGCGATGCAGATCGGCGCGGCGGTGAGCGAGCCGAGGACGACCAGCCGGCGCCCGAAGCGATCGGTCAGAAAACCCCCGGCGAGATTCAGCGCCAGGTTCGCCATCGAGTACGCGGCGACGGTGACGCCGACGCCGAGCGCATCCGCTCCCAGCTCCTGGGCCCGCAGGGCGATCAGGGGCAGCAGGGCGAAGTTGTCGAAGAACGCGAGGAACACGGCGACGTACGCGGCGCGCGCGCGCCCGCGCGTGACGAGGGAGATCCTCTCGACGACCGGGTCGAGGACGTCTTTCACGGAGGCATGCTACCTCGGCTTCGGGGCGGCCAGGACTTCCCGCAGCCAGGCGAGCACCTCGCGCACGGCCGGATCTTCGTTGACGCTGCCGTTGCTTCCCGCGACCGCGTCCTCGACGCGTGGATAGGCGTCGAAGTGGTGGTCGGTCCGGGGGATGGCGACGAAGCGCGCCCTGCCGGGCCGCCGGGCGTTGACGATCCGGGCGATCAGCGCGGCGCTCGCCCGGTCCTCGTACCAGTCGTACTCGCCGTGCAGGACCAGCACGGGGTCGTCGACGCGGCTCCACGCGCGGGTCCAGTCCTGCCGCTGCGCCTGCTGATGGAAGGACAAGGGCCGGCCGTAGTGCAGATCCCCCTCCGTGCCCACGAGGCGCGCCCAGACGGCGCCGAGGTCTGTGCCCTCCGCCGCGATCGTCCGGGGCGATCGTCCCTCGACGAGATAGGCGAACAGGAACGCGGACACGCTCTTCATCTCGGCGTTGAGCGTCTCGCCGGTGGCCCCCGAAAGCTCGCGGTAGCTGCGCTCGAAGCTCACCATGCGCTCGAACCAGGTGCGCGCCCCCGCCCCCCACACGATGATGCCCGCCACGTCCCGGTCCAGCGCGACGAGAGGAGCGTACGTGCCGCCCATGCTGGCGCCGAAGACGATCGTCCTGTTCGGATCCACGTGCTCGGACGCCTTGAGCCGCGCCAGCGCCGCGCGATGGTCGGACAGCTCGGTCTCGTAGTCGAGCGCCGAGCACGGTCCTCCTTCGCTGTCACCCACGCCGCGCTTCTCCGTCCTCATCATGACGAGACCCGACTCCCGGGCGATTCGCCGCATCATGCGGCCCCAGCCGCTCTGCTCGGACTCGGGAAGCTCGATCGTGTCGCACGAGAGCCACTGGACGAACAGGATGGCGGGGAGCCTCTCCGCGTTGCCCGCCGGTTGGGTGAGGATCGTGCGCAGGCGCACTCTGTCGCGCGTCACGAGATTGTCGTAGATGCTGTCGAGACCGGCGATGACCTCCAGGGGCCGGTCCCCGGTTCGCGGCAGGTCGCCGCGAAGCGTCGAGGCGGCCAGCGCGGCGTCGAGGGGGATGAGGAGGAAAAACAGCGCTCCAATCAGCGTTCTCATGGGAGACTCCCTGCGCCGAGCGCGGCGTCTGCGCGCGCGGTCGCGAATCGGCGGCCGGCCTGGCGATCCCAGCTTCTTACGTGACCCGGTGTTCGGAGTTTTTCCTCGATCTTGAACGTGGTGAGCATTGTAAGCTACGGGAGATCCCAGCCTTCGCAGGACACCATTTGGAGACAAGCGAATGAAGACACAGGACAAGATCGCTGGAAAGTGCCCGTACGGCAACATCGCCGGTGTGGGCAGGACGAACCGCGACTGGTGGCCGAACCAGCTCCGGCTGGATCTGCTGCACCAGCATTCCGCCAAGTCCGACCCGATGGACGAGGGCTTCGACTACGCGAAGGAATTCAAGCGTCTGGACTACAAGGCGCTCAAGAAGGATCTGGTCAAGCTGATGACCGACTCCCAGGACTGGTGGCCCGCGGACTTCGGCCACTACGGGCCTCAGTTCATCCGGATGGCCTGGCACGCCGCCGGGACCTACCGCATCCACGACGGCCGTGGCGGCGGCGGCCGCGGCCAGCA
>Ga0187893_10010578_pt1 | contig 13689 bp, 12 predicted proteins | sample MA1701074metaG_FD_139574 | JGI IMG/M metagenome (GOLD analysis project Ga0187893, IMG submission 139574) | White microbial mat communities from a basaltic lava cave in the Kipuka Kanohina Cave System on the Island of Hawaii, USA - MA170107-4 metaG ...
CAAAATGTCGCCCGCCAAGCGTCTCTCGGCGCGGGATTGAGTACCGACGTTGGGGCGACGACAATCAACAAGGTCTGCGGCTCCAGCCTGCGGACAGTGATTCTCGCGGCGCAGGCGATTCAATGCGGCGACGCGGGTCTGATCGTCGCGGGCGGGTGTGAGAGCATGACCGGCGCGCCGTATCTGCTGCGTAAGGCGCGAGGTGGATACCGGATGGGTCATGGCGAATTGATCGACGCCATGATCTACGACGGCCTGTGGGATGTGTACACCAACCGTCACATGGGCACGTGCGGCGATCAGTGCGCGAAAAAGTACGGCATTTCCCGTGAAGAGCAGGACACCTATTCCATTGAGAGTTACAAGCGGGCGATCCGCGCCTGGGACGACGGGTTCTTCAAGGACCAGGTTCTTCCCTTTGAAATCAAGAGCAAGAAGGGAAGCACGATTGTCGATCGGGACGAAGACGTCGCCAAATTCCAGGGCGAGGAAAAGCTGCGGGCCTTGCCGCCGGCGTTCGGTCCGGAGAGCACGGTCACGGCGGGAAACGCCTCGAAAATAAACGACGGCGCGGCGGCGACGATTGTTTTTGACGACGAAAAGCGCAAGGCCCTGGGATTGAAGCCAGCGGCTCGAATCCTCGGTCATGCCAACGTCGCCCTAGAGCCCGATTGGTTCACCATCGCCCCGATCTACGCCATCCGAAAACTCTGCGAGCGTTTGAAACTCAAACCGGTCGATGTGGACTTCTTCGAAATCAACGAGGCGTTTGCGGTGGTGGCGATCGTCGCCATGCGTGAACTGAAGCTCGACCACGCCAAAGTCAACACGACGGGCGGCGCCGTGGCCATCGGGCATCCGATCGGGGCAACGGGCACGCGCATCATCAACACCGTCGCGGCGCAGTTGCAGCGATTCAACAAGCGGATCGGTATCGCGTGCCTTTGCATCGGAGGCGGCGAGGCGAGCGCCATCGCGCTGGAGCGCTGCGACTAAACGGCGTGGTGACGTGAAAAAAGCGAAAAACCCGGGATCGGCGTGATACCGGCGTCGAAAACGAAAGGTCTGACGACATGGATGTTCACTCCGGTTTTTCCCCGGGCGATCCGGATAGTGGCGCGGCTGATCCGTTTTCACGGTTCTGGATTGACTGGATGTCCAAGATGGCGGGCGCGGGCTTCGCTCAGCCGTCCACTTCGGGTTCGGATCAGGTGATGAAGCAGATGCGTCAGGCGTTCTTCGATTCCTGGGCCTCGCACTGCGACGAATTCATGCGGTCCGAAACTTTTCTCCAGGCCATGAAAAAAGGCATGGACAACGCCCTGGCGTTCAAACAGCAACTCAACGAGTTCCTAACCCGTTCCCTTCATGAAGGACAGATTCCCGCGCGAAGTGACACCGACTCGATACTTCTGGTCCTGCGAAGCATGGAGGACCGTGTGTTGAGTCAAATCGCACAGCTTTCGCAGCGCGTCGCGGATCTTGAAAAAAGGACCGGCGTTTCCAGTCCGACCACGAGTAGCGCGGCGGCGTCCTCCGAGAAGCGACATCCCGCGAAGGGAGCGGCCCGATGAACGCGACTTGCACGGCCTCGACGCCCTGGATGGTGTCTCCGGATGACGTCCAGCGGCAATGGACGGATTTTCTCAGGAAGATGTCGAGTCTCCCTACGGTGATGAACGTCGCCCAGAAGGTTCGCGTCGGAGCGACGCCGGCGGAGACGGTTCATCGAATCGACAAGCTGCGGCTTTTGCGCTATACGTCGGACGTCGAACCGCGGTATCAGACTCCGCTGTTGGTTGTATTCGCACTGGTCAATCGTCCCTACATTTTGGATTTGCGGCCCGGCAAGAGCGTCGTGAGCCACTTCGTCAACGGCGGATTTGACACCTACAACCTCGACTGGGGCGTGCCGACCGACGGCGACCGATTCCTCGACATGGAGGATTACATCGACCGCTACATGAACGACGTGGTGGATCACGTTCGAGAGCGGACGGATTGCGACCGGATCAACCTGCTCGGATACTGCATGGGCGGGTCGATGTCGGCGATGTACACAGCCCTGCACGCGGAAAAGGTGCGGAATCTCATGCTGATGGCGGCCCCGGTTGATTGGTCGGAGCGTGAACATCTCCTCGCGAAATGGACAGACGCCTCAGTGTTCGATGTCGACAAGCTGATTCAAGTTTACGGGAACGCTCCGGCCGAACTCCTGCAGGGGTCGTTCCTGTTGCTCAAGCCGGTCAGCACGCTCATCGAGAAATACTTTTCGTTCTATGAAAATATGGAGGACGAGAAGTTCCTCGAAGACTTTTTTGCCATGGAAACGTGGCTCAATGACAACATTCCGGTGGCGGGGGAGATGTTCCGGCAATTCGTGAAGTACTGCATGCAGCAGAATCTGTTGATCCAGGGCAAATTGCGGATCGGCGGGCGGACGGTGAATCTGCGGGATATCACCTGTCCGATTTTGAATCTCACGGCGCAGCACGATCACCTGGTGCCGCCGGATCAGAGTCTGCCCTTCAATGACGCGGTGGGATCCACGGATCGGAAGAGCATCAATTTTCCGGCGGGTCACATCGGGCTCGCGGTGGGGTCGAAGGCGAACCGGGAGCTTTGGCCGAAGGTGCGCGACTGGCTCGCGGAACGATCGGAGTCGTTGTAGACCGGACTCCGCGGTTCGAGGTCCGGTTCCAGGGACGGGAAGAAACGAAGCGAGCGGAACCATGTTGCTCAAAGACAAAATCGCGGTGATCACCGGAGGCGCGAGCGGGATCGGCAGCGCGACGTGTCGCAAGCTGGCGGAGGAGGATGTGCGGGCGGTCGCTGTGGTCGATCAGGCCGAAAACGTCGAGGATTTTTGCAGTGCGGCCAACCGCGAACATGGGCGCGAAGTCATGACCCCGTTTCACGGCGACGTGGTGGACAGCACCTTTCGGGAGCGAGTCTTTGCCGAGATGGAGCAGCGATTCGGCGTGGTGAGTTTGTGCATACCCGCGGCGGGCATTACGCGCGACCGGCTGTCGGTCAAGGTTCACCGCCAGAACGGATACGTCGCTCCGAATATTTACAGCGAAACGGATTTCCGGCGGGTGATGGACGTGGATTTGATCGCCCCGATTTACTGGGCGATGCGGACGATCGCCTCGGTGGCGATGGACCGTTCGCGTCGCGGACTGGCCGAGTGGCAGCCGGAAGAGACCATGCAGGGGGCGATCATTTTGATTGGGTCGATTTCGTCGGCCGGCAACCGAGGTCAGATTTCCTACGCGACGGCGAAGGCCGGCTTGGAGGGAGCGCAGGCGACTCTGGCAAAGGAAGCGGTTTACTACGGCGTCCGCTGCGCGATCATTCACCCGGGGTTCACCGATACGCCGATGGTGCGGGCGATGGGGGAAGACCTCATTCGCGAGCACGTGCTGCCGTACACGCAGCTTCGCCGCCTGATCCGGCCTGATGAAATCGCCGGGGCGATCATCTTCATGTTGAAGAATTCCGCCGTCAGCGGAACGCTCTGGGCCGATGCGGGGTGGCACCCGAGGGCATAAGCCTTCGCTTGGGCGCTCCTTGAGGTGAATTCCCCAAAGTCCGCATGCCGACCTTTCTCGCGATTGATTACGGACGCAAGCGAATCGGACTGGCCATCGGCGATTCCGGGACGGGAGTGTCTTCGCCCATCGCGCCCGTTGCCGGCACGGGCGACGAGGCGAGGGACGTCGCATCCATCGTGGAGGCGGCACTTTCCTATGGCGCAACCGAGTACGTACTTGGACTTCCCGTGAACATGGACGGGACCGAAGGGGAGCAGGCTCGTATCACTCGCCGATTTGGATCGAAGCTGAAAAAGGCCGCGAAGAAGCCGGTGCATTATTGGGATGAGCGATTGTCCTCATCCGCCGCAGAGGAAAAACTCTTGGACTCGGGATTGCAGAGGAAGAAACGGGCGGCACGGCTGGACAGCGTGGCGGCTCAGAACATTCTTCAGGAATTCCTCGACAACCTCGCCGCGAATCCGAACTTGAACCACGGGGATCGCTGATCGGAGTCGCCCGCAAGAACCAATGCGATCGGCAAAGGCGGCGGTGGGATTTGAACCCACGGATAACGGATTTGCAATCCGTCCCCTTAGGCCACTTGGGTACGCCGCCAAGCACAACAGGGTCGGTATCTATACCGTCACGTCGCGGCGTCAGCAAGCGTTCCACCCACCGCGATTGCCCGACGGCGACTGCACTCATCGGCGGATTGTTCCGATATTAGTTGGAAAACCGGAGGTTGGTGGGGGATTCGACCGGTCTGGGCGGGTTTCACCATGGTCCACGATAAGTCGCGGCTTGGAATCGGCGTTATTGGTTGCGGTCATTGGGGTCCGAACCATATTCGGGTGTTCTCTGAACACGAACGCTCTGTAGTTCGCGGCTGCGCAGACCTGAGCGCCGCCCGGCTCGAAAACATTCGACGGCGATTCCCGGAAGTTCGGACGACCACGCAGTACGCCGAATTGCTCGCTGACGAGACCATCGAGGCCGTTGTGATTGCCACGCCGACGGCGACCCATGCGAGAATCGCCCAAGAGGCGCTTTGGGCGGGGAAGCATGTTCTGGTGGAGAAACCGCTCTGCCGAACGAGCGAAGAGGGGGTCGCGCTGATCGAAACCGCGGAGCGGGCACGCCGAGTGCTGATGGTCGGACACATCTTCCTGTTCAACGGCGGGATCATCAAACTGAAAGAGCTGTTGTGCGGCGGAGAGTTGGGGCGAGTGCAATATCTTGATGCAGTTCGGACGAACCTTGGACCGGTTCGCGGCGACGTGAACGCCCTGTTCGACCTGGGCACGCACGACATCAGCATTTTCAATTACTTGCTTGGGCAGGCTCCTATCTCCGTGTCCGCGACGGGAAGCCGATTATCGCAGGCGGCCATTGAAGACGTGTGTTTTGCGACCCTTCAATACGCAGACGGCACGTTGGCCCATCTTCATGCAAGCTGGTTGAATCCCAGGAAGGTACGAACCATTACGATCGTGGGATCATCCAAGATGGCTCACTGGGACGATATCGATCCGCAGGACACGCTGCGCATCTTTGACAAAGGTCTCGCGGAACCGCCCAATTACAACTCGTTCGGCGAGTTTCAATACCTGATTCGAAGCGCGGATGTACACGTTCCGGCTGTTCCCCGCGCCGAACCGCTCGTTCGTCAGGCAGAAACTTTTGTTCGGTGGGTGAAGGACGCTGGGCCGGCGGGGCCCACGGCGCGGGATGGCCTTGACGTTGTGCGGACGCTTGAGGCGGCGATGACATCGCTTCGGCGCGATGGAGCGATGGTTGAGGTCGCGGCGCCAATCGTCCACGATGAAAGAATCCTGGCGACGGCTTCCGGATCAGCGATAGCCGTCGGTATACCCAGGGGTTCGGAATCGGAAACCGCATACGCATCCATTGACACTCACTAAATATGCACTCAATGAGGTTCGTGAATCGCGGCGGTGTTTAAGGTGACGTTGCAAATGAGGGAATCGGATGTTTTCGTTCACCCCCTTGCCCTTTGCGAAAGCCAGGAGGTTGGAAACGGATCGCGCATCTGGCCATTCGCTCATGTCATGGTGGGGGCTATCGTCGGAGAGGAATGCAACATTGGCGGCCACACTTTCATCGAAACCGGTGCGAGGATTGGAGATCGAGTAACCATCAAGAATGGGGTGATGGTATTTCGAGGGTCCGTCGTCGAAGATGACGTTTTTATTGGACCTGGCGTGATCTTCACGAACGATCGACATCCGCGGAGTCCGCGCATGGAGGCGGTGCGAAATCGATATCAAGAGCAGGGTAAGTGGTTGTCGCCTATCCACGTCTGCCGCGGAGCTACGATCGGCGCTGGTGCGATCCTGATTGCGGGCGTGACCGTGGGCGCATTTGCCTGCGTGGGGGCGAGCGCCGTGGTGACACGAGATGTCACCGACCATGCCATTGTCGTCGGCGCTCCAGCGCGGGCGGCGGGTTGGGCCTGCGTTTGCGGGCGGCCGCTTTCATCGACTCATGAATGCCCGGATTGCGGCCGATGCTTTCGGTTTGCCAAGAATCAATTGGAACTTCGGGAGTCCGTTGCTTGGACAAACAGCACAGAGTGATCGCTCTGGTTCCCGCGCACAATGAGGCCGCCAAGATCGGCCGGGTCGTGGAACGCACGCATTTGAGCGTGGTGGACGAGGTGCTTGTAATCGACGACGGCTCCGACGACGAAACGGCGGCTGTCGCTCTTTCGCGGGGGGCGACGGTCTTGTCGCTGAATCGCGTGTCTGGCGTGGGGGCGGCCTTGCGCGCGGGAATGGAATTCGCCCAAAGCGCGGGGTTCGACATCGCGGTGATTCTTGCGGGCAATAACAAGGATGAACCGCAGGAGATTCCACGGTTGCTTGTTCCCATCTGCGCGGGTGAATCCGATTTCGTCGTCGGCTCGCGTTACCTACCCGGGGGTGAATGCGGCGGGGCGATGCCGGCTTATCGCCGCCTCGCGACGCGGTTGCACCCCTGGTTGATGAGCCGCTTCGTCGGTCGATCCCTGACGGAAAGCACCAACGGATTTCGGGCCTTGCGCCTGCGGTTGCTCGACGATCCGCGCATGAACCTGAGCCAGCGCTGGCTGGATGGTTACGGCCTGGAGGTTTATTTGCTCTGGAAGATCATCATTCTGGGCTACCGGCATAAGGAAGTCCCTTGCACCAAAACGTACCCTCCTCGAAAACTGGGCATTACCAAAATGAAGCCGATCGTGGGATGGTGGAACATCCTCAGGCCGGTTTTTTTGCTCGGATTCGGAATTCGCCGGTAAGGCGGGCACCATTCCAGAGAAATCAAACTTGTATAAACGCCCGATAATAAATGACGTCAGTTTCCGGGAAACGCCAAACAGGGAGTTATTCATCGCTCTTGGTTTTCGGACGAAGTAAAAGGCTTGGGCGTCTCGTTGCCTCGAGTCAGGCGGCTTGTGGGCAGGCCATTCGCTCTGGGGAGTCAGCGTTGGACATTCTTCTCATCAATCCGCCTTGGATGACCAAGGACGGCAATATTTGGCACGGGGTTAAGAGCACGTCACCGCCTCTGGGGTTGCTGTACGTGGCCGCGTACGCGGAATCCAAAGGGCGAAGCGTGCACGTCTTGGACGTGAACGCCGAACAGCTCCAATTTGAGCATATTGAGTCATTCATCGCGGCGCGCAAGCCACGCTTTGTCGGTCTCACGGCCGTCACGGCCCAGATCGTCAACACGCACCGGATCGCGGGCATCGTCAAACGGGTCTCGCCGAATTCCGAAGTCATTGTCGGTGGGGTCCATGCCACGGCCATGCCGGAAGAAGTCCTGTCTGACCGCAACGTTGATTTTGTCATCCGCGGCGAAGGAGAGCTTCCTTTTTTCTCACTGGTGGACGGGAAGGCCCTCGACTCAATCGGGGGACTCTCCTATCGAGGGCGCAATCCGCTTCAACCAATTCAGAACAATCCGATGGCTGAACCCATTGCGGACCTCGACGCCTTGCCGACACCGGCCTATCACCTCGTTCCGTTCGAACAATACAAACCGGCGATCGGGGCCTACCGGCGACTGCCGGCCGTCAATATGACGATGACCCGCGGTTGTCCCGGCAAGTGTACGTTTTGCAATTCCGCGGAAACCGCACTCCGCACCCGATCAGCCGAACATGTCGTCGACGAAATCCAAAAGCTCCAGCGACGGTACGGGATCAAAGAGGTCAGTTTTTACGACGATACCCTCACCATTTTCAAACCGCAGGTCGCGCGAATGTGCGAGCTTATCGTCGAGCGCGGAATCGATTTGACCTGGTCGTGCTTCGCCCGAACGGACTGCGTGAGTCCAGCTCTACTGGCCAAAATGAAGGCGGCGGGATGCCACCAAATTCTGTTCGGAATCGAATCCGCCGACCCCGAGATCCTTCGGAACATCCGAAAGCCGATTGACATCGAGATGACCCGCCGGGCGGTGCGGATGGTGCAGGACGCGGGCATCGCCGTCCGGGCGGCGTTCATGTTCGGCAATCCGGGCGAAACCACGGAATCCATGCAAAGAAGCATCGATTTCGCCATCGAACTGAATCCGGACATCGCTTTGTTCAATATCACCACGCCCTATCCGGGCACGCAGATGTTTGAGTGGGCGCGGCGAAACGGCTACCTGCGGACGCTGGATTGGAATGATTACGACCTTGCCAATTCAGTGCTGGAGCTGCCCACGGTGTCGAGCGAAGAGGTCAATCGGATGTACCGCCGAGCGTACCGGAAGTTCTATTTTCGTCCGCGTTATCTGCTTAAACGGCTTCTGAAACTGCGGGAGTGGGACGACCTCAGGATGAATTTCGCGGCGTTCCGCTCGGTGATGTTTACCCGGACGACGGCTCCCGAGGTCGCGGGTCGAGGCGACCGCCCAAGACTTTTGCCGATCCTGGAACCCGCCTGCTAATAGGTCACGCTTCCGCATTTGCGGATCACACCTTGCGAATGCCGATAGTCATGAATGGGCGCGAAGCGGCATGGCGATGTCCGGCGTTAAGTCAAGAAAAGGACGTTTAGCATGAAGACGAACAGTATTCCCCTCGTCAATCTCCAGCGTCAACACGAATTCCTACGCGGCGAAATGCGCTCCGCAATGGACGGCGTGTTGGACCGCGGGGATTTCATTCTCGGGCGCGAGGTTGCGGCATTTGAGTCGGAGTTTGCCGCCTATTGCGGAGCGAAACACTGCATCGGCGTGGGCAACGGGATGGACGCCCTAACCCTCGCTTTGAAGGCGATGGGGATCGGTCCCGGCGACGAGGTCATCACCGCGGGGAACACGTTTATCGCCACGGCGCTTGCCATTCATCACGTCGGGGCGACACCCGTCCTCGTGGATCACGAGCCTGATTCGTACAATCTCGATTCTCGCCGCCTCACGTCCGCGATTACGAGCCGCACCAAGGCCATACTTCCCGTTCATTTGTACGGCCGACCCGCGGACATGTACGCGATCCGGGCAGTCGCCAACGAGCACGAAATTGACGTGATCGAAGACGCCTGCCAGTCCCACGGAGCGAAATACAAGGGTCGGCGAACGGGGTCACTGGGGCGGGCGGCGGCGTTCAGCTTTTATCCGGGGAAAAATCTCGGCGGTCTCGGCGACGGCGGGGCGATTGTCACCAACGACGACGGCGTGGCGGATTGGTTGCGGGCGACGCGGAACTACGGCTCCAAGGTGAAGTATCAGCACACGCATCGCGGGTTGAACAGCCGGCTCGATTCCCTCCAGGCCGCCGTACTTCGCGCGAAATTGCGCCGTCTGGACGAATGGAACAACCGGCGGGCAAGCCTTGCGGAGCGGTATGGAAACCTCTTGCGTTCGACATGCGGCAGCGCCATTACCTTGCCCCTTTCCGCGCGGGATGGTGAATACAATTCCGCCCACCATCTGTTTGTCATTCGCTGTGCGAACCGCGATCATGTGCTGGGGCATCTTAAGGCTCGCGGCATCGAGGCAGGCGTCCATTATCCAATTCCGATTCACCTCCAGGAAGCAATGGCGGGGCAATGTGTGATCCCCAAGCCGCTTCGGAACACCGAAGCTTGCGCGGATGAAATCCTCTCCCTGCCGCTTTGTCCGTTTATTACCGAGACAGAGGTCGATTTCGTTGCGAAGGAAGTCGCGGCGGCGGTTTCGGCGTCGTGCCAAGTTGCGTCGGTCGCCTAACGCCGTGGACTATCGGTCCGTCCGCGGTTGAATCCGCGCGACCGGTTTCCCCAGTCAATTACACTTCGCTTTCGTGGGATTTCGACGAAAGCAGATTGCGGACCAGGTCAACGAGGGCAGTGCGATCGATGGGCTTAGTGAGATAGTCGTCGGTGCCGCATTCGGCCGCCCGTTCGATGTCGCTGGTTTCATTGAGGGCAGTGACCATGACCACGATGATGTCTCGGGTCTTGGGGTCTGACTTGATTTTCTTGCACACCTCGAAGCCGGACATCTTGGGCATCATGATGTCGAGCAGGACCAGGGCGGGGGACTCCTCGGCCACTTTTTTCATGGCTTCGATCCCGTTCACGGCGGTGATTGTCCGGACATCGGGGAGGTCCTCCATGTAGGCCTCCAACAGCTCCAGATTCTGAGCGTTGTCGTCCACGAGTAGTACGGTCTGTCGGGGCATTTCAAGGCTCGCAAAGCTAAGGTGTTTGGTTGTTCTTCCCCGTCACGGCTTCAACGTGAGGATACCGCGAATCCATGACTTGTCGAACCCGGATGCGGTGGGGCGGCTACGTCATTTACTGACCCTGTACCCGTGTGCTTGCGGACTTTTGCGAACCCGAGTATCATGCTTTGCCCTCGAATTTGTCGGTGGCATGATGTTCGGCACGAAAGTGAGGTCCTGGGATGTCGCGCGTTTGTCATTTTACGGGAAAGAAGACCCGTTCGGGCCGCCAGATCGCCCGGAAGGGAAAGGCGAAATACCTTGGCGGCGTAGGTCGCAAGACCACGGGCATCACCAAACGCCGGTTCAAGCCGAACATTCAGCGCGTCCGGGCGATCATCGACGGCAAGGTCTGCCGAATCAAAGTTTCCGCCAAAGCCATACGCATGGGATTGCTAGAGAAGCCTCGCGTTCGGGATTGGCCTCCCGCCGGCGCGGAGACCATTCACACGGCCGAAGGTCACGATGCGGAGTCCGGCACGGCGACCTGACCCCCAGACTCCCCTTATACGCCCATGGGCATTTCTCTAACGGCGACGACACGTTGCTTGTGGGAAATCTCCGCCCGATGTCCGGGGCTGCGGTTTCGCACCCGCCAATAATCCGATTTCGCGGAATGTAGCGATTGTGCAAGTCATTACGCGGTCCGTCCGATGAACCCTCGTCGGTAGGCCGTTTCCGGTCTTGACCCATTCATGGTTGTGACAACTTGCGCGGAAGACTTGCATGGACACCCGAAAGTCCGTCTTGACCACGGGCGAAGTCGCCAAGATTTGCAACGTCGCCCCTCGGACCGTTTCCAAATGGTTCGATTCCGGTCAGCTTCGCGGCTACCGCATTCCCGGAAGCAAGGATCGACGAATCCCGCTCGACCATCTCCTTCGTTTCATGCGGGCCCACGGGATTCCGCTGAACGGACTCGACGGCGGCCCCAAGCGCGTCCTTATTCTTCACCATGACATGGAGTGGTCGCGGGGCCTTTCCAGGGCACTAGGCGAGGACGGTGGTTTTGAAGTCAGCATCGCGCAATCGGCCCTCGAAACCGGCGCCGTCGCAACGACATTCAAACCGCACGTCTTCGTCGTTGACGTGGAGTGCCGGGACGTGACCCCCAAGACCGTTGTGCAATTCTTACGAGGTTGGCCGGAGATTCCCGTCGAAAGCCTTATCGCCGTGGCGGATGAACTGCCGGAAGGAAGGACGCGAGCCTTACTTCAGGACGGATTCACCGCCTGTTTGCAGGTGCCGTTCGATGCGACTGCCCTTGTTGAACACATGGACCGTCGGATACCTTCCGGCGGTCTGGTGGGTGCGATGTAGTCGATCGTCTGATTACAACGAATTCAAGAATGCAAGTAACGCCGAACGGTCCTCTGCGGGAAGATCGGTGTAGGCCTCTCGAACGGAAGCCGCCTCTCCGTCGTGCATGTGAATCGCCTCTTCGACCGTATCTGCGCGCCCGGTGTGGAAGTAGGGGGCGGTCTGACTCAGTCCCCACAATGGCGCGGTGCGGAATTCGCGTTGTCCGGCGGAACCATCCTCGATCCCCGGCGTGCCGGCCGCGAGAATCTCATGCAGGAGCAAATCCGAAAACAGAGGCACGTCACCCAATGAACTTTGGAGCGTCAGGATATGGCACTTCGCGCAGCCGACTGTCTCAAACAAATCCTCTCCTCGGACCGCCTCTGCCGAAGTCGAGGAGGGTTGTCGGGGCGGCGGCGCAAGCGTGCTCATGAAGAACGCCAGGTCATTCGCCTCCTGCTGGGAAAGCTCCGGATCGTCGATTCCGTCCGTATCCTCGGTAAACCCAAACGTTAGACCTTCCTGGATTTCGACGGAGATGCCGATCTCGGCGGCCATGGCGTCGCGGACGAATTCGGCCACAGACGGTACGTTAGCTTTCCAACCCAACCGTCCTACGCGCCCGTCGGACAGAATGTGCGCGCGGCCGCTGATTCCGTCGCCGTCCGCGTCGTCGGGATCGGCGTGTGTAAGAACCGTCTCCTCTGAAATCGCGTCGATCAACCCCATGCCGAACAGGTGCGGCGTCTGGCGGTGCTCGAAAATGTTGATTTCGGCAGTGCCGCGAGGCGGAAGATGCCCGACGCGGATTTCCTTGTGCAGGATTGTGTTGGGCGTCGTCGACGGCGCTGTGAATATGCCGTTTTCGTCCACATGGCCATGACGCATCACGTTTACATCGCGCGGCCCCGCGCCGCCAATCACCGGATCAAAATGGCAAGCGCGGCAACTGTCGCCATTGAATCGAGCGCCGCCGTCCGCCCCGACCAAGCCGCCCACGCCAGTGTCCGGTCCAAAATCCCGATCGAAGAGTTCGCGTCCGCGAACGAAACGGTCCTGCTCGGCGTCGGAAAGCGAACGCATCGGGCCCCCATAGGCGCTGACGGCGGGAACTTCCGCGCCCGGAGGAAGCAGACCGGTCGATACCTGATCCCTCCCACCCAGCGACATTAGAAACTCAATCACGTCCGCATTCTGCTCGTCGGTATACGCGGCGAATGCGTTTCGAGCGGCGAGCGCCTCACCGCCGTGCGCCAAGATTGCCTCTTGCAACGTTTGGGCACGGCCGTCGTGCAAATAGGGACCCACGGATGAGATTCCCCAGAGGGGTTGGGTGCGAAATTCCCGCCCCGACGCCTCTTTCATCACGATGCCGTCGGCGAGCTCGTCGCCCATGTCATGAAGGAGCAGATCGCTGTAAATGGGAAGCGGACCACGAGGACCGTTCAATCGAGGCACATGGCATGCGGAGCAATTGGCCTGGTGAAAAAGGAGACGTCCGCGATTGCTTTGTTCGGTCGGCGTTTCCGGCTGGGGCGCGGCGAGTAGCATGGAGAAGGAAATGAGATCGAACAGGTCCTGGGGGTTCATTTCCGGTTCGCCCGCTTCGTCATCGTCGAAGTTCGGGGCATCATCGGCGGCGGCCTGGAAATGAGGATCTAGCTTGAGGTCGCTCACCCGCGATTCCGCGATTTTCATGACCGTCTGCGTCGAGCTGTCGACCGGAAGCTGGAAGCGTTGTTCGTTCGTAAGGGGTATCGTCGAGAGGCCGAGGTGGTTGAACAGGGGCCCGCGAATGAACCCTTCGATAGAGACGGTCTGGCACTTGCGGCCGAATCGGCCCACGAAACCGCGATCGTGATTGGGCCGTCCGCTGATGCCGTCGCCGTCCAAGTCGTCCGGGTCCTGTCGGGAAAGGATCTCCTCGTCGGTCAATTCGGCCATGAGCCCGACGCCAAACATGGGGATGGCTTTTCTCTGGGCGAAGACGGTCGTGGTGTCAGGAATCGGTGGGCGGGCCGGTTCGCCTTCGTCGTAATTGAATGCCCGCAGCACGCCGCCTGCGGCACCAAGCGATTCGCTGAAGACAAACGCACCTTCATCGGTGACTCGCCCCGCGAGGAAGAAATTTCTGTACAAACCCGCCGC
>Ga0187893_10010579_pt1 | contig 13688 bp, 10 predicted proteins | sample MA1701074metaG_FD_139574 | JGI IMG/M metagenome (GOLD analysis project Ga0187893, IMG submission 139574) | White microbial mat communities from a basaltic lava cave in the Kipuka Kanohina Cave System on the Island of Hawaii, USA - MA170107-4 metaG ...
TCCGACGCCCGACGCTCGGCGGCGGCGCGAACATCGCTCGCGCTAGTGTTGGCAAGCGATTGCCATTGCTGGTCGACCGCAGCGATATTGCGCCTCAGCACGGCAAGCCGTTGCAGCTCACCTTCTTCTTCGTCACGGCTCAGGCTGTCGCGGAGTTGCGGGATGTTGTCGAGAGCAGTCGGTTGTATGGAGAGGGCTGGCAACGCCGCGCTGACAGCGGATATCGCCTGCGCATCCGCATTCCGTACCGACGCGAGGTCCACCTTGAGTCGATCAACCTCCTTGGTGAGAGCTGGTATGTTTTCGCGCGTCTCCCAATAGGCGGGAACGCTCGATCGGAAACGCCGCACATCGCCTGCATCGTAAAGGCCATCGATGAGCGCATCGAAATGATCGAGGCCGAGGAGGTCTTTGACGAACTTGGTCAGTCTCGAATCGGACTTCCGAGCATCTTTGTCCTCATACAGCTCGAGAAGTCTTCCAAGTGTTGCCTGAGCCAGGAAGCAGCGCTCGCTGTAGAAGCGCGACGAAGCGGAATCCAAGAGCGGGGCGCCGGTGATACCATTGCGCGTCACGCGTAAGTCCGCGTCGGACCTGGGTTGAGGAAGTCCACTAGCGCTCAAAATGACCCGACTAGAATCGGCCTCTTTGTGGACTAGATGCTCGACATAACCGGCATCCGCGCGAGCAAACGATGGAACCTCGCCGGTCAAACCAAGCTCGATTGCCGACAACAGGCTCGTCTTGCCGGCGCCATTTTGACCATGGATCAGCACCACTGGCGCGTCCAATTGAACCGTGATCGTCCCCCGTATGCTACGGAAATCGGTTATGCTGATCGATGTAAGGCGGGTCATTCGGCGGCCTCGTCGTCATCGAGTGCACGAGCAAGCAATTCGTGTAACGCGCTTTGCACAGCATCGGCGCCTTGGGGGGCAACGTCAATCAACGCCCGGACCCTCTCATCCACGTCATGGGCTTCAGCCCGAACTGATGCGAGTGAGTCGGCTATTCCCTGTTCGGGTTCCGGCAATCTCAACGGCAGCAGCACGGCCAACCAATTTGCCAGCGCCGTCGCCGGATCTTCGTTGAGGGACGTTCCGATCGGCAACACGCGACAGACCTTCGCGAGCGCCTCGATAGTTTCCGCGTCGGGTCTAGGGCCTGCGAGCACCAATGTTAGCGGGCGCCTTGAGCGCATGACATCGAGCGCCCGGCCGATCCCTTCGACATTGCGGAGGATCCTCTGTGCCGGCTCGAATGCCGAATCGGCAACGAGGACAAGGTCCGACGACCGATCGGATCCAATGAACGTGGCGGGAAGATTGAATGTCAGGTCGGCGATTGCGAGCGGCGAAGGCAGCCGGCGATAGCCTGCGCCCTCAAGGATTTCGCCAACTCGTTCAACTGGGGTGGTTGATATCAAATCGCCACCGCCTCTCGGAATCGCTGGACGAGATCGTTCGAGTTCGCCGCGTTGGCAAGAAGCTCGGTCACGCTGACTTGCCGAAGCCCGAGCTTGCCGGTCCGCCCCGGCGCGGCTCGCGGCGATCTCGCCATGGCGGGTACGATTTCGGCGCTGTGCACCAGAATTGCATCGTCAGTGACATGTCCGTTTTGGCGCAGGCGAAGTGCGGTGTGGCTGTTTGCGGTAAAATGCACATTCGCCGATCCAAGCGCCGACGTGATGTTCGCGACGCCACACTCCGGGTCCGCGGTATCCGACGCCGTCATCGTCCAGTGAGCGTCACGAAAGCCTATGCCCAGCACGCCCAGCGCAACAGCGAGTTCGCGCAGACCCGAAGCTGATATGGTTGCCTCGTTCGCAATGCGCCGCAGCGGCACCGTTGTCAGCGGATGGTAGGGGCGCGGAGCTGTGCCGGCCGCACCATCACGAAAGAGGCTAATGCCACGGCTCGAATGGTCGACGAACGCCCTTACGAAGCCGAGCTGGTCGATCTCGGCGTTCGCTGCAAGCTGGTCACGGAGTGTGACGACCCCGCCGCTCAATTCAGCCCGATCGGCGGCGTTCAAACCGCATGGGGCGAGATCGATCAGGATGCGGAGTTTGGCGCACAGTACGTGCAAGACCAAGGCAATGAGCAGAGGCTTCGCGTAGGCGCGGATAACGGCGCCGTCGATCACCTCCTGCCGGTTGCCCGGCGTCAGCGTCGCGCGATACACGTTCTGCAGCATGCCTTGCTGGTCGGCACCGATGCGGTCGCCTGAGAACACGAAGCTTGGACGATCTCCTGGCCACGCCCACGGGCTCTGATCCTCTGCGACGGCGAATAGAGCTTGAATATTGGCATCCTGCGCCGACAGGCCCATCATCAGCGTCGGCTTGCTCGTTATAATCGTGACAAGCCGGTTCACGAGCGCGCGATGTTCCTGACGATCACGCCAGCCGTTTATTTGAGACGCGCGCCCGATCAAAAATGGGCGGTAGTCACCCTCGTTGGCGACCGCGCGAACCGCGCAACCATGAAACTTATAGAGCCTTGCGCGCTCGGCCGGTTCCTGCAGGTTTTCGCGCCGCACGCAGACAACCAGCAAAGGCTGTCCGCCAGTGAGTTCATCGGCCGCGCTCTCGATGAGACCGTCCCAATTGGCGGTCGCCAGCTCGGTAGCTGCGCCTTCGAGCACAAGAAGCACCAGGCAAAGATGCTCGATATCCGGCTCCTTAGCCGGATTCGCGAACGTGGAGGCGATATCCACGCCGTTCCAGAGCAGATAATCGTCGACCTCGCCTGCGACCTGAACGTCGAGCAATCGTGCGTAGTTATTGATCAGTCGTTGGACGATCGCGTTGGCATTGGCCCAGGTCGTAACCGGTGCCGCGAAATCGACCCGCGCCCGTTCATCGCCCGTCAGCGCCGCCAAGCCAAGTGCGTCTTCCATAGCAGTCTTGAACCGACAGGCTGGGTCTGCGGGGTCAATTTGCAGGCGCAGGAACTCAAGAACGCGCGGTATGACCTGCTTCAAGCCATCGACGCGGCCGAACGAGATGCCCGACCCGAGCCAGAACGCGTAGCGCTCATCGGCGACGCCTTCGGCGACCGTTTGAAAGGGGCCATCCAGAAGCTCAAGCGTCTGGGCTACCGAAATCGTGCTGGCGGTGAGTGCGAGTGTCATCAGGGAGCGGATTGGCGGTTACGTGAAGATGATGAGATTAACATCCCGCTTTGGACGGCACAACATCGCTGACTCTACGCGCCTTAAAGGACGGCCTATGCGCCCTCATTCCCCCCGCATTGACAATGTTTTCGCAAATTTGCCCCTTTTTCTTCCACCATGCTTCCCCGGCTAAAAATGTACTTTGCCACCTCAAGAGGCAGGTTGCCGACAAGCACTCCGAATGGGATAAGAATAGTAAACTTCGTAGCTGGGAGATTAACCCTACCATGGCCCATCCGACGCGGCCGTTTCTGGTCGTCTATGTCGTCTGGCATCCCGGCTTTGCCCCCGGAGCAGTGCTGGCCGAGGCGCTGCGGAAACATTTCCGCCGCAAGCTCTATGAGAATATTTCTGGGGGAACTGGTCTGAGCGTGATCTTCCGCTCCGCAAACGAGCCAGGTTCCTCGACGCCTTTGCTGATAGACCTAACCGAGGCGGAGACAACCGCCGTGGTTGTTCTGGCAGACGCGGCGTTAGCAGGCGACTCGGACTGGGTCGGCCATGTGCGCGAACTCGCCGCCCGCACGGAAGCCGCTGGCCTCGGAGCCCGGATATTTCCGGTGGCGATCGATCATGCCGGGCTCGTGTTCGAGGAACAAGCCCTGCGTTGGGATCAGTGGACCGGGACCGAAGTCGAGTTGCGCCAGCGCCTCATCGGCGAGCTCACCTACGAGTTCTGTCGCATGCTGCGGCACTATCTTGAGCATCTGCGCCGCCCGGCCGAGGAGGATGCGGCACTCGAGAAATATCTAAAGAAGGTCCAGATCTTTCTGAGTCATTCCAAGCATGATGGGGACGGCGAACGCATCGCCAAACTCATACGCGAAAGACTGCACGCCGGCCACGGGCTGTCGAGCTTCTTCGACGTCCATGACATTCCTGCCGGACTTCGGTTTCACAAGGTGCTGTTCAAGCAGATCCGGCAGAGCGCTGTGGTAGCGATCCATACGGATTCCTACTCCTCACGGGAGTGGTGCCGACGCGAGATCATAGAGTCCAAGCGCCACAATGTTCCTTTAGTCATCGCGAACTGCATCGGCGACCGAGACGAACGGGGCTTTCCCTACATGGGCAATGTGCCGATCGTGCGAATGGACCCGCATGCGGCTGATCGCATCGATGCTATCGTCGGCCGTCTGTTGGACGAAGTGCTGAAGGACTTCCTCTGGCGTTGTCGGGTTGAACTCGCTGGCGACACGGATCCCGGCGTGATCTTCGTGCCGCGGCCGCCCGAACTCGTGTCGCTCGCCGACTTGCCGCGAGCGGTGGACGTGCCGGAACCAATGATCGTCTACCCAGACCCACCGCTCAGTGCCGAGGAGGAGAGGCTGTTCGAAGCGATCGCACCACATGTGCGCTTACGGAGCTTGACCGAATGGCTCGCGGGAGCGACCCGATGAGTTATCGCGAAGCGCTGAGCCAGCATGTCGTCGCGATCTCCATGTCGGAGAGTCCCGACATGCCGATTCTGGGCCTGAGTGACCAGCATCTGCGGGACGCGATGGCGGAGATCGCACGCCACCTGCTCGCACTTGGAGCGCGTCTAGTCTACGGTGGAGATCTGCGGACGCAAGGCTTTACCGAACTACTGTTCGAGCTAGTGGCGCGGCATCGGCGTGATGCGGACGAGGGCGACGAACGCGCCAGTGTGTTGAGTTACTTGGCATGGCCCGTCCACATCCAGAAGCCGGCGTCCGAGCTCGAGCAGTACGCTGCTGACTTAGCCGGTTCGGCTGCTCTCGTTCTTTTGGCGCTCGACGGGCGACGGCTGACACCACGCGAGCGCGTAACGATGCCCCAGGCACAGCCGACCGAGGCGGAGTGGGAACAGGGTCTGACCGTGATGCGCGCGGTCGTGCGCGCAGAAACCCACGCTCGTATCGTGCTCGGCGGGCGCGTCGATCACTACAAGGGCGCCATGCCCGGGATTGCCGAGGAGGCGTTGCAGTCGCTCGAGGCGAAACAACCACTGTTTCTGATGGGCGGGTTCGGAGGGTGCGCTCGGGACGTGGCCGAAACCCTTGGCCTCATCGTACCGTGGGGTGCTTCCCGTCCGACCTGGCCGCGGCGCCCGGCGTTCGAGGCTTATTCCGGCGGAGACCTAAACAACGGCCTGACTGCAGGTGAGAACGCCACGCTCGCCCAGACGCTGCACGTCGATCAAGCCATCACGCTGATCTTGCGGGGTCTTCTCAGTCTCGACCAATTGAATTCACAACCTAGCCGATAGCGCTACGATCGTGTGGCCTATCCCGCCAAAGCCGAAGTAGATCTTGATGGAAGAGAACGCTTCTGCGGATGAGTCTTTCGATGTGTTCGTTGCCTTGTGCACACAGCCGGTATGCTAACAAATCACGTTGGATGCCGTCGAGATCCGGTTCTTTCGACCGCTCGAACGGCGCTGTCTTTGTCACGCCGATCATGGTTCGCCGCCAAATTCTGTTCGCCATGGATTGATGCGACCATTTGCGTCTTGGCAGACTGGTTGCAGAGGTTGATCGGGCAGAATCTCGCGCCACTCAACATCCTCCAATTCTCGCGCCACTTTCGCGCAAGCGGATTGAATCAGCATTTCGGGATCGAGCAGCCACTCCAGCAGACCCATGTCCGCGCTAGCGGTGATGAAGCGGTCTGCGCGTTCATCAAAGGTCAAGGCGCCGATGAAGCTGCCACCAGCGACCAAAGTCGCAACATAGCTCAGGTCGCCTAGACGCCAGAGCCGGACACGACCATCGAGGTCTCCAACCGCGAGATAGCCTGCTCTGGATCCGACCGTGATCGCTGTGATATTGCCCCCTGCCTGATGGAGCTGTAGGCGCCGGACATCGGCGGGATAGGAGATAGGAAAGATAGCAATTCCTCTGTTAGCGCTGGTCACTCCATAACTTATTAAACTCTCGCCATTCGGCGTAAACAGCAACCCGCCCACCGGGCCATTCCAGAGAGGTTCAGTTGTGAACAACTCGGCACCATCGCGGATTCGAATAAATTCTACCGTTCCGTCGTTAAGGCCGATCGCCAATCGTTCATTCGTATTGTCAAATGCGAGAGAGCGGACGCCATTTTTGGGAATGATTTTGGTCGGGAGCTTTTCGCTCGTCTCCTTCAGATCGTAGATCATTAATGAAACGGAATGTGCGGCTGCAACGAAACGGCCATCCAAACTAATGGTCAACGCATTCACCACTTCAGGTGTTCGATCAAGAATTCGCGCCTCGGTCCTAAAGTCCAATAGTGGAATCGCAACGATACCCCCTCCCTTGGTCGCCCAAACAGCCCTGTTCCCCGTTTTATCGAGTGCGATGCTGACTACTTCGCTTTCTCCAATCGGTACGAAACCGTCTACTGGAGTCTCAGTGTTCGGCAGCGTCGCGAGCATTTCTGGTCCGGCAACGCGAATGGTTTCTTGGAGTAGATCGACAGTTAGTTCCCAGACATCGCCTCTTAGTCGCCAGATGCCGGCTCGGCCAGTCGTCGAGCCTGCGGCAATTAACTCGTTGTCCAGCGCAACGCGAAGCGTAGAGGGATCTAAGGGTAGGCTTGGCAGGGTTTTCGCTGGGGTCAACGAACGCTGTAAATCCCAGATCGCAATCACCCCATCACCAGCCGCTGAGACCAACGTTCCGGTTTCGTTGAAAGCGACCGCTCGCACTACCGACCGATGAGGCGCCAAGGAACCGAACGAGGCTTCGGCACCGTAGAGATCACGAAGGTGAAGACTGCCGTCTCCGTCTCCAAGCACGAGCCAACCTGGCTTCGCACTGAACCCGACTGACGTGACGAGTGGGGGCAGACTGGCATGCGACTGAGAGAGATAACCAGTGGACGACGCTGCAAATACGCTTACCTGTCCGTACGATGAAACAATGGCAATAGAATCACCTTCACCTGGTATCGCAATAAAGCGTACGCCGCCATCGAATCCAGGTATCGACTCGATGATCGCGCCATTACCCGAGTCAACAACCAAGAGCTTGCCTAACTGAGTGCCAGCGAAGAGCCGACCTCCAGTTCTGTCGAAGGCGAGTGCGGTGATCTGAGTGAATTGATCTTCGCTGATCTCCCACTTTTTCGTTAACGTTTTTGCGTCGAATGCCGCCAGCAATCCTGACGCGCTACCGGTTGCGATCAGGTGATTGCCGGCGTGGCCGGTAATGGCGAGAATTTGACGGTTAATGAGCGGCTTGATGATTTTCGAATCGCTTACCTTGTCGAAAGACGCGGCGAATCCGGTTTCCATCTTTCGGGCTACATCGATTCTGCCATCCTCACGTCCGACCCAGAGGTCACCCGTACTCTCAGCGACATACACGGAACCTACGCGGCCGTGATGCTCAAAATCCTTGAGCATCCCGATAGGGCGTCCGGTAGAGAGTTCCCAGAAGTGGATATCGCCATCTTCGGTGCCGGCAACAAGAGTGCGATCGGTAACGGCCACCGCTTCAACGGAGACGCCAACATAGATCAGCCGTGTGAGATTTCGCCACGTCGAAACCTGTTCAAAAAGATTCCGCGCGGCTTCGAGGGTAGCTGACAAGCGGTAAGCTTGGATACTGACGAGGAGTGCGCGGTCTGCTCCGTCGGTCTCGCGCGCAATGATTGCCAATCGGCGGGAGTCTGACGTCGCACGACGCTCTTCCGCTATCAGATATTGGAAGAATGTGAGGACAGCGGACGCGAGAATCACCAAAGCAGCCGCCGTGCTAGCGAGAGCAAGCCTTCGCCAGAAACGCTTCTGTCGCTCGGCACCCGCAGCAAGGAACGCTACTACTTCTCCGATTGCTAGCAAGTCAGGATTTTCGCGGGCGAGGCGCTCGGCCTCGGTGAGCTGTCGACCACGGTAAAGAACACTTGCGTCGACGCCCTTGCTCGTTGCCCATCGGGCGGTATCACGACGGATCTGATAGGGTGTCAGGCGCGATGGGCCGCGATCCCCTTGCAGCTCCTCCCCCGTGAGCGCGGCCCGCAATTTCTCCCGCGCATCGGGATCGTCAAGGCTTTTGGTGAAATCTGCCCAATTGATCTCGCGAAAGAGAGTCCCGGAGCCGAGTTTTGCCATGTCGACTTCGGTCATGCCGGGCAGCGCCACTGGAATCAGGCGGAACTCACGATCACGGCGGGCACGAGCAAGCGCTAATTCGGCTTCCCAAAGGTGCGTGGCTCCCCAGCCATTGGCACCAAGAAAGATAGCGCACCCCGTGCTTTCGGCGAGCGCTACTTCGATCCAAGGGATGAACGCCTCACCAGTCGGAATGGCATACACATCGAGAAAGTGTGGAATGCCAAAATCGAGCTCCAGGGCGTCGGCCAACGATTTGACGACGTTCTTGTCATTGCTGTTGTGGCAAAGAAAAATGCGACAGAGCTTACGGGAATCGCTCTGGGGCTGTTGCCCATTCGCGCCGAGCACTTTGGGATTCGCCGCGGCTAACCGTGGATCGGACGATCGTTCCAATTGTTATTATCCCACCGTGGTCATGGCCGGTCGATCAGCCCAATTTAGCTCGCACGAACGAAGCTCCGTTCTCCGGCACGCGCAGTTTCTTGCCGAAAATGTCGCGCATATAGTCGAGGTCATAGGGGCAGAAGACCTCGTATTTTGCTTTGCCGCGAGCGTCTGCCAGCCAGGTCATCGCCTTCTTGTGCGGATTGGGGAATTTCACATGGTCGCCTGAGACAACATAGGTGTCGGCGGTGACCTTCTCGAAGAACTCCGCCGTGACGTTGTTCTGGCTGCCGTGGTGCTGCACCTTAAGCAGATCGACGTGAATTTTGCCCTTCTTAAGAAGACTGGCTTTCTCCAGACCTTCCAGCATGTGATCGCCCCGCGCATCGCCGGTCAGAAGCATCCGCTGCTTACCGAATTCGGCGAGGACAACGATGCTGGAGAGGTTGTAGGGCGACCGGTCGTTGAATGCAGCCGTTATATCATCGTCGCGCAACTCGATCCATTTCTTGCGAAGTTTCTCGACCTCGTCCGCCATCGGACCGACGACCGTCAGCGACAATCCCTTAATCGTGAACGCTTTCTGACCAGCCATCACCAGCCTTCGCCCGGACTTGCCGATCTTTGCGAAGGGCGAGTTCATCTTGTCGGCAATTCCCTTACGTTTGGCAAAGGCATGAAGCTCCTGGCCCTGCGGCACCGACGCAAGCACCTTGGCCGCCCAGATATCGTCCTTCATCTGCGGAAAATGCGTCCCGACAGCCGCAGTCACGCTGGCAGTGGCACCATCGGCAAATGTCTCACCAAGCAATCCTTCGAGGCTGTTGTGCCAGAGCAGCCCGATCTCGGCAGGAGCGTCTCCGCTCTCAATCTCCTCTGCGAGGTCGAGGAGACCATTGATGTGGTCGTCGTCGATGTGGCTGACCATGGTAAGGTCGAGCTTGACGCGCGGCAACTTAAGCTCTTTCGCAATGCTGGCGAGCCGCGGCTTGAGGAAATCCGCATAAATAGTGTTTGGACCGCCATCGATAAGCGCCAGCCCCCTGTTCGCCGCCGTCCCCCATTGAAGCAGGAGACAATCCCCGTGTTTTGCCTTTATCGCTTCGAGTATAAACATTTGTTGCCTCACACAGATTGGATGGCGCGGAGCACGTCGAGCAGTCCTGCGCCCTGGAAATAGCGTTCGCGGCCAAGGTCGGTCGCCGTTGCGCAGATAATTTGTTTGATCCGCTGCGGCCGGCCCACGAGCTCAACATGGCGCGCCATCAGCATCGCCGCAGCGCCGCTGACATGGGGCGCCGCCATGCTCGTCCCATCGAGACGAATGGCGCTGTCTTCCAGAGTGGGTGCATTAATCTTTTCTCCCGGTGCCACGAGGTCGGGCTTGTTGCGACCGTCGCCTGTTGGCCCACGACTGGAGAAATAGCTGACGCCGTAACTGTGCGGCTCGATCCGATGCGTCGAGCCGACGGTAATGACAGCCTCAGCGTTTCCGGGATCGGTTATGCTTGCGGGGAAATACTGCTCGAGAACCTGGCTCGCTTCGCCAAGAAACCGGCGGAAGCCGAGATTGCCGGCCGCGACAACGGTCACCATACCAGAAGCGACATTCCGCTCTGCCTCGATGCAGACCGGAGTTCGTCCGCAAGCATAGGTTGCCACATCTGCCAAGAGCGACAAGCTGAGATTGACCCCATGCACGGCCATGGAATCAGCTTGGGCGTTGAGATGGCGGAGGAACTGCAACGCCGACATCACGATGAACTCGTCGCTGCTGCCGTCAGGCTTGCAAACCCTGATATCGATCAATCGGATATCGCGGCACAGTCCCTGCAGCCTGATCTTGCCCTTCTCGTCGCGCCAATCTGCGCCGATGATCCCTCCGACGTGCGTGCCGTGGCCGTCGGTGGGCTTCAAGTAGCCTTCTTCGGTGTGTGGCACCTCGATGAAAGGCCGGAGCACTTCCCAATCGACGGCACGTCCAAGACGGATGCGGCGAATGATTTCGCCCTGATCCAAGAGCCGCCTCTGGTGATCGTCTTCGCCCTCCTCTCTTCTTTTATGCAGGGCGAGCCGGCGAATGTGCTCTGGAACTGCCTCACCGAGCAGAGTCTCGCGAAAATAGCTGAAGTCGTATGTCTGGGTGACTCGCGAGAGTCCTAGTATCTCCTGCGTGCCTTTGGCTTCGACGGCTTTTTTTTCGTCCGACCAGTCGCGGAATGCAGGGTGAGTCGCGTCGATACCACAATCGACGACCGCCCAGTTGAGCTTCCGACAGTTGATCGAGAACAGGGAGTTGGCGGCGTCTGCCTTTACGGTGCGGACCGAATTTGTCACCGCCAGCACGGCAGGGCGATTGCGATTGATCCCGTAGATGAGACGAGTATCGCCTTTTGCTGGAAGCCTTTCGCCATAGGCATGACGAAAGCCGGACAACATCCGTCTGGCGAGGTCACTGCGAAGTTCGTGCGCCCGCCCGGGATCAGTGGTCTCTGCAAATGCTTCGATCTGCTCGAATATCGATCCTTTGCCATGCAGCTCGACATAGGCAATCAGCCCGGCCATCCGCACCACGCCAAGGACATTCGGATGGGGATAGCTGCGTTGATCGAGCCGAACGAGATCTTCCCATAATTCACGCGCGCGCGGCAGGCGGTCATCGAACTTCGCCGGTGTTGTGCTTATCTTCTTCGCTTTGCTTTCGGGTTTTTGATCGGCACTCCCGGCAATCTTGTGGGTGGATGCAATTTCGACGTGGGGCAAGTCGATGTACCAGCCGGTCAGCGGGATGACCTTCGTTATGACCTGCTTCAGCGTCAAAGTGGCGATTGCCATTGTACGATTGCTGGCGACGCGCGGATCCGAGCCAGACGCTGCCACTGTCTTCGAATCCGATTGAAACGCACTCTGTTCCGCATCGGGATGAATCATCAGACGCACTGCGAGTTCGCGGGCCACCGCAAAGGAGGTCTTGTCGAGCCATGGTTCAATGAGCAAGTCGATTCGCTCACCGGGCTTTTCGAAGAAAGACGCCCACACGTCCGGAAGCACTGGGCTGTCCTGGGTGAAACGCCGTGCATAGCCGGCTCCGTAGAGTACCGTTTCCACCCACCGCCGCGTTTCGCTCATTTCTACATCTCCAAACAATGTTGCTTAGCCGTCGAGCGCGTGCGCCGGACAGGGCCAGGCTGGTTTGGGCGCTCCCGCGGCGATCAGTTCCGGCGCATGACTGCGAACTGCCGCGTCGCAGAGCGCATACCCCCAATTGATCAGCAATTCCTGTTCGCGATCATCGAACGGATTTAGCCGGGTTCTCATTGAGGCCAGTGGAGCAACAATTTTGGCCTGGCAGTGCATCGCATCGTTCAGACCGTAGTTCGTGATGTCGGTGTCGATACCCCAATAGGATCCGTTGCGTTCACCGCGCTTATAATCAGCGATGAGAGCACGCTTGCGCAACGCGCGCGCCTGATCGGTCGCCACGTCGAGGGCCCGCATCGACTGTTTTAGCCAATCGGTCCCGGGCACTGTGCTGCTCGAAAATGGAGCCCCAGCATCCGAGACGAGTACTGTTTGATAACGGTTCCACACGGTTTCCAGGCCGAGATTGTCGTAAACGCCACCATCGGAGAGGAAAATACGCTTTGTAAACTCGGTCTTGCCGTTAAGGTCGGCGCCCGGCACGGCTTCGAAAGAGCCGGGCTTTTCCAGAATCACCGGGGACAGAACCGGTGGAAAAGCACTCGATGCGGCGACCGCCTTGGCGAGCTTCACCTTCGGATTGCGCATCAGACCAAGCCGGTAGTCACCCATATACGGCTTCGAGAAGCGGAAACTCCGTCCGGTCTGCAGATTTGTCGCGTTGAACACGAAACGGGGCGTATTTGGCAGCTCGGCGAGCTCTGTCTTCCCGAGCAAATGATCTGCGTACTTTGCCTCGACCATCTCGCCGATGCTCTTCCACGGATTGAGCAGTCCCTCACCCACGGCAGTGGTGTCGATGTGGAGACGGCAAAAGACGCGCAGTGGCTCCGCCACCTTAGCGCGGAAGGTAGCCACAGTCGGATCCGCCTTGAACGCTGGCCAGTTAGCCGCAAGGACACCGGATACGATAGAACCGCCGGATACACTGGAAATACGCTGAACTCTCGGAAGAATCTCAAGTTCGGTCAGCCGCCACAACGCTCCAACGTGAAACAATGTAGCGCGAAAGCCACCGCCGGATAGGGCGATCCCGATGCCTTGTTCGACTCCCTCTGATCCAAACGGCACCGGTCCCCCAAGGAAGCTATCGCTCCACACGCATTTTGACTATTGTGAGTGTAACAGGATCGGATCACAAAGCACAAATTTCTGGGTTTTTTTGCACCCGAACGTATTCGAATCATGCCGTTCGCTTCCAATCGAGCGGAGCGCTCACATACCCGTGCTCGCCGAGTGAGTGCAACCAATCGATGAATTGATCCCGAAGTTCTTTCGGAAACCGGTTTCGATGACCGCGCCTTGCGCAAACATCAATACCGTTGAAATCGCGATACTGCTCCGGGATCTTTGGCCCGGAGCCACCCCAGTAAGCATATTCGGAGCCAATCAACACATTTCTCGACTTTGTATCACGATCGACATTTGCGGGATTGGCACTACCATCATGCAGGCTGTGTAGCGAATTCGCCTGTCGCCACCTGCCCGTTGCTGAATCGCGATGATAGATGTTATCGCCGAACGCTTGCATCTTGCTACCGCGAAGGAGAGGGCGTTTTCGTGTAAAGCGCGGATCAGACCAATATACATCGAAGGTAGTGATCTCTTCGACGCGCATGAAATAGACGAGAAAACCGCGTCGCCTGCGTTTCGCACACCCCGTTCCAACCACATAGTCACCTACTTCCGCATGCTCCCGGATACTCGGTTTGCATGTTGCCAGCGTGCACACACCGTGAAAGGGATTGGGGGCGAAACCGTAGTCGTGGTCAAGCACGTAGGAATGCAATCGCACGAATACCTATCCGCAGCTATACCGAGCGATTTGGCGCTCAGGTCTTGGATCGCCCTTAAGATCGCGCCA
>Ga0187893_10010581_pt1 | contig 13686 bp, 13 predicted proteins | sample MA1701074metaG_FD_139574 | JGI IMG/M metagenome (GOLD analysis project Ga0187893, IMG submission 139574) | White microbial mat communities from a basaltic lava cave in the Kipuka Kanohina Cave System on the Island of Hawaii, USA - MA170107-4 metaG ...
ACCCCTGGCCACTTTATGCTTCCAACCTACCGTACTACTCCGACAACTGAAACCAAAGATCATCCATCGGGGCCCTGGCCAGATTATGGTTCTGATCGCGGCCAAGTTATGGGTAAAGTCACAACTCACGTTTGTTGTTCTCCTTCTGAAACGCAACAGGCCGCGCGGACCCGGCCTGAGCGGTATTGATGGTTGCGCCGGCTCCGGGCGAGGCCAGGGACCGGCGCCGAAGCCGGATTGGATCGCCGCTTCGGCGAGCGAGACGCTCAAATGAGTCTTGCCCACACCAGGCGGACCGAGCAGGATCACGTTGCTGGCCTCATGCACAAAACGCAAGGTGCGCAGCTCCCGAATCTGCCGTTCATCAATGGAAGGCTGAAAGGCGAAGTCAAACTGCGCGAAGGTCTTCACGAAAGGAAAATGCGCCAGTTGCAGACGCGCCCGCAAATAACGAGTTCGCCGCGCGTCGACTTCGCAGCCCAGCAGTTGATCGAGAAAGTCAGCATAGCTGGGTTCGCTTTTGGAGGCTTGTTCGAGGAGGTTCTCGAGTTTGGCCTCGACTGCCTTGAGTCCCAGCGTCGTGAGAGCGCCGCGGAGTTTCTCGATGGCCGTCATAGCCCTGCCTCCATCACCGCCAGGCTCTCGTAGGCTGCCAGCGGCCGTGTTTCAACCGTCGGCGCCGATTCCCGTATCTCAACCAGAATCTTGCCACCGCCACAGTCCCCGCCGAAGGGAATGCCCTCGTGGTGGGTGCGGTCGGTGATGACTTGGTGCGAACGGTGAGCGCGCCGGTGCACCGCGATCCGCTGGCCGCCCCAGCGCACCTCCACATCTGGTCCTTGTTCGCACACCACCACTTGCTTGCCCACGTATTGCCAAGGCACCGAGTAGCGGCTGGCTTGCCAGCACACATACGCGTCGCGCGCCACTTTGCGTAACTCATCATCCTGGTAAGGAAACGGTGGCCGTCCTTGTATGGACTGCATGTGGAGTTGGTCCAGATCCCAACTGAGCCCGACGTTCTGGTGCGTGGTGCCATGCACCCGCGTGTTGGCCACCGTAGCGACCCATTCACGCAAGTGGGTGTTGAAGTCCGCCAGGCACGCCGGTTCGCGTCCCAGCAACCCACACAGAAAATTGCGCCGGATGTACTTCACGCCCGATTCGATTTTGCCCTTGGTCTGCGCACGATACGGCCGGCAGAGCCGCGGCCGGAATCCCCAGTAGCGCGCGAAGTCCAGAAACACCGGGTGCCAAATGATCTCGCCGCGCTCGTCAGCGCCCAGCCATACGGTTTTCATCCGGTCGTAGAGAATCTCTTCGGGCACCGCCCCCCACTCGTGGAACGCAGTCTCATGCATACGCAACAAGGTGCCGAGCTTTTGATCCAGCGCTGCTTCGGCCCACATCCGCCGGCTGTAACCGAGTGTGATGGCGAAGCCCCAGATGCGGCGCCGGCTCCCGCCGGTCTCCAGGTGGCCGAGGTGTCCCCAATCGATCTGGGCTTGTTTGCCTGGCGGCGTTTCGAACCGGCGCACCGCAGTGGCGCGCGTCTCGGCCCGCTGCGGCTGCAGCCAATCCTTCAATATCGTGCGGCCGCCCTGGTAGCCGTGTTTCTTCAGTTCGCGAAAGAGCACCTGGGCAGTCCAGACTCCCGCCTTCATGCGTTCGGCCAGGAACGGCTTAAAGGCGTCCAGTTTGCTCTGCTGCGTGGTTCGTGGTGTGTATTCCGGAACGGCCTCTGGGTTCAGTAGATACTTCCGGACGGTCTTGGGATCGTAGCCTGTCAACTCACTGATGGCGTGGATCCCCAAGCCTTCTTGTTTCAACTCGAATAGTTCATTCACGTCGGCTCCCCTTAGCACGGTCGCGGTGCCTCCTCCACAGAGGATGGCTCCAGCTCTAGCCACCACGTTGGCGTGCGTGGGGAATTTTCGACCGGCTATTTAGGGATTTTTGCACCGGCCGTGACAGGGTGTTAGTAAGGGTAACTGGCCCGGCCCATCGAAGTAAGGACCTGCGCGCCAAGCTGATCGACGGCGGTCTGGCTGAGGCGCCCGCGGCGACGGCCTCGAGAAAGCGTTTCATTGCGGCCTGCCCGGCGACGCGATCCCTCCCGCGGCCCTCGGGATTGATCCTTGTTTCCATCGTGCGTCTCCTTCACATTTTTATGCGGTAACGAGCGGTCGGAATTGCAAAGGGTTACACACATTTTGCGCCTGGACTTCAGGAAGATATAAAACGGGGAGTTGAAGCGCCTGGCGCGCCGATACATGGTTGGAGGGCGCCCAGATGGCGATGCCACGAAATTACCCGCCGGAAGCAGCCACCCGCGTGTAAGCCGCCTTCCCACTTTCAAATCGCCCAAGCGCCGCCGCCTTGTCGGCATCCTTGGAAAAGCGGAATGTCTTTCCGATCAGCCGCGCGGAGTTTTCTATCTCGTCAATGAATGCCCCGGCCGCGGACGCCAGCCGGTAAGGAGTTCCCGCTACGCGGTAGTATACGGGGCTGGTATGCGCGAACACGCGGGCGCCGCCGTGACTTCTGGCGCGCGAATAGACCCGGGCAGCTATCCATCCCCCTCTCTCCGCGGTCATCTCGTAATCGATGCTGGCCACTCCCTGACGCGAGACCTGCTCGGCAACAACCTCGCCATCCCTCACCAGTTCCAACCGGTCAAACGGGACACGCGAAACAGCGCGAGCCCTTACCTCAACCGTGCCGTTGATCTTCACCAACTCACCCGGACCGTGATTGCCTACCCGCAGGTCCAGCAGCGGACCATTGCTGCCGAACGTGCGGCCCGCTTTCAGCGCCGCCAACCAGGACTCATAAGTGAAAGCGCCTTGCACCTGGGCATAGACGCGATTATGGTCGTAGATCCACCAGTCCGTCCCCGAAGAGACGGGCAGGCGGAATCCACAATTCAGGAACTGGTAGTAGCGCGCGTAGTCCGCATCAAGGCCATCGGCGAGATTGTAGGCGTCCACTTGCCCCAGCGCGACAGCTACCGGTACCTCCATTCCAGAACCGTTATGGCACCAGACCGTCGTTCCACCTAGCGCGCGCGCCTGCTCGCACAGTGTGGTCAACGTGGGAAAGTCGGGCGCTTTGCCATCGCGCGAGAGAAGTCCGGTCGAAACGGGCTCGATCGCACGAGGAATATTCAGGAACAATACGTGCCCATAGCCGAAGTCGCCAAACGTGCGGTTGTTGCGCGCCTCCTCGCCCATGTCCATGATGGTGCCATCGCGCGAAAACTGCGGTAAACGCCCCACCGGATAGCGATTGGTGATGTAGGGTGAGTCGCTGCGAATGAGGTAGCTGATCACGCTGACGTCCAGTGCCTCGGCTGGCGGAACCATGCGCAGGCGTTCGTCCGGGTCCTCATCGATTTCGAGATGGTAGTGCGTATGCGTGTTGCCGGAAAACCAGCCACCGGCCGCAGGACGCCACTGCCGCAGCGGCTCGATCCGGAAATCGTGAACGTGCGTGATTGCAGAGCCCACCTCGGTCGATTGCACAGCCTCTTCATGGGCAATTCCGCGTACCACTTCGATCCTGTAGCGGCCTGGCGGAACAGCAATTTCGTAATTACCCTTGGCGTAAAAATATCGCCGGATGTCCGGATTGCCCGGACGCGCGGGCATCGTCTTGATGGACTTGACGGGGACAAATTCGAGTCCGGTGCCGGTTTCCACCACGCGGATCTTGGCCGCCACCGGCTTGCCGGTGTGGTCTTCGATCCTGCCTCTTATCGTGGCGGGGGCGCTGGTGTCCGGTTTCTGGCCGGCAAGGGGCAGTAAGAGGCTTCCCGTTCCTAACAATGGAATCGAGTTCAGGATTTCCCGGCGGGTGCGGTGATGGTGTCCCATCGCTGCATCCTATCAATATCCGGCGTATCATGAAACCGCGGAAGTGTCAGCCTCCTGTCTGCAACATGTGCCCCTGACCGGTAAGTTCATTGAGTCGCCGCTTGGCGATCACTCATGAAACGAACCCTTCCCGCCGCCATAGCTGCACCGATCACGCGATTGCGTGTACGCCGTGGCCCATCCGCCGCGATTAGACTACGTAGGGCTGAAGAACCGAATGGTTCGAGCGAGGCCTACGGTACGGAGGCAGAAGACTCCACCAACGAAGGCTGCCACTTTTGTCGAGTGGCTGGCGCCCCAACTGGCTTGTATTTCAATCTATCCTGGAGGTGACCGCCATGGAACGTATTGAGATCAATCCGGCCATTTGCAGCGGAAAGCCCGTGATTCGCGGAACGCGTATCATGATCCACAACATCCTTGGCATGGTTGCCGGCGGCTACACCACTGAGCGCATTCTCGAAAGCTACCCTGAGTTGACCCGCGATGATGTGGCGGCGGCTCTCGAATACGCGGCGCGTGTGATCGACGAAGATCAACCCATCCTCCACTAACGGCTGCGCAAATGACCTTGCGCATCCGGCTTCGAGTATGGCCCACCACTATCGAGCGTACCGAGGCTGCGCTGGAACGCGTATTCAGCGAGATCCATGACGAGGACCTGCCAGGCAGTCTTGTGATCGTGGACGAGGCTCAGATTCGAGTCCGGCGCGCGATTCGTCACGGCTAATCCCACGCTTCATCTGCCCACAGACCCGACCTTACCGGGGTTGGCCCGGCTGAATCGGCAGCGCATCCCCGCCCAACGGCTGGCGATCATGGGAATCGTCAAGCGTTGGCAGGAGGCCCATATTGGGCGAGCGCGCACATCCTCAAGCAATGGAAGAAAGCGGAATCATGATCCATCGGCAACCCGTCAAGGCGGCATAATTGCGCCGAGCGGAAACAGCCCACTCCCGATACCGCCCAGCGGAGTCTGTTCGGCGGAGAGCGACCCGCTCACAGGCGTACGTAGCCGCAGCAGCAGGATCAGATCGCCGCCAATCAGGCGCGCGGCGCTTCCCTCTCCCAGTTCGCATCCTTTTGCCTCCATTACTCCGGAAGCGCGTTCGTATTGGATAGAGCAATCACCGGCGACGACACGGGCGCGCTCGATCGGCGTCGTTGCCGGAAATCCCACGCGCAGCAAGTCCGGCAGGATAACGGCGCTCGGCGGGGCCACAGCAGGCACAACAGTAAACTGCTGCAATCCAGCGGATGTGAAGTACGTGCCTGGCAAGGTCGAGCGGAACCGCACCGCAAGGTCCAGTACATATCTGTCTGGCTTCCGGGTAATGCTCGAATTCTCCAGATCGGCGACGCAATGGCCGGCCTCCACTCTACCGGCTGCGCCGATCCGCCACAAACGCTCGTCGTCTGCAAGTGCCAGCGTCCCGTCTGCAACATGCACCCGAAAGGAGCACAAAGGGCCTAAGCTGGTCTGCACGACTGTGTATTGCGCACTTAGGACAAACCGGAAAATGCCAGCGGATCCGGCAGTGCCGTTTATTTGTAACTGCTGAGGCGGCAACCACCCGGCGCCTTCCAGCGGAGCAATGGGAGCAGGCGGCTCAGGATGGGAATCGGTAGCGGTGAAAATGCCAAGCTGGCGCTCGCCGGAAACAAGTAGCAATTGACCCCGTGAGTAAAACGTCGCGCTCGCGGTAATCGTAAGGAAGCCGTCCGCAGTCTCAGCATGTGGCGAATCCCAGCGGCAACCATCCCCCGCGGCCGCAAAACGGTTCTCCGCATGGTCGTAATTGAGAACGCACTCTTCGCCGATTCGAATTCGCTTCGCGCCGGAATCGACAGAACCTGTCGCCCAGGTGAAGCGAAACACAGCGGAAGGTCCGCTGGCGTTGTTCGGCTCAACCAGCAGCGGAGCACCGGTGGCGGCGGCATCCTGCGTCACCAGGAACGTCTCTCCAGCACGAAACGAAATCTCCGCCGAACGGGGCAATCCCAATGGGTTCGGGTCAAAGCGAAACACCGGATCAAAAGCAATACGGCTGGTATGGATCCATGGAGCGCTGGAATAAAGAGACCAACGGCATTGCTCCGGAGCTTTGACGGGAACAAGGCCGACGCCGGACCCAGCCGCCAAAGCGGAGGGCGCAACTACATCGTAGGAGCATGTCCGGCTCTTCACCACTACGCGGCGCTGAATTCCCGCAACGGAGAGGAGCTTTATTTCATCGGTATAGGCGCGGTTTGGCGCGACAGCTATCGTCACCTCGCCAGGTCCGCTTCCTGACATAGGCTCCGCGGTGATGCCTGGGCCCACGCCTACCAACCAGGGGCAACCGGGAGCCGTTTCCACCGGAACCCGAAAACTACCGCCGTCAGGGCCGGCCTCCAGAACGCCGCCGGGCGACGAGTAGCTGCACGCTTCGCTCCTTGGAATCTGAATATCCACACCAGCCGCCGTGACCTTTTGATCCTCCCACGGGTTGGTGAACGGCAACGGCACGGTCACCGATCTTGTCCCGGTGTACGATCCGCCGGCGTACCAGCGGCAATCCTCATCCGCGGAAACCTCTACTGCTACCGCGCCAACCACGGCGGGCGCCGGCATCGGGCGCGGATTCACCTGGACCGAACATGGCGTCGCGAGAAATCGTGTGCCAACGAGCAGCGATCCGTCCGGGCTGATCGCAAGCAACGAAATCTGATTCTCGAGAGGCGGCAGATCCCAGATGGTAGCGTCGTCTGAGGCCTGTGCAGTGGCCGGTCCGCCGCATCCAGCAAGGCAGTTTCCCGCCCGACAGCAAACCGGGCCGCACTGTAAGAAAAATCCCCATTGTTGCTCAACCCGACTACTCCACGATACTTGGTGGATGCACTGGAGATAAACCTTCCGCCTAGCGTCGTCCGCTTCAATGAGAACGTGCCAGAACATTCGGTTTCGACAATCAACTCTCCCTTATCATTTATGGCCAAGGCGCGACCTCGCCCAGCCGGACCTGGCCGGCAGCTTGGTATCGAGATCACGCGGCCCGCCCCGACGGGATCCCACACCACTGCCTCCCCATCCGCGGAGCCGGCGATCTGTCCCAGATTGTTTATTCCGTAACCTGCAATGTCTCTTGCCCCGGCGAAGGTCCGGGGCTCCATTGTTCCATCCGGATGCCGTAAGAACAACTGGTTGTCGGCGTAGTCGACGTTGCGGACGTTGACCAGCATTTGCCCACGGTTGTTCCAGGCTGACACGAGCCCGTCGAATCCTAACACTTGCAAGGTCCCATCCGCCCTCACCAGAACGGCTCCGAACCGGTCATGATTGCCCACGATTTCGCCCTTGTCATTGATGGCCGTGGGCCGGAATTCTGGCGCTGGTTGGAAGGGGTGGAACCGCAGACCACGGCCCGGCCTGGGCACCGGCTGCGCCGGCGAGACATAAGAAGTCAGAAGGAGGATTACCAACAGCATCATAGGGCTTCCTCTTTTCAATCAGTCGACGCGGGCGGGATTGATTTCAGAATATCTCAACGGCGCAACCGTGGCGCCTCGGCAATGTAAGAATAAAAGAATATGATCATCAAACTCTGGGCGCTGTTGGTTTTCGCGGCGGCAGGCATGGCGGCCGCCGGTCCCGATTGGCTCAAGGACTTCGATGCCGCGGCCGAACGCGGTCTCAAATCGTCTCAGACTGCCGGCTTAGGCGTTGGCGTCATACAGGATGGCAAGGTGGTTCTCGCAAAAGGCTACGGCTACCGTGACATCAAGGCAGGCACGCCGGTCACTCCGAGGACCATATTCGCCACAGGGTCGGTGACCAAATCATTCACAGCCGCAGCCGTAGCTTCCGTGATCGACCAGGGAAAGCTCGAATGGGACAAGCCCGTGCGCGAGTATCTGTCTTCGTTCCGTCTGCACGACCCCGTGGCAACCGAGCAGATCACAGTGCGGGACATGCTCACGCACCGCTCCGGGCTTCCCCGGCACGACTTTATTCGCTTCAGCACTTACCTTACCCGCGAGGAACTGGTTCGCCGCCTGCGCTTTCTCGAGCCAAATCGTCCCTTCCGCGATATTTACCAATACAACAACCTCATGTTTGTCACCGCTGGTTACCTGGCGGGTGAGGTCAGCGGCTCCACCTGGGAGGACCTGGTTCGCGACCGCATATTTACTCCTCTCGGAATGACGCGTTCGAATACCTCCGTACTCGATTCGCAGAAATCAGACGACTTCGCGCTGCCTTACACACAGGGCGCTTCCGGACCGGAGCGGCAGGAGTTCTACGTCTACTCTAAGTTCGGCGTGGGTCCCAACGGCGCCGTGAATTCATCGGTCGAAGACATGCTCAAGTACCTCCAGATGTGGCTGGAGAATGGCGCTTCGGCTGGCCGCACCGTAATCTCCAAACAGCAGATGGCGGAATTGAAGAAGCCGGTCACCGTGGTCAATGCCACCACCAGCTACGCGCCCGGTTGGAATTTCAGCCAGCGCGGCGGGCGCCTGATGGTTTCCCACGGCGGCGCCATTACCGGCTTCCGCGCTCACGCCATTCTGTTGCCGCAGATTCGAGCCGGCATCATAGCCATGATTAATGGCGACTCTGGATTGGCCGGCGACATGGCGCAAGAGCTTGCGGACCGGCTGCTCGGCTTGCCCTCCAGTGATTCTCAAGACCAGCAAAGAGCGTCGCGGCGGGAGCCGCCTAAAGCGCAGCCCGGCACGAAGCCGTCCAAGCCCCTGGCCGAATACGCAGGCAAGTATTCGCATCCGGCCTACGGCCCCGTCGAAGTAGAGCAGGATGCAGAAGGCCTTCTGGTTCGCTTCGACGCCATGAACGTACGCCTGCGGCACTTTCATTACGATACTTTCTCCTCCTCGATGGGCATGGCGCGGTTTGTTCTCAATGAGCGGGGAACTGTGCGCGAAATGCACCTGCCGCTCGAGCCGGCGGTACGGCCGTTCCTGTTCCTCAGACAGGCGGAATAGAGAATTCCGCGGTGGGCTCGATATACTAGGAAAAATCGATGCTCACAACCGAACACACCGAAACCATGGCGCATTCGCCGATCCTCACGGGGCGAGGCAACCTCGGCGTAATCGGCGCGGGCGTCATGGGGCGCACTCTGATCAAAGGCCTGTTCAAGAGCGGCGTCGTCGAGCGCTGTCAGATCTGGGCTGCCGCCCGCACGGAAAAAACCTGCCTTGAAGCATCCGGAGAGCTGCAGATTCCTACGGAAGTGTCCTACAACCACCGCGTAGCGGAGGCGGAAATGCTGCTGCTGTGCGTGAAGCCGTCGCAGTTGGAGCGCGTGCTGGCCGAGGTCAAGGAATCCGGACTTCGCGAAGATACGCTGCTGATTTCCATTCTCGCAGGCGTCACCACCGCCCGAATCGAATCGGCGCTCGGAATGGCCAACCCCGTGGTGCGCGCGATGCCGAACACGCCCTGCATCGTGGGCGACGGCATGACCGTGATCGCTGCAGGCAGGTACGCAGCCTCGAGCCATATGCTTCAGGCGCGGCACGTTTTTCAAGCGGTCGGACAATGCATGCCTGTCGATGAAATCTACTGCAACGCCATCACCGCGTTGAGCGGCAGCGGCCCCGCCTACGTTTACCTCATCATCGAGGCTCTGGCGGACGCAGGCGTTCGCGTCGGGCTGCCCCGCGATCTGGCGCTGAACCTGGTTACGCAAACCATGCTCGGCGCCGCCCGCATGGTGCAGCAAACGGGCCGCCACCCCGCCGCGCTGCGTGACGATGTGACCACTCCCGCCGGCTGCACCATCGGAGGCCTGCTAATGCTTGAAGACGGAAAGATCCGCTCGGTTCTGGCCCGCGCTATCGAAGAATCGACGCGCATAGTTGCTGAATTAGGCAAGCCCAAGACCGTCTGATCGCTGGAACCTGCAATGTCCGACATCACCTCGCAAACATCCGCCGCCGAATGGATCGAGATCGAAGAACGCTGGGGGGCGCATAATTACCATCCCCTCGACGTGGTCATCGAGCGCGCCGAAGGCGTGTGGGTTTATGACGTCGACGGCAACCGCTATCTGGATTGCCTCAGCTCGTATTCGGCGCTCAATCAGGGGCATTGCCATCCGCGTATCCTCGCCGCGCTGATCGAACAGGCTTCGCGTCTGACATTGACCTCGCGCGCCTTTCGCAACGATCAGCTTCCGCTGTTCTGCCGCGAGCTGGCGCAACTGTGCGGCATGGAGGCCGTGCTGCCGATGAACACCGGCGCCGAAGCCGTCGAAACCGCCATCAAGGCCGCGCGCCGCTGGGGCTACGGGAAAAAAGGGATCGCAGCGGATCAAGCGGAGATCATCGTCTGCCACAACAATTTCCACGGCCGCACCACGACCATTGTCGGCTTCTCTTCCGAACCGGAGTACCGGCGCGGATTCGGTCCCTTCACACCGGGCTTTGCCGGCATTCCGTTCGGCGACGCGCCAGCGCTCGAAGCCGCCATCACGGACAACACTTGCGCCTTCCTTTTCGAGCCGATTCAGTGTGAAGCCGGCATTCTGATTCCTCCGCCGGGTTATCTGGAACAAGCCGCTTCCATCTGCCGCCGCAAGAACGTCCTGCTGATCGCCGATGAGATCCAGACCGGCCTGGGGCGCACCGGACGCATGTTTGACTGCGAGCATGAAAAGGTCCAGCCCGATATCTATGTTCTCGGCAAGGCACTATCGGGAGGCTTCTACCCGGTTTCAGCCGTCGTCTCACGCCGCGATGTGCTCGATGTCTTCACTGCTGGAAGCCATGGCAGCACCTACGGAGGCAACCCGCTGGCTTGCGCCGTTTCCAGGGCCGCGCTCGACGTGATTGTCACCGATCGGCTCGCCGAACGCTCAGCCCGGCTGGGCAGCCGCCTGTTGGACCAATTGCGCAGTCTGCGCCATCCGGAGATTCGTGCAATTCGAGGAAGAGGCTTGCTTGCCGGCATCGAACTAACCGGCCCCGCTCGACCTTATTGCGAGCGCCTCAAACATCGTGGCGTCCTTTGCAAGGAGACGCATGAATACGTGATCCGGCTTGCCCCTCCGTTGATCATTTCGGAAGAGGATCTCGATTGGGCGATGGAGCAGATCCGAAGCGTTTTTTCCTGAACCTATGCCGAAACCGGCTTGTCGCTCATCTTCCACTTTTTCTCGTCGAAGTAGAGCACTTTGCCTTGGCGGTAACTAGTCACTGCCATCGAAATCAGCACCTGCGCCCGGGCCGCCGTCTCCACATCCAACGTGGGTTTGTTGCGCGTGCGCATGCAATCGAGGAAGTTGGACACGTGCGTCCGCATCGTGTCGGTGTTTTCCACCGGGATCTTGATTTCTTCCTTGCCGAATTTGGCCAGATAATCCGGGCTGGCGCCGCGGGCGTCAGGTTTTACGGTGATGTGCGGTGCAAAGCCCTCGAAACGGCCGTGCTCCACCATGATCAACGAAGCATCCTTGCCGCGGATCAGGCCTGGAATATGTTGCGCGTTCGCCATGGATGAGCTCAACACAACGCTATAACCCTTGGCGTACTCGGCGATGAGGTGGAACGTATCCGGCACTTCCCTGTCGTGGAAAGCGTAAATGCCGCCGCTAGCTACCACCCGCTGCGGGAATTGCGGTTCTCCCCAGCAGATGTTCATCGGGGCGACGACGTGGAAAAACAGGTCCGTGGCGACTCCGCCCGAGTAGTCCCAATACTTGCGGAAACGGAAGAATCGATCGGCGTCCCAGGCCCTCTTCGGCGCCGGACCGAGCCACATCTTCCAGTCCACGTAGTCCTCGCCTTTTTTGTCCGGGCCGGCCGCTTCGTCGATCTTCCAGTTCCATTCTCCTTCGATCGAGTTGCGGTGATAGGACCCCTGGCTCATGATGTGCTTGCCGATCATGCCATCGGCTATCGCCTTCTTCGCCTTGTGCCACTGATCGCCCGAGGTGGTTTGCGAACCTACCTGAACGATTCGCTTGGTCTCATTCACAGTCTGGGCAAGCTGCCGGGCCTCCTCGATCGTGTGGCACATCGGTTTTTCCAGGTACACGTCCTTGCCGCTGTCCATCGCTTCCAGAGCGATCTTGGCGTGCCAGTGATCCGGCGTAGCCACAATCACTGCGTCGACGTCCTTGCGCGCCAGGATTTCCCGGTAGTCGAGCGTGCCCTCGCACTTGTAAGCCTCTTTTGAGCGCGTCACGCGTTTTTGATAAACGTCGCAAACGCCGGTGACGACACACGTGTTGGTGTCCTGACCGAGTTTGTGGAACACGCCGCTCACATAATGACCACGGCCGCCGGCGCCGATACAAGCCACTTGAATGCGGTCATTGGCGCCGATGATGCGGCCCGATGACTTGGCCGCCGGCCGTGCCGCGAACACCGGCGCCGCCGCGCCCAATAAGGCGCCTGCTTCGCCTGCCCGCCGGAGAAAGTCTCTACGATGAAAGTCGCGCTCTGGCATGTAGTTACCTCAGTATTTCGTTTTGAACCAAATATCAGTGTACCCTGATCCGTCGCAAATGCGACCCTGCCTGCGCCTTTTTTATCCTGATTTCGGGGGATCCGGCCGCGGTTTCGAACCTGGCAGTGTGTACTCCGCGTGGCGGAAAGCCTTGTATAGGATGAGGAGGGAAATGAGATATGAGAACACGATGACCCGGTCGCCGATCCAGATTAACGTACTCGATCGCTCCCAAAGGACCCGCAGCGCCTGCCCCATCGAATACCCGGCCAGTTGAACACCCAGGCCCCCGCTTACCATCATCAAGCGGTCCCGGTCGCGGTTCTTCAGCAGCGCACCCCAGAGAATCAGATTCAAAAAAGTGGCTATAAACGTCATGTCACGAGTCACCGACGACATCCAAAGGTTCACTCGGATGTCACTGTGAATCCACAGCGACAGACCTGCCCCGGCAATCGCGAGCAGAATCAGCCATCGGCCCAACCGCAAGGTGGAATCGCTTCGTCCGAGACGGTTATAAATGAATGTAATGATAGTGGCAAAAACGAGGAGGTTCTGCGTGATCTCGCTCGCCCAGAAGTACTGTTTGGCGGTGTTGCTCCATGTTCCTGACATCACAATTGAGGCATGGAGAACAGTTCCGAGAAACTGTGAACAAACTAGTAGAGTGAGAAGAATGTACTGGCGACCGCCGTTGCGAAGGAGTGCCTGGAGAAGCAACACTTGCAGGACCAGTCCGAAACCGACCTGCAAGTAATCTTGCGTCGTCATGGAGCCACTTTGGACTCTTCCTTAGCTAGAAGTGATTGAAAAAACAGACCAGTCCCGATCATTCCCACGGATCGGGTGGAAATAGAGGCGTGGGCATGCGTTCCCACGGGTCCGGCGGAAACAATGGCGTCGGAATCAGTTCGCTCGATGCACGTTCCCACGGATCGGGTGGAAATAAAGGAGTTGGGATGCTGTCCGCAGCGACTGCCAAACTCGCCGTCAGGATCGCCAACAGCGCCATCAATAAGAGCATTCGAGACATAGTATTAGGCTCCGCCAAAAAACGATCTGGGCCCTAGCTGCCTTGACGGGAAACTACTTAAGCTTCTAAGGCGTTAGTCTTACTATAGTGGAAACTGAAGTACTATGCAAGAGTTTTTTGTGATGTGAAAGTAGGGGATACTGGTTGTGCTGCCAGATGGGGTCCGGCAGACGGGAAACGCTATATGTAGTAGGCTTGGGTCATTCGCCTCGGAGGGATACCGAGGACGGCTGATCGTAGGCGTCTTGCGGATAACGCCCGCGGCCACGCCGTCCGGGCCACTCCAGACGTAGGTCGTTGGTTACCTCGTCGAGCATTTC
>Ga0187893_10010582_pt1 | contig 13685 bp, 16 predicted proteins | sample MA1701074metaG_FD_139574 | JGI IMG/M metagenome (GOLD analysis project Ga0187893, IMG submission 139574) | White microbial mat communities from a basaltic lava cave in the Kipuka Kanohina Cave System on the Island of Hawaii, USA - MA170107-4 metaG ...
CGCCATGACCGGCCTGCACGGCGCCAACCGGCTCGCCTCCAACTCCCTGCTCGAAGCCCTGGTGCTCGGCCATCGGGCCGCCGCGCACGCCGTCGCGCTGGTGGCCAGCGACGACACCCCGCCGCCGTCCTGCGCGCCGTGGAACCCAGGCAGCGCCACCGACAGCGACGAGTCGGTCGTCGTCACCCAGAACTGGGACGAGATCCGGCGCTTCATGTGGAACTACGTCGGCATCGTCCGCTCCAACCGCCGCCTGGCGCGCGCTCTGCACCGCATCACCGCGCTGCAGGAGGAAATCCAGCAGTACTACTGGGACTTCACCGTCACCGGCGATCTCATCGAGTTGCGCAATCTGGCGCTCGTCGCCGAGCTGATCATCGTCTCGGCCATCCGCCGCAAGGAGAGCCGCGGCCTGCATTGCAACATCGACTATCCGAACACCGACCCCACCCCGCGCGATACGGTCATCATGCGCGGCGAGCGGTTCTTCCCCGACGCCGAGTTTCTCGCCTCGCTCGGCAAGCGCGGCCGGCGGGTGGCTCCGTAGCCCGCGGCGCCATAGCCGACCTTCGCGATTTCGTAGCCCCGGCCTCCGTGCCGGGTGGCGGCGCGCAGCGCCGCCCAGGCTCCTCGCGAACTGATCGCGGGCCTGCTTCGCAGGCCCACCCGGCACGGAAGCCGGGTCTACATCGATTCAATCGGGAAGCGGCTACACAGCGAGATCACGTCGTCGCGGATCGAGGAGAGCGCCTTCTGGTTGCCGACCTGCTCGAGAGCGCGGGCGATGAGGTCGCCGATCACCTGCATCTCCGGCTCTTTCATGCCGCGCGTCGTTACCGCCGGCGTGCCGATCCGCACGCCGCTGGTGACGAACGGCGAGCGCGTCTCGAACGGCACGGTGTTGCGGTTCACCGTGATGTTCGCCCCCTCGAGCGTTTCCTGGGCGAGCTTGCCGGTGAGCTCGGTATTGCGCAGATCGACCAGCATCAAGTGATTGTCGGTGCCGCCCGAGACCAAGCGAAGGCCGCGCGCGGTCAGCGCCGCGGCCAGTGCCTGGGCGTTGCGCACGATCTGCCGCTGGTACTCGCCGAACTCCGGCCGCGCCGCTTCCTGCAACGCCACCGCCTTGGCCGCGATCACGTGCATGAGCGGCCCGCCCTGATTGCCGGGAAAGACCGACGAGTTCAGGCTCTTGGCCTGCGCTTCCTTGCACAGGATCATCCCGCCGCGGGGGCCGCGCAGCGTCTTGTGCGTGGTCGTGGTGACGAACTCCGCCAGCGGCACCGGCGACGAGTGGATGCCCGCCGCGACCAGGCCGGCGAAGTGGGCGATGTCGACCATCAACACGGCGCCGATCTCGTCGGCCGCGTCGCGGAACGGCTGGAAGTCGATCGTGCGCGGATAAGCGCTGTAGCCGACCACGATCATCTTCGGCCGATGCTGCCGGGCCAGCTCGCGCATCGCCTCCAGATCGATGCGTTCGTCCTCGCGGCGCACCCCGTACGACACCACGCGGAAGAATTTCCCGGAGAAGTTCACCGGGCTGCCGTGTGTCAGGTGGCCACCGTGGGTCAGATCCATGGCCAGAATCGTGTCGCCCGGCGCCAGCTGCGAGAAGTACACCGCCATGTTCGCCTGCGACCCGGAATGCGGTTGCACGTTGGCGTGCTCGGCTCCGAACAGCGCCTTGGCGCGGTCGATCGCCAGCTGCTCGGCGACGTCGACGAACTCGCAGCCGCCGTAGTAGCGCCGGCCCGGATATCCTTCCGCGTATTTGTTGGTGAGAATCGACCCCTGGGCTTCCAACACGGCGCGGCTGACCACGTTCTCCGACGCGATCAGCTCGAGGTTGGTCTGTTGGCGCTCGGCCTCGGCCCGAATCGCCTGCCAGATTTCTGGGTCGACTCCCTGGAGTGACGTGCTCATGCGCTCACTTCTGATGGCTCTCGATGTAGTTCACCACGTCCTGGACGGTGCGGATCTTCTCCGCTTCCTCGTCCGAGATTTCCATGTCGTACTCTTCCTCGAGCGCCATGACGAGCTCGACGATGTCGAGCGAATCGGCGCCGAGATCCTCGATGAACGACGCCTCGGGCGTGACGTCGCCCTCGCTGACGCCGAGTTGCTCACAGATGATCTCCCGCACCTTGGCTTCGACAGCTGACGCCATCCCCACCCTCCTGTTTCCTAGATGTAGAGCCCGCCGTTGATGCCGATGACTTGGCCGGTGATGTAGCCGGCTTCACGGCGAGCCAAAAACGCAACCAGATCCGCCACCTCGTCCACCGTCCCGAGCCGGCCAGCGGGGATGACGCTCAGATACTCCGTCCGCCGGGCCTCGGGCAAGTGTGCGGTCATCTCGGTCTCGATGAGCCCGGGGGCCACGGCGTTGACCGTCACCTGCCGCGACGCCAGCTCGCGGGCCATCGACTTGGTGAACCCGATGATGCCGGCCTTGGCGGCGGCGTAGGCGGCCTGCCCCGCGTTGCCCATCATGGCGATGACCGAGCTCAGGTTGATGATGCGCCCGTAATGGGCGCGGAGCATGCCGCGCGCCGCGGCACGCGTGCAGTTGAAGGTCCCGCGCAGATTGACCGCCATCACCTGGTCCCACTCCTCGGGCTTCAACCGCAGCAGCAGGTTGTCGATCGACATGCCCGCGTTGTTGACCAGGATGTGCAAACCGCCCGCCGCTTTGACGAGCGCGCCGATCGCCTCCGCCGAGGCGTCGGGATCGGCGACATCGAACTGCGCCAGCTCGGCCGTGCCACCGGCTGCGCGGACGAGACGGACGGTTTCCGCCGCAGCCGCCGCGTCGCGCACGAAGTTGACATAGACCCGTGCACCGTGCGCGGCCAGTCGGCCGGCAATCGCGCGGCCGATCCCTCGCGACGCGCCGGTGACGAGCGCGACCTGGTCGGCCAACGCGTCGTTCATCCGACCCGCCACTCGGTCCCGGCGGTCGCCGCCGCTCAATCGTTCACATCCACGACCTGACGGCCGCGGTACTGCCCGCAGTGTGGACAGGCGCGATGGCGTACCATCGTTTCGCCGCACTCCGGACAGGGTACGGTCGCCGGCGCCGAGATGGCGTCGTGCGCCCGGCGCTTGTTGCGCTTCGACGTCGAGGTTCTTCGCTTCGGAACAGGCATGATCGATCTCCTGCAGGGTTGGAATGTCGGCGTGGGGGACGCGCGGGCGTCCAGTCGTCGACCGGTTCAGGAACTCCGCTTCAAGGTGCGCAGCACTGCCAGCCTGGGGTCGCCCGTGTCGTCGGCACACGTGCACGCACCGGCGTTGAGATTGCTCCCGCAGCGCGAGCACAGGCCGCGACAGGCGTCCGCGCACAGGGGCAAGGTCGGCAGGGCGAGCAGCATGCGCTCGCGCAGCATCGGCGACACGTCGATCTCCTCGCCTTCGTACCAGGTCAGATCGCCGCCGCCGCCGGCGAGGTCCTCTTCGGCCCAGCGCCCCTGGTGTGGCACCATGATGAATGAGAAGCGTGGCGCGTGGCGGAACTCGAAGCTCTCCAGGCAGCGCGCACATTGACCGACGACCGCCGCGCCCAGCTCGCCATCGATGAAAATCTCCTGCCCGGACCGATAGTGGCGCAGATGAACGGTGGCCGGGCCGACGAAGGCAAAATCGTGCACCGGGCCGTGCTCCAGCAGCGGATTCAGCTCGCTGGTGGATTCCTCGTAGACGACCTCTTTGGTCGTCTCCTCGATGTCGCGGAGTCGCAGGCGCACGGCAGCATACCGGGTGGGCGGACGCTAGCCGAGGGTCTGGGTGAAATCAAGATTGGTCCGCCTTTGCGCTCAGCCCCAGATGGTGCTCGATGCGGCGTACGCGCTTGATCAGATCGGGTAGCCGCATGCCGCCGGCGATCACACGGCGCCAGAGTCCCACGTCGACAGCGGGCATGCCGCTGACCGTCGCACCCGCCCGAATCGAGCTCGACACCCCGCCCCGCGCTGCCACTTGTGCGCCGTCGCCGATCGAGATGTGGCCGGCGGTTCCGGACTGACCGCCCATCCGCACCCATTGGCCGACCCGGGTGCTTCCCGACAGTCCGGTCTGAGCCGCCAGCATGCTGTGCTCGCCGATCTCGCAGCCATGCGCGACCATGATCAGATTGTCGAGCTTCACGCCGCGCCGCAGGACGGTCGAGCCCACCATGGCGCGGTCGACGGTGGTGTTGGCGCCCACTTCGACCTCATCCTCGATCACCACGTCGCCGGCTTGTAACAATCGCCGGATGCCGCCGTCGGCCGGCACGTATCCGAAGCCGTCGGAACCGATCACCGCGCCGCTGTGCAGGACGACATCGGATCCGATACGCACCCGCTCCCGCACCGTGACATGAGCGTGGGCAAGGAATCGATCGCCGATGACGACCTCTGGATAGATCACCACGTGCGGTGCGATCCGCGCGTCGGCCCCGATGCGCACGTGGTCGCCGATCACGGCGCACGCGCCGATCGCCGCATTGGCGCCGATGTGCGCGCTGGCGGCGATCTGCGCCGTCGGGTGGATGCCCGATGGGAATGGCACCGGCCGGTAGAACTGCTCCACCGTCCGCGCGAACGCCCGGTAGGGATCATCCGTTCGCAGCGAGGGCACCGCCACCGAGGGTGCGTCGAACGCCAGGATCACCGCCGACGCTTCGAGCCCGTCCAGAAAGCGCAGATACCGCGGGTTGGCCACGAACGTGACATCGCCGGCACCGGCGCTCTCGATGGGTGCGGCGCGGGTGACCTCGACCGTCCCGTCGCCGCGCAGCTCGCATCCCAGGAGCCGTGCCAATTCCGCCAGTTGCATGAACGCCTCCCTCGCCTGCCTCGTTCCATAGTGGACGCGGCCGCGCGCCAGCAAACCGCGGCATCGACGGCGCCGGCTGCGTTGCGCCGGTATCGGGCCTGTGTTAGCGACGGCGCGAATGAGGCGATCTCAACAGCGCTCCGGCGCGGCGGCGCCGGGCGCGGCGCCGCGCACACCGAGTCCACCGCGCCCCAACGCGCAACCGGCGCAGCAGCTCACCCTCGGCCTGCCCAAAGGAAGCCTCGAAGCGCTCACGCTAGAGCTCTTTCGCAAATCAGGTTGGAAGATCACCGGCGCGGAACGCAGCTACTTCCCCAGCGTCGACGACGACAGCCTGCGCTGCGTGCTGACGCGGCCGCAGGAGATGTCGCGCTACGTCGAGGACGGCGTGCTGGATGCCGGCATTACCGGCAAGGACTGGACGCTCGAGAACAACTCCGACGTGCACGTGGTGTCCGACTTCATTTACTCGAAGGCGAGCATGCGGCCGACGCGGTGGGTCGTCGTGGTCCCGCAGGACTCCCCCATCACCGAGATCGACCAGCTCGCCGGCAAGCGCATTGCGACCGAGATGGTCGGCTTCACCAAGCGCTACTTCGCCGACCGCGACATCGAGGTCGACGTCGAGTTCTCCTGGGGGGCGACGGAAGCGAAGGTCGTGCAGGGGCTGGTCGACGCCATCGTCGAGGTCACCGAAACCGGCAGCACGCTGCGCGCCAATGGGCTGCGCATCATTCATGAGCTCTGCCAATCGAACCCCCAGTTGATCGCCAACCAGCGCGCCTGGCGCCAGCCCTGGAAGCGCGAGAAGATCGAGCAGATCGCCCTCCTGTTGAACGGGGCCCTGCAGGCCGAGGCGAAGGTCGGGTTGAAGATGAACGTCCCCAAGGAGCGACTCGACGCGATCATCAGCATGATCCCGAGCATCACCGCGCCGACGGTCTCCCCGCTCTACAAGACCGAATGGTTCGCCATCGAGACGGTGATTGCCGAGGCGCGCGTGCGCGAGCTGATCCCGCAGCTGCTCAAGCACGGGGCGGTCGGGATCATCGAGTACCCGTTGAACAAGGTGATCTGAGAGGAGTCCACGCGTGACCACGCCCCCCACTGCATCTCGGCGCGCCGCGTGGCGGGCCGTCGCCGCGCTCGCCGCGCTCGCCGTCACGCATTGCAGCAGCCCGTCGGAGGAGTCGCAGCGCGAAATCGCCGACAAGATTCAGAAGTCGTTGGTCGACGTCGAAGCCATCGCCCTCGAGCAGAAAGCCAGCCCCGACGTGATCTCGGAAGTGCAGCGCAATCTGACCGCCATCCACGAGTACCAGGGCGAGATCAACGGCAAGCTCGACTCGGTGACCATCAACGCCATCCAAGCGTTTCAGCGCACCGCCGGCCTCGAGGACGACGGCATCATCACCGACGCGACGCGCACGAAGCTGGCCGAGGCGGCCGGGCAGGCAAAATCCTAAGCGGTCCCTCCACGGCCGGCACAGTGTTCCGTGTAGGGGCGCGCTGTGGCGCCCGTTCCTCCCGAAGGGCGGCCCGTGGTCAGTCCTGCATCCGCTCGAGGATCTCGTCCTCGCGGCCTTCCTCGATCAGCTGGTCGTTCTTCCGCGCTTCGCGCAGGGCGAGGTAGGTGAGGAAGAACAAGATCACCATCAACCCGACGATCGGAATGTTGTCGGGAAGGGTGAGAATGTAGAGGAAGTGATCGAGCGCGCCCTTGGGAGCAGCCATGGCATCCGTCCTTGTGATTCGGCTACCAGACGCGGCGCGCGCGAGTCAACGCGCCGGCAGTACCGCCCCTGATCGCTAGCTCTGCGCAGCCGACCGTTTCCGCACCCGGCGTCGCAAATCGAACGCACCGAACCCGCCGAGCAGCACGAGCGCGACCAGGAGCACCGCGGGTGTGAGCGCAGGAGCGGGCGCCGCGGCGGCAGCTGTGCAGGTGCCATCGCAGAAACCCGGCCCGATCTCGATTTGTTGACACAGGGTGCCCGCCGTCGGGCAATCGTCAGCAACTCCGCCGCTGCAATTCGCCGTGTTGCAGCAGGCGCGCATGGTTCCCCCGAGCGTCTCGCAAAGGCTTACACACTCGGCGCAACTCGGGGGGCCGCTGGCGCAATTGCTCACAGATCTCCCCTCACAGATGCAACAGATCGCGCTTGCCGCGCGGGGAGTCGCCGCGAGCAGCATCACGACTACGGCAATCAGTCCCGCCACCCGGAGGTATGCGCGTCGAGAAAACGGCTCGCCTACCATCTCCATCCCTCCCAGCGGGGGTTTAGATGAATCGCGCGCCGATCACAAACCATTGGCGGATGCAGCACCTTCGCCCCTGGAACCTTTGCAGGGCTCCACCCATTGCCGCCGTCGACCGGGCGCTGGTAGCGTCCCGCTCTCGAGGAGGGACCGATGTCGAGCCCGCGCACCGTTCAGACCGAGAGCGAGGCCCTCTTGGCCCGCGCCCGCCGCGTCGTGCCGGGAGGCGTGTACGGGCACCAGTCCCCGCGCATGGGGCCCGTGCCGCGCGCAGCGCGGCTCGTGTGGCTGCAGACCGAGGTGCGCTTCGCGCACCTACGGGCCGCCCAAGGGCGGCCCCTACAGGAGGACCGTTGGCGCAGGCCGCCTGAGGCGAAGCCCGACCGCGGCAATCAGTTGGCGACCGGGACGCCCTCGACCGGGACGGTCTCGACGACGACGGCGACCGGCGGCACGGTCAACGGACCCGGGTCGGCAGGCATCGGCGTTCCAGCCGGCTCGGCGCTCAGCAGTCGATCGAGTACGGCGGGATCGATCGGTCCGATGTACTTGCGCACGCCGTAGTCGTACACGCTCGGCGCGACGTTGACCCGGCCGAAGGCGAGATACGAATTGCGCCGCACGTAATACAGACGGATCTCGTACGAGGCCCACGGCGGGTCGATCTGGATCTCCTGCACCTCGGCGTAGTTCGGCGCGCCGTACAGATGGATCCAGTCGCGCAGGTCGGTGTTGCGCCGCATCTCCATCCGGAGCACCTTGCGGTTGATCAGGATCGGATCGCCGAGCTCCATGATGTCGGGCCGCCCGACCGCCGGCCGCATCTCGTCGGCCTCCGCACGCACCGCCAGCACGAGCGCTCCCGCTGCCAGAATGACCATCGCGAGTCGTCGCATCATCGCCGCCGAACCTCCTCGGCGCGCAGGCTAGGGTCGAGCCTAGAGGGCGTCAAGCGCGATCTTGCGCGGTCGTGCGCAGACGCACCACCCACCGCGCACCTGCTGTGCGACGCGGTCAGCGATCAGACACGATGCGGCCTCCGCAGATGGTCGTGGTCACCTCGAGCGCCTCGGACAGCACCACCACATCGGCGCGGCGCCCCACCTCGAGCGAACCGATCTCCCCGCCCACGCCGAGGAGCGCCGCCGGCACCGTCGTCACCCAGGCCAAGAGCCGTTCGAGCGGCACGTCGGGGAACCACGCGCGCATCACGCGTAACGCGCGGTCGAGGGTCAGCGTGCTGCCGGCAAGACGGCCGCTGCTCTGCACCCGCACCGCGCCGCGCACCACGCACGGCACGCCAAACAATCGCATCTCGCCGTCCGGCATGCCGACCGCCGCGACGCCATCGCTGATCAGGACGATCTTGTCCTCGGGCTTGCAGCGCATCGCGACGTCGGCGGCGCGCCGGTGCAGGTGCTCCCCGTCGCAGATCAACTCGACCGAGAGCCGGTCGTCGGTGAGGGCGACGCCGACCACGCCCGGCTCGCGATGATGCAGCGGCGCGGTAGCGTTGAACAGATGGGTCACATGCGTGGCCCCAGCTGCCACGGCGCGGCCCACATCGTCCTCGGACGCCCCGCTGTGCCCGAGCGCGACGGCGATGCCGCGCGCACGCATGGCCGCGATGAGCTCGACGGCGCCGGGCAGCTCAGGCGCGACGGTGATGAGGCGTACCAAGCCGCCGCTGCCGGCCTGCAGCGCGTCGACTTCGGCGACGGAGGGAGGCCGCATCCATTCCGCCTGCTGGGCGCCAGCATGGCGCGGGTTGAGGAACGGACCCTCGAGGTGGATGCCCACAATGCGAGCACCGTCGCAGGTCGGCGCCGCCGCCGCGATGGCGCCCACGGCCGCCTCGAGCTCGTCGGCCGGCAGCGCGGCAAGGGTCGCGACGACCGCCGTCGTGCCGAATTCTCCCAGCGCGGCGCTGATACGCATCACGCTCTCGACGCACCCGTCCTCGAACATCGCGCCGCCGGCACCGTGGACGTGGACGTCGATGAAACCGGGCACCACGCGCTGCCCGCGCGCGTCGATCGTCACCTCCGCGCTGCCGCCCATGCCTTGACTGACGGCGACCACGTGCCCCGCCTCGATACGGACGTCGCAATCCGCTCGCCACCCCGCCGGCGTGAGCACGGTGCCGCCACGTACGGCGATCGCTGGGACAGCGGGCGGTCCGCCCGCTGCGCGCGCGTTCGCCCGAACGGCCACGGCGTCAGATTACCCCGTCCCGACGCAGCCCGGCGATCTCGTCTCCGCTGAAGCCGTTGGCGGCGAGGAACGCGTCGGTGTCCGCCCCGAGCTGGGGCGGCAGCGTGCGCACACTGCCCGGGCTCGCGCTCAGCTTCACCGGCACGCCGGTGGTCTTCAGGACGCCGAGCTCCGGATGCGGCAGCTCGACCAGCATCTCGCGGGCCCGTACCTGCGGATCGCTGAACACTTCGGCCATGTCGTTGATCGGCCCGCTCGGAATGCCGCGCTGGTTGAGCAGTGCCACCCACTCGGCGGCGGGACGTTCAGCCAGCACTGCTTCGAGGCACGCGGTCAGGGCGCTGCGATTGGCAACCCGTGTCAGCGACCCGGCAAAGCGCTCGTCGTCGAGGAGCTCCGGCAGATCCAAGGCGCCGCACAGCTCGCGCCACTGCCGTTCGTTGCCACAGGCAATGTTGAAGGCGCGGTCGGCGGCGCGAAACACCCCGTACGGAGCGGCCAGCGGATGATGATTTCCGGCCAGCGACGGCGGCGTCCCGGTGGCGAAGTAGATCCCAGCGCTCCAGCTCAGCACGCCGACCAAGGCTTCGAGCAGTGAGGTCGTCACCTCCTGCCCTTCGCCGGTGACCTGTCGGTGATAGAGTGCCAAGCCGATCCCGTGCGCGGCAAAGATCCCCGCGAGCAGATCGCCGATCGCAATCCCGGCGCGGCTCGGCTGCTCGGTGCCGGTCACGCTCATCAATCCGGACATGCCCTGGGCGATCTGATCGAAGCCCGGCCGCTCGGCGTACGGGCCGGTCGCGCCGAAGCCGGAGATGGCGCAGTAGACCAAACGCGGATTGCGGGCGCGCAGCGCGGCGGCGCTCAATCCGAGCTCGGCCATCACCGCCGGGCGGAAGTTCTCCACCACGACGTCGGCGTGGTCGATCAGACGAAGGAACACCGCGCGGCCGCGCGGCGTCTGCAGGTCGAGCGTGACGCTGCGTTTGTTGCGGTTCACCGACAGAAAGAAGTAGTTCGCCCGCCCACCGCCGCCGGCACCGAAGTCGCGCTCGCCGCCCGGCGGCTCGAGCTTCACCACCTCGGCGCCCATGTCGGCGAGGAGCATCGTGCAATACGGACCCGCCAGGTAGCGGGTGAGGTCGAGCACGCGAATGCCGTGCAGCGGTCCCTGCACAGCGCCGGCGGCGGTGGACGCCATTGCGTCAGCGTCCCTCGAAACGCGCCGGCCGCTTGGCGAGAAACGCCGCGATGCCTTCCTGGTAGTCGGCACTGTCGAAGCAGCGACGCATCGCCTCGCGCAGCGCCGCGACGTCGCGTTCCGCCGCCGGCCGCATGCTCTCGCGGATGGCGAGCTTGTGCGCGGCAACGGTCAGCGGCGCGCCGGTCGCCATCGCCAGCGCGTAGTCGCGCGTCGCCGCTTCGAGGTCGGCCGCCGCTACCACGCGATTGACCAACCCGATGCGCAGCGCCTCCGCGGCGTCGAGCGTCCGCGCCGAGAGCAGCATGTCGGCGGCGGCGCCTGGACCGACGACATGCACGAGCCGCTCGATGCTCTCCATTGGATAGGAGAGCCCGAGGCGGGTCGCCGGGATGGCGAAGCGGGCGTGGTCGGCGGCAAAGCGCAGATCGCAGGCCAGCGCCACGGCGACGCCCCCGCCGAAGCACAGACCGTTCACCATGGCGATGACCGGCTGCGATGTGCGCGACAGCGCGTTCCAGGCTCGTCCCGACAGCCGATCGTACTCGACGGCGGCGCCGGCGTCGGCGCGCAGTGCGCCGAACTCACTGATGTCGGCGCCCGAGATGAACGCGCGCTCGCCGGCGCCGCGGAGAATGACGACGCGGATCTCGCGGTCCGCGGCCAGTTCCTCCCCTGCCCTCGCCAGCTCGGCCCAGACGGCGGCATTGAGGGCGTTGTGCGCGGCCGGGCGGTTGACCGTCACCCAGACGAGCGGCGGCTCACGGTGCAGCAACAGCGATGGCGCGGGCGGGTCGGACACGCGGCGATCTCGATTGGCGCGGATTGAACCAGTTTGCCCCCCCGCTCGGCAAGCAAGCGCCCTTCCGGCCCATACCGCCGTTTCCTCAATGTGCAGGGCGCCGCGCCGTCGGCGCCGAGGGCGGGCTTTGCGGGAACGATTTCACGCACCGCCCCGACCCCCGGCGGCGACGGCGCGCCGTCCTCCAGACGGTGGCCGTGGGTCCGTCTTGGAGACCAAATTTGCCTGGGCGATGTGTTTCTCTTAGATGTCGTCCAAGGGCGCGAGACGAAACCATGCGGCGACGGAGACGCGAGCCCGCGCAGCCCGGGCCACCGGCACGAGAGTTCGAGCACCGTCCGTTTCGCCACTTAGCCGGCAAGGCTCCGCGTGTGGAGCCTTCCGTGCCCCGCCCACCTGCCCCGACACGCCCGCCCGATCCGCCTCCAGGCGACGGCGCCGATCTCTTCCAGCGCGAGATGGCCGGCGTGCGTCCACTGTCCACTGTCGCCCGTGCGCGCGTCGCGCCACCCTCGCCCGCGCCGGAACGGCGCGTCGTGACCGATCCGGACGCCGAAGCGCTCGCTGAGCTGTCGGACCTCGTCACCGGCACGCAGCCGTTCGACCTGGCCGGCACCGTCGAGTTCATCGAGGGCGCCGTGGCCGGGCTCGACCGACGTCTGGTCCGCCGCCTACGCGCCGGCGACTTTGCCTATCAGAGCTATCTGGATCTGCATGGGCTGAACGCCGAGGAAGCGCGGGTGGCGGTCGACCGCTTCCTCACCCGCGCCCATCGTCATGGGCAGCGCTGCGTGCTGATCGTGCACGGGCGCGGGCTGAACTCGAAAGACCAGATGCCGGTGCTCAAACACCGCGTCACTACCTGGCTCACGCGCGGCGCCTGGGCGCGCCTGGTGCTCGCCTTCACCAGCGCGCGCCAGTGCGACGGCGGCGCCGGCGCGCTCTACGTCCTGCTGCGGCGCAGCCGGCGCGAAGGGAAGCGCCCCATCCACGTCACCGAGGGCGCCAATTGGTGAACCGCACGTTCCACTCGCGCGCCGTAGGGGCGCGCCTCGGCGCGCCCGTGGCGCCCGGAGGGCGCCCACGACCGGCAACATCCAGGCGCGCTCCGCGCGCCTACGAGCCGCCCAAGGGCGGCCCCTACTGCGGCGGCGGCCCGTTCAGCAACGACTCGATGCGGAAGCCGATGCGGCCGTTGATGCTGTAGGGCTTGCCCCAGCTGCCGAGATCGAGTCGGTCGGCACGCGCTCGCGCCGCATCGCGCATGGCGGCGTCGCCGGTCAACGCGGCCACGTACGCGACGGCGGGAAACGCGCGCGCATCGGCGCGCGCCTTGTGCTTCATCACCACCTTCGCATAGCTCTCCAACCACGCCCGCATCGCGGCATCGCCGGTGGCCGCGTGGGTGTATGCCAGCGCGTCGGCGAGAATCCCGAGCTTCCAGTGGGTCGACGCCGTCGGTGTATGGGCGCGCATCCCGCCCTGCGCATAGGCCCGCGCGGCATCGAGATACGACCGTTCACCGGTCGCGTCGTAGACCGCCAGCAGCGCGATCTGCGGCCATCCCCACTGGCGCGGGTTGCCGAGCACCACGGTGCGCAGGCGCGCCACCAGATAGTCCGCCACGCCGCGCGCCGCGGCCAGCGCGCGCTCGTCGCCGGTCAGGTAGTAGTAGGCGAGCGCGCCCTGCGTCCACGTATGACCGAGGTCCGGCCCGCCGAGCTCGAAGGAGAAATGCAGTGGGTTCTTCGGGTGATTCATCCCGACCCATTCGGGCCGCGCCGGATACGCGTGGATGGTATCGACGTCGATGAAGTGGCGCGCCGCGGCCACCATGAGCTCGTGCACGTCGGCGTTGCCGCTCGCCGCGTAGGTGAGGGCGAGCACGTGGGCGGTGTCGTATTCGAGATTGCCCCAACTGTCGGTCCCCTTGGTGGTGTCCTGGTAGCCGCGAAAGTTCCAGTCGCCCCAGTTCCACATGCCGTACGCACCGGTGCGGGTGCGCTCGAGCCCCGCCTTGTCGCACCGTACGGCACCGCAATCGTCCCAGCGTTCGGTCGCGTTGCGCCGCGCGTAGCGGCGCGTCGCGTCGACCACCTTGCGCACGAACGCGGCGCTGAGGCCCTGTGGGTCGACCGCATCCGGCAGCGCCCGGCTGCGCGCGGTCCAGGCGGGATCGATCGCGCCGAGCAACGGCTCAGCCATCCCCGCCGCCGTGTTGGCAGTCGACGCGGGCGGCACCGCCCAGACGACGAACTCGTGGGTCTTGGCGGCACCGACGCCCGCCTTGGCGGGATCCGCTTCCGGCGCCCACATGTTGTAGACGAGCCGATCGCGTCGCAGCGCGAGGCTCTGCGGGAACTCCTCCCAGAACCAGCGTGCCGCCAG
>Ga0187893_10010583_pt1 | contig 13684 bp, 8 predicted proteins | sample MA1701074metaG_FD_139574 | JGI IMG/M metagenome (GOLD analysis project Ga0187893, IMG submission 139574) | White microbial mat communities from a basaltic lava cave in the Kipuka Kanohina Cave System on the Island of Hawaii, USA - MA170107-4 metaG ...
ATGTTGGGCTTCACCTGCCGGACCGGCATCGCGCCATGATCCGGACGCCCATTTGCATCGAGAAAATACGAAGGATATGGATCAGGACTCACGATCTGGATCGCTCGAGTCCCTGGCGGCAACATGCCTTCTCCAGCTTGTTCGACGAAATTTTCCGGAACACCGGTGACCTGCGAGATGGCATCCAGGAGCACTTCCGCATCCAAGGGACGCGGCCGACTGTGAGAATAGTTGATTCCGTCGTCGCGATTGGTACCGTTGGGAATACTGGATAGCTGATAGGTTCGAGACTGCACAATTAGCCGAATGAGGTGCTTCCAGCTGTAGTTGTGGGCCCTGAAGTCGTCGCCGAGTTGACGCAGCAGGCCGGGATGGGTGGGAGGATTATTAAGCCGAAAGTCATCGACTGGATCGACAATTCCTCTGCCGAAAAACAGCCCCCAGACACGATTGACCGTCGCTTCGGCGAACTCTGGCTGAGCGGTGATCCATTCGGCCAGCTTCGCTCGCAAGTTGCCGGAGTTATGGATTGATGGGATCGATCCATCAAGGAAAGCTGGAATCACTTCTGCCTTGGTGCGGGGCTGAACAACCTTAGCGCCTTGACCAATTTCTCCATGGCCCTCCAGATCGTCGTACACGACATTGTCGGCAATTCCGCCTATTAGGCTGAGTTGGCTGATGCGGCCAAAGAATGCGGTCAATCCCCAAAACTGATTCTGAGTCCAACTCTCATAGGGGTGGTCGTGACACTGAGCGCAATCCAGTCGTCTCCCCAAGAAGACTCGCGCTTGCTCGGCCATGGCATCTTCTGGACGGCGGATGTCGCCACCACCAAAGAAATGCTTGGAGGCCGCAGCGGTCCCTTGCGCGCTGATGCGTTCCCGGGCCAACTGGTCATACGGTTTGTCTTTGTCAATTGTATCCTGAATCCAGTTCCAGTAACTTTCAGAAAACTTGACATGCCCTTGGTCGCGGCCAACCCGAAAGAAGTCCGCAACGCGAAAAGTCCAATAGTCGACGTACTCTGGAGACGCTAGAAGAGCCTCGATCAGCTCGTCTCTCTTGCGTGGGTTACGGTTAGCCAGAAACTCGCGCACGCGTCCAGCGGGAGGCAGCGTGCCAGTAAGGTCGAGGCAAACACGCCGCAGAAACTCCTGGTCTGTTGCTAGCGTCGACGGGACAATGCTCAATTTTCGGAGCTTGGAAAAAACAGCCTCGTCGATGAAGTTCCTCGAGGACGCGCGCGGATACTTCTGAATGATGTTGCTGACAACGGCCAACCGGACATTGATCGACTCCTGTCCAGGCAGTCTGATAGACACCGTAGACTCTCCGCTCGCAACGGCGCGCGCCAGACCATGCTCGTCGACTTGAATGACGCTCTCAGTCAAAGAAACGAAGAGTGCTTCATCGGTCAGATCCTGGCGGCTTCCATCAGAAAAAAGCCCGGTCACCAGAATTTGGTGCTGCCCCTTCAATTCGAGAACGGTTTCCGCCGGAACAACCTCGATTCTCTCAAGTCGCGCATCCTTGGAGTCCGGCCGTTCGTAAGGGGCTCCCTCCCGGATCCATGTGAGCAGTGCCTGATAGTCCGCAGAATCCCGGGGCAGCCGATCGCCCCCTCCGTGAGCCAACGCCATTGTTGGCTTCAACAAGATCAAACTTTGGGCTGGATCCTTCAGATTGACGCGGGGATGTCTAGGTTCCAGAGCCATGGGTGTCAGCACCTGATAGCCCCCACCGTGCAGGATCCAAGAATAGTCTTCCTTCGGGAACACAGCCTGCTTCGAAAGCTTGAACCCTCCCCTGCCCTTCACGCTGCCATGACACTCAACGCTGTTGCATCCTCGCCGCGTTAAAATCCCTGCGACGGAATCAACAAATGTGAGCGACTGTACGTTCTGAGTTCGCTCAACTCGGACTTTGGCGGTGTTGATTTGGCCTTCAAACTCGGCACTAACTCTTGTTTCTCCGTCCTGAAGGGCGTGCAGCTTGACACCGTCACCCCACTTTGCCACTCGATCATTCGATATTGTCCATTGAGCTTTCGTTGACAAATCCCGTTCGAGACCATCCGAGTAACTCCCAAGCAGGATGAAATGTTGCTCGGCATCGTGGCCCTTCAGGGTCGCTTCGGAAGGTACCAGACGCAGACGCTGCAACTTGCTTCCCGACTTGGGTGTGGCCGGTGATGAGAATAGTGCGGGAGGACTGACTAAGATGGCGATTGCAAGGCAAGAAAACAGACGGAAAAGGCCAATCGTCTCTAGCAATTTCACTCTCATTGGCTTGGCTGCTTGGGAAATCGGATCGTTATGGCGTACGCCACGAAATACTCAAACTCAGTTACTCAAAGATGGTGCCACGACCATCAAGGGCAGTTCGGCCACTTCCAAGGTCGCGCCCAAAACTCCATCGACAATGGGTCGAAAGACCACCTGGACGGTCTGGGGTGTCCGAGTGACCAAAGCGTCTGAGTTGGCTAACAGCGTTAGCGTGCCCGAGCTCGTCTTTGGCACAAACTGCTCTTTCTTTCCCTCGTCAACTGGAGGCAAGGGGTTCGCGTCCAACTCAGTTCCAGGTAGCACTTGGATACTTTTCGGGCAGTCCAAGACGCTGACGGCGATGATCCCCGAAAACTCCTCTTCAAGATTACCAATCACTAGTAACTTTTTTGCTTTTCCTATTTCAAGATTAATGCGGTCAACCAAGCCAAACTTCCACCAATAGCTGTTAGCGTTTAGCGGTCGGGATTCGTGCAACTCCACGGCTCCGACATGAGGCACTTGCTCGCGAACCAAGATTCGATATCGAAAGTTATCCGTTTCCGTCGGTTGCTCCGGAATGATGTTCCGGATCTGAAGCGTATACTCACCGGCACGGGCAAACGTGAAGAGTGTTTTGGCCTCGATATCCTTTACATATCGCTCCCTGCCGATGCGTTTGTAAACGTTGCTGAACAACTCCTGGCCCTGGCCATCCACGACGCTCAGTCGGGGATTGAATACGGGAGGCGCAGCCGCGGGTGTTTCGATCTCGAAGGCTAGGCGTTGCCCCGCTCCCACCTTGAATCGAAATAAATCTACCTCAGTGGGACTCTCGATCGAGCCCTCAATCAGTGATGGAACCGCAATCTCCAAAGCAGAGGCAGGGGATACGTTGCCCTCACTCCTGGCCTCGCGCACGACGGGGAGAACCTTTGTAGGATTCATTGCAGGCTTTGTAGCCAAGCCCCCGGAGGCCGATTCTTTTTCAAGGAAGCTAGATCGCTCTCTTCCGACCTCCTCTACTTCGGGAATCCGCACGCTCCGATCCAGTAACCGTTGGATTCGATCAGGTTCAATCTTACGGACGAATGCTTGAAATCGCGTGTCAATTGCCAGTTTGCGCGCAAGGTCTGAAGTCGGAGTTGCCGCTGCTGGAGGTGTGACGGTCAGCTGATAAACATAGTCTGCATGTCCACGCCCCATAAAGGAACTCACTGAAACCACGTAGCGGCCCGATTTGGGAAATCGATATGTCAGTCGAGGGCGGGTGTCAATTCGGGCAGAAATGGGTTCATCGTTGAACGCCACCGCTCTCACCCGGTTCGGCGAGAACCAGCTGCCAGTCAGCTCATAGAGTATGAGCTGGGCGTCGAGGATTGGTTTGCCCCAAAAAACCTCGTACATCGTTGGGGGTTGAGGATTCACCTCGATTGCAAACTCTTGTCCTTCGGAAGCATTGAAGGAATAAAAATCGACCTCGCCGTCTTTGGTAATTCTACCGTTGAGCGAAGCCGGGATCTGCAGCTCTTGTGGCTGGTCAGCGGTCTGATGAGGGGAACTCATCTCCACCGAGATACGGTCAGAACCTACCAGCAGCATGAGACGGTTCGTGAGACCCTGAGGCGTCACAAGCCGAAAGAAATGAGGCCCTATGGAAGCCGTGTGGCTCACTTCCACGGACAAACGAACCTTTTGGCCGATCCGCTTAGGTCTCGGTTGCGAGCGATAATCGGGTGGAACCCAGGCTGGTTCGAGCTCGAAGTCTTCGACGCTTTCCACCTTGGTGGTGAAAACCGCGCTATCGCTCACCACTTCGTATGTTCCTTCTATGCCGATGCCTCGGATTTCAATCTGGTCGGTCGTTCCGCGTTGGACCCCAATGGGGAACACACTGGTTGCTGTGGGTTCCTCCCTTTTCTTGGAGGCCGCCCATGCGGGTAAAATCCCGCTAACCAAAAACACCGCCAAAAGATTGCGTATGCAGAATTTAGTTGCCCCACAATTCTTTGACATGGTCATTGGACTGAATCTTCGATGCGTGGCGTTCGATTCGATAATTATTCTTAACGTATGGCATTATGTCAATTGAATTTTCAAAATTGATCTTTTATTGCCATTGTTATAAAAGGCGTCCGAATGATCCACTCCTAACATGAAACCGCGAATTCTTGAACCTATCGCCACAGTCAGCCCATTCCTGGTTGCTCTCATGCTCCTGGTGAAGAATGAAGCTGGTGTCCAGTCTTCCGCCGCTTCCTCACCCTCGGATATTCACCGGGAGGCTCTTGTCGTAGATGGTCATGTGCACATAACGAATGCCGTCTTCAATCAGGGCATCAATCCGTGGAAGGTGCAAGCCACCGGCACGTTTGACTTCGCGCGTGCCAGGCAAGGCGGTCTCGATGTCGCCATAGAACAGATCTATATTGAGGACGCCTACACCCACTACAACTACACCATAAAGCAGGCGTGTCGGCTCATAGAGGTGTACTACCGCGTTCTTGACGCGAATCAAGACAAGATGGCCTTAGCGCGTAGTCCGCCGATGTTCGCGACATCGTGCGCCAGGGCAAGCTGGCAGTCATTCTGGCTCTAGAGGGCAGTTTCGACATGGAGGGCGACATCGAAGTGTTAAGACTCTTCTATCGCCTGGGCGTGCGCATGATCCAGCTGAGGCGTCATGATACGACCAACTCCCTCGTTGATGCCTATGCGGGAGAAGCAAAATGGTCGGGTATCTCCGCTCGCGGAAGAGCCGTCATTCAGGAAATGAATCGGCTGGGAATCATTATCGATATTTCGCACTCTTCGGAACTCGCCACTCGTCAGGTCATCCAAGCCAGTCAAGCTCCCGTCGTAAACAGTCTCGTCCGCCTGCAGCACTTTGCCAAGGTGATTTGGAAACATCAGTATTCTCTCATTGACACATTGGCCCTCCGCCAAGGAATGATCGGGCTGCATTCTGCGGGCCATATTATTAGCCAAAAAGCCGCCGATTGGTCTGCTGCTCAGGACCGATTGAAGCCTCGAGCACCGAAAGCTAAGCATGCGCCCGAACCGTTTCGACCCGCGAATCGCGAATATGGCGATTACATCGCCAAGCTGGACGAGGAGATGCGTCTCCGCTGGGTTTACCGATGGAATTACGGGAGGCCTTGGCGAGAGCTCCAAAGGGAAGCGAGCGAGGCGGGAGCCCCGCTGGTAACTCCAGAGGAGTGGGCGGAACAAATCCAGTACGTCGTCAAGCGCGTCGGAGCCGATCACATCGGCTTAGGTCTCGGTCTGATGGCTGGGGGAAATTGGCTGCGCGATTTCGATGCGACCCGCTACCCTCGCTTGACAGAAGCAATGCTAGCGCGAGGTATGGCTCCAGATGTCGTTCGCAAGGTCCTAGGTGAAAATTGGCTCCGCCTCCTGGATGAGGCTCGAGTTCGTTAGTGCATTCCCGAGAGCGGAGTCCCAAGAAATCTGTTTAAACCTACGCTTCTGCCCGCGTGCAGAAGTATCTCATTCGAAAAGAGGCTGCGACAATATGCTAATGCGTCGAATCCCCTAGAGTTGTGGTTGAAGGGCCATTGCCATGTTTTCCTCTGATAGGCCATTCCCAGGCCGGCTACCTCGTCTTCACACTCATTGGAATTGGAATGCGTAGAGTTTACAGTCGCGCAGTTTGAAGCGTAACTTCACAGCTTGACCTGCCAGCTTGGAAACGTCTCCTTTGCCTTGCCACCTCACCGGCATTCGCACGTTGTTCCCATTCAGGACATCGGCGTCGGCCAGAGTGTAGCCTGCGATGGGCTTCCCATTGGCATCGCACACTTCGACTTGAGCAACGCCCCCCGCGCTTGTGTCGAGATTGAGCTCAAGTCCGGAGCCTTCAAAAATCATCGGCGGCGTTGTCAGTGTCCCACCTGAATAGCTGGCGTCTGCCGAGACAAACCCGTCCAAGCGCATCACCGCTCGCGTCACAGCCGCATCCAACTTCTTGGCCGCAGAATCGATTTGTAGTGAGTGATTTTCGTTGGTTCCCCAATAGTAGAGCCACAATTCATCTCCCATCCGAATCGGTTCCCCCAATGACCAGATCCATTTGGAATAAAAACTTCCACTGGGCCCCAGGCGGAGAAACGGGTGGCGGCCGCCCACACGGGAAAAGTTGCGCCCGTCGCGGCTGATCGACAGTTGCATATCAGCCGTGTCTGGCCAGGACTTACCTCCCTGTTTCTGCATGTGGTAGAACGCCGCGAACAACGAGATGTAGATGTCCTGCGCCCCGCTGTACTTGAAAACCCCGGGACCATAAATATCCATCACCCCTGAGGTGGGCGCCACATCTTCAGTAGCGTGCTTCGCCTCTCTTTGCTTGTCGTTGGTTCCCAAAACGCGCTGCACGACGTGCGGATTGCCATCCAGTTCATCGGGCTTGATTGCCAGCGTGAAGTTTTCCCAATGCAACATGTCGTCCGACTCGTTGTACCCCACCATGCGGATCGTCTGTCCCGAGGCAATATCCACCCATTCTCGACTATAGCCGATGTAGCGCCCGATCCTGGAATCCCAGAACCAGTTGGGTTGAGTGTCGGCTTTCCGCAGGCCAGTCGGAACCACGTCATAGAGCTTCCAACGCAGACCATCGGGAGAATGCCAGATCCTGTTTTCGCCCCTCAGTGTTCCTGGCGTCGAGTAGTACTTCGACCACGACTTGTAACGTTCTCCCGGGGGGCACTTCGGATTGTCGTCTTTGTGGATCGATCCGCCACCCACAGCGCTTCCCGCAAGATCGGTCGGCATGACCAGGTTGTTCCTCTTCGAGCCCTTGAGATCGACCAGATCAAGAATCGGTTTCTCAAAGTGGATGCCGTCTTTGGATTCGGCGTATGCTATACCTCGGAAGCCTTTCCCGGGAACACCCTGGTGAGCAATATCATACAGGTCATACCAGAGTCGAGTGCGAGGACCTGAAAGCCCTTCCTCTCTAAGGATCGTGCAGAAGGGACCAATGAAGTTCCCCTTCTCCCACTCCTGATCCATGACAATGAGCTTCTCGCCGGTTTGATACGGCGGATTCATATTTAGAGTAATGCCTTCGCTCGACTCAATAAACCGTTGATCCACGAATAGCTGTTTCTGGTTGCCAACGGTCCGCGCCGGCCCTGAAGCAGCCAAACCTGAAACCGCCAAGTCAGTTACGGTGAAAAGAACTATCAAGCAAAAGGAAGTCAGTCCCACCTTTGTCGCTCCTTTATGAATTACAAGGGATTGGAATGCATCGCAAGACGCCTGTCGGAGCCCGCGATCTATCTACCTACTGACGATAGGGTACGCACGAGCCAGCCCCGCGCACTGGAGGCCTGTCACTTCGACTCAAACTTGGGAAGAAATTTTTCAAAGAAGCGCTGCCAATTTCGATTCAGCACATTCTCGATGTCCCCTTGCGTATACCCACGAGCCTTCAACACGTCGCCCAGCTTCACGAAATCGGCCACAGAATCGATTCCCAAAGGGGCGGCTTCCCGGCCTCCCTGCCCGTCGGTATCTCCGCCGATGGCCGCATGATTCGTATCTCCGGCCAACTGGCAGATGTGATCCACGTGGTTGGCAAGATCTTCCAGGGTTACCTCTTCTCGTGGAAAGACATCTCGAATGGGCGGAAAGGCAGTTGCTCCCCAATCGATACCCTTTTTGTAGAGCATTCGACTGTCGATTGAAACTCCAATAACACCTCCTCGATCGATCATGCGGCGCAGCACTTCATCCGGAAACTGCCGCTCTCCCGGGGCCAATGCTCTACAGTTCTGGTGGCTCGCCAAGACGGGACCGGAATACAGATCAAGCATTTGTCGGATTGACTCGTCGGCTGCATGCGTGAGATCGAGAATGGCGCCTAGGCTATCCATTCGTTTCAGCAGAGCTTGAGCCGGAGGGAACAAACCGCCCGCGGTTCCGGTTCCCGTTCCATGACAATAGGTGCTGACACCGTAGTGTGAAAGGCTGACAACACGCACGCCTGCTTGCCACCAATCATCGAATTGCTCCGGCCACAGGATGGGGTCTGCGCCCTCCAGGCCGATGACGAATCCCACTGGAAGCGTAGTGCGATCGTCGGTCTGCAACCATTGCAGCATGTGGTCGCTGAAGGCCTGACTGGTTCGCAAAATACGTCCTTCGCCGCGTGCCTCCAAAACTCGGTAGTATTCCAACTGTCCTCGCGCGGCGGCGTAGGCTGCTTCCGGGCCGCGAAATCCCCATAGAGAGCTTCCCGGGCGCTGTATGCGTCCCACCGCCTTGACGAGTGCCGCCGCGACTCCAGCGCTGCGCATTTCAGGCAATGTGGCCATTGTCTCCTGATCGGGATGTGTTGGGTCTGCAAATCGGTCTGGCGGTGCAGCACGGACCTCCGACAAAGGGCGAGTCAAGTCGCGATTCAGGTCCAGAGCGCCAAAGCTCATTGGGTAATCCCCATCGATAATCAACATCTTGGTTGTTGGCTCCTATGGTCCAAGCACTGGAAGATTCTCCGGCGATTTGACGTCGTGCTCGTCACTTGAATTGAAAAGCATAGAGCCGGCTACTCCTCATCGCGAAGTAGAGTCTCAGGGCAGCAGGCGAGACAGATGTCACACCTTCTATGACAAGAAGACTCACCAATAACCCAACTCGCTTGACGCTTTCTTTCATCTAATCCTCCTGTCTGTATATACACAGGGTCCTCTACTGCTAGAGATCGTCTAAGACTTCAACAGCCGCGTGGTGCCAGTGACATGCATTTGCAGCACATTTCTTCCCATCGATATTCAAGGGCGTCTGAGTCTGCAGGATTCGCCGACGCGAAGGTCTCGAATGGCTATCACAGTTTTGGCATCAGTACTTCACTTGAACTGGAAGGCGTACAGACGGCAATCTCTCAGTTTGAAATGCAGCCGAACTGCCTTCCCTGCGAACTTCGAAACATCACTGCTTCCCTTCCAGGAGACCAACATCCGTACGCTATTGCCATTTAGAACGTCCGATTCCGCGAGGCTATATCCAGCGACGGGTTTTCCTGACGCATCCTGAAGTTCTACTTGGGCGATGCCTCCAGCGCTGGTGTCGAGATTGAGCTCCAGTCTAGATCCCTCATACGTCAAGATCGGAGTGGTAAACCATCCTCCGGAGTAACTGGCATCGGCAGAAACAAATCCATCGAGGCGGAGCACGGCGCGACTGATGGCGCTATCCATCTCCTTTGCCTTGGGATCCAGCACGCTTGAGTGGCTCTGATTCGTTCCCCAATAGTAAAGCCACAATTCATCTCCCATCCGCAGAGGCTGTAGCACTGGCCAGATCCACTTTGAATAGAAGCTTCCCTCCATCCCAAGTCGCAAGAACGGCCGGCGCCCGCCTAATCTTCGAAAGTTGCGCGCGTCACGGCTGACCGCCAATTGCAGGTCGCCAGTGTCCGGCCAGGATTTCCCGCCCCTGCGGCTGAAATGATGAAACGCCGGAAGAAGGGAGAAATAGAGATCTTGGGTTTCGTTGTATTTGAAAATTCCCGGGCCATAGAAGTCCATTCGGCCGGAGGTTGGGGACACGTCTTCGGTGCCGTGCTTAGCGCCTTTTTGCATGCCATCGGTCGGCAGGATGCGAATCACAGGAAGTGAAGTCCCATCCAAGTCATCCGGCCTGAGTGCGAGTGAGAAATTCTCCCAATGCAACATGTCATCCGATTCGTTATAACCCACCATGCGAATCGTTTGATCGTCGCTGATATCGGCCCATTCTCGGCTGTACCCGATGTACCGGCCTATTCTCGAGTCCCAGAACCAAGTCGGCTGCGTGTCCGCTTTTCGAAGTCCCGTCGGAACGGTTTCGTACAACTTCCAATTCAGTCCGTTAGCAGAGTGCCAGATGCGATTCGTCCCCCTGAGTGTTCCAGGAGTCGAGTAAAACTTTGACCAGGACTTGTAGCGCTGGTCTGGAGGGCAATTGGGATTCTCATCGCGAAATACCGACCCTCCGCCAACAGCGGTATTCGTAGCGTCGGTTGGCATCACAAGGTTGTTTTGTTTGGAGCCGTTCCACTCCACTAATCCAAGAGGCCGTTTCTTAAACTGAATACCATCTTTAGACTCGGCGTATGCCAAGGCTAGCAATCCCTTGCCAGGCATGCCCTGGGTAGCAACATCTGAGACACCATACCAAAGGCGAACGACGGGACCATCAGGGTGATCTTCGCGGAGAACGCTGCAATAACCTCCCATCATAAGACCCTTCTCCCACGGCTGATCGACGACCACGAGTTTCTCGCCTGTTGGATAGGGCTCATGCATCGATAGCGTAATCCCTTCTCCTGATTCGATGAACCGGTGGTCTACAAACAGTTGCTTGTGCATGCCAACATGAATGACAGAAAAGGCGCTAGAGAACGTTTTCAAACTGATCAGACAGAGCATGCATGCAAGAACTAGCCATCGAGGCTTCTTTTTGTTCATGTCGTTTTCCTTATAAAAGCGACTTCGGCTCATCTAGGCGAACTGGAACCCATAGAGTGTGGCGTTACGAAACTCGAATCTGATTCGAACGGGTTTTCCAGACAGACTTCTTATCTTTTTTGCTCCTTTCCACGATACCTCTTGAGTTCCGCTTTGGGTCAGCATCCGGCACTCTACAATGCCTAACCCCTCAATCGCGCCTCCCCACTCGTCGAGTAAAGCAACACGACAGTCCGCTTCGTCGAAGTGGCGCTTGCTGGGGTCATGCGAGTACCGATCTGGCAGAGAAGCATCCACATCCAACATCAATTTCGATCCAGCGAAGGAGACTGGACGCGTGACCACCGTGGCCACGTCCATGCCTGCCAGTAAACCCAGATAGCGATCAGCAGCCATTGTCGCTAGGGCGATGCTCATGCCTTTGCTTCCATAGTCGGGAACCTCATAGCTATGCACATCGGCATAGGCTCCGTAATAGATCCAGACCTTGCCCTCGTGTGTAATCGGCCCCGACGGACTTGAGTACCCAAAGTCGTAGCTACCGCGTGGCCCCCTCTGCAAGAACGCGACCTCACGATTAACCCAGCTCCAGTGAAAGCCATCGCGGCTCGTAAGCAAGTAGACTTCGAATGATTGATCTTGAGTCTTCAGCACATGAAGCAATCCGGTGTAGAAATCGCCAGTATGAACCGCGGTCATTTTGTAATACTGAAAGTCCACTCGGTCATTCTCATCCGGTGCGAGCATTAACTGAGTGGGAGACCAGTGGATGAAATCGTCGCTCGTGGAATACCCAACCGTTCGCACTTGCCCGACATTCAAATTGACCTTCTCAGGGAGCAAATAAGATCCTCTGGCATTGGGTCGCGTTGCCAACGGAGGCCCGGGCCGCGGATAGGAGACGTACTTCTGAATGCGTGAGTCCCAACCCAAGAAGGTCGGGCAATCTGCGACATCCCTGCCCTTCGGAACCACCGGGTTGCCAGCACATTCAGACCAATGCAAGCCATCCGGTGAGAAGGCAACGGCCACTCCACTCTTACTTCCCTCCACTTCTCCCATCGCCTTGTAACGTCTTCGGGGGTCAGAGTCTCGACGGTCTTTGAAGACGTTCAAGTATTTTGCATTCGCATAAGCTCCAAGAACGTTGTTGTTCCGAAATCCCTTGAACGGATAGATTCCCAAATCCGGCTTTTCCCAGTTATAGCCATCCCTAGAAACCGCGTAGCACCAGGGGCGAAGCTTCCCTTCAAAGAACGCATGCGGGCTGTACCACATCTTAAAGACCCTGTCTTCGTCGTCGTAGATAACGGTTTGGCCAGTAATTTCGATGCCGGCCAAAGGCGATCTGACGGCAGAAGAGTTCTCACGCTCCCAAGGCCTGTCTGCGACCATCAACGGGTTCTTTGGGTGTTTTTCAGGACAGCCCATGAATTTCGAAACTCGTGACTTCGTCGCGATGAGCCGGTCGTCCAGAAAAAGTTGTTTGCGGCTGCCAATGTCAATGATTCCTGGAGCCGGGCCATCTGCAGCCATGAACCCACCTTGATTCGCAGCAATTGAGGCGGCCAGACCAGCGGTTTCAGCTTCCACGATTCCCTTCTGCATGAAGTCCCTTCTCAAGCCACCCTCCATAGAACCGCAACGCTTCAGAGCGATGTGGTGTTTTCGACGCTCAATCGGCCAGTCTGTCTGGCATATCCGCCAGGACGTACGTCACGATGGCCAAAGCTGCGATGCAGCGGCGAAGATGCTCCGGATCGACTTTGTCGAGAGTGTCGGCATGGCTGTGATGCCAATCGAAGTAGTGTTTCCTAAGATTGAAGAGGCCCAAGGTTGGAGTGCCATCCTGTTGCAAAGGGGCGATGTCGGTTCCGCCACCTCCCGGCATGACTTGGTTGACTCCGATCGCGTCAAGCAACCGGACGATCTCCTTTAACCTCTTCTCAGCAGCCAAAGACTTCGGACTTTTGGGATCTGCGTCCGGCACACTGAAGTTGAAGCCCAGGGGGCGCTCTGCTCCATCGTCCATCTCGATGGCGGCGACATGCGTCTGCTGGATGGCGATCTCGTTGCGGTACATTTTTCCCCCGCGGACACCGTTTTCCTCGTTGGTCCAACCGACGGCACGCACGGTACGGCGCGGCTTGAGGCCAAGTTGCCTCATTAGATCAACCGCCTGCCATGCCGAAATCACGCCCGACGCGTCATCGTGCGCTCCCTGACCCACGTCCCACGAGTCGATGTGGCCGCCAACCACAACCACTTCGTCCGGCAACTCTCGGCCCATGATCTCGCCCATCACGTTCGCGGAATCGGCGTCTGGCAGGGTCTTTGCTTCCATCTTGAGGCAGATCTCTACGTCTCGCCCTGACTCGATCAACCGTCGAATCCAAATCGAATCCTCGACAGTAATGGCTGCTGCTGGAATCTTTGGGATACCGTCTGAGTACCTTAAGCTCCCGGTATGTGGGGTATAGAGACTCGCCCCAGCTGTGGACCGTACCAGAGCCGCAACCGCTCCAAGCTTCGCTGCCCGAGTAGCGCCGCTAGTCCGATAGAGGCTAGTCCCTCCGTAATCAACCCACTCGTCGTCGTACAGCACGGTTTTACCCTGGACCTTTGCCTGCCCCAGTGCTTCGAGCTCCTCGTAGGAGCGCACTACGAGGACAGTGGCCGTGATTCCCTGCGGTGGAGTGCCCACACTGCCACCAAGCCCCAACATAGCGAGAGTCTTCTCCGTGGGCACCAGCATCTGCACCGACTCAACGCCGCGAACCCAATGCGGAACTTTGACCGGCTGAAGACGTACATTCTCAAGTCCGTCTGCTTTCATGCTTTCGGAGATCCAAAGCAAGGCCTGCTCGAGCTGACGCGATCCGCTCAATCGCGGACCAATCTGCGTCGTAATATGGGATAGCTTTTTCCAACCGCCTTCATCCA
>Ga0187893_10010584_pt1 | contig 13684 bp, 17 predicted proteins | sample MA1701074metaG_FD_139574 | JGI IMG/M metagenome (GOLD analysis project Ga0187893, IMG submission 139574) | White microbial mat communities from a basaltic lava cave in the Kipuka Kanohina Cave System on the Island of Hawaii, USA - MA170107-4 metaG ...
GCGATGAACACCTCGCGCGCGGCGCGCCGCTGCTGCCCGTAAAAGTCCGTAAATCCTTCGGCGTCGCTCTCGTCGGTCCAGTCGAGCCAAAGCCGCTGCACCCGAGCCTTCACGCCGGGATTGGCGATCAACGACGACGGCTTGATGCCGGCGCCGGTCACATTGCCGGCCCAGCTCTCGATCGCGTTGGCGGCGTAACCGTTGTTGCGCACGAGCCATCGGGCCCGCGCGGTGATGTCGGCGCCGGCCGCGGCGATTAGCGTGTTCAGGTGTGCCCGGCTCGGCTGGAAGTGCTTGAGCCGCCGCCCGGTCTGACCCGCCTCGAACCCGCCGATCAGCGCACCGACGCGGCGGCGCCATCGCGAGATCGCTGCGAGCATGCATCAAAGTCCTTTGCTGGCCGTGGTCCGGACAATTCGCCGGCGTGCGCCTGCCTCCGTCTCGGCGATGCGCCGCTCGAGGTCGGCGATCGCGGCCGCCATTTCGGCATCGGTGGCGTAGGTGATCCGCCGGCCTTCGATCTCGACCGTGCGCACGCCGCGGTAGCGCGCGGCTAGCAGCGCGTCGCGGCGCGCGGTCAATTCTTCTACGGTCAGCATTGTCGGCTCGAATTCCCCGCCGCATTACCCGGTTTGTCCGGAAGCTTGGACACGGTCTGGATCGACAGCGACCGAGTCGCTCATACTCGCTTGCGGCCGTCTCGGCGTGATTGGGCAATTCGTCGCCGTCGTAAGCGATTCAGTTCTGCAAGAAGCGCTGCCGCCCTCCTACTGCACCCGCACCTCGATTACGGTGCCTTCTTCGCCCTTGAATGGATACTTAGCATCGTCGATTTCGACGACGTATCCGCCGGGCGGCAGGATGGCCCTGTAAGTGACGGCGTCAAAGCGGAACGCCTCCGTTCCGTCCTTGGTGACGACGCGCGCGGTCTTCTTCCATTTGAGGCCGCTCGGCAGCTGTACGGTCACCGGCCTCAGCTCGGTGGTCTTGCCGCCATCGATCTTGAGGTGGCGCCAGGTGATGCGCCGGAACTTTAAGTCGTAGAGGCCCGGCATCACGGTCACACGCGCGTTCGCGGCGTCGAAGCGGCCAAAGGATTCGCCGGTCTCGGAATCGATGATCTCCGCAACGGTCGTTGGATTGAGCCGGACCTCGCCAGGATTGATCGTCGTGACCTCGCCGGCTCTGACTTCTATGCCCTTCCATCGCGAGGGCCCGAATTGCACTTCGTAGATTCCGGCGGGCACTTTCACCGCCAGCTCGACGCGTGTCAGGGCACCCACGCGCTCGCCGGTCTCCGAGTTGAACACCGGCAGCGGATAGACTGCCGAAGTGGTGCGCAGCGTGCCGGGTCCGGGCCGCTTGGGCGCGGCGGCGACCTGCCTGCACGCCGCGAACGCGGCCTTGAGCGTGTTCGGCAGTTCCGGCCCCACGGGCGCATCGAAATAGGCGCCGCCGGTCGCGCGCGCCACGGCCTGGAGCTGCATGCGCGCCGCCGTATCGACGATGAAGCCGATCGTGTGGACGACGAAGCCTTTCGCCGCGAGAGCCTTCGCTGCCACCACCGGATCGCCCTGGCAGGTCTCCTTGCCGTCGCTCACGAGCACGATCACGCGCTGTTTCGCGTCGGCCGGAAAATCGTTCGCCGCCTGCTGCAGCGAATAAGCGATCGGCGTGTAACCCTGGGCGCGGGTCTCCTCGATGACCTTGCCGATCAGCTCGCCCTGCTTGCTCGCGGGCCCGAACGGCACCGCGAGATGTGTGTCTTGGCAATTCTTGCGAGCCGGTGGCGATTGGGCGCCATAGACACGTAGCCCGATCTGTGCCTCGCCGGGCAATAGCTCGGCCACGCCCTTCACCGCGCGGCGCGCCACCGAGACGCGCGGCTCGCCACCCGGAAGTGCCGCATTCATGCTGCCCGAAAGATCGAGCAGCAGCAGGACGGACCTGTCCGCAGTATTGCAAGTTTGACCTATCGCTTGAGAAAGCCAGAGCGCGACAGTGAGACCGACTAAACAGGCCAATGGATGCGCGCGCATAAATCGGCTCCCTCAAACTGTATGCCGCTGGCGCTTGTTCCAATTCCGAGGCTGTCGTCAAGCCTATGGATCGGCCGCTCACGCCAGTTGCACCCGGCCGCCCCGGCGCCTTCTGAACGTCCGCGCCGCCGGTGAGGAATAGCCCGCCGCGCGGAACAGTCCCGATCTGCCAGATCTCCCGCCGCGAAATTTTCTCGATCAGGACACTAGCGTTCGGTCGCGACGCCGGCCTCGGCGAGCTCCTTGAATCCGCCGAGGTTGAAGACAGACTTGTAGCCCATCTCCTTGAGGACCTTACCTGCGAGCGCCGAGCGCCCGCCGGAGGCGCAATAGACGAGCACGGTCTTATCGCGCTGAAACGCGGGATCGTAGTAGTTGGGTAGCTCGGGGTCGGCGCGGAACTCGAGCATGCCGCGCGAGACGTTGACGGCGCCTTGCACCTTGCCGCTTTGCGCCACCTCCGGGGCATCGCGGACATCGAGGATGAGGAGGTTCTGTTCCTGCATCTTCTTCTTCGCCTCCTCGGGCGCGAGCCGCGGAACCACCTGGTTGGCAGCCGCGAGCAGTTCCTTCACGCTGGTCATGGTGTCCTCCGGCGGTCTCGGGCTCAATGGGCGAGCGCCATGGCGGTTCGCCGGCCCGAGCATCAAAGCCTAGATTAGCCGATCACCCGCTCGCCCGGAAGGAGGATCCCGTCCAGAATGCAGCGAATTTCTCGATCAGGGCGCTAGGTCAACCCAGATAGCTTGAGCGGAATACTCGTCTTCCCTTGCGCAACGGCACAGCACGGACATTTCCGGCACGCGGCCTCGATTTGATCTCTTCCTCCGCGTCCACGTCTCTATTCGTCGATGCGGAAAGTTGCCGCTCCAGATCACGCCATTTTGGGTCGGTCCAGCGATCGGCGCCGGCGATCCACGCTGCGGCGCGAGCGTAGACGCGACAGTCCAGCGCCTCGTTGCGCTCGCGCAGCTTCTGCCATTCGAGGCGCGGGAACCCGCGCTTGGTCTTGACCGTCACTAGCTGCTCGGCGACGAGCTGCTTGACCCACTCCGCTTCGACACCGCGCGGAATGTGGACGAATCCCGCCGGATGGTCGGCACCGGCCGCGATCTCTTCATCGGTCGGCGGCACGAGCCGCAGGAACCTATAACTCTCGCTCTTGAACGTCGCGACGGCAACCGTCCAGAGGCGCGCGCCGCGCCGGAGCTTCTTTCCGCCTTCCGTTACGTCGACGAAAGTCGGGCCGGCCACCGGCGCCGCGCGATTAAACCCCTCGACGCCTTTGACCGGCGCTACTTGCGCGACTCCAGCTCGCCGTGCCCACGCGTAGACGGCAGGAGCTTCGTAGCCGGTGTCGATCGCGAGCTTGGCGAGGCCGAGCTGCGCGCCGGATGCATGCGGCCAGCTATGGCCGAGCAGTTCATCGAGCGCCGTCCACGTGGCCGCATTTTCGGGCCCGCCCGCGAGAACGATGTGGTCGACGAGCCAGCTGCGGAGACCCCGGCCCCAACCCCAAATCGAGACCTCGATCCGATCCTTCTGGACGTCGGCGCCGGCCGTGAGAGACAGTCCGCCGCGCGGAACCGTGCCGATCTGCCAAGTCTCGCGCCGCTCATAGAGGCGCTGCCAATCCGGCGCCTCGCCGCTCTCGACCCAGGTCTCGCCGAGAACGCCGTTCTTGAAGCTGCGCTTGGCCTCGTCGGTCGGCTGCGCCGCCTCCCACGCGCGGGCAATGTCCGCCCAGCTAAACCACCCCACCGGCGAATATAGCGCCGACAGGTGGAACCCGATCGTGCCCGGGTCAGAAGGTTCGGCGGTTGGGCGCCATTCACCGGCCTGCAGCATCGCAGTCTTGTGGTGCTCGGCGATCCGGCCGTCGCAGGCCTCGCAGACATAGTGGGCGGTCTCAGGTCTTCCCTTGTCCCAAACGAGGCGCTCGAACCGCAGCCATTGCGAATGGCCGCAGTGCGGGCACGGCACGAAGAAGCGGCGGCGGTCCGAGGCCTCGTATTCACGCTCGATGCGCGAGAGTCCGTGAATCGTCGGCGTCGAGCCGAGCAGCACCTTCGCGCGCCATGAGAACGTGCGCGTGCGCGCCTCGGCCAACGCGACCGGATCGCCTTCCTCGTCGGCCGACGGCGGATACGCGTCCACCTCGTCCAGAAACAGGTACCGCGCCGGCATCGAGCGCAACCCGACCGCGCTGTTGGCGCCGGTGATGACGAGCAACCCGGCCGGGAACTCCTTCGACAGGACCGTGTTGCCGGCGTCGCGCGAGCGCGCGGGCTTCACGCGCGCCCGCAGGGCGGGGCTCTCCGCAATCAGGGGATCGATGCGCTGGCGCGAGAAGCGCTTGGCGAGCTCGACAGTCGGCTGGACCGCCAGCATCGGGCCCGGCGCGTGATGCACCACATATCCGATCCAGTTGTTGCCGGCCTCGGTGAAGCCGACCTGCGCCGCCTTCATCAGCACGACGCGGCGCGCCGGATGAGAGGGCGACATCGCGTCCATGATCGCCCGCATGTAGGGTGTTCGATCCGTGCGGTAGCGCCCCGGCTCGGCCGACGCGCGCGGGCTCAAGTACCGGTGTTGATCGGCCCATTCCGAGACGGTGAGCGTCGGGTCTGGCGTGAGACCGCTGCGCCAGGACTCCCAAAGCGTGTCGGCTCCCTCGAAGCCCTGCAGATCACCGGAGCTCGAGGCGGAGTTCGGCGAGCTCCGCGAGATGTGCGCGGACATGCGTCTCCAAAACCTTCTGCATCGGATGCGCCTCCACGCCGAGTTCGGCCGCCATCATGGCCGCTACTCGCGCCGGCCAATTGAGCCAGCTATCGCGCTCCTCCCGGGCGAGCTGGAACACGAGGGCAGTGGCACGCGCCCGATCCACCACCTCACCTTTCATTCGCTGCAGCCGGAGCCGCGCGAGATGGGCCTTGGCGATCTCGTGCGCGGTGCGCGCTTGGACGAACGATAGGCCGCCGCTCGCCGGCAGACCTTGCTCCTTGAGCGTGTCCCGCACCGAGTCCAATGCCGCCTCGGGTACGGGGCGAAGCCTGTGAGTGGTCGTCTTGCGACGCGCGGGATCGCTCGATCGTTGCCAGGCAGCGTCTGCCTTGGCCGGATCGATCGTGCCGTCAGCTTCCAGCGGGATGCGCCCCGCCTTTGCGGCGCGCAGCACGGCGACGTGGCTCACCCCGCGGCGCCGGGCATAAGCGCGGATCGATAATCCCATGATCGTTCAGGCGCGCAGATAGCAATCAAATGATCCGCTTATTCGCTTGGCTTTCGCGGCGATTGAAGCGTGTATCGCGCTACGCAAAGAGGAGATCGCGATGAGCAACGAGACCGTCCCGAGCACCGAGAATCCTGCCTGGGGCTTCCACGGCACGATCCGGCACCACGCTGATGCCCAGCAGGCTTGGCCGATCGCGATTCAGACCGTGATCGCTTCCACTCGGTGCAGCCCCGCTGCTGCTCGCGCTTTCCTCGACAGCCGGATGGGCCGTCACTTCGCCGACGACGTCGCGAATGGATTGTCGAGCGGATTGACGCTCGGGCGTGCGATTGCCGCGAGCGCCTCGCGCTGGATGGGTTGGTCGATCGGCCGCCGCACCTCGCGCGAGACCGGAGTCCCGCGCGGCCTGCCCTACCTGACGGGATTTGTCATGGCTGCGGAGATTGACGCCGAAGCCACCGAATAACGCCCCTTCAGCTCGCCCACCGCCCCGCGTCGCATCTCGCGACCGGGGCTCGGGGCAGTAGAAGGGTCGCGATGGTCGCGGCCCCGACACTGAAGGAGCGCATCATGGCCCGACTCACCGAATCCCAACTTGTTGTTCTCAACACCGCGTGCCAGCGCGACGACCGATCCGTCTACCCGCTCACGCTCAAGCTGAATGTCGCCGCCGCCGCGAAGGTGCTGAAGAGCCTGCTCGCGAAGGGTCTGATCGAAGAGGTCCCCGCCAAGCACCAGGACGAGGTCTGGCGCGAGGACAAGGACGACCAGCGCCTGACTCTCCGCGCAACTCCGGCGGCGGATGCCGCGCTCGGCATCGACGACGGTGCGCTCTCGGCCGAAGCACCGCCGCCTGCGCCGGCCAAGGGCAAGAAGAAGGGCGGCGCCGCCAAGAAGCGGGAGAAGGCGAAAACCACGCGTGCGCCCCGCACCAACACGAAGCAGGCGCGCCTGATCGAGATGCTCAAGCGCGCCAAGGGCGCCACCATCGACGAGATCGTCGAAGAACTCGACTGGCAGGCGCACACGGTGCGCGGTGCCATCGCTGGTGCGCTCAAGAAGAAGCTTGGCCTCGACGTGACCTCGGAGAAGGTTCAGGGGCGGGGGCGAGTTTACCGCGTCGCCGGGTGAGGGAGGCGGTGATGGTCAAGCGCAAAGGTTATCGCGTTCATGCCATCGACAGCCCGACCGGCCAGGCGGTGCTTGCCGCGCGCGGGCTCTCGGCCGCCGACCTCGTGCAAGCGATCACCGAGTTCGAAAAGCGCGAAAGACGACGCGTCGGCACCGTCATCGGAATCACCAACGACGGCTTGTTCGGTGCGAAGCGGCCGGACTGGCATCCGAATCAATGTCGCACTGAGCCGTTGCTCTTCATTCCCTGGGTCCAGGTCCTGGAGTATCTGGGGCGGGTGCCTGAGGGGACGACCGGCGAATTTTTGAAGTCGGGTGGGAAGCCTCAGTCATGACCGCGGTTTGCACCTGATTCCGATCGCTCGAAAGGGCATCAAACGTCTCACCGGTGGCCGCGTGTTTCGCACGGCCACCGGTTTCGTTCTGCCAGCGTTGGACGATGACGTCGACGTACTTGGGATCGAGTTCGACGAGCCGTGCTCTTCGGCCTGATCTTTCCGCCGCAATCATCGTCGTGCCTGATCCGCCGAACGGATCTAGGACGATGTCCCGCGATTTCGAGGAGTTCCGGATTGCGCGCTCGACGAGCGCCACTGGCTTCATCGTCGGGTGTAGATCATTCTTCGCCGGCTTGTCGAAGAACCATACGTCGCCCTGGTCGCGTGCGCCGCACCAGTAGTGATCAACACCCTCCTTCCAGCCGTAAAGGATCGGCTCGTATTGGCGCTGGTAGTCCGAGCGCCCAAGCGTGAAGGTGTTCTTGGCCCAAATGATGAAGGTCGACCAGCGCCCGCCGGCATCGCGGAACGCCTTCTGCAACGTGTCGAGCTCCGACGACGACATGCAGATGTAGACTGCGCCCTTATTGACGGTCAGGATGTTAACGCAAGCGTCGTAAAGCAGCGCGCCGAAATCTTCACCGAGCGCGTCATTGAGGATCGGCCGGTTCTTGCCGCGCAGCTTGTCCTTCGCCGAGTTTGCATAGTTCACATTGTACGGTGGATCGCACAGACACATGTCGGCGAGTTCGCCATCCAGGACTTTCTCGACGTCTGCGAGCACCGTCGCATCTCCGCAGAGCACGCGGTGCTCGCCGCAGATCCAAAGATCGCCGGGCTGGCTAATTGGATCGGCCGGCGGTGCCGGTGCTTCGTCGGCAGCATCAGCCTCGTCGAGCGTCCCGGCCAAGAGCCGATCGAGTTCGGCATCGTCGAAACCGAGCAACGCCAGGTCGATGTCCTCGTCCTTGAGCGCGGCGAGCTCGGCTGCGAGCATCTCCTCGTCCCAGCCCGCATTCTCGGCGATGCGGTTGTCCGCAATCATCAGCGCCCGGCGCTGAGTCGGCGTCAGGTGCCGCAGCACGATCACTGGCGCCTCGACCAGCCCGAGCTTTCGCGCCGCGAGAACTCGACCGTGACCCGCAACGATGACGCCGTCGTCGCCAACCAACACTGGATTGACGAACCCGAACTCCGCGATTGATCCGGCGATCTGCGCGATCTGCTCGTCGGAGTGCGTCCGGGCGTTGCGCGCATGCGGGATCAGTCGGTCGAGCGGCCAGCGCTCGACCGTGTCCAAGAAGTTCGGCGTCATCGTTCCTTCGATTGAGTCGGTAACTGGCGGGCAGTGGTAACCGCCCTGGCTAGTTACCAGGGGCAGCTACCATTCGGGCGGCGCGCAACAGTCGCCAGAAAACCGCCGATGTATGGGGCGTTGTGGCCCATCCTGCGCCTGGCGGTGCCTGGTAACTGGTAACTCAGAATTTTCGGCTGTGGCTAGCGAAGCGCCGGGCCCTTGCCCCCAGCATACGCTGAGGCCCAGGGAGGACCCGCGATATCAAAGCTTTAGCTCATTGCGGCAAACCACGCAGCGGCGACGGCGCTCCGGGCGGAAGTGAGGACCGGCGCCTCTCGCAGTGGTCCATGAATTCGATCACATCCGACTCCGGCACACCCCAAGTGCAGAGCTTGCCGATAGCAGCCTCGATGAACGCGCCGGCCTCGGGCGGCGGCAGATCGAACCACTCGCCTCGAACGAGTCGCGAGGAGAAGTGCTCCTTGAAGAATGTTTCTATTCTCCGCGAGATGGGTCTGCCCGGCAGCCACCAGACACGATGAAGGCGTAGCGGGACGAAGTTTGCCGATCGCAGAGAGCCGAACCTCCGCAGTGGATCGGCTGCGATTCCGACCTTCACGGGACGATCGCTTTCGGTGGTCACCAAATAGAGGCTGTGAAATCCGTGTCGTTTGGCGAACCGTTTGAATCCCCACGGGCGTCTCATGTCCGTCTGATCGAACCGTCGGCAAGCGAGCGGCGCTCTGCAACGGCCTGGAAATGAGAACGCCCGCGGAGAACTCCCGCGGGCGCACAAATCCAAGCGTGGTGGCGTTATAGCAATTCGACTGGCCGATTGTCTGGTAGAAAAGTGTCTGCAAGACACTTTTCGGTCTTATGAGCGCGAGGCAAGCTCTTTTCGGATCGCGCGTCATCATCTTCATCATGATGCTCTTCATCCAGCAGCAGCGGCGCAATCGGCCGGGTGGGTTCATCTGCATGACGATCATGATCATACTCGACGAGCATGATGCCGATGGTGCTGCTGCTGCTTGCTGATGATGGTGATGAGCGAAGCGCTGGGGAAGTGCCGGAAATCGGGCTTCCGTCGCGCGGAGGCGTATGTTATAAAACGGCTGTAGATACTAGAAAATACAGCCATTTTATAACATGCCGAGCCTGTCACCCAGACCCCGTAAGCTCAGCACCGACGCCGATAAAGCGATTGAAATCATTCGCAAAATAGGCATGACGCGCCTGCATGAACTCAAGGCTGCCGGCATCCCCGAAGTGGTGGTTGCAAGGCTAACCCAAGCCGGCCGCGTCGTCCGCCTCGCACGCGGTCTATACCAGCTGCCCGATGCTGATATCCAAACCAACCATACACTTGCCGAGGTCGCAAAGACCGTTCCGAAGGGCGTCGTCTGCCTAATCTCGGCCCTGGCCTTCCACGAACTCACCCTGCAGATGCCGCCACACGTATGGGTGGCGATCGATGTTCATACCCGCCAACCCAAACGCCAGTATCCGCCGATGCGCTTTGTGCGCTTCGGTCGGAAGGCGCTGACCGAGGGCGTAGAAACACATGTGATCGAGGGCGTGTCAGTCAAGATCACCGGCCCGGCAAAGACGATCGTCGATTGCTTCCGGTTCCGAAACAAGATCGGACCCGACATCGCCGTCTCGGCGATGCGCGAGGCTCTCCGCAAGCGTCGATGCAAGCCCGAGGAAATCCTCAGATACGCACGGTCACTCCGCGCAGAGCGTGTCATCCGACCCTATCTCGAGGCAATGATCAGCGATGAAACGTGACGACTCGGGCAAGAGCGCTCGTGTTCGCGCCAGCCTTGCGGCGCTTGCCCGAAGGAAAGGAATCAACCTGGAGCTGCTCCTGGTCCGCTACACGCTTGAGCGGCTGCTGTATCGACTTGGACAGTCGAAGTTTCGGGAACGGTTCATCCTCAAGGGCGCAATGCTCCAAACAGTGTGGCTGACGGATCCCTTTCGCCCCACCCGCGATCTCGATCTCCTCGGATTCGGCGAGAGCGATATCGAAAGCATCAAGAGCACATTTTCCGAGATCCTCAGTGTGGCTGATGATGACGGCATCGTCTTCGACATCGAGAGCTTGTCCGTCGAAACGATACGCCAGGAGACCGAGTACGGCGGGCTCCGTTTGGAAACGACGGCCCAGCTCGCAGGAGCCAGGGTTAAGGTTCAAATCGATATCGGTTTCGGAGACGCAGTCACGCCGGACGCGGCGGAGATCGAATATCCCGTTCTCCTCGATTCCCCCGCGCCCAGAATTCGCGCTTATCCCAAGGAAACGGTCGTGGCGGAAAAACTTGAGGCGATCATTTCTCTCGGGGCGACGAATGGCCGTATGAAAGATTTCTACGATCTCTGGATGATGTCCCGGCACTTCGAATTCGACGGTGCCGCGCTGACGAAAGCGACTGCTGCTACATTCTCGCGACGGAACACGCCGCTGCCGGCCGAGATTCCTGTCGGACTAAGCCAGGAATTCGCGGCGGACCCCGACGCCAACAGGCGGTGGGGGTTCTTTACAACGCGGAATGTGCTGAGCGAGAACCCTGGTACTTTCGCCGAAGTCATTGGCGTGCTGCGCGAATTCCTCATGCCAATAGTTCGTGGTGCCGCTCGATCTGCTGCGCCTCCCGACAAGTGGCAGCCCGGCGGACCCTGGGCGTAGCGACGCGCGCGTTGTCCGACTCATAGATCCGCTCTGCGCGCGCGCTCTATTACGGCTCGTCTCGATGCATTTCGCGGGAACGAGCGTCCGTTAAGCCGCCAGGCAATAACGCACATTGCATAGAGCCAATGCTCATGCGCGGCGGCACGCGCGAGTCCGACGGTGCAGCACACCGTCTTCCATCGTTTGCCGGAGGCGCGAAGCCAGACAATCCGTGCGTCGTCCGCTTCGAGCCACTTCAGCCACTCCATGGCCTCATCCATCCGCGTGATGGACGCGGCCGATGGCGGCGGCAGACGAAACTGCGGCGGCTCCTGCCCCACGAGATCGGCGAACTCGTAGATGTAGCGAGGCCAAAGTGAGTAATAGCCCTGCACCTTCACAGACGGTAGCCGCTTCAGCACGTCGGCCGCTTCGGCAAGCCGCTCCTCGACCATGAGCGGCGTCCACTGGCCGTCAGCCATTGCAAGCCTCCTTCGTGCTGCGTCGACCGTAGAGCTTCGCGCCAAGCTGACGGACGAGCTCGCGCTCCGGCCACGTAAGGCGCGGGTCCGCTTCGCTCACGACCAGAATGCCCTCGGCGCGCCAACCCTCGCGCTTGATCTCATCGGGCGGGCGCCGCTCGCCGCCATAGCCGCGCGGAAACCACCTCATTGGAGCTTCTCCCGCGTCAGCAGGTCGGCGAGGGCACCAATGATCGAGGCGGGCGTCTTGCCGTCGCCGAGACGGCCCATCGTGGACGCAAGCGCCGTGGGCTCGACGCCGTGCTGCAACAGCAGCGAGAGCCCAATGCAGGCATCGTCCAGGATCCCGTCCATGTTCGAGCCGACCTTGGCGCCGTGCGTGAACACTTCGCCCAGCCACCCATCGGCCGGATCGAAGCCAACGGATACGGCGTAGACACAGCGGTCGTGGGTTAGCTCGGCCGTGACGCTCGGTCGGCGATTAGGGAGGCGGCGCCGGCTCATCGCACCACCTCCCTGAGCATCGCGGCATAGCCGGCGACGTCGACCATCGAGTCCAGGTGCTTGGGGTCGCGCACGAGGCGAGCGAGCTTGAGGTCGATCAAGCAGAGCACGACCTGGGCCGCGGTGACCGGCACGCCGAGCGTCAGCGACCAGCGTTTCGCAATCGCGTTCATCGCCTCGGCAGGCTCGCCGTAGGTATCGCGTCGGTTCTCCACGACGCCCGCGGCATGCATGAGCAGCATTTCGCTGTTCATCGCGCACCTCCCGCGGCGTTCGTATCGAGTGCCCATCGCAACAGCGCCAGCGCGTCGGCTTCATTGTCGTCGATGGGATCGAAGCCGAGGCGGCGCACACCGGCGATCACGGCTTTCTTGTCGGCATTGCCCTTGCCGGTAACGTGCCGCTTGATCGTGGCGACGGGCACGCCGCGATAGGGAATCTTCGCGGCCTCGCACCAAGCCGTCAGCGTCGCGAGCAGTCCGCCATAGATGTGCGCGGCATCGGTGCCGGCGTGCGCGCGGACTTCCTCGAAGAACACGGCCGCAATCCCGCCCGTGCGCTGTGCAGACTCGGCAAGGAAGCTGCGGAAGCGGAGATAGCGCATGCCGCCGCCTTCGAAGCGGCCAGCGCGGAACTCGGCGACGCCGCTCACGATTTCGCGCCCGATGGCGAGCGCCCAGCCGCAATAGGTGCCGAGATCGAGCGCGAGGATGGCGGCAGCGCCTGGATCGCCGACGCCAAGCGCCGGCTTCGGGGGAATGCGTTCGGCCGCCGCTTCAGGCGCGAGCGCGGCTTGGACTGCTTGGACGATCACGTGCACCTCCTCGAGGTCGGGGCGGGAGGGGCGGATGCAGCGTCCTGGCAGGGGTGCGGCGTCCGCCCAGACCCGAGGGGGTGGGCGCGATGCAGTGCGATCGTGACGCTATGGCCGGACGGCCAATGCGAGATTCCTCAAATCCCTCAAGAAAGCTCAGAGGCCATTCGAGCGCTCTAAGTCCTTGATGATCTATATAGAAAAATAGATTCCTCAAATTCCTCAATTCCTCAATCAGGGTGTGTGCGGGCCGACACGAGCCCGCGCGCGCGAGGGTCTTGCGTGAGGAATTGAGGAATTTGAGGAATTCGAATTGATCGTTACGCGCCAAGGCCTTAGCCAGGCAGGCCGCGCCTTGAGGAATTTGCCCGGTATTGAGGAATCTCCCGTTCATCGCGCTTGATCCTCGACGGCGCGATAGGCGAGCGCGGGCTTGGTCGCGGTGGGTTTCATCACCGTTGCAACGAGTCCTGCTTCGACCAGGGAGGCGATCACCTCGTCGCGCTGGCGCTTGTCCAGGAACTGCGTGCGACGAATGAGATCGTTCTTCGTGAGGCCTGCCGGCCCGACCGAACGTATCGCCTCCATGACCCGCTTGTGATTGCGCTCGGTCTCGTTGTCGGAAACACGGCGCTCGACCTCGACGATGGTCCGCTCGGCGAAGTGGCGGACGAAGCCGATCGCCCAGGCGGCGTCGGGCGCGCGGATGATCGGCTGAGCGGGATCGAGCGAGACTGCGCGCACAAGCGCCACCTTGGCGGCGTTCTCAGCGACGCGCGCCAGGATCGAGGTGAACGGCGTTCCGCGCGCCTGTTTGAGGCGGTCTGTGATCTCGCGCGAGAGCACGCCGAAGGCCTCGGCCGCCGCGTCGTCCATCGGCACGATCCTCGGGTCGACCGCGGTGGTGGTGCCGGCCGTCAGGCCGACCAGGTTTCCGCTGGTGACATGGCCGCCGCCTTCCGCCACGAAGCGCAGCGCCTCGAGCAGGGGAGCGGGCGAGCGGCGGATGCCGGCCTTGAGATTCTCGTCGGGATAGTCGTCGTCGGTCTGGATGATGATGAAGCGCGCGAGCGAGCCGTCAACGACATTGGCGGATTGAAGCGCGTTCCAGAAGTGCAGCGGCGTCGTCGTGCCGTAGACGCAAAGACAGGGCTGGTTGATGTCGCGGCGCTCGTTCTTGCCGTCACGGTTGGCGTACTCGGCGCCGAGGAAGATCCCGCCGGCCGC
>Ga0187893_10010585_pt1 | contig 13683 bp, 10 predicted proteins | sample MA1701074metaG_FD_139574 | JGI IMG/M metagenome (GOLD analysis project Ga0187893, IMG submission 139574) | White microbial mat communities from a basaltic lava cave in the Kipuka Kanohina Cave System on the Island of Hawaii, USA - MA170107-4 metaG ...
ACCACGACATCGAACTTCATTCCCGTGTTGCCCCGCTCACTTTCCGATGCAGAAGGTGGAGAAGATCCTGTCATACACCGCTTCCAGCCCCGACCCGCCCGTGATCTCTCCGATCCGGTTCAGCGCAGCGTACAGGTCCACCAGGATGATCTCCTCGGAGGCGCCCCAGGCGGCGGACCCGGCCGCCCGTGACAGATGGGTGGCGCAGCAGGACAGCGCTTCATGGTGGCGCGCGTCGCTGATCAGGATCTCCTCCGGTGAGAGCCACCGGGCCTCCATGAGCCTCTCGAAGATGGCGGCGCGAAGCTCCTCCTTCCCCTCTCCGGTCACGGCCGAGACGCGCAGCGTCCCGTTGCCCCGCCCGGCCCTGCGCGCCGGCAGATCCGACTTGCTCGCGACGCGCAGGGCGCGCGGGCCGCATCGTGCCAGCAGCTCCTGATCCTCGGGGGCAAGGTCCGCGTCGCAGGCGCAGAGGGCCAGCACCAGGTCCGCCTCATCTATCTGCCGGTGGGCGCGGATCACTCCCTCTTTCTCCACTCCCGCAGCCTCGGTGTTGAGACCAGCAGTGTCCACCAGTGTGACGGGGATACCATCCAGATCGATCCGCTCCGTCAGCGTGTCGCGCGTTGTTCCGGGCTCGGCCGAGACGATGGCCCTCTCGGTTCGCAGGAGCAGGTTGAAGAGGCTCGACTTGCCGGCGTTGGGCCGGCCCGCCAGCACCACGCTCGCCCCGCCGCGGATGAGCCGCCCGCGCCGATAGCTCGAGACGAACTGATGGACCTTCCGCCTCAGATCCTCGACGCGATCCGAGAGGCGGTCCTGGAAGGCCGAGACCTCCGGTTCTTCCGCGAACTCCACGCGCGCCTCGAGCCGGGAGATGATCTCGACCAGCTCCTCGCGGATGGAGGCTACACTCCGGGACAGATCCCCTTGCATCTGCCTGCGGGCGACCCATGCAGCCAGCTCGGTGGAGGCGTTGATCAGATCCCGCACCCCTTCCGCCTGCGCCAGGTCGATCCGTCCATGCAGCACCGCCCGGTAAGTGAATTCCCCGGGCTTCGCCGGCCGGGCCCCCAGGGCCACCAGCTCGGATAGGATCCGTCGCAGCACAACGGGACTGCCGTGACAGCTCAGCTCGGCGACATCTTCCCCGGTGTACGAGCGCCCGGCCGGATAGTAGGTCAAATAACCTATATCTAGCTGTCCTCCATCAGGCCGGAGCTGAATTGCGCCCAGCCTCGCTCTGCACGCCTCTATTCGGTCGAGAGACCTTGCTTTGAATATCTTCCTGGCCGTGGCCAGCGCCTCGGGACCGCTGAGCCGGATGATCCCGATGGCGCCACGCCCGGGAGGCGTGGAAAGGGCGACGATGGTTTCCTCTGGGGGGTGCATCCGGGGACCCGATCAGGCCGGCGAGACGATGATGCTCTTCATGAACCCATCCCCCTCGCTGTGCGTGGTGACCCCCTGCTCTTCTCCGAGGGCGAGATGGACAAGCCGCCTCTCATACGGGTTCATCGGCGCCAACCCGAGAGGCTGGCGCAGCCTTCGGACTTTCTCGGCCGCGCGGCGGGCGATCTCGATCAGCTCCTTGTCGCGCCCTTGGCGATACCCGTCGCAGTCCACCACCAGCCGCTTGTCCAGGTCGAGCTGTCGCTCGGCCACCTTTCCCAGGATGAGCTGCAGCGCCTCCAGCGCGGCCCCCTTCCTCTCCAGGAGCAGATAGGCGTCCGGCCCCGTCAGATCCACGCGAAACGTATCCTCGGTCTCGGTGACCGCGGAGCTCAGCGTCAGCCCCATGGCCGAGATGAAGGTCGTCGTCAGCTTCTGGATCTCCTGGTGTCTGTCCATCACCTACCCCTTCGAGACCTCCACACCCTCTCGCCGCCGGCGGCCGCCTGCCCGTCCAGATCTCCCGCCGGCCTGCGGCTCGGACCCCGCCGAGCCGTCCTCGCTCTGCGGGGCGTGAGCCCTGGCGTCCAGCTCGTCCGCCTTCTTGTTGGTCACGTACTGCTGGGCCATCCCCAGGACGTTGTTGGTGAGCCAGTAGATCACCAGCCCGCTGGGCATGTTCATCATGAAGAAGGTGAACATCACCGGCATCAGCATCATCATGCGCCGCTGCATCGGGTCGGGTATCGAGGAAGAGGTCATCCACTGCTGGAGTATCCAGGAGGCCCCCATCAGCAACGGGGTCACATAGTACGGGTCGCGCCGCGAGAGGTCCTGGATCCAGAAGATGAACGGAGCCTGCCGCATCTCGATCGTGACCGCCAGCAAGTTATAGAAAGCGATGAAGATCGGCATCTGCAACAGAAGGGGGAGGCACCCGCCCAGGTTCCCCATCGGGTTGATCCCCTCTTTCTTGTACAGCGCCATGACCTCCTCGTTCATCTGGCGCTGCGTCTCCATCGACCGCTTCATCTTGCGGTACCGCTCCTGGATCGCCTTCACCCTGGGCTGCACCTTCATCATCTTCTTGCTGGTCTGGCGCATCGTGATGGAGGACCTGTACATCAGGGGGAAGAACGCCAGGCGCAGGAAAAACGTCAGGACGATGATCGACCAGCCGTAGTTGCCGATGTACGAGTTGATCCAGGTCAGCGCAAGAAACAGCCACTTGGTGCAGAGGTAGATGAGCGAGAAGTTGGAGAAATGGATCACCTGCTCCAGGCCGTGCCCCAGCGACCTGAGCAGCTCGTAGTCCTTCGGCCCCACGAAAAGCTGATAGGCGCCCCCCCCGGTAGCAACGGCCCCCGCCGCCAGCAGCGGCTGGGAGCTCCCTTCCTGCTGCGCCGCCCTGTGAGGCTCCAGCGCCACCGCCAGCTCAGGCGCGCCGCCGGCAGCCGGCAGCAGCAGCGAGGCGAAATAAGTCGACTCGAGCCCCGCCCATCTCACCGGAGTGCCGGCCGAGGCGCTGTAGACCCGCGGCTCGGTCAGGTTCTCCGGAGGAAACCTGAGCACCTCGCGCCCATCGTGGAGAACCCCTTGTCCCTCGACATGGCCGTAGACGCTGGTGTCATCATCTGGCGGCTGCGATAGGCCGGAGGCCCAGATGAGCGTTGCGGGGATCGGGGCGCCGTTCCTTCTCACCTCGAAAGTCAGGCGGCCCCGGTACCCGGCCTGCCCCAGCTCGAGGCTCTTGCGCACCGAGATCCCCTGGCCGTCGCTGTAGGTGAAGGCGACCCTCTTGCCCGGTCCGAGGCCGGAGGGATCCCCCTCAGGGATATCGGTCAGCTCGTGTGCGTGAAGGGCGATGGCGAGCCGCTTGGTCAGCTCCGGGTCATCCTTGACCTCGACCTGAAGCGGCAGCAGACCGAGGGTCCTCGCCTGCTGTGGGATCAGATCGACCGCCATCCCCCCGTTGATGGTGTACTGGGTCAGCTTCCACCAGGTGGCCCTCCCTCCCTCGTTGGTCAGGCGGATGTCCTGGTCTTGCGTGATGAGGCGGAACTCCTCCTTGGCGGCGGCCTCCACCACAGGGGCGACCGGCGCCGCCGGACCGCCGGAAGGTGGAGCGGCGGTCCCGGCGACTTCGGCTCCGGCCGCCGGCTGGGGGCTGGTCGCCTCGCCTCCCGGGGAAGAAACGGCCTCCTGGCGCGGCTCGGTCACCTGCGGCGCCTTGGGCGGAGCCAGGGGGGGGGCGAAGAAGGTGTAATAGATCGCCATGACGGCGACCGACAGCACGATGGCCAGCAGGGCGCGCTTTTCCACTCTCAGATCATCCTTCTCGCGGCCATCACCTGACCGGGTCGAACCCGCCCGGGTGGAGCGGATGGCACCGCGACAGCCTCTTCAGCGTCATCAGCGCTCCCCGGACCAGCCCGTATCTTTGGAGCGCCTCGTAACAGTACATGGAGCAGGACGGGCTGAACCGGCAAGCCATCGGCATCAACGGCGATAACAGCCTCTGGTACGACCTCACGAGCCCGAGCGCCAGGCGAAGCGGCCAGCTCACCGTCCGGCTCCCCTCGCCTTGAGAAACCTGGCGACGCCGCTCAACAGCTCGGCTTCCAGGTCGGCCTGCGCCGCCTTCCCGATGCCGGGTCGCGCCTGCACCACGATGTCGAGGCTCACGCCGAGGACGTCCCGCCGCCTGCGAAACACCTCCCTGAGTCTGCGCCGCGACCGGTTCCTCACCACGGCGTTCCCCACGGCGCGGCCCAGGGTGAGGCCCAGCCGGGCGCGTCCGATCGTGTTCGGGAGGATGAACAGGACGAAGTGCCGCTCCGGGATCCGCATCCCACCGGAATAGACGGCATCGAACTCCCGGCGCCGGTGGAGCCTGTCCTGCCGGGTGAACTGCTCCTTTCGGCCCTGACCTAGACCGCTAATCTCTTCCGGCCCTTGCTGCGCCTGCGCTTCAGCACCAAGCGGCCCTTGGCGGTGCTCATGCGTGCGCGAAAGCCATGAGTCTTCTTGCGCCGGCTGTTGTTGGGCTGAAATGTCCTCTTGGCCAAGATGACTCCCGCGCTCGACTTGAGACGTTAGAGGTATGTTCCCGAACCCCAGATGTTATCGGCGTGGATCAGGTGAGTCAAGCTTACATCCTGGATGCGCGACGATGCCCTCCTGGGATGGCGCGATACGTTTCATTGCCTCGCGCCGCGACGCTGTGATAGACTGCCGCGCTCGTGAACACAGGATACTGAGGCAGCGGATCACTTGCCTGTGGTTCCTCGACACTCCCCGTCAGCGCGGGGACAAGCTCAGGTATTCGGCAACCGAGAATGTCCCCGGCACAACATCTGGCCTCAACAGGAAGCGCGACACAAGACTTGGCACCTGGGGGAGCGCATGGTTGACATAACTCGATGCCGCAGCTCGCGATCACGTATAAACCCATTAATTCTAACAAGTTAAGCTCACAGCCCTTTTCCACAGATGTTGAAAAGTTGTGGAAAATAAAGGGCCTTCCGGATGATCCCCCCATGAACATCTGGGACAAGATCCTTGGCAGCCTGGAAGAGAAGGTCAACCCGCAGAGCTTCACGATCTGGCTCCGGCCCACGTCGCTGGTGCGCGACGAAGGCAAGCGGATCGTCGTGAAGGTGCCCAGCGCATTGTTCGCGAACTGGCTCACGAAGAACTACATGGGATTCATTCACGAGTCGGCGACGCATCTCGATCGCGACGGCGCCGAGTTCAGCTTCGAGTTCGACGAGAAGGCGCAGCCCTTTCCCGCCCCGGAGATTCTCGATCCCCAGTCGGCGACGGGGAGTTTCCCCTCTCCACCGCTCAACCCGAAGTACACGTTCGAGACCTTTGTCGTCAGCTCCAGCAACGAGCTGGCCCATGCCGCCGCGTTCCGGGTCGCCGAGGAGCCTGTTCTCACCTACAACCCGCTCTATGTCTATGGAGGGGTCGGTCTCGGCAAGACCCATCTGATGCACGCCATCGGCAACCATCTCAGGGCGCACCGGCCCCATCTCAAGCAGCGGTACATCTCCTCCGAGACCTTCATGAACGAGCTGATCACCTCCATACGCTTCGAGAAGACGCTCGATTTCAGGGACCGCTACCGGGGGATCGACCTGCTGCTGATAGACGACATCCAGTTCCTGGCGGGCAAGGAGCGCACCCTGGAGGAGTTCTTCCATACCTTCAACGCCCTGTACGAAGCCCAGAAGAAGATCGTCATCACGAGCGACTGCCCGCCGCGGGACATCCCCACGATCGAGGAGCGGCTCCGCTCACGGTTCGAGTGGGGGCTCATCGCCGACATCCAGCCTCCGGATCTCGAGACCAAGGTCGCCATCCTGAACAAGAAAGCCGAGGCCGCCGGGATCGAGCTGGCTCAGGACGTCGCGCTCTTCATCGCCAGCAGAATCAAGACCAGCATCCGTGAGCTGGAAGGATCCCTCATCCGTCTGGTGGCTTACGCTTCGCTTTCCGGCAGCGAGATCGATCTCCCGATGGCCAAGGAGGTCCTGAAGGACATGCTGGCCGATGACAGCAAGGTCATCTCCATCGAGAAGATCCAGAAGCATGTCTCGGCCCACTACCATCTCAAGCTGCAAGAGCTCAAGTCCAAGAACAACGCCAAGCAGATCGCGTTTCCGCGGCAGGTCGCGATGTACCTCTGCAAGCAGCTCACCGACGCGTCGCTTCCCGAGATCGGCAAGCGGTTCGGCGGCAAGCACCACTCCACCGTGATCCATGCCGTCAAGAAGATCGAGGAGAAGCGCGGGCGCGAGCGGGATTTCGACAAGACGATCAACAGCTTTATTGAGGCCCTGAAATAAGATGTGGCTCGATGTGGATAGGATGTCGTTGGAGGTGAACCGTAAGGGCGATGTCAGCGCGCTTGCCCGCCGATCTCCGCAACGACACGATTCCGGCCTGTGCGAAAGTCAGGGATCCATGAACACGCTAAACCCTTGACGGCAGGAGGGACAGTGAGTTTTCCGAATCACCCACAGCCCCTACTTCTGCTACTGATCAACTCTCTTCTATGAGGATTCTTTAGGATCTCTAGTACCGGAGGGTGCAGCAATGGAGTTCGTCGCGAAGCAGTCGGCCTTTCTCAGAGAGCTGAACCTCGTCCAAGGGGTGGTGGAGAAAAAGAACACCGTCCCGATCCTGGCCAACGTGCTGCTCTCCGCCGAATCTGATCGCATCGGCGTCATGGCGACGGATCTGGACGTGAGCGTGCGCAGCTCGCTGGCTGCGTCCGTGACCAAAGAGGGGGCGCTGACCGTCTCGGCGCGGAAGCTGCACGAGATCATCCGCTCGCTGCCCGACTCCGAGGTGCATTTCAAGACCGATGGGGAGAACTGGGCGGCCATCGCATGCGAGAGGTCCCAGTTCCGGATCATGGGGCTGCCCAAGGACGATTTCCCGACGCTGCCGGTTCCGGGGAAGGCGGAGAAGTTTACCTTTGGAGTCCAGCAGTTCAGGGAGATGGTCCAGAAGGTGATCTTCGCGGTCACCGAGGAGGACGCCCGGTTCGCACTCAACGGGGCGCTGATGATCTTGGGGCAGGAGACCGCAACGCTCGTGGCCAGCGATGGCCACAGGCTGGCGTACGTCAGGCGCCCGCTGCCGGCCCCTCCAGGCGGCAAAGGGGAGTTGCGCGTGGTGATCCCCCAGAAGGCGCTGGGAGAGATATGCCGGATCGCCGAGGTGATCGGGGGGGAGCTGGTCCTCTCGCGCGAGGAGAACCAGATCTTCTTCGCGATGGGGCGCTGCATGCTCAGCTCCAAGGTTCTCGAGGGGCAATTCCCTAATTATGAGAAGGTTCTGCCGGCGAACAACGACAAGGTCGTGGAGCTTGGTCGGGTTGGGTTTGCGGATGCGCTGCGCAGGGTGTCGCTTCTCGCCAACGAGCGGAGCCGGGCGGTGAAGGTGTCTCTGGGCAACGGGAGCCTGGAGATCTCGGCCAGCAATCCCGAGATGGGAGAGGCGCGAGAGGCGATCAGCGCCGAGTACGCTGGCCAGGAGGTGGAGATTGGCTTCAACGCCAAGTACCTGCTCGATTTTCTCGGCGCCGTGGAGAGCGAGAACGTGACGCTGGAGCTGAAGGACGAGGCGACCCAGGGACTGCTGAAGCCGGTGCACCCGAAGGAAGCCGGAGAGCAGAAAGGGGAGTACAAGTACGTCTTGATGCCGATGAGAGTCTGAGGTCCAAGACGCCGATGGCGAACACCAAAGAGACAGTCCAGGCGCAACCGCAGCCATCCGAAACCTACGACGCCACGAGGATCAAGGTCCTCGGCGGGATCGAGGCGGTCCGGAAGCGGCCCGCCATGTACATCGGCTCCACGGGAGAGTCCGGGCTTCACCATCTGGTGTACGAAGTGGTGGACAACGCTGTGGACGAGGCGCAGGCGGGACACTGCGACCACATCGAGGTGTTCATCCACATAGACAACAGCGTCACCGTCCAGGACAACGGCCGCGGGATTCCGGTCGACATGCACCCCACGGAGAAAAAGCCCGCCGCCGAGGTGGTCATGACGACGCTTCACTCCGGAGGGAAGTTCGACAACGTGGCCTACAAGGTCTCGGGGGGCCTCCACGGAGTGGGGGTCTCGGTCGTCAACGGCTTATCCGAGGCGCTGGAGCTGGAGATCTGGAGAGACGGGAAGGTCTATCAGCAGGGATACGAGCGCGGTGTCCCCACCACACCGTTCCAGGAGGTGGGAAAGACGAGCCGCAGAGGGGGAACCAAAGTCCACTTTCGACCCGACCCGGAGATCTTCGAGACCACCAACTTCTCCCACGACGTCCTGTCCCAGAGGCTGCGGGAGCTCGCCTTCCTGAACCCAGGAGTACGGATCGATTTCACCGACGAACGCACCGGCAAGTCTCACAACTTCCATTACGTGGGCGGCATCGTGGATTTCATCCGCCACCTGAACCACAGCCGCTCCACGCTGCACCCGGAGCCGATCAATGTCTCGGGGCACAAGGACAGCACACACATTGACGTCGCGCTCCAGTACAACGACACCTACGCCGAGAACGTCTTCGCCTTCGCCAACTCGGTCAACACGGTGGAAGGGGGCACGCACCTGTCCGGCTTCCGCGCCGCGTTGACGCGGTGCATCAACGCCTACGCGGCGCGCAACGCTCTGACGAAGGACCTCAAGGAGACCGCCATCACCGGCGAGGATGTCCGCGAAGGACTGACGGCGGTGGTCAGCGTCAAGCTCCCCAACCCGCAGTTCGAAGGGCAGACCAAGACCAAGCTGGGCAACACCGAGGTCAAGGGATACGTCGAGGCGATGCTCAATGACCGCCTCTCGGTCTTCTTCGAGGAGAACCCGCAGGTGGCCCGCCGCGTGGTGCAGAAGGTGATCGACGCGGCCCGGGCCCGCGAAGCGGCCCGCAAGGCGCGGGATCAGACGCGGCGCAAAGGGTACCTGGACGCCTCTTCGCTGCCGGGCAAGCTGGCCGACTGCCAGGAGCGCGACCCCGAGAGAGCCGAGCTGTTTCTCGTGGAGGGGGAGAGCGCCGGCGGGTCGGCCAAGCAGGGGCGTGCCCGTCAGTTCCAGGCCGTGCTGCCCCTCAAGGGCAAGATCCTCAACGTCGAGAAGGCGCGCTTTGACAAAATGCTGGACCACGAGGAGATCCGCACGCTGATCACCGCGCTGGGGTGCGGCGTGCAGAGCATGGACGACTACGACATCTCCAAGCTGCGATACCACCGCCTCGTCATCATGACGGACGCCGACGTGGACGGCAGTCACATCCGGACGCTGCTGCTGACCTTCTTCTACCGCCAGCTCAGGGAGCTGATCGAGCGAGGCTACCTGTACATCGCGCAGCCGCCGCTGTACAAGGTCAAGAAAGGGAAGACCGAGATGTACATCGGCACCGACGAGGAGCTGAGCCGGTTCCTTCTCTCCAAGGCGATCGAGAACAAGGTGCTGACAACCAAGTCGGGGAGGACCTACCAGGGAGTCGCGCTCCAGAACCTTCTGGAGCAGCTCAGCGAGCACAAACGTTTCGTGGACATGCTGGGCAGGCGCGGCTTCGACCGGGAGCTCCTCGAGGTGCTTCTGGCAGAGGGGCTGTACCAGCGGCAGCACTTCGCCGAGAGGGACTGGGTGGAGAAGCTGGCCGCGTCGCTGCGCGCCAAGGGAAGACAGGTGGCCGACATCCGCCACGACGAGGAGCACAATCTCTACGAGCTGGACGTCAGCCCGAGAAACGTCGGGCAGTCGGGGGTCACCGTCTCCTGGGACACGCTCGCCTCCACCGTGGAGTACCGCCGGCTCTACCAGAGCTATCTGGAGATCACCGACCTGGACAACGCCCCGCTGACCCTGGCGGAGGCCCCGCAGAAGGAGGCCAAGGACGCCCAAGAGGCCAAGACGGAGCCGGCGAAGCCCGCGGCCCTCGCCTCGCGAGACGACCTGCTGGAGGCGATCATCTCCTCGGGCAAGGAAGGAGTGCACATCCAGCGGTACAAGGGGTTGGGCGAGATGAACCCCGAGCAGCTCTGGGAGACCACGATGAACCCTGACACGCGCCGGCTGCTGAAAGTGAAGATCGAGGACATGGCGCAGGCCGAGAACATCTTCTCCGTTCTGATGGGAGAGCAGGTCGAGCCTCGCCGGCGGTTCATCGAGGTCAACGCGCTTGACGTGAGGAACCTGGACATCTGATGGACGATAAGATCGAGAAGATCATCCCGGTCGACATCGAGGACGAGATGAGCAAGTCGTACCTCGACTACGCGATGTCGGTCATCATCGGGCGGGCGCTTCCCGACGTGCGCGACGGGCTCAAGCCTGTCCACCGCCGCGTCCTCTACGCGATGTACGACCTGGGCAACGACCACACCAAGCCGTACAAGAAATCGGCCCGCATCGCGGGAGACGTCATCGGCAAATACCATCCTCACGGCGAGATCCCGGTGTACGACTCGATCGTGAGGATGGCGCAGGAGTTCTCCCTGAGATACCCGCTGATTGACGGTCAGGGGAACTTCGGCTCGGTGGACGGCGACCCACCCGCCGCGATGCGGTACACCGAGATCCGGATGGCCAAGATCACTTCCGAGATGCTCCGGGACATCGAGAAGGAGACGGCCGATTTCGTCCCCAACTACGACGGGACGCTCCAGGAGCCGGTCGTGCTGCCCGCGGCGATCCCCAACCTGCTCGCCAACGGCGCGGACGGCATCGCCGTGGGGATGGCCACCAAGATCCCGCCGCACAACCTGCGCGAGCTGGTGGACGGCCTCATCGCCATCATCGAGAACCCCAGCTGCTCGCTGGCCGACCTGATGCAGCAGGTCAAGGGGCCCGACTTCCCCACCGCCGGGCTGATCTACGGGATCGACGGCATCCGGTCGGCGTACGCCACCGGCCGCGGGTCGATCGTGATGCGCGCGCGGGCGCACGTGGAGCCGGCGTCCAAGAAAGGGTTCGAGAGGATCGTCATCACCGAGATCCCGTATCAGGTGAACAAGGCGCGGATGATCGAGCAGATCGCCCAGCTCGTGCGGGACCGAAGGGTCGAGGGGATCGCCGACATCCGGGACGAGTCGGACCGCGAGGGGATGCGGGTCGTGCTCGACCTCAAGCGCGAGGAGGCCGCCCAGCCGATCCTGAACTACCTGTACAAGTACACCCAGATGCAGGACACCTTCGGCGTGATCCTGCTCGCGATCGTCAACAACCAGCCGCGCGTGCTGTCGCTGCGCGAGATGCTGGACGCCTTCATCGCCCACCGCCGCGAGGTGGTGTACCGCCGCACCGCGTTCGATCTCAAGAAGGCTCAGGAGCGAGCGCACATCCTCGAGGGGCTCAAGATCGCGCTGGATCACCTCGACGAGGTGATCAGCACCATCCGCGCAGCGGCGAACCCCCAGGTGGCCAAGGAGCAGTTGCGCTTCAAGTTCAAGCTCTCCGACCTGCAGGCCCAGGCCATCCTCGACATGAGGCTCCAGCGCCTCACCGGTCTGGAGCGCCAGAAGATCCTCGATGAGCTGAAGGAGACGCTCGCGCTGATCGCGAAGCTCAAGGAGATCCTCAAGAGCGAGAAGCTGGTGCTGGGGATCATCACGGCGGAGCTGAAGGCGGTGCGGGAGCTGTACGGGGACGACCGGCGCACCGAGATCGTGCCGCAGGTGGAGGAGATCTCGGCCGAGGACATGATCGCCGAGGAGGACATGGTGGTGACCGTGTCCCACTCCGGCTACATCAAGCGCAGCTCGCTGGACATCTACCGGACGCAGGGCAGGGGAGGCAAGGGGCGGATCGGGATGACCACGCGCGACGAGGACTTCGTCGAGCACCTGTTCATCGCCTCGACCCACTCCTACATCCTGATCCTCACCAACAAGGGGAGGCTGCACTGGCTCAAGGTGCACGAGATCCCGCAGGTGGGGGCGGCGGCCAAGGGGAAGGCGCTGGTGAACTTCGTCAAGCTGGAGGAAGGGGAGCAGGTCCGCACCATCCTGCCGGTGAAGGAGTTCGAGGACGGCAAGTACGTCATGATGGCCACCGAGAAGGGGATCGTGAAGAAGACCGACCTGAAGGCCTTCTCCAATGTCCGCAGCGCCGGCATCATCGCGCTGTCAATCGACCCGGGCGATGACCTGCTCTCGGCGCGGCTCACCGACGGCGGGCAAGACATCATCCTGGCGACTAACATGGGGAAGATCATCCGATTCCCCGAATCGGATGTCCGGCCGATGGGACGCGCGGCGCGCGGCGTGCGGGGCATCAAGCTCCGCGCCAACGACTTCGTGGTCGAGATGGACACGCTGGCGGACGCGACGCACATCCTGACCGGGACCGAGAACGGGTTCGGCAAGCGGACCGAGATCGGGCTGTACCGGCGGCAGAGCCGGGGAGGGATGGGGATCATCGACATCAAGACCACCGCCCGCAACGGGATGGTGGTTGGGGTCAAGGCTGTCAGCGAGGACGATCAGATCATGCTGAGCACCACCAAGGGGATGGTGGCCAGGATGCGGGTGAAGCGGATCAGCATCGTGGGGCGCAACACCCAGGGCGTCAGGCTGATGGTCCTGGAGGAGGGGGACAAGATCGCCTCGGTCGCGAAGGTGGCCGAGAGGACCGATCTGGATTCCTCCCAGGAGATCGCCCCGCCCGAACCCACCGCCGAGGAGCTGGCGCAGCTCGAGAAGGAGGCCAAGCAGGCCCAGGAGCCGGAGGGGCCCGCCGCCGCGAATGACGAGGAAGAGGAGTCGTGACATGAAGCTGTTTCTCGATACAGGAAGCGTGCAGGAGGTCAAGGACGCGGCGGCCACCGGCGTCCTGGATGGCATCACCACCAACCCGAGCCTCGTCGCCAAGGAGGGGAAGAAGTTCAAGGACCTCCTGCTGGAGATCTGCGCGATCGTGGACGGCCCCGTCAGCGCCGAGGTGACGGCGACCGATACGGACGGGATGATCAAGCAGGCGCTCGAGCTTCGGGAGATCCACAAGAACATCGTGGTGAAGCTGCCGCTGCTCAAGGAGGGGATCATGGCGCTGACCAGGCTGGCGCCCCAGGGGGTGAAGGTGAACGTGACCCTCTGCTTCTCGCCTTCGCAAGCGCTGCTGGCGGCCAAAGCGGGAGCCACCTACATCAGCCCCTTCATCGGGAGGCTCGACGACATCTCGCACGTCGGGATGGACCTGATCCGGCAGATCCGGGCGATCTACGACAACTACGACTTCAAGACCCAGATCCTCACCGCCAGCGTCCGGCACCCGGTCCACGTGGTGGAGGCGGCCCTGGTGGGATCCGACGTGGCCACGATGCCGTACAAGGTGTTCGAGGCCCTCTTCAAGCACCCGCTCACCGACATCGGCAACGAGAAGTTCCTGGCCGACTGGAAGAAGCTCAAGGCCTGATGGCCAGGGCGCCCCGTCAAGCACGCCCAGCACGTTCAGCGGTCCCCTCGGCGCCCGAACGCTTGCGTCAGTTGGAGGAGCTGAGGCGGCGCAACGCGGCGGCCGAGGCCGGCGGCGGGCCCGAGCGGGTCGCGCGGCAGCACGATGCCGGCAAGCTGACCGCCCGCGAGAGGATCGACCTGCTCCTCGACCCGGATAGCTTCCAGGAGCTCGACAAGTTCGTGGAGCACCGCTGCGACCTGTTCGGGATGGAGAAGCAGCGGGTCCCGGGCGACGGCGTGGTGACGGGACACGGGAGAGTGGATGGCCGGCCCGCCTTCGTCTTCGCCCAGGACTTCACCGTGTTCGGCGGGTCGCTCTC
>Ga0187893_10010587_pt1 | contig 13683 bp, 9 predicted proteins | sample MA1701074metaG_FD_139574 | JGI IMG/M metagenome (GOLD analysis project Ga0187893, IMG submission 139574) | White microbial mat communities from a basaltic lava cave in the Kipuka Kanohina Cave System on the Island of Hawaii, USA - MA170107-4 metaG ...
CTTCGGCGGCGGCGAGCTCGACGGGTGCAACCGTGCCGCTGGCGATCATGCGCCCCGTGCGCTCCAGTTGATCGCGGGCCAGTGCGACACTCTCCTCGACAACCACGAGGTCGGTGCGCACCGCCACCAGGTCGTAATAGGCCTGCTCGAGCCGTGCGATCACATCGATCACCTTCAGCTCAAGTTCGATGGCGGAAATGTTTTCCTGCTTGCCGCGGATCACCAGATCGGCGCGTTCGGCATCGATTTGGCGGCCGCGCAAAAGCGGCGCCGAGAAAGAAAAGGATAGTCGTGGAGTGATCCACGGATTGAGCGCGGTAAAGGGATTGTTGGTTGACTGGCGCAGGTTCTCAAAGCCGGCTTGAAGAGAAACACCGTGCCATGGCGCGCGCTGGCGAAAGTAGAAATTCTGCGCATTCAGATGCTCGGTGAGTTTACCCGTGGCGCTGGCGAGAATGGAGCCGGTGGGCGAGCTTCGCGTTTCGAACGCGGGCTGCCAGCCCAGCGTGGGATCGAGAAACGCCCTGGCGGCGTGCCTCGCCTGGCGAGCCGAAGCGAGGCTGGTCTTTTCGATTTCAATTTCGAGATTGGCTTTAAGGGCGATCTCCACCGCCTCCTGAAGTGTCAGCTTCTTTTGTATGACACCGGCGCCGGGACGCGCGGGAGTCTGAGCGGGGACGTTGAGGGCAAACAAGCTGAGAATGAGAGTAAGCATAAAGTTCCGTTGGAGATCGTTTCTCACGGGCGTGGTTCGGCCCGTGGTCCATGCGGCGTGGGCCGGGTGCGCAACAAGCCGCCGAGCCAGCTCCAAAGCCGCGAATGAACGGCGTCGTCAAAAAGGGAATAGGCAACCGGCGTCACTACCAGGGTCAGCAGCAGCGCCAGCGACTGGCCTCCAATGACGACAATCGCGACAGTCCGGCGCGTCGCGGCCCCGGCGCCCGATCCCAATGCCAAAGGCACCATGCCTGCTACAAGGGCGGCCGTCGTCATCAGGATCGGACGCAGCCTGTTCTCGCAACCTTTGAGGATTGCCTCAGCCCTCGGCAGATTGCTCCGGCGGAGCGATTTGATGTGGTCGATTTGCAGGATCGAGTTCTTTTTTACGATCCCGAACAGGACCAGAATGCCCACAGAGGTGTAGATAATGGAATAGTTCTCGCGGGCCAATACCAGGGCAAGTAATGCGAACGGCACGCTCAGCGGCAGACTGAGGAGGATGGTGACGGGATCGATGAAGCTTTCAAACTGGGAGGCAAGAATCATGTACATGAACACAATCGACAGCAGCAGTGCGATGGCGAAGCTCGAAGCGGCGCGACCAAGCTCCTTGCTGCGGCCCACGAGGCCGGCCTGATATTCGGGCGGCATCTTCAGTCCGTCCACGGTTTGGTCGAGGACGGCCAGTACGTTGCTGAGCGATTGCCCCTGGGCTACGTTGCCGGAGATCATGATCTGGCGCTGGCGGTTGTAGCGCTCGATCTGAGTGGGGCCGGTGGATTGCTCAATGACGGCCACGTTGGCAAGCGGCACGTTTCCGAGCGAAGCGCTGGGAACGTAGAGCCTTTCGATGGCGGCGGGTGAATTGCGGAACTCTTTTTCGACGCGAAGCATGACATCGTAGCGGTCGTCGCCTTCGCGATAAGTTGTAGCTTGTTCGTCGCCGCCCACGAGCGTACGCAGCGCTGTCGCGATGGAGGCGACGCTTACGTTCAAGTCGGCCGCCTTTTCCCTGTTCACTCTGACCCGCAGCTCCGGTTTGCCGGCTTCATAGGAGGATTCCAGGTCGACGACCCCGGGCATTTGCCGCAGTTTTTCCTTGATGCGAGCGGCGTATTTGTCCAGCTCATTTAGGTCCGGTCCCTGGAGGAAGAACATCAGCTCCCGGTCGGGCCCGCCGCTGATCGGCGAGGGCGGCTGGACGCCTATGGTCAAGTCGCGGAATTTGGCCGTCCGCTGGCGCGCCTGCACCATCAGGTCGCGCTGCGACTGCCGGCGCTGCTCCGGGGGAACGAGGGAGACGAGGATGGCGCCCCGGTCGACCTGGCGGCGGACGTCGGCGCCAATGGTGGTGAACAGATTCCGGACGCCCGGCAGAGTTTTGATTTCGGCCTCCAGTTGCCGGAAAACGGCATCAGAGCCTTCGAGCGATGAACCAGGCGGCGTCTTGATGGACACCATGAACTCGCTCTGATCATCCTGAGGAAGAAAATCGACGCCGGTCATGCGGAACAGCGGAACGATGGATGCGCACACGGCCAGGGAAAGGACAACGACGATCCCGCGGTTCCGCATCGACCACTCAAGGACGGTGCGGTAAAACGCCGCCAAGATACGAAACAGCAGCGTGTCCTTGGATGCCTCGGCGGCGGCCGATGGCTTGAGGAATCGCGAGCACAGCATGGGAGTCAGCGTGAAGCTGACAAGCAGGGAGATCATGATGGCGAAGGCGGCGGTATAGCCGAAGCTCGACATAAACCGGCCGACTATGCCACCCATCACGGCGACGGGAAGAAAGATGATGACCAGGCTGAAAGTGGTGGCCATCACCGCCAGTCCGATGTCGCGCGTCCCTTCGATGGCCGCCTCGATGGGCGGCATTTTCTTTTCTTCCATGAACCGGAAGATATTCTCGAGCACAACTATGGCGTCGTCGATGACGATACCGACCATCAGGGTGAGACCGAGCATGGTGATCTGATTGAGGGTGAAGCCCATCAATTGAATCAGCGTGTAGGTGGAGATGATGGAAGTGGGAATCGCCACGGCGGCGATGAGCGTGGAACGCCAGCTCCGGATGAAGAGCAGAACAATGGCCGCGGCCAGAATGCCGCCGAGGATGAGGTGTTCCTGGACTGCATCAAAGGACTGCTGAATGAAGCTGGATTGGTCGCCCATATAGGCGAGGTCGAAATCCGGCGGCAAAGAGCCGCGGAGCTCCGCAATGCGGGTTTTCACGGCCTGAATCACCTGAAGTGTGTTGGTGCCGGCCTGTTTGCGGATCTCCAGCGCAACGGCAGGGCGGCCATCCAGGCGCGCCAGCGAGCGCGGCTCTTCAAAGCCATCGACGACAGACCCGATATCGGCGATGCGCACGGGCCGGCCGCCCGTGGAGATGATGATGCGGGCGAAATCCTGCGGGCGCTCGACGCGGCCAATCGTGCGCAGGGAGACCTCACGGCGGCCCTGATCGAGATTGCCCCCGGGCACTTCGACGTTCTGCATCGCCAACTGCTGCCGCACTTGGTCGATGTTGAGGTTGTAGGCATAGAGCCGCTGGCCGTTGAGAACGATTTGAATCTGACGCCGCCGCTCGCCGACGAAACGCACCTGGCCCACGCCTGAAATCGATTCAATGTTTTTCTTGATGCGGTCATCGACGAGTTTGGTGGTTTCGCGCAGGTCGCGCGGCGAGGAAACAACCGCGGTCAGGATAGGCGAAGCATCGGTCGCCAGCTTTTCGATCACGGGCGCATTGGTGTCCTTGGGGAGCTGGGCGAGCACGCGGTTCACTTTGTCGCGGACTTCCTGCGCTGCTTCCTCGGGATCCTTTTCGAGCACAAACTGAATGGAGAGGATTGAGATGCCCTCGGCGGAGGTGGAACGTAAGTCGTCGATGCCGCCGATGGTGTTGACGGCTTCTTCCAGGCGTTTGCTGACCTGTGTCTCGACTTCCTCCGGGGAGGCGCCGCGCAGCGTGGTCGTTACATTGATGATGGGGAATTCGATTTTGGGGTAGAGGTCGACGCCGAGCTTGCGGTAGGCGTCCAACCCCAGCACCATGAGCGCCACGATGAGCATGGTGGCGAACACGGGCCGGCGGATACAGGTTTCAGCGAGCTTCTGCATGAATCAACTCTTGGGCCGAACGCGAACGTTCTGTCCGTCGACCAGTTGCGTCAGGTTGCCTACTGCCACTTGCTCGCCGGGCTTGACCTGACCGGCAGGGACTTCCATCCAGTTGTCCAACACTTGTCCGGGAGCGATGCGGCATTCGGTGAGACGGCCGTCGCGCAGGACGAATAACTTCGTGAGACCGGCGACGGTGTAGATGGCGCTTCGAGGGACCATCACGGCTTGCGCTCCGCGATCGAGAATAAGCCGGACCTGAACAAACATCCCCGGGCGAAGACGCGTATCGGAGTTCATGATGCGGGCCTCGGCGACAAGCGTGCGAGACTGCTCATTGAGCGAAGGGTTCACCTCACGCACCACGGCGGAGAAGGTTTTGCCTTCAACCGCCTCGGTGGTGAAATCCAGCGGTGTACCCAATTTAACCGCGCCTGTGGCGGGCTCGGGCGCCTCCAGCCGCAAGCGCAATGGATAGGCCTTCACCAGGGTAAGCAGCGGAGCGTTGTCCTTGACGAACTGGCCGGGGGCGGCGCGGCGTTCGGAGACGGCGCCGTCAAAGGGAGCGCGAATAACGGTGTCTTTAAGCCGCTTTTCCGCCAGGCGGACTTCGGTTTTCAACGTTTCGGCGTTAGCCCAGAGCGTGCGCATTTCGTCGCGAGCGCCGTCGAGAGCGGCCTGGCGGGCGCGGAACGTTTTTTCGATCTCGTTAAAGCGCTCGCGCGAGATATCGCCGCTGGAGACCAGCTTCTCCGCGCTTTCGAACTTGAATCGGGCGTCCTCTAACTGCGCAATGGCCTGGCGCACGGCGGGCGTGGTTGTTGGCTGCTCCCCGGCCCGAGCCGGATCCAGCCCCAGCCGGACCAGCGACTGGTTCAAAGCTGCGCGGCTGCGTTCATACTGCAACTGAAGCTCCGTCTTGTCAAGCTCCGCGATAATTTCCCCTTTGCGCACGGTTTGGCCGAAATCGGCCGGCATCCGCACAATGCGCCCGGGAACTTCCGGCGCGATGGTGACAGTCTCGTCGGGGAGCAAAGTGCCGGTGACTAGGATGGAGCGGTCCAGTTTCTTGAGTTGCGCCGTGGCCACTTCCACCTCAGCGGGCTCCTGCGCGGTTGGGCCAGACGCCTTGACAGCGTCCTCGACGGGCCGCTGAGAGCAGGCCAGCGTGAACAGAAACAGAATCATCGCCGCGTTCCTCATCGGGCGGCCTCCTGTTTTCTCATGCCGTTGAGAAAGATGCGAACGATGGTCTCGATCGTGTTTTTTCTGGCGCGCTTCGTTTCCTGGCGGCCGAACACGGAGAGCGCTTCTCCGTACTGGCCGGCCATGCCGCAAAAAGCGCGCGCGGCAATCATGGGGTCTTCCTTACGGAAGGCGCCGGCCTTGATCCGCCGGCCGATATAGGCGGCCAGGGCTTGATAAAAGGGTGCGATGTGATGCTCGTAGAAGAGGTCGGAAAGCTCGTGTCCTTCCAGTGAGCTGAACAGCAGCACGCGGATACGGCTGGGATCCTCGGTGTACCAGTCGAGCATCATGCCGGCCAGACGCAGGAAGAGCGCCTCGTCGCCGGCTTCGGCGAGTTCGTCCAGCACGGCGGCAGGTTCGCGCGATTCGACGGCTTGCGCCAGATGCCCGATGATGGCGGAATACAGGTCGCGCTTGGTTTCAAAGTGCATATAGAGCACGGGCTCGCTGACGCCGGCGGCCTGCGCCAGTTGACGGGTGGTGGTGCCGCGAAAGCCGTTCTTGGCGAACTGCTTTATGGCCGCTTCAACGATCGCGCCGCGGCGCTGATCCGCGCTCATGCGCTGGCGTTGGGAAGTGGATGCGTGGGCGTTAGGCATGGAGACTAGTGATTGCTAATATTAGCAATCACTAGTTTAGCATACGCTGAGGATCGCCGCTCATGCCGCGCGCCGCGAGGGATCTGTCTCACCGGCCGGGTTGACTATACTTCGATTTAATGAACGAACGTGCGATCGGATTTATCGGCTTGGGGCTGCTGGGCTCGGCCCTGGCGGAGCGCTTCTTGGGCGCCGGGCTGGATGTGGTTGGGTATGACCCGGCGGCCGGAGCCGGGGCGGCATTGGAGGCGATGGGGGGTAGGGCGGCAGGCTCGGCCGCGGAACTGGCGCGCGGCTGCCGGCGGGTCGTGATCTGCCTCCCGCATTCGGGCGTGACCGCGGAGGTGCTCGAAGAAATCGAGACGGTTCTGGCTGAAGGAAGCGTCGTGCTGGATGCAACTACGGGCGAGCCGGCGGCGATGGCGGGATTCGGGCGAAGACTGGCGTTCGCAGGGATCTCGTATCTGGACACGACGATTGCGGGCTCAAGCGGGCAGGTGCGCGCGGGCGAAGCGATCGTGATGGCGGGCGGGGAAAGGGACGTATTTGAAGCAAACAACGATCTGCTGGCGCTGATGGCCGGGCGAGCGTTTCTGGTTGGGCCTTGGGGCGCGGCAGCTCGCATGAAACTGGTGGTGAACCTTGTATTGGGATTAAACCGGGCGGCGCTGGCGGAGGGATTGGCGTTCGCGGCGGCGTGCGGGGCCGATGAGCGGCAGGCTCTTGAAGTGCTGAAAGCGAGTCCGGCCTATTCGCGGGCGATGGATGTGAAGGGTCAGCGCATGCTGGACCGGAATTATGAGCCGGAGGCCCGGCTGCGGCAGCATCACAAAGACGTACGGCTGATCCTGTCCGAAGGCGCGCAAAGCGGGGCGCGGCTGCCGCTGAGCACGGTGCATGAGGCTCTTCTGACAGAGGCCGAGCAAGCCGGCTGGGGAGAACTGGATAATTCGGCGATCGCGGAAGTTTTCCGGCGGCGGGAGTAAGCTGTCCGCTCAGCCTGGTTGCAGCGCGGCCGGCAACGAAGATTCCTGCAACAACTCGAGGAACGCCTGCATGGCGCGGCTGAGATGCTTCTTCTTGAGGCGGATGATGCCGAGCGGGCGCACCAGTCCCGGCGGCGCCAGCGGGATCGCGCACAGCCTCCCCTGCTCGATTTCCGCCTGGAGCATCCTGGCCGGCAGAATGCTGACGCAATTGCCAAGCAGAAGCGCTTCCTTGATCATCGGGATGGAATCAAACTGCATGGCAACTTCGACGCCGACACCTCTGTCCTTCAAGAACCGGTCCACCTCTCTTCGAATCGGCAACTCAGCGTCGAATGCAATAAAGTCGACTCCTTCGAGATCCTCGGGGCGGACGCAACCGAGGCCGGCAATAGGGTGCGCCGGCGCGGCGGCGACGGCCATCTCTTCCTGCCGCCACGGAAGAACCGCGATGTCTTTGGCCGAATGCGGATAGCTGACCAGTCCGATATCGGAGCGGCCGGCGCGGATCGACTCATAGACACGCTCCGGCCGCAAATACTCCACTTCGAGGGAAGCGCGCGGAAACCTGGCCGCGAACTCCTCCTCCAGCCGCGTCATCTCCGTCAAGCCGACGGAATAGATTGCCGCGACTCGAACTGTCCCGACGACGGCTTGGTTGAGTTGGCCGAGCGAGATGTCGAGTTCGTCGCGCCTGCGCAACACGTCGCGGCAGAATTCGTTGTACAAGCAGCCTGCTTCCGTCAGTTGCAACGGCCGCCGCGACCGGTTAAACAACTCCACGTTAAGTTGCTTCTCCAATTCTTGCACGTGCTGGCTCGCCGCCGACTGGCTGATTTCGTTGAGATCGGCGCCACGGCTCATGCTGCCGGTCTGGGCGATGTCACGGAACAGCTTGCAGTGAAGGAGGTCCACAAGATGATCGTATCATAAGATCATCTTATGTTAAAGGCATAACAAGAGATATTGTTCTAATGTTTACGCCGCCAAAAGCCGCCCGGATTCAAGCGTGGTTAAAGTTGCCGCGAGTGCCTCCGATCAGTATTAGGGGGTATTCGTATGGGCACTTCCTATGCCTGCCTTACTGCCGGTTTGCGGAATGAAAACAAGGAAACGTTGAAGACGTTGTTGGAGAAGACCGCGGTATTCTTCCTGTCTCACTCCTGCGCGGAGTATCCGACTGGGGAGGAATTCGAGCAGATCCTTCAGGACCGCGGCCCCTCGGTGGTATTTATCGGTCTGCGAGATCTGCATCAAGCCTTTCGGCTGGCCTTGACCGCGATGTCCCACTCGCCGGGTACGCATCTTGTGGCGGTGCACGAGGAGTGTGATAAGGAGACGCTGATCAGGCTGGTCCGGGCGGGGGTTCACGAGTTCCTGCGGTTGCCATTGGCCGAGGATGAACTGCGCGGGGCTCTGGCGCGACTGAGTGAGCGTTTGCGATTGAATCCTCCGGAACAAACCTATACGCCGCATGTGTTCGCATTTCTGCCGGCCAAGCCTGGCGCAGGGTCCACAACGGTTGCCATGAACGTCAGCCATGCGCTGGTTCACAGACACGGACTTCGGGTTGCGCTGCTTGATTTCGACCTTAGCTGCGGCGTCCTCGATTTTATGATGAAGCTCCCGTTCGGTTACACAATCCAGGATGCCGCCCAATACGCCTCGCGCCTGGATTCGACTATCTGGTTGAAACTCATCACACAACTGGGGAACCTTCATTTCCTTCGCTCGGGCGGGAACGGTGACGAAATCCATCTCACTCCTGCCCAGGCCCAGGATCTTCTAAATTACTCGCGGAGGCACTATGACGCGGTATGCGTCGATCTGTCCGGGGAAATGGAGGCATTCAGCCGCCCCATCCTGGAGCGATGCAATCAGGTGATTGTGGTGACCAGCAACAGGATAGCTTCGCTGCATCTGGCCAAGAGAAAGCTGAGCCAGTTGGAGCGAATGGGCTTGCGTGAACGCGTGCACGTCGTGGTGAATCAGTACAGGTCTTCGCGTCCTGTCCAATCCGAGCACATCAGAGGCATCCTCAATTCAAAAGTGCTCGCCATCGTTCCGGAAGATGATGGAGCCATCCGGACAGCCTTGCTTTCAGGCAAACCCGTGGACGTGGATTCGAAAGCCGGGGCCAAGTTCGTATCGATAGCGTCGCGACTCATCGGCAAGTCGGCTAAAGAGAAGGAACGAACCAGGAAGCACCTTTTCCTGAACCGGCTTCCGCGCTTTTTTACCCGCAAAGACGCCGTGCGGACCGGCAGACATCCCCTGTAGAAACAAGTTCTTATGGGTCAAGATAGGTTCGCGGGCCTGCCGCCGCCGGACTCGAAACCCTTATACTGTCTCTGATGGACACGCCACGGGGGGAAAAACATTCTTCCATTCCCGGTTCCTCACCCGTAGAGCAGATTGAAAATATAAATCGGGCGACATCAAGCCCAGGCAATGGCCTGAGCGAATCGGATTTCAGTCTTTTTTACGAGAAACATGCAAGCGAGGTGCTCCGGTATGCAAACCGGTGCCTTGGGCGAAGGGAGATCGCCGAAGAAGTGGCAAGCGAAGCTTTCCTGACGTTATATCGAAATCGGGCCCGTTTGGACGCCGCGACTGCGATAGCCTGGCTGATGACGGTGGTCAAGAACATGGCCACCGATTATTGGCGTAGGGCAGGTCTTGAGCGGCGTCATCAGCAGGAAAACCCGGTTGGGGAACCGGTAACCAATCCGGTTCTGGAGAGCTTCCTGCTGGAGCATCCTTCGCTCAAAGCGGAACATCGCGTGTGTCTGACGCTGCGGTACGTGCATGGCATGGAGAGGCGTGAGATTGCCCAGCACGCGGGAATGACGGAGAACCAGGTGAAAAGCTGCCTTCAATATGGGCTGGAACTGTTGCGAAAGGCGCTCGACGAGAAGCCGAAGTGAGGCTCAAATGAATGCGAACCCAAAGGACTTTGAACAGGAAGAAAGGCGAATCTACAACCTTCTGGGCGGGCCAGGCTCCGCGGAGGCGGCCCCGTGCCCGCCTCCCGATCAACTGCTGGCGCTTGAGGAAGGAGTTTTGCCGGAGCAAGTAGCGGCGCATTTACGAGAACATGTCGCCTCATGCCGGCTGTGCGAAATGCTGAGCCGCGATCTCGCCGAACCGTCTCTTTCCGAGCCGACGCTGGATCAGGTGGCCCGGGTCCGCCGCCGGGTCAAAGCCGGTTCGACGAGCCGTGGCCAGATCGTTGTGAGATATGGCGCCATCGCCGCTTCGCTGGCGACGGTTGCGATTCTCGCGTCCTATTTGCTGCGCGAAGACCGGAAACCGGACGTGGTTGCAAAGGATACTTCAACGCAGTCGCCGGATGTGAAGAAAACGGCGCCTGTACAATACCGGCTGGGGCTGGAGAAAGCGCCACTGAAGCTTCCGCTTCCGGCGATGGTAGTGCTTCGGGGCGAGGAGAATCAGCAAAACGAGAGTTATCTCAAGGAGCTTGGGGCGGCGATGGAGCCGTATCGCGCGGACCGGTTCGACGACGCGGCACGGCGGCTGGAATCGCTGGCCGGCCGCTACCCAGCGGCAGTGGAGCCCGTTTTTTATCTTGGCGTGGCTCGCCTGTTTCAAAACGACGCAGCGGGGGCGGTGGATGCACTCGAGAAAGCCCGCAAGATCGGCGGAGAAGCGCTCAACGAAGAGATCGCCTGGTATCTGGCGGCAGCCTACGAGCGATCCCGCGGCTTTGAGCACGCCACGCCTTCCTTGAAGCAGCTTTGCGCCGGCGAAGGAGCCTACCGGGCGGCGGCGTGCGCGGCGCTTCGAGGGCAGCAATGAGGATGGCGCGGCTTTCGCTGCTGGCAATCTGGCTAGCTGTAATCGCTCCGCGAATCGGGGCCGAGATTCCACTCCCCTGGAACAGGAACTCGATTCAGGCGGTGCGCAATCTGGCCAACCGTCAGGGGCTTCGCGCCGCCAGACAGGAATCGGAGCGGGCACTGGAGGCGGCGCGCGCCAAACAGGACCTTATCTCACAAGCCTATGCGCATTTCTGCCTGGGCGATATACTCGACCGGCTCAATGAGGATAGCGCCTCCGCGCGACATATCGGCCAGGCGCTCGAATTGGCCAGCCGGCTGCCGGATTCTTTTCTGCTGGCAAGAATCCACATGTCTCTACATCTGGAATCGCTTGACGCAGGTAATTTCGGCCAAGCCCGCCAGTACCTCAAACTCGCATCCGAGCATTGGGAGGCGGCGGCCGAGCCTTCCGAACAGTCGCATGCCTTGTTCCGGATGTCACAGCTTGAACCGTCTGGAGAACGCAAGAGGGCGATTCTCGAGAGGGCCGTCGCGGCCGCCCTTAAGAGCGGCGACTCGCGGGCGATTGGGGCAGCTTCGAAAGCGCTCGGTGAGATTCTGCGCAAGTATGGGGATTACGCAGGGTCGGCCAGACTATTGGAGCAGGCGCTTCCTCATCTTCGGAAAAGCCGTACGCCGGTTTTCTACGCTCAGGCCATGGTGAGTCTCGCGCGCGTTTACACGCAGCACGGCCAGTTGGAGCAGAGTCTGGAGACTTACCGTGAGGCGTTACGCATTTTCGAGCGTGCCGGCCACGGACCGGGGATTGTGGGGGCATATCAGGAGATGGGCGGCACGCACGTGATGCTCGGACGCCACAAGGAGGGGATACCGTACTTTGAGCGGGCTTTGGAAGTAGCGCGCAAGGAAGGCGTCGAGGAAGTCTTGAACAAGCGGCTTTGCATGATCGCGTTAGGGCTCAGCGAGGCCGGGGAGCACGCGCGCGCGGCCGCTCTGATAGAAGAGACGATGCGCAATCCTGCCGCTCCTCATCCCAGCGCTCATTGGGTGCTGAGTTTGGTGTATTACAACATGGGCCGGTATGAGGATGCGCTGCGTCTGGCCACAAGAAGCGTAGTCAGAACCCGGAGCTTACGCAGTGTCGATCAGAGGATTTACGCCCATTGGTGGCGCGCCCGCGCTCTCGACAAACTCGGGCGGCGGGATGAGGCGGCCGCCGATTTGATGGAGGCTTTTCGTTTGATCGAAAAGCAACGCGGAACGCTCATACCCGACGACACCCTGAAGAGAGGGTTCGCCGAGAAAAACCTGCCCTTAGCCAACGACGCGGTCGCGATCCTGTGGGGGGCCAACAAGCGCAAGGAGGCGCTGGAAGTAGCGGAACGAGCACGGGCGCGGGCCTTCCTGGACCTTCTTGCGAGCCGCGATTCCGGGGCCTACACCGCCCCCTCGGCTCTCATGCTGCACGTGGAGGAGGACGAACCCAGCCTGCCAAGCGCCGCCTCTTCGGCTCCCGCCTCGTTTGAGCAGTTGGGGGCTATCGCGGCGCGTCTGGGAACTACCCTTTTGGCCTACTGGGTCCATCCGGAAGCGGTCTACGCTTGGGTGATAACTCCGGGAGGCGGCTTCGACGCCGTGCGGGTAGCGATTCCAGAAGCCAGGCTCAATACCCTGGTGGAGCGCGCCCGCCGCACTTCCCATAAGCCCGATCATGAAGCCTGGCGCGAGCTGCATCGCATACTGGTTGAACCCTTGAAGAAAAGCCTGCCCGCCCAGGGCGCGACGCTTACCATATTGCCTCATCGCGGATTGTTCGATTTGCCTTTCGCCGCGCTGCGAGAGCTGTCCGGACGCTACCTGATTGAGACGTACGGATTGCGAACCGCGCCAGCCGCCGCGATTTTGGAGCGGCCGCGTCCGGCCGCCGGCGAATCAAAAAGTCAGTTTCTGTTAGTGGGCGACCCCACCGGCGTTGCCCCCGATGATCGGGGCAAAGCGCTTCCGCCGCTGCCGGGCGCGCGCAGTGAGGTTGCCAGAATCGCGCAACAGATCCCGGGACTGAAGATTCTGCTGACCGGCCCTGAGGCGGAGGAATCCCGAGTGCTGTCCTCGGCGCCGGGATCCGCAGTGCTGCATTTTGCGACGCATGCCGTCCTGCACCCGTCGCGACCCTTCGATTCCTATTTGGCGCTGAGCGCCGGGAGCCGGCTGACGGCCGGCGAGATATACAATCTTCGTCTCAACGCCGACCTGGTCTTGCTGAGCGCCTGTCGCGGCGGATCGGGGAAGGTTTCCTCCGATGGGCTGCTGGGACTGACCCGGGCGTTTTTTTACGCGGGCACATCGAGCGTCATTGCGCCGGTTTGGGACATCGCCGATGCGCCCACGGTCGAGCTGATGGCGGAGTTCTACCGCCGCTACCGCCAGTCGGGGAACAAGAGTACAGCCTTGCGGCATGCGCAATTGCGGCTGCTGTCGATGCTGCGCGCCGGCAAGCTCACCCTCGATACACCTGCCGGTCCGGTAGCCGCCCCGGAGCATCCCTGGTTGTGGGCGGGCTTTGTTTTACAAGGGGAGGATTGAGACGTGAATGCCTATCGCAGATCATCGCCCGGCAGCCAGCCCAATTATTTGTACGAGCCTTACAAAACCACTTTGCGGCGTGCTCCTTCACAGTCGCTCATCACGCTGCCCCACACATTGTCGGAGGTTACTGGCCCGCTCTACGGGCACAATCCAATCGGAGAGTCGGACAACGATCTCACGCGCCAGTGCGCCGATGAGCCGCAGGGCGAACGCATCATTGTCGCCGGGCGCGTCGTTGACGAGGACGGGCGTCCCCTTGCCAATACGCTGGTGGAGCTCTGGCAGACCAACGCAGCCGGCCGGTACCGTCATTTGAAAGACAACCACCCCGCGCCGCTCGATCCGAACTTTCTCGGCGCCGGGCGGGCCATCACGGACCTGGACGGCAACTACCGCTTCGTTACGATCAAGCCGGGCGCCTATCCCTGGTGCAATCATCACAACGCGTGGCGGCCCGCACACATCCATTTCTCGCTTTTCGGTCCCGCCCTGGTGACGCGCCTGGTGACGCAGATGTATTTTCCAAACGATCCGCTGCTGCCGCACGATCCGGTGCTGCAATCCATTCCGGATGAGCGCGCGCGGGCCCGTCTGGTCTCGAGTTTCGATTTC
>Ga0187893_10010588_pt1 | contig 13683 bp, 15 predicted proteins | sample MA1701074metaG_FD_139574 | JGI IMG/M metagenome (GOLD analysis project Ga0187893, IMG submission 139574) | White microbial mat communities from a basaltic lava cave in the Kipuka Kanohina Cave System on the Island of Hawaii, USA - MA170107-4 metaG ...
TAAGAGACCGCATCCTACAAGGCATCGCCGAGATCAATATGGCACCGGTGGTTCATCGGTGGAAAAAGTTCGACGCGTTGTTTGCATAAAACGATATGTTTCACTGAAACGATATACTAGTCACAGAGCTTGTGCAGCGGGCGGGCGCCAAGCCTCTCAGCTTTGCCGGCCAATTCTTTGCCAACAGCCTGGTCACGCCTGTTTCTTCCAATACCGTCATCGATCTCGAAGGCAAGGGGTTCACAAGGTTCCAAGGGTCTGTCGGCGTAGATGAAAGCTGTCTACGCAGCGACGTGAATCCTCGCGTGCGGTTCTTCGTGTTTACTGAAAAACCCGATCCGCGCCGACTGGTCAAAGTGAGCGGCCCTGAGCCGGTTCCATTCGCAACTCGGAAGTTCACTGTCGATGAATTGATTGGCGAAGTCTACCAACGACTGTTGAGTCGTAGCCCCAGCCCGCAAGAGCGAACTATCGCAGAGAGCTTCCTGACAGGCTCCGGTCCTGGGAGGACGATTTCTTCTGACGGCCTCGAAGATTTGCTCTGGGCTCTTTGCCTGTCACCGGAGTTTCAGCTTATTCAGTGAGGTTGATTGGTCGTCATTCCGGCGTAAGCCGGAATTCAGCAGGTCAGTGGATCGGAGCGACGCAGGAGTTGATTTATGAAACCAATAAAAAAGCATTCCTTCGCTAACCTTGATCGCCGGCAGTTTTTGAAGCATTCGACCGCTGCAGCTCTGGGGGCACTCACTGGCAATGTGCCAAGATTGCTCGGGTCGGAAGCCGGGAAGAAAATCGAACCGCGCGCCGACACGCTGATTCTCTTGTGGATGGCTGGGGGAATGGCGCAGACCGAAACGTTCGATCCCAAGGCTTACACACCTTATGAGAGTGGCCTCGAGTCAAACCGTGTGCTCAGCACGTTTCCCAGCATCCCAACGGTTGTCGATGGCATTCGACTCTCCCAAGGTTTGGAGCGCCTCGCCAAAGTCATGGATCGCGGGACTCTGATCCGAAGCCATCGGGTGGGAGATCTTGGGTTTATTCTCCATTCGCGGCACCAGTTCCATTGGCATACCGGTTATGAGCCACCTCAATCCGTGGCTGTGCCTCACCTGGGTGCGTTCGTTTCGCGAACGCTGGGTCCTAAAAACCCCGACGTGCCCGCTTTCATCGACATCGGCCAGAACCTGGAGATCGGCGCAGAGAGCGACTCTTTGAAGGCTTTTCACACGGCTGGCTTTCTCGGCACCGAGTATGGACCTTTTTTTATCTCTGACCCTAGAGACTCGGTGGCCAGCACACGTCCACCGGCGCACATCAGCGCCCTGCGCTTTCGCAAGCGGCACGAGGGCTATCGCAAACTTGTGGAAAGCAGTCCGATTCTGCAGAACGGCAGCGACTATCAGCGGGAGTCTCTGCTGCGTTCGGTCGAGAACGCTCATCGACTCTTGACTTCACCGGCAGCTAGGGCCTTCGATCTTTCGCTTGAGCCGCAGAAGATCTATGACACCTACAACACGAGCCGGTTCGGCCTGGGTTGCCTGCTGGCACGGCGGCTGACAGAGGCGGGCGCGCGGTTCATCGAAGTCACTACGGAATACATCCCGTTTCGCTATTGGGACACTCACGAGAATGGGCATGCACGGGCGCTTGGGATGAAGCAGACGATCGATGGCCCGGTTTCCCAGTTGATTATGGATTTGGAGGAACGTGGGTTGCTGGACCGCACGCTCGTCGTGCTAGCCAGCGAGTTTGGTCGCGACATGATGATTGAGGGCAAGCCAGACAAAACGGTGAAAGAGCAAATTCAGCAGCCTGAAATCATGACCGAGCCTAAGCACTATGGCATGCACCGGCACTTCACCGAGGCGGGCAGCGTCCTGGTGTTTGGAGGCGGTTTTCGGAAGGGGTTCCTGTATGGCAAGACTGCGGATGAACGCCCGTGCAAGATCCTCGAAAACCCGGTAACAATTCCTGATTTGCATGCCACGCTGTACCATGCCCTGGGCATTCCGCCAGACCTGGCCTACGAAGTGGAAAGACGCCCAGTGCATGCGACCAAGGATGGGAAAGGGAAGCCAGTTCTCGAACTGTTCAGGTCGGCCTGAAGATTGCAGCGAAGAACTGCGAGGATAAATCGGCGCCCTAGTCGCCGTTCACGTCCTCGGCCTTTCTTGAAGTGTTTTAGGCACCGTAGGGAAACGCGCGAGGCAATCTTCTTGAAGGATGCCCGCGCACTCAATCTCCCTTGGTCTTGAGCTGGGACTCGTTCTCTTTGATGAAGCTCTCGATCTCACCCGCAAATCCAAGAAGTTTCACCCACTGCTCCTTATAGAGCGTCACGGGGAAACGCCCCAAGCCATAGACCGAAAGTCCGCCCTTCTCACTGACCTTCAGGGAGAGATTGCCCGATCTCCTTCCCTTTAGGGCCTGATTCTCTGCTTCCAGCCGCGCCAACTTTTGTTCCATCGTTTCTTCCATGAATCCTCCTCGGTGAACCCGTCCCAGTTAGAGCAAGGCCGAAGTTTACCACTCTTTGTCGAATTTGCTGCCCTCGCCACAGCGATTGCAATTGGCCGATTTTTGCCTTGACGCCTGCGCTAGCGATACCTTCCAATGGAAAGCCATGAACATTGAAGTCCTTTTGTTTGCGCGACTCAGGGAATTGGTGGGGCATGATCGCGTTATGGTTCGACGACAGGAGCTGCTCACGGTTCGAGATGTGTGGGACGGCTTGCGCGCCCAGTATCCCCAGGTCGAGGGATTTGGAAAGAGCTTGCTGGTCTCTGTGAATCAAGAGTTTGCCGACTGGGGCACAGCAGTCAAGGAAGGAGACGAATTGGCCTTCTTTCCACCAGTTAGCGGGGGCGCTGTCGGCGGGGACTCGATCCGGATCATTCGTTCCCCGATCCTCATTGAGCCGATCGTAAGCCAACTTCGGCAACCTGAAGACGGCGCGGTGGTGGTGTTTGACGGCATCGTGCGCAACCACAGCCAGGGTCGGAAGACGCTTTATCTGGAGTACGAGGGTTACGAGCCAATGGCCCTCAAAAAGATGCGGGAGATTGAGCAGATCGCCAGAAACCGATGGCCCGTGAATCGAATCGGCATTGTGCATCGGTTGGGACGGCTTGAGATCGGCGAAGCCAGCGTCGTTATTGTCGTTACTTCGGCCCACCGCAAGGTAGCCTTCGAAGCCTGCCAGTATATTATCGACACCTTGAAGAAGACGGTTCCTATCTGGAAAAAGGAGTTCTTCGCCGATGGTGAAGTCTGGGTCGAAGGGGAGGTTCCAAGTACTGCACTTTAGTCAGGCAGGTTTGTTCTCCGTTTGCACTCGGATCCCCCGGCAACCCGGAACCCCAGTCCTTCCATCCTATCGCATGGCCTCTACCATCGTAACGCCTAACAATGAGACAGGGTTCCCTCCGAATTCTTTTCGCTAGCGCCGTTCTCCTTGGGTTCTCCCGAGAAGCTGCTCTCGGGCAGACCAAGGCAAAGGATCGAGACTTCAGCCTGGTGGTTGACGTGAGCTTGGTCAGCGTCTTGGCAACGGTGACGACCCCGGATGGAAACTGGGTGGCTGGCTTGAAGCAAGAGGATTTTCAGATCTATGAAGATGGAAAACTGCAAGAGATCAAGATCTTTGGAAAGGAATCAGAACTTCCGTTGCAGCTTTGTCTGCTCTTCGACAGCTCGAGCAGCATTGCAACCGAGTTGCGCACCCAACAGGAAGCAGCCATTCAGTTTCTGGCCTCGATTATCAGGCCCGTCGATCGGGTCTCGATCCTGCGGGTCTCCGAAGATGTTGATGAAGTTGTGCGGGGCACCAGCCGTATCGATCAGCTGAGCAGCGCGATTCGGTCAATCCGCCCAGGCGGAGGTACTTCGCTTTATGACGCCATTTACCTGGCAGCAGAGATTCTGGGTAAGGCAAAGGGCAGAAAAGTCATCGTAGCCATCACCGACGGAACCGATACCACCAGCGATTTGAAAATCAACGATTGTTTGAAACAGGCACAGATCGCTGAGGCCGCAATCTATGGCTTGGTCGTCCAGCCGATTAAGAGCGAACCTGGGAGGAATCTCGGTGGAGAGCACGCCATGCACTATCTGGCCGAGAAGACCGGCGGCCGGTTCTTCCGGGTGCTCTCTCCCGAATTGGTTCGAACCTCCTTCGACCAGATCAGCGAAGAACTGCGAACACAGTACTACCTCGGCTATTATCCGCAGCGTGCGGCCTCAGAGCCCTCGGAGTTTCGTCAAATCCGGGTCCGGGTGAAGGATCCTTCCCAGATCGTTAGAACGCGTGAAGGGTACTATCCACGCGGACGATAGAGACGCCCCTTAACAGACTCTAGATTTGAATCGACTCCGGTTATGTCCCGGAGCGCCTTTCACCAGCAGGCGCGGTTGAAAGTGTTTGTGAAGAATCGTTTTGTCAAATGAAATATCTGTAGGTATAGTTCAGGCGTCGCAGATTCATCCTACTGCTTGGCCCGCACGCCGGCCTTGGGGTCGTAGAGGCGTCTTGTGTCCCCGTCGGTAAAAGCACCGGAGGTTTTCTCAATTGCAAAGCCACATCCGAACGGGGAGAGTCGCGGTCGTCCATCCCCCACATAAGGTTTCAGCAGAAATCAGCAGGGATTACCTGCAGCGCTGGCTGCGTGGGAAAGGGAAAAGCGAAGAACTGATTGCAAAGCTCAACTCCCTCATGGATCGCAGCCAGATCAAGACCCGCTACATTCTGCTCTCCCCGGATGAAGTGCTCCAGCCCCGGGACTTTCACACGACAAACCAGCAATACATACAAGCATCGATTGAATTGGGAACGCGAGCCGCTCGGGAAGCGCTGGATCTAAATGAAGTTCACCCGAAAGATGTAGACATGTTCATAAGCGTCTCCTGTACCGGATTCTCAATTCCAGGTGTAGACGCTTATATTATGAACAAGTTAAGAATCAGCTCCGCCCGGATGATCCTGACCGAACATGGCTGTGCAGGAGGTGCGGTTGGCCTGATGAGAGCGTGGGAGTACTGCAGAGCCTATCCGGGACGCACGGTTGTCCTGCTGGCCCATGAGTTCTGTTCACAAACTTTCCTGCTCAATGATCTGAGCATGACGAATATTGTTTGCTCGACGCTCTTCGGCGATGGAGTGGCGGCCACTGTCGTTTCCAGCAAGCTGAAATCTTCGGAGCCATTGCCTGCCATGCAACAGTGTGCAACGCGGTTTTTTCCCGAAACACTGCATTTCATGGGCTTTGAATTGACGAATGCCGGCCTGAGCATTCGTCTTTCGCAAGACATCCCACCGTTTGTCAAAAGCCAGATTCAGCCGACCTTAAAGGAATTCCTCGATGCGTGTCAGGTCGAAGCTACAGCTCTCCAGCACTTCGCACTGCACCCGGGTAGCATCCGTATTGTCGAGATTATTGGCCGCCAGATGGGCTTGTCCGCAGAGCAGGTTGCCCCGACGCTGAATGTTTTGTACAACCAGGGCAATATGAGCAGTGTCACGGTGCTGGCGGTTTTGCAGGAGATTCAGAGCCTGAAACCCAAGAGTGGCGACCTCGGGCTGATGGCTGCGTTTGGTCCTGGGTTTGTCGCAGAAACAGCGCTGTTTGAATGGCAGGAAGCAAGGTAGGACCGGCCGAAATCAAGCCAAGTACAGAGATGGTTCATGAAACGAGCGCGTACAAACCAATGGATCCAGTTCAATCAGTAGAGACGAGAGACACACACCCTGTACCGGGTGCTGAAGTTGGAAGGGCTACTGAAGCGTTGGAACCGAAAGGCCTCCGCCAGAGGCAGCGGCTTTGTCCAGCCTCTCCAGCCGCTACTGGTGCGACTCGATGAAGTGAACATTTCATTCGTATGAACCACCAGTTCGCGTAAACGTGAATCTCCCGTCCTCATAGTCAGTTGGTGTCACATACATGCCGATGCCTTCCAGCTGCGAACCCTTGATGTCTGCGATGAAACGCATACTCTGCTGAACGAGCTTTCCCGTGACAGGATCAAACATATGATGGAGATCGAGTACAACCGTTTGATCAATCAATTCGCCAGAGATTGCGATGTCCTGGGGCTGGGGGAACACACCGCCGCTCAAGTTGATCAGTCCGTAAAGCATCGCGCCTTCCTGCAATAGGTAGAGCTTAGCCGCAATCACTCCTGAAGAGTCGGTCACAATGTTTCCCTGCCAGAATCCGGCCAGCGATTTGGCTGAGGCAGGAAACAGGGTTTGAGCAGGAAAGAAGGCAGCAACGCCGCTCTGATTTTTCACAATTGAACTGGCCAACAGTACCAGCCCAAAAGTTTGCGGCTCAATAATGATTTGACCATAAGTTCCGCCGGCCACGCCGCGCACATCATCGTTCAAATACATACCCCCGGCATTGATACTCTGTGTCCGCGTGGAAATCAGCTGCCCGTTGTTGTCGTACAACTTCAGCAGGAAAGTTCCCCCGATGGTGCTGGCGTTGGTGACTACGAGGGAAGATTGCCATGATCCAAGCCTAGTCGAGGACGCAACCAGCAACCGGGTCGTTAGAGCTGGCTCCACACCTACAGCCATGCCGCTGATGTAGGCATCAAACTTGCCGAACGGCACTGGGACACCGATCTCAATGCTAGGATCGCCCGAGGCATTAGAGATGACCGAAGCCCATGCTGCAAAGGGCTCGTCTGAGTAGATCAAGGCCCAGGCGGTGTTGGAGGTTCCTCCGAACTTACTGATGACATCATTAAATTGATACATCTCGTTCGATCGGACATTGATACTCTGCTGACCGAGGAAATTTCCCTGGGAGTCGTACAACATGATCAGCACCTTGCAAGTTGGGGAAGTGCCGTTCGTCAAGGAACTCGTGCTGTAATTGTTGATGCCCAGGTTCGTGCGTGTGTTATTGGCTGAGGTGACATAGGGGATGATCGCAGCGTAGGAATAATCCGTTGCGCTGATCGCATCAGCCGAAACCAGTAAGCTCCTCAGATCTAGTGAACGCGGCCGCGCCAGCTTGTTGGCTAATGGTGCTATCGACCGGTCTTTGGCTTCCGATTCAGTGGGATTGAATATCGAGCCGCACAAGAAACCGAGGAAACAGGAAAGCAATATCCTTCGCATAACTGAGCCCATCCTTATTGTGAGTTTTGATTTGCCCTAGAACTTCACTACCACGCCAGCGCTGAGTCTGACGTTATTGTCCAGAAACCCTTCTTTGTAGAACGGGAAGTACTCGGCTTGATACCTGGAAGCCGATCCTGAGAGGGATTTGCCTGCAGACCCGTCTGCCATCGGAAAACCGTTAGTCTAATTCTTGGTGGCAAACTCTTCACTGTAGAGTTTAGTGTCACCATTGACATAGGCGGTAATCTCGGTTCCCTTGGGGATACTGATGTCCTTTCCTCTGACGAATAGGAAGTCTTCCCGCACCGGTACACCTGTCCACGACAAACGCAGACAGCGCGTTTGTCGTGGCTACCAAAGATTCCCCCCGTAACCAACGCATTACGCTTACTGTAGAAGGCGATTCATATTGACTTCAGGATCAGGAAAATCTGGCTGAAAGATTACTTAGCTGCCTTGGGATCGAGTCTCTTGCTGAACCTCTCAATATCACGAAGCAATTGTTTCACGATTTTGTCCACAACGTCGGCGCCGGCACCTTTGTACTTTGCGCCTTTGCTTTCCTGAGTTGTTGACCAGATTGTGTCTCCATCAGCAGCGACCAGACGCACAGAAAGGGCGGCGTGATCGATGGTCTCGGTTTGTGTAACGGAATCGTCCTGACTTAGCCCGACGCCCCCGAATCCACCCGACGCGTGACCTGTATTCGCGCTGAAGCCGCCTCCAACAACTCCCACCGAAGTTCCTTCAGACTTAGAGAAAAGCTCCTGACGACTCTTTTCGTTTGAAGCGCCTTTCAGGATCCCATCTGCCTTATCTCTGGACTCTGTCACGATGAACCGCCCCGAGCTGGTTAAAGCATTAATCAGCATCGCTTGCATGGTCTTGGAAGCCTTATCTTCCCCCAACGCGTCGACGTAGACTCTCTTGAGCTTCAGGAGCTTCGCTCCCATTTCGATCTCAATGGGGTTCACAGCTTCCTGTGACCACCCATAAGTCGCGACAAGCAACAAGCTGGCCGCTAAGGGTTTGGAAATCCGAAACCACACGACGCCTCCTTTAGTTGCCACGTGAAGTTTTCTTGGCTTCGTCGTCCTGGTACTCAATCTTCTGTCCTGTGCGAGCCTCCAAGGCCGAAAGTGTGACCCGGATAATGTCCTTTCCAAGTTCCAATACGGCCGCTTGCTGTTTGTTGTTGTCATCCAGGAAATTCACAGTCAAGTAGTGTTTTCGCTTCTTAGAGAAGAGTGCGATCGGGCTCACAACAATGGCAACTCCAACGCGTCGTCCGGCCTTTTGGCCATATTCGAGGCTGTTAACCCTGTCATAAGGAATTCCAAGACGCCCTTTCTTGTAGTCAAAGGAGAACAGCTTCTCATCCGCCACAGATACTTTTCCTTCAGTCCGTTCGGGAATCGCCGAAACCGTTCCTCCAATATATTCGGCGTCCTTGCCGCCGACAGCAGAAACACGCAACTGAACCCCGAAGACGATGACGAGCAGTAATGCAACGGTTTTCTTCATAGAATCATCCTTTCTGTCATTCAAAATATCCCAAAGATGGGAGAGTCTCACCTTCACCGGAGCCAGGGCGCAACGAATTGGGTTGCCATCAGCAAGGTTTCGATACAGGGAACTACTATCGCCGGACTACATTCTGTGCTGTCACCTGACAATCAGGAGACGAGAAACGAATCAGGACTGTTCCCGCCACGCTGCCAGAGTCAGGAATCTCGATGCCGATTTCCCTGAGGTAGGCAATGGCGTTGGGAATTTTTCGTTGCGCCCCTGCATCCAAGCGATCGGTTGCAGTTCCACCACCAGATCCGAGCGCAGGCGTATATGTCAGCTCTACAATTGCACTCTCGCTGCCTCGATTGCTGAGTGACATCTCAGTCACCAGAAGCGGGCCGCCGGTGATTCCGCTTGGGGCATAGACAACCGGCAAAGTTACTTCCTCAATCGGAGCTGAGCCCACCGTAATAATGCCGCGGGCGTTTAGCTTTTGAGTGATGGTTAGGCTGTGAACACCGCGGAACAATACGTTGTCTGCCGCAATCAGTGCCTGCAGCCCGTTCTGAAAATTGGCCGTGCCGTCTTGAGGTAGGAAATAGAGGGAATGGAAAATGATCTTGTCTGCGACCTCAGCCCCCAGCACGGTTCTCAAGTCCCATAAGGCCCCCCCCAAATCAAACCCGTATGGTGTACCTCTGGCGCGTTGATCTGCGGATCTTTGAAGTCTTCCGGGAGCCTGTTGGTGTTGGCCAAATTGCGCAACCCAGTTGAACGCTGCTTAGACCATTCTCCAAGCTCCCCGTCGTCGAAAAAACTACACGCGAAATAGTCCGAATACCCCTCGTTCATTGCTCCACCGAAATCAAACTCGTCTGACTCGCCAAGTCTGTCATTGATCCGGTAAATTACAGCATGTGTATATTCGTGATAAACAACGTCTGCGTCGTAGGCCAGGTTGTTGAACCGACCGTTTTCAGCGCCAGACCCAGCGCCGAAGAGGAGCGCTTCGAAATCGGGAGAGCCAATAAAGAGCGCATTGTCCATCGGGCCGCCGGTCTCAGGGTCCGGAAAGTTAACGGCCACCGGCAACTGTGCATCGCGTCCAGTGAATCCAAAGCGGCTTTTGAAGTAGTCATGGATCACGTTGATGTGATAGTACACATGCTGCTCCGCGAACCTGGGGTCATCCGGAAAAAAGAAAAAGTCCAAATTGGAACTGACTGCTGTGTGACGCAGATCGTCCAAGCCCGGATCATACTGTCCTACCCGAGCAAAACTCCCTCGTAGCTCTCCAGATTCATCCAAATAGTCGAAGGGACGGACAACCGCCTCAGGAGTAGTGAATGGATTCTCTGTATAGACGACGCCTCTTCCAGTTGCCGATTTGACAAGATTGTTCTTCTGAAGTACTTGGTTAGTGTGGGCGTCAACCAATACCTCCCAAGCGCCGAACGGTGACCACGTGGATAGTTTCACGAGCCAGCAAAGCCTAGTAGTAGTGCCCTGAGGATAAACTACCAACTCTGGACCGTCGGAAACTTTGCCCAGCCGGACTCCAGCGCCGAAATCGTCTTGGATCGCTGCGAGAGCACTCTCGCCAGAGAAGTTGGGCGAGGTGTCGATTTCAAGATTCGGGAAGTATGAACCATTCAACATCACGACGGCATCGTCAGCCATGTGGACTGACAACACCGCTCGATGCACTGGTATCCCCTGATACGTTTGCCTGAAATCAACATGGGTTCCGGCCGCGCTCTCCCGGGTATTCCAGAGTTCAAGGTTGTCGGCAGCCTCGCCCTGCAGGAGAAGAGATCTGTGCTCGTTGATGAAGTTCTTCGCGGCTTGGCGGCGATCTCCTCCTATGGCTACTGCGAAATTAGAGAGCGAAGTTGGAAGCCCCGTCTCTTCGCTCCACATGGCCATGGTCTGTTCGCCGTGCTGCGCTCGAAAAGCGCTCCAAGCGCTTTTGATACTCTGTTTGATTGGGCCAGGACCAGCAGCCATTGAATGATTCAAAACTCCTGGAAGCGGCCTCTTGGCCGTTTGAGCTACGAAACCATCCAACGAAAAGACCAGGCCGGCTACTGCACAAAAAATGAGCCTGGCGAAACCCTTGCCAATCTCTACTCCTCGGTAATGTTTCATTAGATTCTCTGCCTCCTCGTGTCAGCGGTCACACCAAGCCAGAATCTTCACTGTGCACATCCAGACAAGGTTTGTTCGACTCAGCGACGAAAAACTTTAAACTTTGTTGCCGGTGCTTCCGATTCCTAGTCCGTCAGGCTCTGTTGGCTGGCTTCTAAGTGATTCTGTCTGTTCAATTCAACTTTCTCTCTCAACTCACCTGCAAAATGACAAGGAGCTTACAAATGCGAACGACCACTCTCGTACTGGCACTGACACTACTGATGGTTCTGCCGGTGATGGCTCAAGAGGCGCCCAAAGGGGAACTTTTTGGCGGATATTCTTATCTCAGAAGCAACGGACTAAATTTTAATGGCTGGGACGGATCCATTGCGCAAAATGTGAACCACTATTTTGGACTGAAGTTCAATGTGAGCGGGCACTACAAAACCACGGGGCAGACAGGAGGAAGGGTTGAGGATAAGGTACACAACATACTCTTTGGTCCACAATTCACCTATCGCAAGCATGACAGGATCACACCTTTCTTTCACACCATGCTGGGGATGACGGTAGAGACGATCAAGCTCCAGGTGCTGGGAGTCTCCGCTGATGATTCTTTCAAATATTTTGCAGCCTTGTTTGGCGGCGGTGTGGAGGTCAAGATTACCGACAGTGTTGCGTTCCGAGCCGTACAGGCTGACTGGCTCTATAACAGGTCAAACGGCGAGACCGGAAATGGGCTTCGTTTGACAGCTGGCTTTACGTACCGGTTCTAACTCTCCTATCCAGGCAAGGTCGGCGCCCTTCGTATCGCTGGCAGTAACCTTGAAAGCCCGAAGCGCCAGCGAGGGTAATTGCGAGCGGCCCTCGCTGGCGCTTCGTGCTTTCAGACCTTGGCGAAACGAGAACGAATTCTCGTTCCCCACAACCGCTTAGCGGGAGCTGCGAGAAATTCGGGAGGGCGCTGCTCCTGCCGAGCCGCGCAGCCGCAAGATCGTAATCCAGTGGCTCGGCGGGAGCCTCGCCCTCCCGCGACAACAATCAGCGCAATTTTTTAGAGCGTCAGAAGGTTCGTGTGGAGACGTCCACCCGCGGCCAAGACAAGCAGCAAAGTTTTCTCAGAACACCGCTTGACTCTGTCAACAAGGAAGTTACAATAGCAACTAAGGGGCAGTTCAGAGAAGCGTCTCGCAGCGCGTTGTTCTCTCCTCACTCCCCTCAAAGAAGGCCAGCCCAAAAAGCTGGCCTTCTTTGTTTTTGCAGTGAGTTTGTCTTCCCCAAGACCCAAGCTTCGTGTCCGCGACAAGCGCGAAAAGAGTGATTTCCGGAAGGCTCTCTCTACGTGCTGAAAACCCTCAAATGGCAATCAAGCTAGTTGCGCTGGACATCGACGGAACACTGCTGGACAGCCATGGCAATTTGCCTGCTGAAAACGGTCGTGCCATCGAAGAATCGGTCCAACGCGGCGTGAAGGTCATCCTTGTCAGCGGGCGACGCTGGAGTATGGCTCGCCAGGTGTCTGCGGCTCTCGGGTTAACCTTTCCGGTCGTCGCTCACAATGGTGCTCTCATTCGTTCTCCCATTGACTCGCGTCGCCTCGCAAGTTGCTTTCTAAAGCCCGCCCTTGCGAAAGAGATTCTTGCCCATTCCCACGACCACTTAAGTTACCTCGTGTTGCACCGGGACCGGGATTTCAACGGTCAAACCGTCATTCACCCTGCCTGCCGTGAGAACTTGCTCATGCAAGGCTATCTCTGCCAATTTCCAGAAGCGGTCATGGAAACCGAGTCGCTGCTGTCGTGGGCCGATACGGAACTGATTCAAATCATGTTTGGTGGAGAACTGCCAGCCATCCTGGAAATTGAAAAGATGCTCCAATCCAAAGCACTAGTCGAAAAGGTCAACCTGACCAAAACCTGCTATCCCCACAAGAATCTCGGGATCATCGATCTTCTGGACAAGGATTGCTCGAAGCGCAGCGCTTTGAAGTTTCTAGGCGGGTATTACGGTGTCTCGCGCGACGAGACACTGGCGATTGGCGACAATCACAATGACCTGGAAATGCTGGACTATGCAGGAATCGGGGTGGTCGTAGCAAACTGCGTCGCAGAACTTAAGGGCCGGGGGTTTGAAGAAACAGCCACCAACGATGCGGGGGGCGTTGCCCAAGCGTTGCGGCGATTCATCGGGTGATTTGACGGAGCGGCCAACGGGATGGATTCCGGCTCGTGCTGCGCTTGGCCGGAATGACGATGAGCAGACGCTGGGGGTTACGTGAGTCATTCCCGCGAAAAAACGTCCAGACCGTCTTTGCGGGGAAGGCAAGAAAACGAGGAAGGAAGAATACAGATCTGATCCCCAGAAACACATGAGCCGCAGACGCCAGGCAACAGCATCTGCGGCTCAGAATTCTCTCGCTCTCGGGACTAGTTCTTGTTGTCTTTGTACTTTTTCTCCTTGTGTAGCTTCTTCACTTTGTCTTTGTCCCTCTTATGGGAGTTGCGACTGCGGTCTTTGTCACGCCTGTCCCCGATCGAATACTGATCCTTGTACAGTCCTTTCTTCTTTCCACGTCCGACTTCTCTTGCCCGATCCGTACCTAAGTCCCGATCAATGCTTCCCTGGCCATTCCCATGCGAGTTCTGAGAGAATACGGATCCATTTCCATGCCCGCGGCCCGGATCGCCACCTTGCCCTCGGCCACCCTTAGCCATCAACCCAGATTGGCTGAAAGCAAGCGTCATGCCCAGTGACAAAGCTATCGAAGTCCATCGTTTCATTGCAAACCTCCCGGTTGGATTTGAATCAACCCGCGATTCAGCCTATCGTCAAGCACCCGCGTCAAAGTTCGCTGCGGGTCCTTCACTCATTCTAATTCGAGGCCACTTGGGTGGCGTCATTGCGTAGAA
>Ga0187893_10010589_pt1 | contig 13682 bp, 22 predicted proteins | sample MA1701074metaG_FD_139574 | JGI IMG/M metagenome (GOLD analysis project Ga0187893, IMG submission 139574) | White microbial mat communities from a basaltic lava cave in the Kipuka Kanohina Cave System on the Island of Hawaii, USA - MA170107-4 metaG ...
GGTACTCCGGGTTGAGGTCGATGAGCACCGCGCGACGACGGAGCCGCTGGGCCACGAGACGGTGCCGGAACCGGCGAAGGGGTCGAGCACGCTGGCCGGGACCGATGTGGCGTCATGGGCGCAGCTCGGGCGCCAGCCGGTGGTCCTACTGATGACTTCCCCCGCACGGCCATTATTCAGGTCTACGAACCGGTCCACGCTGCCACGATCTCGTCGGTTCATCGTCTGCCGCTCCACCACCCGCTCCCACGGTGCACCGCACTCCGGGCAGACGCCGTGCTCGCTAGTCCCTGCCTTGACACACGGCTCCACGAGCGCCTGCGGGAACACGGCGAAGTGGGCGCCGGGATAGGGCTCGGTGGCGATCGTCCAGACGGAGCGGAGGTTGCGGGTCGCGCCCTCCCACGGGATGGATGCCCCCAGATGGGAGTCCGGTCGGCCACGCTCGTCGCCGAACTTGCGAGCGACATTCCCACTCCGGCGGTTTTCTCTCTGTGCTGTCTGCCCCGGGGCGGCATAGCCCCGGCCCGTCAGGTCGTGGCCGCTGGTGCCGACCGCGGGCTGGGCGACAGCCGCTCCGTCCCAGAAGTACCGCGCCGACCGGGACAGCAGGAACACGTACTCGTGCGCCTTCGTCGGACGGTCCCTGACACTCTCGGGCATCGGGTTGGGCTTCGACCAGATGATGTCGCTGCGCAGGTACCAGCCATCCTCCTGGAGCGCGAAGGCGACCCGCCACGGGATGCCGACGAGATCCTTGGGCTTGAGGCCGTCGCGCTGCCCCGTTCGCCGCTGCTCCCCGCCCCGGAACGAGCCGCCGCGGCCACCAGGCGTGTCGCGATCCACGTCATTACGGCCCGTTGACCGCTCGCCTCCAGTCGCGTACGAGTCCCCCAGCACCAGCCACACGGTGCCGTCCTTGCGCAGCACGCGCCGGACCTCGCGGAACACGGCCACGAGGGTATCCACGTACTCCTGCGGCGTGGGCTCCAGGCCGATCTGGGGAGTCGATACGGGATGCCCCACAGCGGGGACAGTCACCGGGGAAGACTTCCTGGGCAGTGATCGTCGCGACACCACCATCCAGGGTCGATGACCGCCGTTCTCTACCGCGTCGAGCATGTGCGGGCCTGTGATCGCAGCCCACATCGCCGCCCTGCCACGTCGCTGTCCCGTAATCGCGCAGCCCAAAATAGGGCGGACTAGTCACGACAGAGTGGATCGACTCGGCCGGCAGGGTCGGCAGGACATCCCGGCAGTCCCCGCCGTGGACCTCTAGCCAGCGGTCGCGATAGATCTCGGTCACGTCCGCTCCACCAGCAGATCGATTATCACATCGGCATGACAGGGCTCCTCCAGGGGGCACCAGCAGGCAAGAGCGCTGGCTCCGCGGAGGGGGGCGAGGTCGGGCGGGTCGCCAGCCCACATGAGACCACCGGTCAGGGCCAGCATCGACCAGCCGAGCCCTGACACCGCCGGGGCGACGGGCATGATCAGGCCGGACGTGTACTCGATGTCGCCCCCGGTGCTCCGTCGGGGACCAAAGGTCAGCTGCGTCCCGGTCATCCACGCCCGGTACAGCATCACGGCACACGCCCGCTGCCCCTCGCGGCGGGCGTTATAGCCGAGCGCGACGGCCGCCCACATCGCCCGATCCCCATCGACCGGGAACGGGTTACCCCACGGAGACGGACGACCGACATACACGCTGCCTGGGGGGAGCCGGTATCCCTTGGTGCACTGGCGCTGGATGCGCTCCATCAATCGCGCTTCTCCAGGCCCAGGATCGTGCCATCCTCGCCGACGGTGGCACTGGGATAACCCTTGGCGATCGCGTCCATCACCTCGATCACCACCCCCATGTTCAGCGGCAGGTGGAGCGTGATGAGCGGACGCGGCTCCACCCCCTCGGAACGCAGCAGGTCTTCCCGGACATGGGCCGGCGTGCGGCGGGGCGATGTCACGCCACCGGCTCCGCCAGCAGCGCGGCGAGGATGGCCGCGCCGTCGATCTCGGCTGTGGACATGCCCGGACCCACCGTCGACACCCGGACACCGCCGGACACCGCCAGCGCCACGTCTCCGGCGGTCACTTCGCGGGGCGGCACGAAGGGATGGAGCCAGACCGAGCCCCCGCCTGTGTGCTCAGCGCGGGGAGAACCGCAGACGTTCGTATCACGACCAGCAGGGACCACGAACATGCAGGGGTCATCCTCGGGCGGCGTGGCCACCAGGAGCAGCCTCACGCCGGCACCCGCTTCCCGATGAGCGTGCACTTCGGCGCGTGAGCCCAGGGCACGTGCTGGTGGCTCACGGCTCGATCCACGTCACGGGACGCCGCAAGCGCACCCGCACAAGCTCCCCGGCGACATACTCCCTCACTCCGTCCTCGATGGCCCTCCGAACGTCCGGTGCCCACCAGACACGGTGATCGCCGTCGAAGTCGCGCGATCTCGCCGGTGGGGGTCCCAGTCGCAGGCTGACCATCTCGCCGCCGTCTCCAAGGGGCTCGATGCGACACCACGCCCTGATCGACTCCATCCAGCCCCAGCCCAGCCGGTAGGACCGGATGACCGTACCGAGCGTGTAGGGCCGCAGGCCGCGCAGGCTCTCGGCGGTGGCTCGGGCCTCGTCCCAGGTGGTCACGGCTCCTCCTCCAGCAGCGGGGCAAGCGGTTCGGCGAGCATCCGGTACAGGACGGCCGCACCGCAGTCGCAGTCGGGGTGGTCGATCGCGACACGATCATCGCTCGCGTAGCCCCACACGTCGCAGTCCTCGCCATGCGACCAATACGGCGACAACTCGTCGATCACCTTCCGCGCAACCTCCACCACGTCTAGCAGCAGCGACACCTGCGCGACCGTCAACGTCGTCCCGGCGGTGTCGGTGTCGGCGGTCGTGAGGAGGTCACACCGTGTGGGATAGCCACACTCGGTGCAGTAGGTGTGCATCGAGCCGCAGGCACAGTAAGTACGGCTGAACCAGGTCTCAAGTCCCCCGCACTGACACGTGCGAGCTGGCCCCAGGCTCTCGGCGGTCAAGCGCTGGCGGATGGCGTCGAGCCTATTCATCGCCCGAACTCCGTTCATGGAGGTTGAGACGTGAACGCCGCAGCTCATCATCCGACAGTCGGCGGATGGCCGCCGATGCCCATCCGCCTGGACGCCACAGGTCATGCCCACACGTCTTGCATGGCCCGATGGCCCCGACGGGTCGCATCGGGGTCTGGCAGCCGCAGGCCCCGATGCAGGGCTCGCCGAGGGCATGGCGTGCGGGACCGATAGCAGCCTCGACGCCCGCCGCATAACCCTGGTCGTAGGCCACCATCGCATGGATGAACGCCATCACGCGATCATCTCGATCCCTGGATCGCTGGACCCAAGCTCCGATCAGTCCACCGATCACCACCGTGATGACTGCGAAGATGATGGCCGTGGTCATCGGTCGGCCCAGACGCGACGCAGGGCGGTCACCCTGATGGGCCGCCCTGTGCGGGTCACCCACTGGGTCAGCAGGCCGCACGCGCCGTCACCGACGTGGCGTACCTGGTGGTACCCGGCCCTGTCGTTGCTCACCGCTTTTCCCTCGGCGCGGTGGATGTGGTCGCGCGCGTTCATCGGGGGGGTTTCATCGCGAGGAACGCGATCACACCGAGCAGAAGCACGTAGATGAAGACGGACAGCAGGTCCATCCTCATCCCTCCTCATCCAGCAACGGCGCGAGAGCGGAGCGGAGCTGAGAGCGGAGAACGACCAGCGCCTCCGCCACAGCCAGCAGAGGGGGGATATCCGAAGGCTGGAGGGGCCGGAACGCGCGCAAGTGCGGCCTACCAGTCGGACAGCGCTTGGTCATCCGTCACGCCATTGACCGCAGTCGCACGCAGGCACTGGGTAGGCGCCTACATCTGCGACCACGTTCGCAGAACGATCGACCTGGTGGGTGATACCTCTCACCGAGTGACCGGCTCGCGCCCCGGTCCGGGAGTCACCACCAGCTCGCCACGGATGAGGTCGATACCAGCCAGCATGTTAGCGAGCGTTCGGTCGAACACCAGCTGGACTGTCGCCATGGAGGCTGGCAGGTCCACGACGAAGCCGGCCGAGCCCACGATGTCAACGGTCCAGTTGCCCTCACGCTTCTCGATCATGCTCAGGTCCACCTTGATAGCGCGAGACTCGATGGGTCCTCTCATGTCACTCTCCTGTACGTGAATGCTCGTGCCACCTTGCGGGTCATCCAGTCGGATGGCCTCCAGACGTAGACGCGCAGCTGTCGATCGAGGAACGCGTCCGACCCCTCGTCCTGCTCAGGGTCCCAGCCGAGCGAGCGTAGCCACGCCTCCTGCTCCGCCTCCGGGCGCCGGCCCTCTCGCTTCAGCTCCGCGATGATGACGGAGCCGGCCCGAGCGAACACCCAGTCAGGGAACCCAGCGTCACCCATGAGCACCTTCCTGCTGTCTCGGATGTGGTGACCTTGCCACCCTTGTTCTGTTGCCGTCCCGAGCACCTGCTGCTCCAGGTACGCCTCATCCAGGGCGAGCGCTGTTCGCTGGTCTTGTCCGGTGAGCGCCCGACGTACCAGGCGGACGTGAGGGTGCGTCATCGCGGCCTCTTCACCGGAGAGGGCGGCAGCGGAGGCTTGTACGACCCCTGCCGGCTCAGCCACACGATGTGCGTCAGGCTCGCCTCATGCAGTTCCGCTTCCGCCAGCCCGCCGCAGGGGCAGGGAGGGCCAGGCAGGTCCACCGTATCCTCTATCACCTCCGCGATGGCCACCGAGCTGGTCAGCCCCCGCTCCGCTTCTCGCTGGTGGCCATGACAGAGCGTCCGGCCCGGAGGGACGGCCACGACGCAGCCCCTACCAACGGGCCAGCCGGGGCAGGGTCGGTAGCCTACAGGCTCCATCCGCCCTTGACCGCCAGGAAGTACGCGGCGATGACGGATGCGAAGGTAACGAGCGCTCGCGCCCCCATCTCGCCCTCGGTCCCGCGATAGCTAGCCACAGCGGTCAGCAGCCCAGCGATGACGGCCAGCGCTGCTGCAGCCGCTGCGAGCCAAAGCCACTCGTTCACATCACACCTCCGATGCATGATGGTGGACGCAGCTGCAGGGTGCTTCCCCGTCCACCGAGCCGACGCTGACACTCCGCCTCCACCCCCCCCGCTCGGACCAGCAGCGCCACCCGCAGTCATCTGGGTCGCAGGGCTGGTCGGCTGCAGGCTCAAGCAAGTACCCCTCGGTGGGGTACGGCGGGAAATCATCGGGTGAGCACATGGGAGTCTCCTTGCTCCTGAGCGCGTTCATCAGCTGCGCCAGGACACGTTCCCGGTCGGGAGCCCAGATGGTCTGCGTCATCGCTCCGTCTCCTTGAGGCCGGACCTTGACGCCGACCGTGGCCATCATCCTCCTGTCGCGGTCAGAAGAAAATCCCCCGGAGTGCCCTTATCCGACCCATCTCCCGGCGTCTTGCCAGCCACATCGAGGCCACCACCGGGACGCGGCTCAAGCGGGTGGAGATCCCCGCACGCTGCTCTCATTTCCCGGATCAGCAACATGGCACCGCGGGTCGGTGGCCTCTGACCCGATGATGACGGCGCGGCAGGCAGGAGTCAAGGGGCAGACGAGGCGACCCGATCCCCCGAGCGTCCAGACCTCGACCACGTACGGCTTCCGCGCCATCGCGCTCAGGCCAAACGTGTGATAGCTCCACCTCCTCCTTCATGCGCCGTACGCGACGGCAAGTGCCAGCGCGCTCCAGGCGTCACCCGTGACACCGTGCAATGGATGGTCCTTGCGGGCCGGGTTGCCTCCTCCCCAGCGGTCGATGAGATACGCCCGGACGACTGCCTGCGCCTGCCCCGCCGGGGTCTTGCCCAGGTTCAGCACACGCAGCACGGCACGGCGGGTCAGCAGCGTGACTTCCCGGGGCATAGCGGCTTGTTCGAACCGGCCCACCCAGCGCATCGTGGCAAGCGCATCGGGCCTGGTAAGACCGCCCCATGACTCCACCGTTTCGATGACTACCGGGACCGACGGCCCGACGTGATCGCGGTCGAGCCGCCAGTCACCCAGCAGCAGGTCGAGCAACTCCTCGTTGGGCTGGTCGCCGGCGGCGAGGAGCAGGTCCCCGCGAAGCAGGACCCAGCCTGATCGGGTGGAGCCCGGGTCGATGCCCAGGACGGTGGCGGTCACAGCCGTGTCCCCTTGCATCCCCCGTGCCAGGCGGACAGCAGCACCGCTGAAACGAAGGCCTGGCGATCCGGTCCCCCTACGGGGACATCCACGATCCGGACCCCCTCCTCGGTGACATGCAATACGACGTACCGCTCCACCTGGGGCATCGGCCAGGCCTTGGGACCGCCCTGTGGCGCGATGAGATCCGCGTCGCCGTATGCGGCCAGCTGGAGCCGGATGGAGTCGGCGTACAGGTTCTGACCTGTCTTGACATCCGCCAGGACGGTCCGGCCCGTCTCGTCGTAGGCCAACAGGTCGAGCGTCCCGCCGTAGCCCACGGTGGGGTTCACGACCAGCGCCTCGGCCAGCCTCAGGCGCCAGCCGGAGGACGCCCACCACTCCCGGTACGCCTCGACCCGGGCCATGATCGGTCCCGACAGGACCGCGAACGGTTCGCCCCTGGCGATCCTCTCGGCGTAGCCGTGGATGTCCGAACCGATGCTGGCCGCCTCGTCCCGCTTCCACGAGGACCGGGCGGTGAGGGCCTTGATGACGCCCTCGGGTCCGACCGTGTCTCGTAGCGATACCAGGTGATCGAGCTGGGCCAGGGCTGCCTCCGCGGTGTTCCGGCTGGCCCATGCCATGAGCGCGTCGCTCTTGTCGATGATCTTGATGATGCTGGTGACGCCAGGGTAGACGATGCCAGCGTGAGTATAGCGATGCCAGCGGTCCCGGGTGATGGCGGCGCGTACCGGTGCTGTGGCGATGGCGGCGGTCATGTGGCTCCCTCCATGCGTCGATGGCGATCCTCGTGGCAGGCGACGTACGCCGGTCCGGTCATGCCGCCCCTCCCCGTGGCTGGCAGACATCGCAGACCCATCCACCCGGGGTCCGTCGATGGGCCGAGCGGTGGCTGCGATAGTCCTCACAGGGGCTCGCCCAGGTCACCCCGGTCTGCCCCGGGGCTGACTTTCGTCCAGTTTCGTCCAGACTTTCGTCCAGTTTCGTCCAGACTTTCGTCCGACTTTCGTCCAAGTCGGTGTAACCGGTCTGGTTTCGTCCACTTTCGTCCAACTTTCGTCCAGCTTTCGTCCAGCTTTCGTCCACGCTCCCCACGCTCTTTCGTCCATTCCGTCCAGCGTGCACGCTTGCGACATCTGGGCTCGGAATCACGGAAAACCCGAAATAATGGACGAAAGAGCGTGGATCCCTACCCTTTCGTCCAAGGCGCAGTTCCTCGCGAGGGCGACCGCCGGTGATGAGAGTGGTTACAAGGACGGCCTCTCCGAGCCTTACCAGCTCGTCGATGGCGGCCTGCCGCCGGAGGGGGTCCCGGATGAGCTCGCGGGTGATCGTGTGCTTGCGCAGCCCCCCGGACTTCTGGAGCGCGCGCAGCAGGAGGTCCGCGTCCGGGTTACTGGTGGCACCGGCGAACACCCAGGGGATGCCGGACCGGGCGTACTCGGTGAGTGCTAGCGCCCGCTCCAGATGGTCGGCCGTGACCTGTGACGACCGCTCGACGAGCGCATGGACGAGAGCGAGGCGGAACGCGATGGTGGGCAGCCGCCGGGACAGGTCCAGGGCCGTCCCGCGTTCCTCGGCGCCGAGGAACCGGTAGTAACCGTCCAGGGCATCCGTGACCGCCGGCGCGACGCCGAGCGGACCTCGCCGCTCCAGGGCCAGCCGGCGTGCCGCATCGAGGTCCGTCTGCTGCTCGTCCGTCAGGACCGGTGGCGCGTTGCGCGGCGGCACGTCCTGCGCGAGCACGGGCAGGTGGAGCCAGCGGTTGGCCGAGCCGGACTGGATAGCGCCCGGTTCGAGGCGCCGACGGAGCTCCGTGGGCGTGATGGCGATGAGCGCCGGTAGCCAGTAGGGCGGCGTGACGGTCCTGGTCTCGCTCGCCTTGCGGTTCGACAGCGGGCCGCCGTCGAACGCCGCGCGCAGCTTCGGGTCGAGCGTGGAGCCATCCCGCGATCGAGCCGCGATGAGGGTCGCGAACTCCTCCTCGAACACCAGGCCCACCGTCGGCTCGCGCGGGAATGTCGTCTGCTTGTAGGCGAGCGTCGCGATCAGGCCCTCGCCCGACGACAGGCCGTCGAGGATGGCGCGGCTGATCTCCACGGAGCCGAACACGCCTGCCAGGGCGTCGTGAGCGCGCATCATGGCCGTCCCTTTGCGACCGATGCCTGACTCGCCCACCAGCGCCACGTAGGGGCTCGATGTCTGGGCGCGATGCCAGTAGGCCATCCCAGGCACCATCGCTCCACAGAACGGGATAAGGGACCCCAGCAGACCTACCAGGCTGGCGTCGGTGCCTTCGCCCAGGGCCAGGGCACACTCGCCCAGGAGGCCGGCGAACGCAGCCGCGTCGGGCGGCGGGGGGAAGGTCCCGGTGATCGGTGGCGGGAGCATCCCGAGCTCGTCGTCGATGACCCGCCCGAGCTGACCCGTGTCAGGGTCCTGTTCGACCTGGTCTGCGGGGAAACGGACGAGCACCTCGCCGATGGCGCGCCGCACCTCGTCGGCGCTCTTGGGCTGTGTCAGGCGCTCGTTGACGGTCCACACGGCCGCGAACAGGGCGTCGGGGTCCCGGACCGTGCCCGCGTAGTGGCGAGCCGTGTCGCGCAGGTAGTCGTGCCGGTGGCCCACGCCGACATCCTCGGGCGGGATGCCGACCGGGCCGATGCGGATCGTGCCGGTGACGTCATCCTCGCCCACGGCTGCCTGGGCCCACGCCTCGGGCAGCAGGGCGATGTCGGCCGCGGAGCCGGGCGCCGAGCGGTACACGGTGCCGTCGGCATGGACGCTCGCTGGGCCGATGACGTAGCCGGCGCTGCGCCCGGAGCCCCAGCGGGTCACCAGGCCGAACATGCGCCCCAGGGGCCGCGGGATGCCCTCGGGCCAGCGCAGGAACACGTGCTCGCCATGGGCGGTCGTATCCCGTAGCGTCGGCGACAGCGGACCGTAGCGGTCGGCATTCGCGGCCAGGGTGGCCCTCTCCTCGTCGGTGTCCACGTCCCAGATGAACACGCCCTCGGGCGGCACCAGACCGTAGTTGGGCTCCGACGCCGCGGACAGGAACGTCCGGATGCGTGCCGGCTCGGTCGTGGCGTCGTGGAAACCGTCGGGGGTCACGGGATGTTTCCCGGGGCTGGTGCAGGCCGCCCCTCGCGGGCATCGGCAGCGGCCGGCCGCCGATGTCGACCAGCAGGGGAACACGCCGAAGCCGCGTTCGGCGAACCAGAGTGCCGCCTTGATGCGGTCCTCCGCGGACGGGCGCGGCTTCGGCTGTGAAGTCATGCTGATCGTCGAAGGTGACCGTGGACCGCCTTATGATGGGTCACGCACAGCCATCGCACGTCCAGCCAGTGGGCTTGGTCATAGCCTCTGTGATGGTGGGCATCAACGAGCCATGTGCCGCAGACTTCACAGGGTCGCTTCTGAAGTTTGCCGCTCCTGATGGCTCTCCGTGTTGCGTCATAGGCACTCTGCCTGCCGTTGACCTTATTCTTGTCTGCTTGACGCTTGCTTGATGCCTGCGAACTCGCGAGTCGCCGCGGGGACCGCCAGCGCTTGCGCTCTGCCCGGCGGACAGCCTCAGGGTCACGAGCGGCCCAAATGGCCTTCCGCTTCTCAAGAGGCTGTCGCCGATACCACTCGCGCATATAAGCCGCCCGCTTGCACTTGTGACACGTACCGCACTCACAGGAGGGCGGGCGACCGATACGTGTCACCGGTCAAAAGGGAGTTCGTCGTCAGCTGTGCCCGCCGCGGCTGTGACAGCTACCGGTCCAGGCTCGGGCTCGGCTGCCCGGCCACGTGCGGCGGGAGCCGGTGAGGAGATCGCCGGGAGAGGCACGAGGCCCGCGACGTACGGGAAATCGGTGCCGTCCCTGGTCGCGATCCTGCACAGGCAGCTGCGCCCGACGAGGTGACGCTGGACATCGATCTCGGTGCCGACGGGCGGCGTCCTGCCGAACAGGGCGACGATGATCTCGAACTGCTTCGACTTCGGGCCCGTGCTCTTCGCGTTGGCCCGCAGGTCCAGGACCTGGCCGTCGTACTCGCCCCCGTCGGAGACGGCGAAGGTCCAGTCACGGAACGTCCACGTGCCGTCGCCCCGCTTGAGCTCGATGGAGCTCTTCTCGGTGGTCGGCTCACTGACGGTGACCAGGGTCATCTCGTAGGTGCCGTCGGGCCCTGCGAAATCCTTCTCGCCTCCGTCCCGGGCGGGCCGACCCGCGCTGATGGTGATGGTATCGGGCATGGGATCCTCTCCTCTGGCTGGTCGTGGTGACCGGTAACGCGTCGGCGTGATGCCGTGGTCGTCTGGACCCATCGGCGTGATGCCGGTATCCGTCAGTCGTCGATAGGCCGACCTCTGGTGTCCCGCCCGGTGGGCCAGGCAGGCATGCCGCCGGCCTGCTCAGTCGTTGCCCGGTGCACCGGAGGCGCTAGCCGACGTGGCCGGCGGCTTGGCCTCCGGTGCATCTGGTGAGGGCGCGGGGGCGGTGGTGATGGACACCGCCTCCGCGGCAGCCTCGGGCCGGTCCCCAGTGACCGGCTCATCTGATGGCCCGGACGCGGAGGGCCGGCCCACGTCGGCCGCTCCGCTGTCCGTCCGGGCCGCAGGGCGGGAGGAGGTCGCCCTGGATGTGGTGGCCGGCTGTGTGCCGAGATACGCCACGCTAGACTCCCCTCTCGTCCTGTAGCCGGCCCGCCTCTCCAGGGCGATGGGCCGGCCGCTTGCTTATGTCCGGCTGCTGCCCGCGAGCGCAGCCATCGTGATGACCGTGCCGATGAGCAGGAGCGCCACCGCCACGCTGGCTCGGGGATGCGCGCCCGCGTAGGAGCGGTCCTCGACGCCTCGCCAGACCTCGGACAGGTGCCAGGTCCAGGAAGCGCGACAGGGGACCGCCACATGGGCACGCAGGTCGTGCAGGGTCCCGAAGCGGTGGCCGTGCCGGCAGGCGTAGAGGTCGGTCATCCGATGCCGCCACACGTCGGACACCGTTGGCCCGTGTGGTGGTAGTGGCGTGCGGCGCAAGCCGGGTCGACGGTCATGATCTTGGGCGCGCGGCGGACAGGGCGCCTAGCCATCAGGACGCCCCCCACAGCGTCTGGGGGTCATCTGATAGCGCCGACACCCGTCCGGGCCGCCTTCAGGCTCCAGTGAGCCGGTGCGCGATCCGTGGTACCGGTCAAGCCGGTCCCGTCGCGGGTGCAATCGTAGCCTGCGGCCTCCACCAGCCCGCAGACAGGGCAGCGCCCGAAGACCGCCGCGCGGTCCTCCCGGGAGATGCCGTACTCGCGCAGCCAGTCGTAGACCGTGATACGGCTGATCCCCAGTGCCGTGGCGATCTCGCCCTGGGTGTATCGACGGCTCACGTACCAATCGACGAGCAACTCCCGGACATCTCGGCCGGTGCGTTCGCGCACCAGGCGTTTGGCGTACCCCTCGCTTGGCATGACCGGGACCTTACAGTAGTGTGGGATACCTGTCAAGGGTCCGGCTACCGACAGATGAGACGGACTCCCTAGCCGGGCCCCAACGCGCGCCGGACCACGGTGTTGATGTTCTGGCTGAAGCCTCCGGCGAACAGCCCCACCAACAGAGCCTGCAGGACATCATCGCTCGTGAAGCCATCCGGTCGCGTCACCGCGTACAGGACCGCGAGCCCGATGCCGACCAGGACTGCCAACGCTGCGCCCCAGCGGTCGAACACCGCAGCCGGGATGACGGTGCGCAGGACGCTGGTGACCAGGAACACCACGCCAGCGGTGCCCGCAGCGGTCGCCAGCAAGTCCACCGACGGTTCATCCACTCCTATCCCTCCTGGTGTGTCGCGCCGGATGGATGGTAGCCGACGCGTCAAGCGTCCCCCGTCGGATCCTCCGCGTCGTCGTCCTCATCGTGCGGGTCCGGCTCCGTCTCGGGGTACCAAGCCGCTGGGTCGGGGCCATCCTCCGGCTCGCGCGGTCCCTCTGGCGGGATGATGCCGTTGCGGTCCATGTCCGACCTCCTCAAAGCGCTCTCGACGGGACGGCAGCCCACGGATCGCCTGAGAACGTCACGTCCGCGCCGCTCCGGTACATCCGCTCGAACTGTTCGGCGCTGACCACGTCCCACCGAGGCCGCTCCGGACGGGCAGAGCTGGCGTGGTTGGAGTCATGCAGCCAGACATCCTCACCGCCCGTCCGCCGGCGCCATTTGGAACTCAGGACCACGACGTAGTGGGCGCCGTCGTCGAAGCCGGACAGTTGATTGCGGCCTGCGCGCCCAGGCTCACGCGCATAGCCGACCACCCGGCCGGTCACGCTGTCCACGCCGTCAGCCTGCTGCCCGCGGTAGCGGTAGCCCTCCCACTCAGGGGTCGTGCCGTAGCGGTAGAGCACGATGACGGGACCGCGATGGCGAGCCAGCTGCACCACATCGCTCGCGGTCGCGGATGTGGTGCCGGTGTATCCAGCGCGCTGCACCCTGAGCAACACCGCGAGCGCGCGGAGCACCTCGGAGGTGAGCATCCCGCGGGCGCTGAAGTCCGCGGGCGGGCCGGGCCATGCCGCAGCTCTGATGACAGCGTTCATGGTCACACGCTGGCCGGTCCAGATGTGGTGGACCTTCTGGACCGCGTTGGCCCCGCAGGCGTTGTTCGCGGGGATGAGGTAGGTGCCCGCGCCGGGCTGCCCGAACTGGAACCGCCGGTCAGCCTCTGCCCGAGCTAGCACCAGTCTTCGCCGAGTCGTGATCGGCCTCACGTTTCGCCCCTTTCGCTCCTACGTGATCCTACTGACCGCGGGCTGCGCACGCGGTGCTGCATGATCGGACCTGTGGATACCGTGCTATTGCTGCTCCTGATCGCTGCCGCTCCCCTCTGCCTGGCCTTGCGCCGGGCCATGGAGCCGTTCCGCCTGGGAGCGCATCCGGAAGCTCACGTAGCTCCCGAGCGTCACACCCAGGCTGAACGTCGCCCAGATGGCGGCTAGAGCCGCCACGAATGCGGGCACCGGGCTGCCCTCCGCGATGATGGCGACCATGAGGGAGATCCAGTAGAGCGCTCCCAGCCAGAGCACCACCGCCCCCGTGAGCAACGCGCGCTTCCGGGCATGAGCGGTGGAGCGTTGCAGGGCCGCCAGGCCCACACCCCCCAGGGAGCCGCTGATGAGGCTCACAGCGAGCGCGACGACACCGACCGGAGCTGCGAGCAGGGCGAGCGCTTCCGTCATCGGACAGCGCCCAGGTCGGGTGGCTTCCATCCCAGCCTGCGGTACAGACGCAGCAGCTCGGCCTCCGCCCGCAGCAGCCTGCCCTCGACCTTCATCAGCTCCTCAGCGCAACCCTCCAGATCCTTGATGCGAGCCTCATAGTCATCGAGCCTCTGCGCCTGGATGGCGATGAGCCCGGCCTGCTGGGTCTGGATGTCGCGCGAGAGTCCTGGCAGACCCCACCGTCGGCCGAGGATACCGCTCGCGACCGTCAGGACGACAGCCGTGATGGCCCCCCCGACGA
>Ga0187893_10010591_pt1 | contig 13680 bp, 10 predicted proteins | sample MA1701074metaG_FD_139574 | JGI IMG/M metagenome (GOLD analysis project Ga0187893, IMG submission 139574) | White microbial mat communities from a basaltic lava cave in the Kipuka Kanohina Cave System on the Island of Hawaii, USA - MA170107-4 metaG ...
GATGGTATGCCCGGCAGGACTTGAACCTGCAGCCTTCTGGTTCGTAGCCAGACGCTCTATCCAGTTGAGCTACGGGCACCCGGAATGCCGGTGGAACGACAGTCTATCCGACCCCGGGGGGTTTTCAAGGACTACTTCCGGGACGGGGGGCGTGGAAAATTGTGCTTGACCGGGGACGGGCCTTCGCTACCATGGGAACTTCGATGCAGGCGGAGGGGGTGACATGGGAATGACCGGGGAAAAGACCAGGACGTCCGTGGTCGTCGTCTGCCCGTCCTGCGGCGAGGTCTATGCTTCGCCCGATCGGGCCGCGGAGGTCCTCCGCAACTCGGGCTTCTGCGTCAACCTCACCTGTCTCCAGGACCTCTCCGCCCAGCCCCTGGAGGAGGTCGCGGGGGCCAAGCGCGACACCGGCCGCCGCCTCCGCTAGCCCCCCGAGCAAAACTATCCTGGTGGGTTCATCACGGTCCGCGTGATGATCTAACCAGGATGGTTTTGCGCGCGTGACCGGAGATGTCACACCGGTCCGGTAACGTTGCAGGGCCATGAACCTCGTCACCGGGCCGTTCCGGCCGGGCCTCGAGCGGGCCTTCCGCGAGACCTTCGCCCGGCTCCGCGCGGCCGATCCCCTGGCGCCGCTGGCCGTCGTCGCTCCCTCGCGGCGCCTGGCCGACCGCCTCAAGGCCCTCGCCCTCGAGGCCCTCCCCGGCGGCTTCGCGGCCGTCCGGTTCTTCAACCTCTTCTCGTTCGCGCGCGCGATCTACGAGGAAGCCGCGCCTCCCGGATGGCGCCTCCTCCTGGACGACCTCGTCCCCTCCCGCCTCCTCGGCGCCGTCGTCCGCCGCCACTTCGCCCGCGAACGCTACCTCGGCCGGGCCGCCCCGGCGCCCGGCCCCCTCCTGGCCGCGATGCACGAGCTCAAGGCCGCCGCCGTCCCCCCCGACCGCGCCCTTGAGGCCCTCAAGGAGGAGGACCTCGGTTGGGACGACGCCCCCAAGCTCGCCGAGATCCTCTCCCTCTACAAGCGATACTCCGAGGAGCTCCGACGGAGGAAGATCCACGTCCGGGCCGACGTCGCCCGCCTCGCCGCCGACCAGGCGCCGCGCTCGGCCCTCCTGGGCTCGTTGCGGCACGTCCTCTACTACGGCTTCTACGATCTCGACCAGAACCAGCTCGACCTCCTGGGCGAGGTCCCCCGCCGCGTCCCCTGCACGGTCTTCTTCCCGTTTCGGGACGACCCCGCCTTCGACTACGCCCGCGGCCTCCTCCAGGAGCGCCTCGCGCCCCTCGCCCAGGAGGTCCGCCGCCTCCCCGATCCGCCCCCCGCCCCGCGGTTGTCCCAGGTCGCCGCTTCGGGCGCGCACGACGAGGTCTGGGCCGCCGCCAAGGAGGCGCTCCGGCTGGCGGACGAGGGCGTGCCCTACGGTCAGATCGCCGTCGTCGCCCGGACGCTCGACCCCTACGCCGACCTCGTGGCCTCGGTCTTCCGGGAGCATCGCATCCCCTGGACCTCGAGCGCCCGGCGCCCGCTCGCCCGCGACCCGGCCGTCAAGGCCGCCCGGCTCCTCTTCTCGCTCGACGACTTCGACCGCGCCCACGTCCTCGACCTCCTCCGCTCGCCCTTCTTCCGCCGCGCGGGCGGCGACCCCGCCCTCTGGGACCAGGCCTCGCGCCTCCTCGGGATCGGCCACGGGGCCGACGCGTGGCGCTCGCGCCTGGGCGCGCTTTCCGGGAGGGACTTCTCCCTCGAGCAGGGCGGGCGGGGCGCGCGGAAGACCTTCCTCCTGCCCCGGGCGGAGGTCGACGCCTTTTGGGGGCACGTGCGCGAGCTCCTCGAGGCGCCCCCCGCTCCCGCCGGGTGGAGGGACTTCGCCGCCTGGGCCCTCGCCCGGTACCGGCGCTTCCTCGAGCCCGACCCCCGCGTGGAGCGGGCGATCGGGTCGCTCGGCGAGCTCGAGGGCCTCGCGCTCGACGACCCCGGCGGCGCCCTCCTCGAGACGCTCGTCGGCCTCCGCGAGCCCGCCGGCGGACCGGCCGGCGTCCAGGTCCTCGACGCGATGGCCGCGCGCGGCCTCTCCTTCCGCGCCCTGATCCTGCTCGGGATGAACGAGCGCGTCTTCCCCCGCTTCATCCTGGAGGACGCCTTCCTCCGCGACGCCGTCCGCTCCCGGATCGAGCACCGCCTGGGCTCCCGGTTCCCCCGCAAGGTCGACGGCTACGCCGAGGAGCGGCTCCTCTTCGAGCTCCTCCTGGGCTCGGCGGACGAGGTCGTCCTCTGCCACCAGCGCTCCGACGAGAAGGGCCGGCTCCAGATCCGCTCGGCCTTCCTCCCGCCCGGCGAACCGCGCCAGGTCAAGCGCCGCCCCGCCGAGCGCCTGGCCTCCGTGCCCTTCGAGCGGCTCACCCCGCGCGAGGCCGCCCTCCGCACCGGCCAGGCCGAGGCCGCGGCCCGCGCGTTCGGACGCGACGTCTCCCGCCTCGTCCGGGCCGCGGAGTTCCTCGAGGCCGTCGAGTCGCGGGGGAAGCCCACGCCGTTCGACGGCCGCGTCGACGCGCGCGAGTACTGGAACGCGCTGGCCGGCTTCGGGATGTCGCCCACCGCGGTGGAGAAGCTGGCCGAGTGCCCCTTCCGCTACTTCGCCTCCCGCATGCTCGACCTCGAGGAGCTCGAGGAGCCCGAGAGCGAGGACGAGATCGCGCCCGTCGAGATCGGGAGCCTCTACCACGAGGTCCTGGAGGGCTTCCACCGGAACGGCGACCTGGAGCGGGAGATCGAGGCGGGCTTCCGCCGCTTCGAGGAGAAGCGGAGCGTCCGCTACCCCGTCCTCTGGGAGGTCGAGAAGGAGCGGATCCGGAACGTCCTCCGGGCCTTCGTGGACGCGGACGACCTCTCCGTCTACCGCCCGGCCGACTTCGAGGTCGAGCTCAAGGGCGAGCTCCCCGTGTCCGTGGCCGGCCGTTCGACCGTGGCGTTCCGCGGCTACGCCGACCGGCTCGACCTGGGGCCGGAGGGCGCGTTCCGGGTCGTGGACTACAAGCGCCGCCGCTCCGGCAAGTTCCGCTGGATCATGGAAACGGGCATCCTCTCCAAGGGCGCCTACCTCCAGCCGCCGCTCTACGTCCTCCTGGCCGCGCTCAAGCTCGGGCAGAAGGACCTCTCGCGCTCACGGTTCTCGTACTCGTTCATCGAGGATGCGCTCGACGAGGGGAAGTGGGAGCTCGCGCTGGACGGCGAGTTCTGGGAGCGGCGCGCGGAGTTCGACGCGCTCCTGGCCCGGATTCTCGAGACGATCCCGCGCGGCGAGTTCCTGATCCGGCCGGGCGAGGCCTGCGCCTGGTGCGAGTTCAGGACGATGTGCCGGAAGCAGCACCTGCCCACCCGGCTCCGGGCGGGAGGGGGGGCGGCCGATGAGTAGGCCGCTTCCCGGCGACCACCTGGAGCGGAGGAAGGCGCTGGAGTCGCCGCGCAACCTGGCCGTCATGGCCGGGGCCGGGACGGGGAAGACGACGCTCCTCGTCGACAAGATCGTGCGGAAGGTCGTCGAGGAGGAGGTCCCGATCGACCGGATCCTGGCCCTCACGTTCACGGAGAAGGCCGCCAACGAGCTCCGGGAGCGGGTCCGGAAGGCGCTCCGAGAGCGCGGCCGGGAGGCGGGGATCGACCGCGCCGAGATCGGGACGATCCACGGCTTCTGCGCCCACGTCCTCCGCCAGTTCCCGGTCGAGGCGGGCGTCCGGCCGGACTTCCAGGCGGACGAGGGGACGGCGTTCCGGCGCATGTTCGAGGAGGCCTGGCCGCGCTGGCTGGACCGCGAGCTCGGCCCGCGGGCCCGGCGCCCGCGGGTCTGGCAGGAGGTCCTCCGCGAGGTCGAGCTCGGGGACCTCCGCGAGCTGGCGCGGGGCCTGGCGTCCCTGACGTTTCCCGAGCCCCGGAACGACGGCGCCAAGACCCTCCGGATCTTCGCCGCGCACGCGGCGAGCGAGGCCCCGGAGCTCGCGGACGCGCTCGCCGGGAAGGGGCCGCCGCCCAAGCGGAAGCCGAAAGACGCGGGGCCGGGCTACCCGGGGGCGCTCAAGCTGGTCGAGGATCTGGCTGCGGTGAACGACGCGCTCGTCGGGAAGGCGGTCGGCCTCGTCTCGGACTTCGCCCGGGAGTTCCGTGAGGCCTACCTCGCGGCGGGCTGGGTGTCGTTCGAGGAGATGCTGGGGAAGGTCCACGAGCTCCTCCTCGACAAGGAATTCCCGAACGTCCTCGAGCTCCTCCGGGAGCGCTACGCCTACATCCTGGTCGACGAGTTCCAGGACACCGATCCCCTCCAGGGCGAGATCATCCAGCGGCTGGCCGAGGGCCCCGGCGGGAGGCTCGTCCCGGGGAAGCTCTTCATCGTGGGCGACCCCAAGCAGTCGATCTACAGCTTCCGCGGGGCCGACATCATCGCCTACCAGGGTCTCGTCGACCGGATCCTGGACGAGGGGGGCGAGCCCGTCGTCCTCTCCACCAACTTCCGGAGCCACGAGGACGTCATCGGCTTCGTGAACGCCGTGTTCCCGGACGTGATCCGCGAGCACGGCGACCTCCAGCCGCCCTACGAGCCGATCCACCCCTACGAGGGGCGGGAGGCGGAGCTGGGCGGGCCGCGCCTGGAGGCGATCCTGGTCGAGGGCGCCTCGGCCGGGGAGTCGCGCGAGACGGAGGGCGAGGCGGTCGCGGAGTGGATCCAGGCGCACTCCGAGATCCCGCCCCGGAAGATCGCGATCCTCTTCAAAGCCCTGACCGACCTCGCGCCCTACATCGAGGCGCTCCGGGGGGCGGGGATCCCCTACGCCGTCCAGGGCGAGAAGCTCTTCTACGGGACGACGGAGGTGATCGACTTCGTGAACGTGCTCCGGGCGGTCGAGAACCCGCACGACCGGATCGCGGTGGCGGCCGTGCTGCGCTCGCCGTTCGGGGGCCTCGCGGACCAGGAGCTCTTCCGGCGGCGGAAGGAGCTCGACTACCGCCTCCCGTCCGACCTCCCGATCTTCGGGTTCCTGCGGGACTGGCACGAGGCGGCGGGGCGGACGGGCGTGGGCGACCTCGTCGACCGGATCTTCGAGGAGAGCCACGCGCTCGAGATCGCCCAGCAGGGCTACCACGCGGAGCAGGCCGTGGCCAACCTCCTCAAGCTCCGGGGGAAGGCCGCCGAGCTCGAGGCGCACGGCGGCTGCACGCTCCGGGAGTTCCTCTCGGTCGCGCGCCGGTCGGTGCGGGAGCTCGAGGAGGAAGGCGAGAGCCCTCTCGCCGACGAGACGCTGGACGCCGTCACGATCCTCTCGATCCACCGCTCGAAGGGCCTGGAGTGGCCCGTGGTGATCCTGCCGGACCTGCACCGTCAGGCCGCGGCCGGGAAGGAGCGGACGCTGCGGGTGGACTGGCCGACCCGGACCGTCGGGATCCGGCTGGGCGAGACGTGCGACTCGGGGGGCGCGGCGCTCGCCTGGCTCGACCGCGAGCGGCGGCGGGAGGAGGCGAAGCGCCTTCTCTACGTGGCCGTCACGCGCGCGCGGGAGCGGCTGCTCTTCCTGGGAAGCGCCGAGGCGAAGTCGGGTTCGTACCTCCCCCTCCTCCTCCCCGAGCTCGAGAAGCGCGCCGAGGTCAAGCGCACGGGTCACGCGCCGCCCGCCCTCCGGAAGCCGCCGGCGGGGGGCGAGAAGGAGCGGCCGGACTGGCCGGCCTTCGCCGCCCTCTGGCGGGAGCGGGAGAAGCGGGCGGGGGTCCTCGAACCCGTGACGAGCCCGACCCGGCTCGAGGAGGAGGGCGAGGAGTCGTCGCGCCGCGCGGCCGACCTGGGGACGGCCTGCCATGCCGTTCTCGAGCGGCTCGACTTCAAGGCGCCCGCGGTCCCGGAGGGGACGGACCCGGAGGCGGCGGCGATTCTCCGCGGCTTCTTCGGGTCCGAGGCGTTCCGCGAGATCGCGGGCTCGGAGGTCCTGGCGCGCGAGCTGCCCTTCGTCCTCCGGCGCGGGGAGCAGGTGGTCTCGGGCGCGATCGACGTGGTGTACCGGCGGGACGGAAAAGTCTACGTGGCCGACTACAAGACGGATAGGATGGAGCGGCCGGAGGACTACGCGCTCATCCGGGAGATCTACCCGGAGGCCGTGCGGCGCGCGCTCGGCGTCGAGCCGCGCTTCAAGCTGATCTACCTCCGGTCCGGGAGGGGGCTGGAACCGTGATCGAGGCGCTGTGCGCGGCCGCGGGGCTCCTCGTGGGGGCGTCGGTCGCGTGGCTCTGGCGCCGGACGCGCGAGGTGCGCCTGGAGGTCCAGCTCGAGGAGGCGCGGCGGAGCCTGGCCGAGCAGAAGCGCCTCCTCGACGACGCGCAGGCCAAGCTCGAGGACGCCTTCAGGGCGATGGCCGGCGAGGCCCTCCGGGGGAACAGCGCCGAGTTCCTGAGGCTCGCCGAGCAGTCGCTCAAGGGCTACGTGGCCCAGGCCTCGGGGGACCTCGAGCTCCGCAAGAAGGCCGTCGAGGACCTGGTCAAGCCCATCCACGAGGCCCTCAAGCAGTACCAGGAGAAGGCCGACGCCCTCGAGCGCGAGCGGCAGCAGGCCTACGGGGGGCTCTCGTCCCTCCTCCAGGGGCTGACCGCCACCCAGGAGAAGCTGAAGCTCGAGACGACGAACCTGGTGGCCGCGCTCCGGCAGCCGAACGTGCGCGGCCGCTGGGGCGAGCTCACGCTCCGCCGGGTGGTCGAGCTCGCGGGGCTCTCGGAGCACTGCGACTTCACGGAGCAGGAGACAGTCGAGGGGGAGGCGGGGGCGCTCCGGCCCGACCTGATCGTCCACCTCCCCAGCCGGAGAGACATCGTGGTCGACTCGAAGGCCGTGCTCTCGGCCTACCTCGAGGCGCACGAGGCGAAGACGGACGAGGCGCGGCGCGAGGCGCTCGTCCGGCACGCGGCCCATCTCCGGGAACGCGTGAAAGAGCTCTCCTCGAAGCGCTACTGGGCGAGCTTCCTCGACTCGGCGGAGTTCGTGGTGCTCTTCGTGCCGGGGGAGCCCTTCCTTGCCGCGGCGGCCCAGCACGACCCCACGCTCCTCGAGGACGCGCTCGCTTCCCGGGTGGTCGTGGCGACGCCCACCACGCTCGTGGCCCTCCTCAAGGCCGTGGCCTACGGCTGGCAGCAGGAGAAGATGGCCCAGAACGCGCAGGAGGTGGCGGACCTCGGCCGCAAGCTCTTCGACCGCGTGGCCACCTGGACGGGGCATCTCTCGAAGCTCCGCGAGGCGATATTCGCGACGGTCGAGCGCTTCAACGACGCCCAGGGGTCCCTCGAGCGCTTCGTCCTCCCGAGCGCCCGGAAGATGCGGGAGCTCGGCGTGGGCGGCGAAAAGGAGATCCCCAAGATCGAGCCCGTCGACAAGCTCCTCCGCCCGGTGGAGCCCCCGAAGCCCGAGTGAAACGAAACCATCCTGGTTGATTCGTCACGCTCGGTCCGGGCGCCGGATCAGGGTTTCTTCCCGGGCTTCGCGGCGCCCGCGGCCGGGGCGACGATCTTCCCGATCGCCTCGATCAAGAGGGCCGCCTGCTTGGCGGCCTCGTCCAGGTCCGTCCTCGAGACGGGAATGCCCGCGCCGTACGAGAGGTCGTTGCGTCGCTGTCGCATCTTGTCGTAGGCGACCAGGACGGGGTCGAAGGCCTTTGGCAGGACCGCTCGCAGGAAATGCACGGCGGTCTTGCGCTGTTCGACGGTACCCAACCGGAGTCCTTCAAGCGCCAGGAGGGCGAGGGTGGCCTTGAACACGGCCTCGTAGGCGGCGGTGTAGGCGATCTCTTCGGAAGCGTTCGCGATCTTGGAGACGGCGGCGAGGTCCCTTCTCGCCTTCTCAATGAGAGCGCCGGCGCGGGCGGCGTTGGGGCCGACCTTTCGGAGTCCGTTGCTGGCCACCAGGGCGTCGATTGCCTTCCGGTCCACGGATCGCTTCTCTCAAGTCTCCGGATCCAAGCCTTCGCGGACCGAGAATCTCAGATGCCCCGAGTCCAATCAAGGGAATGATAAGATGTCCGAGCACGTCGGCGATGAACGGATCCTCCCGGTCGAGCCGGTCCGCCAGCTCGGATGCGGAGTAGAGCGTGGGGTTGACGGTTCGCTGGAAGCGATTCTCGAGGGGGCGGAGGGCGCCCGATACCTTCCCCAGGTCGACCCTGCCCACGACCAGGAGATCGAGGTCGCTCTCGGCGGTCCAGGCCGCGTCCGGCTCCCGGGCCAGAAAGCGCGGGTAGGAGCCGAACAGGAAGGCGAGGGCGACGCCCTTGACGCCCTGGAGGGCGCTTCGGAGCGCCGCGGGGATCCCCACCGTCTTCGCCACGATGGAGCTTACTTCGGCGAAGAGGGGGTGATCGCGGTTGGCCTGGAAGTAGACGAGGTTGGCCTCGGAGGAGCGGCGGAGGAGCCCCTCGCCCTCCAGCCGGAGGATCTCCCGGCGGACGGCCGAGACGGGGCGCCGCAGCAGCCGCTCCAGCTGCCGCTGGTAGTAGCGGCGGTCGGGGTTGAGGAAGAGGAGGGCCAGGAGCCCGCTCCGGACACCCGCCCGGGAGAGCAGCGACGTAATCATTTATGAGAACGGATGTTCTTATTGATGTATACAATCCTCCGAGCCTCGCGTCAAGCGGCGGCTGCGGCATCCTCCCACCGATGAGGAAGGGGGCGACCGCGCCCGCGGGCGTCCACCTCTCGACCGCGGAAGAGAAGGCCCGGTGGCTGGAGGGGCACGAGCGGGTGAGGCCGAAGCGGGAACCTACGGCCGGACCTCGAGCTCCACCCAGGGCGACACGAGGCGCTCGTGGTGGAGGAGGAGGAAGCGTCCGAGGACGTCGAACCCGGGCCATCGGGCCAGGTGGAGGATCGCTCGCGGTTCCGCGTCGTCCAGCTGCGCCTGGAGCTCGGGGGGGGCGTGCTCGTCCCACGCGCCCCAGCGGCGCGGGCTCGTGTCGTAGACGAAGCGGATCCGGTGGCGGCCGGTCCGTTCCGGCCTCCACCCGTCGAGCCAGATCACGCGCTCCGCCTCGGGATCAAGCGGCGAGAAGGTTCCTCCGGGCGGGACCTCGACGAAGAGGCCGGCATCGACCTCCTCGATCCGGCCGGTCCAGTCGTACCGGAAGTCGCGGCCGCTCCGGAGGCCGCCGTCGGGCCCCTCGAGCTCGACGTCCACAAGCGGGAGGCGAAGGTACATGGAGGAACCACGTCGGGCGCGGGCCAGGACGACCGGGACGTCCCTCGCATTGACGAGGCGCGCGCTCCAGTCGAGGCGCTCGCCGATCTGTAGCCGCGGGTTTCTCACTTCGAGCTCCGCGCGGACGGAGAGGAGCGTCCCCAGCAGATCGGCGATCCGCGCCCGGGCCTCGGGGTCGGTCTCCGCGGAGAGCGCTTCGCGTAGCCGCGGCGCCGCGCAGCCCCCGAGGATCCGGAGACGTCGTGACGCCGCGTCGCGAACGGCCACGTCGTCCGAGCGGAGGTCGTCGAGAGGCCCGCGGAGCGGGTCCTGCGCGAGCGCCCCCCAGAACGCCAGGGCGGCGAGCGTGAGCCGCATCCGGAAGACCTAACCGGCATCGGGGGGAATGGTTCGGGGGATGCAGGGATCCGCCGGCCCGCGCCGTCCGGAGCAGTAAGTGAACCGAAATCAAACTGGATGATTTCGGTTCAACGGAGGTGGGCCGTGATCGCAGCGATGCTGGCCGCGTGCCTGGGGCAGGACTGCCGGACGGACCTCGGGGCCGTGATCGATCGGCTGGGATCCGACTGCGTTCGGGAGCGGGAGGACGCTTCGGCGATCCTGCGCTACGTGGGGGAGCCGGCCCTCCCGGACCTCGATCGGGCCGCCAAATCGGGCGACCCCGAGGTGGCGGGCCGCGCCCGGGCCCTGATCGCCTACCTGGGCCCCCACCGTCCGGAGGTCCTCCGCGAGATGGCCCACCTCTTCCTCCACGCCTGCGGGACCTTCCGCGGCGGACGGCTCGAGGCGAGCGCCCGCTACGCCGAGGCGGTGCTCCGGATCGACCCAGGGTACGCGCCCGCCCGGGAACTCCTCGAGGCCGCCGCCCGCGCGCGGGAGGAGGAGGGCGCGCGCGAACGGTTCCTCGAGCGGGTCGACGCCTGGCGCGAGGAGACCCGCGAGGACCTCGGCCTCCTCCCTGGGGCCCGCTCCATCCGATATCTCTCTCGGACCTCGTGGGCGGAGATCGCCCGGCATCTCCGCTGCGACGTCCACCTCTTCGCGGCCACGGACGTCCCCGAGTGCATCCACATCCACCGGAAGCTCGAGACGATGAAGATCGACCTCGCGTTCGAGAACACGAAGCTCGAGGACATCCTCGCCTTCATCCGCGACTTCTCAGGGCTCAACATCATCCTGGACGCCGCCGTCCGGGACCGCGTTGACCCGGACCGGGAGATCACCTTCAAGGTCAAGGACCTGGCCCTGAAGAACGTGCTCAAGCTCCTCCTGGCCCAGTTCGGACTGGACTACGTGGTCACGCGCGAGCAGGTCGTCCTCCTCACGGAATCCGGCCGGAGGGGCGACCCGGGCGATTTCTAGCCACGGCAGCCCGGGCCCGGATTTCGGGGGACGATGATCGCCCTCGTCCTGGCGGCGCTCCTCCGGCGGTCCCCGCCCCGGATCGAGAGCGTCGTCCCCGTCGCGCGCCAGGCCGACGCGGACGACCCGGCCGTGACCTTCTACGACAGCCTCGACGCGAACGACCCGTCCGTCTGGAAGTAGCTCGGGCCCGGCTCGGACCAGGCCTCGCTTGCCGAGCGGGAAGCCCTCCGGGTGAAGGGCGGGTCCCTCCCCGGCGCGGAGCGACGCGCGAAGGGCGCCTCGGGGGCGTGGTCGGACTGGAGCCCCTGGGACCCGCCCTTCCTCGTTCCATAGGGATGAGGAACGTCCTGCTCGCGGCCCTCCTCCTCGCGCCCGCCCCCTCCGCCCGGCCCGCGCCCGTCTCCCTCCCCGAGGGGCCGAGCGCCGTCGGCGCCATCATGCCCCGGATCTCCCCCGACGGGTCGGCGATCGCCTTCTCGCTCCAGGGCGCGATCTGGCGGGTCGACCGCGAGGGCGGCGTCATGCGCCGACTCACCCACGGGCCCGGCTTCGACACCGAGCCCGCCTGGTCGCCCGACGGGAAACGCCTGGCCTACGTCCAGGGCTGGACCGGGCCGCTCCGGATCGTCTCCGCCGAGGACGGCTCGCCGCTCCCGGTCCCGAAGAACGCCGTCGCTCAGGGAAAGCTCTTCTTCCACCCCGACGGGAAGCGCCTGCTCGGGAACTTCCGGACGCTCGCCTGGCTCGACCTCGCGACCGGGGAGACGAAGCCGCTCCTCGACCCGCCGCGCGCCGTCCCGGTCTTCGCGCTCTCGCCGGACGGGACGCAGGTCCTCTTCGCGACCTCGCAGGACGTCCCGGGCGAGCAGGGCGGCCACAACGGCCCGCAGATGGACCTCTGGATCGTCTCGAGTCCCGGCGCCGCGCCCAAGAAGGTCGTCCAGTTCCGCTCCCGGGTCTACGAGCTCTGGTGGGGGAAGGAGGTCTTCCTCGCGAGCGACCTCGGCGGCGCGCACAACAACCTCTGGTCGCTCTCGGTCGACGACCCCGGCCACGCCCACCGCCTCACCAACGGCGGCGCCGACGAGGACGCGCCCTCCGCCTCGGCCGACGGCCGCTGGCTCGTCCACACCGACAACCGGGCCAACGCGACCGAGCTCGTGGTCCGGGACCAGGAGACGGGGGAGAGCCGGCCCGTCCGGATGCGGGGCGCCTCGTTCGGGAAGCGGACGGGGACGCTGCGGCTCGCGCTCTTCGAGAAGGGGACCGGGAAGCGCCTCGCCGCGCGCGTCTCGGTCCAGGAGCAGGGGGGGAAGTCGCACGCCCCGATCGGCGCCCTCTACCGGATCGCGGGGAACGTCGAGCACTTCTACGCGGACCGCGAGGCCGCGCTCGCCGTCCCGGCGGGAAAGCACGTCGTCCAGGCCTTCCGCGGCCTCGAGTACCTCGGGGCGCGGCACGAGGTCGAGGTGCCCGAGGGCGGGAAGGCGGAGCTGCGCGTCGAGCTGGAGCGCTGGGCGGACCCCGCCGCCGCGGGCTGGCGCTCCGGCGAGAGCCACATCCACGCGAATTACGGCTACGGGCACTGGTACAACACGCCCGAGACGATGCGCCTCCAGGTCGAGGGCGAGGGGCTCGAGATCGCGAACTTCGTCGTCGCCAACTCCGACACCGACGGCATCTTCGACCGCGAGTTCTTCCGCGGCGAGCCCGACCCCGGGTCCTCGAAGGAGCACGTCCTCTACTGGAACCAGGAGTTCCGCGCGACCCTCTGGGGGCACCTCACGCTCTACAACCTGAAGCGACTGGTCGAGCCCATCATGACCGGGTTCAAGGATACGACGAACCCGTTTGACGTCCCGACGAACGCCGACATCGCCGACCACGTCCACCTCCAGGGCGGCCACGTGAACTACACGCACCCGGCGAACAACCCCAAGGACCCGTACGGGACGGCCTACTCCGCGAAGTCGCTCCCCGTCGACGTCGCGCTCGGGAAGATCGACAGCCTGGACGTGAACGCGGGCTTCGAGGCGACGGTCCCGCTCTGGTACCGGCTGCTCAACTGCGGCTTCCGGCTCCCCGCCTCGGCCGGGACCGACTGCTTCCTGAACCGGATCCGGAGCCGCCTGCCGGGCTCCGACCGCGCCTACGTGAAGCTGGACGGCCCGCTCTCGTACGACGCCTGGGTGAAGGGCCTGAAGGCCGGCCGCTCGTTCGTGACGAACGGGCCGCTCCTCGAGCTTGACGTCGCCGGCCGCGGCCTGGGGGAGACGGTCAAGCTCGACGCCCCGGGCCAGATCGCGGTCCGGGCCTCGGCGCGTTCGGCTTCACCGCTCTCGCGCCTGGAACTCGTCCACAACGGGCAGGTCGTGGCGACCGGGAAGCTCTCGGAGGACAAGCTCCGGGCGACGATCTCGGAGGGCGTCCCGCTCGCCCGCGGCGGCTGGCTCTCGCTCCGTACCTTTGCGGGAGGGACGCAGGCACACTCGAGCCCGGTCTACGTGGAGATCGGCGGGAAGGGCTGGACCTCGCCCGAGGACGCGCGGTACTTCCTGGACTGGATCGACCGGCTCGACGCCCAGCTCAGGGCCCGCGACCGCGTCCCCTCGCCGGCGCTCAAGGCCCACGTCGACGCCCAGATGAACGCCGCCCGCGAGGTTTATCGCTCCCTGCTGCAGTGACCTTCCTCTTCGGAATCGCACGTGCCCCCAAGCGACGAGCGATTCCGAGCTGAGGGCTTCCGACGTATTGAAATACGCCGCGCAGCCTCTCTTCGACCGGCCGGACATGAGCCCGCTTCCGGGTCGCCGGCTCCCCGGACGCGACCGGCGGCACACGAGAGAAACCGGTTACCGTTGCTTCCTTCCGGACCTGGCGGGGTTCGCCGTTCCCAAGTTGCACCGGACGCCCGGATCGACGCCACGTGCCCGTGCGCTGAACACGCCGTACGGCCTCGGAAAGGCGGTCGACCCCCCTGAAGCGGGTTGGGGCACCCTTTCGGGCGAAGGCACCGCTACCTCCCCGGCCCAGCGCGGCAGGGGAGAGTATAGGGCCTTCGGGGCCTTTCCTCAACCGGATTCCGTAAGGAGAGCGGGTGAGA
>Ga0187893_10010592_pt1 | contig 13680 bp, 14 predicted proteins | sample MA1701074metaG_FD_139574 | JGI IMG/M metagenome (GOLD analysis project Ga0187893, IMG submission 139574) | White microbial mat communities from a basaltic lava cave in the Kipuka Kanohina Cave System on the Island of Hawaii, USA - MA170107-4 metaG ...
CGAGGCGCATTGCTCCTCGTAGGCTGCGATCACGTCCGCCGCCTTCAGGCCGGGGCGCGGCGCGAGGTGATCGGTGGCGGCGCCCGAAGCCACTTGCGCGCCGGGCACGTCCCGCGCCGCATCGAGCGTGCGCCCGATCAGCTCGAGCGAGTTCGGCCAGTCCAGGCCCATGCCGCGCTGCGCCGTATCCATCGCCTCGGCCAGGCCCAGGCCCCAGGACCAGAGGTGGCGCCGGTAGGCGAGCGTCGCGTCCCAGTCGAGCGCCGCCTCGAGCCAGGGCTCTCGCGTCGAGACCGGGTCGGCCACCACGTGCGCGGCGGCGAGTGCCCGGCGCGTGAACGGCTGCGTTGGGCGTTCGAAGCGCCCCGGTTCCCGCACCGGGTGGGTTTCGACCTGCCCGCCGGGGGCGGGCAGGTCGATCGTGAGGAGCACATCTCTTTTCATGGTTCAGGCCTTCAGCTTGGGTACGTCGAGCCACCGGCGCTGCTGCCAGCTCTTCAGGCCGAGCTCGGCCAGCTGCACGCCCTTGGCGCCCTCGAGCAGGCCCCAGCGGAAAGGGCCTTCGCCCGCGACGTGCTTCAGGAACAGTTCCCACTGCGCCTTGAAGGCATTGTCGTAGCTCTCGTCCGGGACTTCCTTCCAGCCGGCGTAGAAATCGATCGGCTGCGGGATGTCGGGGTTCCAGACCGGCTTCGGCGTGTCGGCATAGGACTGCACGCGGCAGGCGCGCAGGCCGGCGACAGCGCTGCCCTCGGTGCCGTCGACCTGCAGCGTGAGCAGGTCGTCGCGGCGCACGCGCACGGTCCAGGAGGAGTTGAAATGCGCGATCACGCCGCCCGCGAGCCGGAAGGTCGCGTACGCGCTGTCTTCGGCGGTGGCGCGGTATTTCCTGCCGTCCTCGTCCCAGCGCCACGGCACGTGCGTCGCGCCGAGGCAGGAGAGCGCCCTGACCTCGCCGAACAGGTTGTCGAGCACGTAGCGCCAGTGGCACAGCATGTCGAGGATGATGCCGCCGCCGTCCGCGCTGCGGTAGTTCCAGGACGGACGCTGCGCCGGTGGCCGGCCGAGATGCGGATCGCCCTCGAACACCCAGTAGCCGAACTCGCCGCGCACCGCGAGGATGCGGCCGAAGAAACCCGCGTCGCGCAGCTGCGCGAGCTTGCGCAAGCCGGGAAGCCAGAGCTTGTCCTGCACCACCCCGTGCTTCACCCTGGCCTTCTTCGCCGCGCGGTGAAGCGACAGCGCCCGGGCGAGCGTGGTCGCGACCGGCTTTTCGCAGTAGACGTGCTTGCCGGCGGCGATCGCCTGCTGCAGCAGCTTCGGCCGCAGCTGGGTCGAAGCCGCATCGAAGAACACGTCGTTGTCTGGCGCGCGCAGGGCGCGCGCCAGATCGGTGGAAAACCGATCGATGGCGTGCTCCTTGGCCAGCGCCTCGAGCTTGCCGCGGTTGCGGCCGACGAGGATCGGGTCCGGCATCAGCCGGGTTCCGTCCCTGAGCGCCACCCCGCCCTGCTTGCGGATCGCGAGGATCGAGCGGATCAGGTGCTGGTTCATGCCCATCCGGCCGGTGACGCCGTGCATCACGATGCCGATGCGCTTCTCGGTCATTTGCGCGCTCCCGGGAGCTCGATGAACTCGATCGTGACGCCGTCCCAGTCGCGCAGATAGACCACTTTCCTGCCCTTGTTGGGTCCGGCGTTGATGGCGACCGGCGGGTTGATCGGCCGCACGCCGTGGCGTTCGGCGGCCGCGATGGCGGCCTCGACGTCGTCCACGTCGAGCGCGAGGTGCGCGAAGCCCGTGTCGCAGGGCCGCGCATTGACGCGGCCCTTGTCGGCGGGCGCCTTGTACTCGATCAGCTCGACGGTGTGGCCGGGGCCGCGCAGGAACGCGATCTCCATGTCGGCGCCCGCAACGCCGGTCACCTGCCGGATGATCGCCGGGTCGCGCGGCGCGCGCGACACGACCTCGAAGCCGAGGCAGTCGCGGAAGAACCCGATCGTGCGGTCGAGGCTCGAAACGGTGAAGCTGGTGTGATTGACGGACAACACCTGGAAGCTCATTGCGGCATCCCCTGCATCGAGTCCCAGTCCGGCATGGCGCGGCTCGCGTAGCCCGGGCAGTCGAGCGAGCCGATCTCGAGCATGCCGCCGCGGATCCGCACTCGCGCCGCGCCGTGGCTGCGCTCGTACAGATCCGGGTGCGCCGCGAGGAACGCCTCCTGCTCGGCGGCCGGCAGCCCCGCCATGCCGTTCACGTAGTGGTGGCCGTTGCGCTCGACGTGCGCGATGCCCAGGAGCGAGACCAGCGCCAGGTCCTGCTGCAGCGCGAGCCCCGGCTGGATGGTGAGGTCCTCGCCCGACATGAAGCAGCCATCGCCCCAGGCGCTGCAGCGTGCCCGGTTGAGCAGCGACTTGTACAGGCCCTTGCAGGTCTTGGACGACACGCCCGAGTAGCCGAGCGCCCTGGCGCGCGGGAAGGCGTCGAGCGAGTCGTCCGACTCGTCGATGATCACCGGCTTCTCGATTCCCTCGACGCGGCGCTCCAGGGCCCGGTCGCGCTTCACCGGCTGCTCGATGAACAGCACGCTCGCGGCGAGCCGCGCGAGGCGCCCGTCCGACCTCATGCGCCGCCACAGCTCCGCCACGCCCGCCATGTCCTCGTACTGCTCGTTGCCGTCGAGCGAGGCGTGATAGGGCTCGGAGATGCGGTCCAGCACCGCGGCGATCGCCGCCAGCCGCTCGACGTCGGCGCGCGCCTCGCCCGCCACCTTGAGCTTGAAATAGCGGTGCCCGTAGCGCGCCACCACCTCCTCGAGCGTCTCGGGAAGGCCGTCGTTCACCCGCTCGGCGACGTCCGCGGCGGTGATCGGGTCGAGCAGCCCCACGGTGTGCCGCGCGGCGATGTTTTTCGCCGGCTCCAGCCGCGCGAAGTGCGCCGGCAGGTCGAGCTCCCCGAACCTGCCCGCGCCGATGGCGTTGGCGCGCACGGCGTCGTAGAACGACGCCCCCAGCGCGCGGCACAGCGCATCGAGCGCGGCGCGATCCACCAGCGCCGGGCCGTAGGAGGCGACCAGGCCGCGCTGCGCGTGCGCGAGGAAGTGCCCCCAGGCGGTAGCCGCGCCGCCCGCGAGATAGGCAGCGCGCGCCGCGCGCAGCGACCCGCGCAGCTGCTGGTAGTTGTCCTCGTTGGTGAGCGCCGGGTCCTTGTCGAACCACTTCGGCGCCAGCAGCTCGGCGGCCGCGCCCTCGGCTTCCCTACCGGAATGCGGGCCGTCCTCGAGCCGGATGCGCGCCCGCACGAAAGCCTGCGGCGACTCGGTGAGCGTCACGACGCCGAAACGGAACGGCATGCGCAGGCGCACGTGGCGCTCGGCGAATTCGATGCTGCGGAGCGAAAAACGGGGCATGCAGCGGCTCGCGCCTTGACACTGCTGCGGCGGCGCACCATGATTTAACTGTCTGGTTACATTCTCGGAGCTTCCCCATGTCCCGTCAAGAACGGGGGCTCGCCGCCGCAGCCGCCTACTACGTGCCGAGCGCGCTCGTGATCCTCGGCCTGCTCGCCGCCTGGCAGCTGGCGGTCGACCTCGGCGGGGTGAAGGAGTACATCCTGCCCTCGCCCTGGGCGTCGCTCAAGGCCTATGCCCGGCCCAACTACCAGTGGACCGCGAACCTCCTCGCCACCTTCTACGCCGTGATCGGGGCGTTCGTGCTCTCGGCGGTGCTGGGGGTCGCGCTCGCAGTGGTGGTGGTCTGGAACGACCTGCTGATGCGCGCCATCATGCCGGTGCTGGTGCTCTTCAACACCCTGCCGAAGATCGCGCTCGCGCCGCTGTTCGTCATCTGGCTGGGCTACGGCATCTGGCCGAACATCGTCATCGGCACCACCATCGCCTTCTTCCCCATGGTGGTGAACACCGCGGTCGGGCTCGCCACCGCGGAGCCCGAGATGCTCGAGCTCGTGAAGACGCTGCGCGCGAGCCGCTGGCAGGTGTTCCTCAAGATCCGCTTCCCCAACGCCCTGCCCTACATCTTCACGGGCCTGAAGCTGAACGCCACTATGAGCGTGATCGGTGCCATCGTCGGCGAGTTCGTCGCCTCGGAGCGGGGCCTCGGGGCGCTCATCATCACGGGCGGGGTGACGCTCGAGACGCCCTCGATCTTCGCCTCGCTGATCCTGATCTCGGCGCTCGGGCTGGTACTCTACGGCATCGTCGTCGCCGTCGAGCAGCTGGTCGCCCCCTGGGCCTACCGCGACGCCGAGGCGAACTGACGCCAAAGGAGGAGTCCATGAAACGCATCATGCTGGCCGCCGCGCTGCTGGCGCTCGCGCCGGCCGCGGCCGCGCAGGACAAGTTCACGCTGCAGCTCAACTGGTTCCACCTCGCCGACCACTCGCCGATCTACATGGCGTTGAAGAAGGGCTACTACAAGGAGGAGAACCTCGACCTCACCGTCGTGCGCGGCTCGGGCTCGGCCGACAGCGCGAAGAAGATCGACTTGAAGCAGGGCGATCTCGGCATCTCGGATGCGCCCACCGTCATCACCGCCATCTCCAAGGGCGCCAACCTCAAGATGGTGGCGGTGGTGTTCGACAAGGCGGGCAACAACGTCTTCTTCAAGAAGACCGCGAGCATCCGCACGCCCAAGGACCTGATCGGCAAGAAGATCGCCGTGCCGCCGGCGGACTCGCACCGCGTGCTCTGGCCCGCTTTCGCCGCGATCAACAAGCTCGACCCGGGTGGCGTCACGCTCGTCAACGTCAAGCCCGAGGGCAAGCAGGCGATCGTCGCCGGCGGCGAGGTGGACGCCTCCTTCGACCTCTACACCAGCTACGCCATCTGGGAGAAAGTGCTCGGCAAGGGCAACGTCGGGCACCTGCTGTGGGCCGACTACGGGCTGCCGATCTACGGCCACACCTACTTCGTCAACTCCGAGTCGCTGCAGAAGAACCCCAAGCTGATAGAGCGCTTCCTGCGCGCCACCCACAAGGGCTGGCGGGACGCGCACGCCAGCCCGCGGGAGGCGATCGACGCCATGGCTGCCGCGGTGCCCGGGCTGGATGCCGAGGCGCTCTTCAACACCACGCCGCAGATCTACGACCTGTGCATCACCGAGCGCTCGCGCAAGCACGGCATCGGCTGGATCGAGGAGGACCTGATGCAGAGGACGATCGACATCACCTTCGCGCAGGCGAAGCCCGAGAAGCCGGTGAAGGCGGCCGACGTCTTCTCCAACGCCTACTCGAGCAGGATCAAGCCGCTGAAGTAGTGGCCTAGAGCGCCATCGGCGGGCGCCCGGCCATCGCCGCGCGCCAGCGCAGGATATGGGGGTGCTGCTCGCCGGGCTTCACCCTCACGACGCGCGCGAAGTCCACCGCCACGACGGCGGTGATGTCGGCGACGCTGAAACGGCCGGCGGCGACGAATTCGCGGCCCTCGAGGCGCGCGTTGAGCGCGGCGAAGAACTGCTGCACGCGCGCGAGGCCCCGTTGGGCGAGCTCCGGAATCTGCGCGTAGTTGACCGGTCCGGCGAGCGCGCGGTTGGCCAGCGCCGGCGAGCTGTTGCGCATCGCCTCGGCGATGGCGAGCAGCCCCTCGAACTCGACGCGCCAGTTCCAGCTCGCGATCTCCGCCTTCTCGTGCGGCGTCGTGCCCAGCAGCGGCGGGTCCGGGAAGCGGGCTTCGAGGTAGGCGGTGATGGCCGCGTTGTCGGCCAGCACCGCGCCCTCCTCGGTGCGCAGGGCGGGCACGGTGCACTGCGGGTTGATCGCGCGGTAGGCCTCGCCGAGCTGCTCGCCAGCGCGCAGGTCCACCTGGACCGTCTCGTGCGCGACGCCTTTCGCCGCGAGCAGGATGCGCGCGCGGCGGGGACTCGGGGCGGTGGCGCAGTCGTAGAGGACGATCACGGGGCGGCCGCCTCGTCCTGCGTCCGGGTGTCGAAATCGGCCGCGTCGTGGCGCTCGTGCAGCTGGCTCCTGGGGTCGCCCCAGGTGCGGTTCACCATGCGGCCGCGCTTGACGGCCGGGCGCTCGGCGATTCGCTCAGTCCAGCGCCGGACGCGGGCGTACTCCTCGACCTGCAGGAACTCCCCGGCCTCGTAGAGCAGCCCCTTGGCGAGCGCGCCGTACCAGGGCCAGGCGGCGATGTCGGCGATCGTGTACTCCTCTCCCGCCAGGTACGGCGCCTCGGCGAGGCGGCGGTCGAGCACGTCGAGCTGGCGCTTGACTTCCATCGCGTAGCGGTCGATCGCGTATTCGATCTTGGCAGGCGCGTAGGCGTAGAAGTGGCCGAACCCGCCGCCGAGAAACGGCGCCGCGCCCATCTGCCAGAAGAGCCACGACAGGCACTCGGCGCGCCCGGGCTGGCCGGCAGGCAGGAACGCGCCGCCGAACTTCTCGGCGAGGTAGACGAGGATCGCGCCGGACTCGAAGACGCGGACGGGCTCCGGCCCGCTGCGGTCCACGAGCGCCGGGATCTTGGAGTTCGGGTTCACCTTGACGAAGCCGCTCGCGAACTGCTCGCCGTCGTTGATGCGGATCGGCCAGGCGTCGTATTCGGCGGCGTGGCCGAGCGCGAGCAATTCCTCCAGCATCACCGTGACCTTCACGCCGTTGGGCGTGGCGAGCGAGTAGAGCTGCAGCGGATGGCGGCCTACCGGCAGCTCCTTGTCGTGCGTCGGGCCGGCGGCCGGCCGGTTGATGTTCTCGAAGCGGCCGCCGCTGGGCTTCGCCCAGGTCCAGACCTTCGGCGGGGTGTAGGGGGCTGTGTCGTTCATTGCTTCGCTTTCCGGGTTAGGGCCGCATCCCCGCCGGGGCGACGAGGGCGCTCTTGAGTCCCACGTCGTCCATCGCCCGGCGCACCAGGCCGCTCGCCTTCGCCTCCTCGACGAACGCGGTCACGTAGGCGAGCGCGGCGGGCTTGCCCTTCGGCACCGCGACCGCGGTGGTCGAGTTGAGGAAGCCGCCCTCGAGGATGCGCGAGCCGGGGAGCTTCGTCGCGACGCCGCCGAGCGATTCGCGGCCGAGCGCGATCGCGTCGGCCTTGCCCGAGCGCAGCATCTCGATCACCGCGTCGACGCCGGGCGTCGCGATGTGCGTCGCTCCGGGCGAGGCGGCGCTGGAAGCGCGGAACGTCGCCGTATTCGCGACGCCTGCGATGCGCACGCCGGGGGCGCTGGCGTCGGCGACCGCGCCGATCTTCGAGCCCTGCGGCACGAGGTAGGTGCTCTGCAGCAGGTGGTACGGTGCGCCGAAATCCATCACCTTCTTGCGCTCCGCGTCGACCGGCATGAACGTCACGTCCCAGGTGCCGCTCCCTGCGGCCGCCTGGATCTGGCCCGAGGCGAGGTAGGGGTGGAACTCGACCGGCACGCCGAGCTTCTGCCCGAGCGCCTTGGCGAGATCTACGGCGACGCCGCGGAACTGGCCCGTGGCCGGGTCCTTGATCGAGTAGAAGGCGCAGGGTGCGGGCGAGACGCCGATCGCGACGCGGAGCTTGCCGGCCGGGGCGAGCTCCCTGAGCGCCGCGGCATTGTCGGGCATCGAGGCACAGCCGGCGAGCCCGACGGCAACAACGATCCAGCCCCACTTCGCCAGCCTCATTGGTCCCTCCTCGGGGGTCGATCTCGGCTCGCAGCACCCTGCGCGCCGCTCCTCAACCCTCACCCCGCCTGCAACGCCTCCAGTATCCCGCGTATATACCCGATCGCCCGCGCCGCCGCCCCCGGCCCATCCGGCACGTAATCGAACGGCTCCACCGCGACATCCCCGGCGTATCCATGCCGCACCAGCGCCGCCAGCAAAGGCGCAAACCGCTGCTCGCCCTGCCCCGGCCCGCGTCGATTCCTGTCGTTCACCTGCACGTGCGCGATCATCCCCTGCGGCAGCCACTTGTCCACCAGCGCGGGCAGCGGCGAGGACTCCATGCGCCCGGCGGCGCTGCAGTCGAGCATGGTGCGAACGCTCCGGCTGCCGATCGCCGACACGAGCCGCGCAGCCTCCTCCAGGGTGTTGATGAGCGGCGTCTGGTCGGAGGCCAGCGGCTCGATGCAGTACACCACCCCCGCCTTCTCGGCGCGCTCGGCGATTCTCGAAAAGGTCTCCTGCGCCCGCGCGAGCGCCGCCTCGCGCGTCTCGCCCGCGTCGACGCGCCGCTGGTGCGGCGAGCCGTGCACCAGGTAGCGCCCGCCGAGCTCCGCGCACTGGTCGATCAAGGCGAGCATGACGTCCACGGTCTTCCTGCGCACCGCCTCGTCGCGCGTGGAGATGGAAAGCCCGGCGGGCTTCAACAGCAGCCAGTGCAGCCCCGTCACCACCACTCCCGCGTCCTCGGCCGCGGTGCGCGCGGCGGCGATCTGCGCGCTCCCCAGCAGATGCGGCTCCTCCGACAGCGTGTACGGCGCGATCTCCAGGCCGTCGTAGCCGAGCTTGGCCGCGTAGTCGCACTGCTGCGGGAAAGGCATCGGCGCGATGACCTCATTGCACAGCGCTACGCGCATCAGGCTTGCCGCGAGAAGAGGCGCCGCACCGCGGGCACCTGCCAGAGGAAGATGAGGAGCACGATCGTAGCAAGAACCCCGGCGATCGGGCGCGCGAAGAAGGGCGTCGGATCACCGTCGGAGATGACCAGCCCGCGCCGCAGGCTCTTGTCGACGATGTCCCCGAGCACGATGCCGAGCACGAACGGCGCCGCCGGGTAGCCCCGCCGGCGCAGGACGAACACCACCACGCCGACGGCGAGCATCACCCAGATGTCGAACACGCGCGAGCTGATGGCGTAGGCCCCGAGCACGCAGAGCACGAACACGATCGGCATGATGATCGCGCGCGGCACGCGCAGCACCCACAGGAGCGGCCGCACCATCACCAGCCCGAAGACGAGGATGCAGAGCGTCGCCGCCAGCGTGATCGCCACCACGCCGTAGGCGAACTGCGGCTGGGTCACCATCAGCATCGGCCCGGGCTGCACGCCGTGGATGATCATCGCCGCCATGAGGACCGCCGCCGGCGCTGAGCCCGGAACGCCGAGGGCGAGCGCCGGGATGATCGCCCCCGGGATCGCGGCGTTGTCGCCGGTCTCGGCGGCCATCATGCCCTCCACCGACCCCTTGCCGAAGCGCTCGCGCTCGGGCGAGAAGCGCTTCGCCGCGGCGTAGGAGGCCCAGGCGCCCATGTCCTCGCCGACCCCGGGGAGGATCCCCACGAAGACCCCGATCGCGCCCGAGCGCAGGATCGTCTTCCAGTAGCGCAGCACGTCGGCGAGCCGCGGCAGGATCGAGTCCAGCGCGTTCAGCATCGCCTTGCGCGCGGGCTCGGCGAGCACCATCAGGATCTCGGCGAAGCCGAACGCGCCCACCAGCGCCGGGATGAGCGCGATGCCGCCCGAGAGCTCGTTCCAGCCGAAGGTGAAGCGCGGGTGCGCATGGATGCCGTCCAGCCCCACCTGCGCCGTGGCGAGTCCCAGGATCCCCATGAGCCAGCCCTTGAGCGGGTCGTCGCCCGTGAGGCTCCCGGACATGAGTACGCCGAGCAGCGCGAGCCAGAAGAACTCGAACGCCTGGAACTTGAGCGCCACCTCCGCGAGCAGCGGCGTGAAGAGCGCGAGGCACAGCACGCCGAAGAGCGAGCCGAGCACCGAGCCGGTGGTGGAGATCCCCATCGCGCGGCCCGCCTGGCCCTGCCGCGCGAGCTCGTGCCCGTCGAGGGTCGCCGCCGCGTTCGCCGCGGTGCCCGGGATGTTGAGCAGGATCCCGGTGCGGCTGCCGCCGTAGATCGCGCCGACGTAGACGCAGACGAGGACCAGGATCGCGTCGGCCGGCGCCATCTTCACCGTGAGCGTGGTCATGAGCGCGATGCCGAGCGTCGCCGAGAGCCCGGGCAGCAGCCCGATCACAATGCCGGTGAGCGTGGCGCCGAGCGCGTAGAGGATCTGCCAGGGGCCGGCGAGCCCGACGAGCGCGCCAAAGAGGTGCTGCAGCCCTTCCATCAGGGCAGCCGCACCAGGAACACGTCCTGGAAGAGGTGCGCGATCGCGAGGCCCGCCGCGAGCGCGATCGCGGCGCTGCTCGCCGCGATGCGGCCGGCGCCTGCGCCCCCGGGGTCGCGGTCGAGCAGCCGGAACGCGAGGATCGAGGCGAAAAGGAATCCCGCCGACACCAGCCAGAACGGCAGCCCGCGGCCGAGGAGCCCTCCCGCGTAGCCGAGGCAGAGGAGCAGCGCCAGCGCGACGCGCGGAGCAGACGCGGCCGCCGCGGCCGTGGCCGCGCCGGTGCGCCTGCGCGACCGCAGCAGCAGCAGGCCGCCGAAGAGGACGAGGAGCGCGCCGAGCACACCCGGCATGAGGCCCGGCGCGGAGAGCGGGTTGATCGAGAGGCTCTCCAGCCGGTCCATGCGCCAGGAAGCGGCGAGCAGCGCCGCGCCGAAGGCGATCCAGCCGGCGGCGAAGAGGGTGTCGGTCTTCAGCGCTTGATGCCGATCGACTCGGGCGTCACCTTCGCCATGCCCGCGGCCTGCAGCATGTAGGCGTCCTCGACCACCGTCGGCCAGACGACGTCGTGGGCCGTCCTGCCCGAGGAGGGCGAGAAGAGCGCGCCCTTCTGCTGCGCGTAGCTGCGGATCTTCTCGGAGGTCGCGATCTTCTCCGCCCAGAGCCTGTCCATCGTTGCCACCACCTCGGCCGGCACCCCCTTCGGGATGAAGATGCCAAACGCGGTCGTGATCTTGGGGAAATTGGGCAGCATCTGGCTGATGGGCGGGATCGTGCCCACGCCCTCGATGGTGAGCGGCTGGTCGGCGACCACCGCGAGCGGCCGCAGGCGCTTGCCTTTCAGCATCTCGGTCTGCTCGACCGCGAGTTGCGTCGTGACCTCGCTCTCGCCGCCGACGGTGGCAACCACGGCCGGCGCGCCGCCGTCGTAGGTGACGTGGCGGTACCTGACCCCCGCCGCCTTCGAAATCGCCTCCATGGCGAAGTGGCCCGAGGACGTGTTGCCCGCGGTAGCGACCTTGATCTCACCCGGCTTCGCCTTCATCGCCTCGAGCAGCTGCTTCAGGCTCTGGTAAGGCGAGCCCGGGTTGACGCTCACGATCGACACGTTGGTGACCGAGAGGTAGAGGTGGAAATCGTCCACCTTGCTGTTCAGCATCCCGAGCAGCGGGTAGGTGCCGAGCTGCTTGGCCGCGCCGGCGGTCCAGGTGTAGCCGTCCCTGGGCGCTTCCAGGGCGCTCTTGGTGCCGATCGAGCCGGCGCCGCCGGGCTGGTTCACGACCACGATCTTCTGGCCGAGCGCGGGCTCGAGCTCGGCGGCGGCGAGCCGCGTCACCTGGTCGGTGGCGCCGCCCGCCGACCACGGCACGATGATGGTGATCGGCTTCGCGGGCTTCCATTGCGCGCTCGCCGCGGCGGCGAACGAGACGGCGACCGCCGCGAGCAGGACCTTGAGCATGGGGCGTTTCATGGGACTCCTCCTTTGAGGTTCACTTGCGAAGATAGCCGAGCACGACCCCGGTCATGTGCTTCAGGCGCTCGGCGCGTTGCCGCGGCGCGAGCAGCGCGCGCCGGAATATGTTCGAGAGCGTATACCGGTTCGAGAGGTAGAAGTACCCCAGGCCGGCGATCGAGATGTAGAGCTGCACCGGGTCGACGCCGCGCCGGAACTTGCCGGCGCGCACGCCGCGCTCGAGCAGATCCCGGATCGTGGCGACGAAGGGCGAGTGCATGGCGGCGATGCGCTTGGAGCGGCGGACGTGCCGGCCGCGGTGCAGGTTCTCGCTGTTGAGCAGGGTCAGGAACTCCGGGTGCTCGAGATAGTAGTTCCAGGTGAACTCGACCAGCCGCCGGATGCCCTGCTCCGGGTCGAGATCGGCCAGATGCAGCGCCTTCTCGGCGTTGCGGATCTGCGCGTAGGCGGCTTCCAGCACCTCCAGGAACAGGTCGTCCTTGTTGCCGTAGTAGTAGTACAGCATCCGCTTGTTGGCGCCGGCGCGCGCCGCGATGCGGTCCACGCGCGCGCCGCCCAGGCCGTGGCGCGCGAACTCGTCGGTCGCCGCCTTGAGGATGCGGCCCTGGTTGCGCTGCGGGTCGCGGCGGCCGCTACGCGGCGGCATGCTCGAGGCGCTCGAGGCCGGTTGCCGGACGGCCGATATCGCAGAACCGGCCAGGCCCGTGGTCTCGTGCTCGGCGATGGGCCGCGAAGTTGCCGCTCGAATCCGGCCGATCTGAGGCCGCAGGGACGCCAGCCCGATCGTGGACCCGTTCGCCGCCGACGCTCACGCACAGCCGGTCCCCCCTTGGCTCTCGCGGCGTCTCAGCACAGCACTTCAATCGTGAACCCGCCGGGTGCGCGAAAGTAGAACGTCCACGCGCCGTGGAGTCGGCTCGGCGGGTCCACCTCGAACCCGTCGTCTCGTAGCCGCTGGTTGATCTCGTCGACACGCTGCTCGGTCGGCTGGATGAAGCCGATGTGAAACGTCGCGGGGTATTTCACGTCGTCAGCCCGGGCTTTGATCAACGTGAGCACCAGGTCATCGTCGTCGAACAGCACTTGAAAGCCGCGATTGCCGCCCTCGTGGCCGCGGAGCCCGAAGTACTTCTCGAGGAACAGGCGCGTCTCGAGCGCATCGAACACGGTCAGGTTGACGTGGTTCAACTTCATCGCGATCGTCGACGTTTTGGTCGGACCGGTCGTATCGGCCACCCGGGGGCCGTCGCGTCTCGCTAGGACAAGCGCTATGGCAGGGGCTCTGCCTCGATCACGCTGACGGCCGATGCGGTCGGGACGATGCGCGTCAGGCGGAAGCCGCCCCTAGCGAAGAGGGACCGGTATTCCTGTTCCGTTCGTTCCCGGCCGCCGGGCGTGAAGGTCAGCATGATCAGATCGAGCAGCTTGCCGGGATGAAAATCGTTCCCGGGCGGGATCACGCTTTCTACCAGCAGCACGCGGCCTTGTCCCTGCATCGCTCGACGGCAGTTGCCCAGGATCGCCAGGGATCGCGCATCGTCCCAGTCGTGGATGATGTGGGAGAGCATGTACGCGTCGCCGCCACTCGGCAGGTCGTCGAAGAAGCTGCCTTCGACGACGGTGCATCGCGCGGACAGCCCCTTGGCGTCGATCGCCCGCCGCGCCTCGCCGGCCACGTGCGGGAGATCGAACAGCACGCCGCTCGACCCGGGGTTGGCCGCGAGAATCGTCGTGAGCAGGTTGCCCGTGCCGCCTCCGATGTCGATCACCCGTCGCATGCCGGAGAAGTCGTAGGCCGCCGCCACGGCGGGTGGCTCCTCGCCGTGGAACCCGATCATCGTGTCGTTGAACCGAGCGGCGTCTTCGGGACGCATGGAGAGGTAGTCGAAGATCGGCTGTCCAAACGCCTTGTCCATGGCGGGGTTGCCAGTTCTGACCGCGTCGAGGAACTCGCCCCACGCGCCCCACGCCATCGGACCCGCGAGAGCGCGAACAGTCGACCGCGCGTACCCGGGCGCTCCGGTCTGCAGCGCGGCGCCGAGCGGTGTCGCCGAGAATCGGTGGGCTTCGTCTTCGACGAAGAAGCCCACTCCCGCCAACGTCCGCAGCAGGCGATACACGGACGGTGCATGCGCGCCGGTCGCCTCCGCGATGTCGTCGGCGGATCTGGGTCCGTCCTGCAGCTGGTCGGCCACCCCGAGCTCAGCGACCGCGAAGA
>Ga0187893_10010593_pt1 | contig 13678 bp, 9 predicted proteins | sample MA1701074metaG_FD_139574 | JGI IMG/M metagenome (GOLD analysis project Ga0187893, IMG submission 139574) | White microbial mat communities from a basaltic lava cave in the Kipuka Kanohina Cave System on the Island of Hawaii, USA - MA170107-4 metaG ...
CCCGCTCACGACGTCATCGAGGTCAGGAACCGACAGTACGTGCACTCCGTGCGCCCCGAGCCGGGCCAGGATCTTCGCTCTGTGTGCCCGCGTTGCGGAAGGAATCGCCAGCAGGACCCGCTTGACCTGGTAATCACTGATGAGACTGCTGAGCCGCGACGGTGCAACGACCGGGATGCCGTTGAAGACAGTGCCCTGCAGCGCGCGTTTCTCGTCGATGTATGCAACCGGTGTGAAGTGTCCGCCCGCCGCGAGCGCGACTGCCAGTCGAGCCCCGGCTTCACCGGCGCCGTAGATGACGACATTGGCGCCGGCGCCATCTGCCCAGGTAAGCAGCCACTGCGCGACCAGTCGCGCGGATGCGGAAAACAGCACGACAAGCAGCCCGTGCACAATCGCAAGACCTATGGGAACGGGATCGCGTCCGAGGACTTCGCTCAAGATCGAGACTGCGACCGCGGACGCAGCCGCGCCGAGCGCAACGATCAACAGTGCGCGAAGGCCGATGAAGCGCACGACCGAGCGATACAGCCCGAACGCGGCAAACATGCCGACCGCGGCAATGGCCGCAGCCCCGTAGAACCACGGCTGAAATCCGTCGATCGACTGGGCGGCACTGGGCTCGACAGCGAGCGCGATCCACAACGCCACCATGACGAGCGCCACGTCCGCCAGGACCAGCAGCGAGCGCTTGAAATTGCGATGCCAGGACACGATTTCGCCCGCCACGCGCTTTCGAACGCGCTGTATCCAACTTCCCATATTCACTTCCATGTTGGCGCTGTCATCACAGGGTCAATAAGATAGTGGCTACGCCCGGGCATTGGAATCCTGCATCGCCACCGAACAGCGCCCTGCCCGGAGGAACGTGGCGAATCCGGCCCTGGAGCGCCTGGCAAGTCGATGTTCACTACGCGGTGCGTCCAGGACGCAGGAGGTGGAGAATTGTCTTCGCCATGATCATGAAGTCTAACCGCAGGCTTTGCCGGTCAACGTATTCCGTGGCTAGGGCCAGTTTCCGCGGCAGGATACTCTCCACGTAGATCCTTTCCGGGTGCAATGCTCCGGCAAACATGTCTCCCTCATCGAAGAACTCGATCGAAGCCAGATCCGTCATGCCCGGTCTCACGGACAGTACCTTGGACCTGACGTCGTCCGGGCAAATCGCAACGAATTGCGGCAGCTCGGGCCTCGGGCCGACAAGACTCATGTTTCCGGCAATAACGTCGAACAGCTGGGGGAGCTCGTCGAGCTTGTGACGTCTGAGGAACCGCCCCACCCTCGTGATTCTCGGGTCGGTGCTGCCCGTCAGCGCAGGAGCGAAGTCGCTCTGGCCGTCGTTCATGGTTCGGAACTTGTGGATCAGGAATGTCTTGCCGCCGCGGCCGACTCTGAGTTGACGAAAAATGACCGGACCACCCGAATCCGCGAGAATGAATGCCGCAACCAGCAGCATTGCCGGAGCCAGCAGCACCAGGGCGAGGAGCGAACCTGCGACATCCACGACTCGCTTCAACGTGACCTGAGCACCGATTTCAGTGCTTCGATGACCCGGCTCTGGTCGTCGTCCGTCATGCGGGTGTAGATGGGCAGGCTAATGCCGCGGCTGAAGAGCCGCTCGGACACCGGAAAGGACTGTGGCTGAAGGCCATATCGATTCCGCCAGTAGGGTTGACGATGCAGCGGGATGAAGTGGACGCTGCAACCGATTCCCCGCTCGAACATTTTCTGGATGACCTCATCCCGCGACCGCGAGCAGTCATCCGCAAGTGCCACGACGTAAAGGTGCCAAGCATGCCACTCCCGATCAGGCGGCCGCGGTGGGAGCTTCATTGGCAGGTCGGCAAGCTCCTGATCGTATCGAGCGGCCAGTTGCAGTCGCCTGGCGTGGAACTGCGGCGCACGCCTCAGCTGGTGAATACCGATCGCGGCGGCGACATCGGTCATGTTGTACTTGTACCCGGGAGCGACGACCTCGTAGTACCAGGCAGGCCGATCGGACCGATAGCGCTCGAATGCATCCCGGTCGATGCCATGCAGCCGCATCACTCTCGCACGCGTCACGACGTCCTTGTCTCGCGTCACCAGCATGCCGCCTTCGCCGGTAGCGATCGTTTTGGTTGCATAGAAGCTGAACACCGTCGCAGTGGTCTCAAGCGTGCCGATGAGCTTGCCACCGCTGTGCGTTGGCAGCGCGTGTGCGGCGTCCTCAATGACTGCAATGCTGCGCTCGCGAGCAAACTCGACGATTTTGTCCATCCGGCAGGAGTGGCCGGCAAAATGTACGGGCACTACGGCGCGAACCCTGTCCGTCATGGCCGCAGCGGCGCGTTCGGGCGACAGACAATAAGTCTCAGGCTCGATATCCACGAAAACGGGGTCGGCGCCAACGTAACGGAGAACCTCCGCGGTCGCCGTGAAGGTATGGGTCGGGACGATGGCCTGATCACCCGGGCCCAGTCCGATGGCCTCGACTGCCAGATGCAGGCCCGCGGTAGCGGAATTCACGGCGACCGCTTCGACGCCATGGCCCAGAAAGCCGGCAAACTCCTTCTCGAAACGCTTGGTCTTCGGACCGCTGGTGATCCAGCCTTGGCGGAGCGTTTCGACAACTTCCGCGATCTCCTCTTCGCCGATGTCCGGAAGGGCAAAGGGCAAAAAATTGCTGGACTTCATGACTTCGAGGCCGCTCGAGACACAAGATCGAGGTAGATTCCATGGTACTCGGTGGCCACCTTCTCGAGACTCATTTCTGCCTGGACCTTCCGTCGACCCGACTCTCCCATCTTCCTGCGCGTGGTATCGGATGCCATCAGCGACTGGATCGCATCGGCCAGCATCCGTGGATTGCGCGGCTCGATCAGAATGCCGGTGTTTCCCGATTCAACGATATCGCGACATCCGGGGACGTCGCATGCAATGATTGCCTTGCCGATTGCCGCCGCTTCGATCAGAAACCTTGGAATGCCCTCGCGGTAGTAGGTCGGGAGCACGGCCAGTTCACAAATGCTCAGAAGCGACGGGATGTCGGTTCTAGGACCAAGGTATCGAACGAATCTCTCCGCATCGCGCAAGTCCTGCCGAGAAATCGAATCCAGCGCGTTCTCGTCCAGCGGACCTGCCAGCAGCATTGTGACGCCCGCTTTTCGTTGGCTCAGAATCCGCGCGGCATCCACGTAATCCCCGACGCCTTTCTGCCTGATGAGCCTAGTCGCCATCAGCACAAGAGGCTCGGATCCAACGCCGATGGCTTCTCTGAGTTCATCTTGCCGGACTGTTGCGCGCAGCCTATCCAGTGCCGCTATGTCGACCCCTGAGCCCTGAACGACACAAGTGCGCTCTGCACGTACCAGCCTTTCGCGCACGAACTGGTTTTGATCATCCCTGTTCTGGAAGACGGTCAGATCGCAGCGATGACGTACGATCCGCTGAGCAATCCGATAGGCATTGCGATAAAACGCGCCGCGGATGCCCGGCTGAACGAATGAGGCGCCAAGGCCTGTGATGGTTCGTACTACAATCGGCGATGACTGCACGGCAATTGCCAGCGGTACCAGGAGGTTTGGCTTGGTGTCGAAGGCGTGCACGATGTCGGCGGCCGATTCACGAATGAGCTCGAAGAGCTGGCGGCAGCTCCTGATATCACCCGGCAAACTGAGCCGTCTGTCAAGGTGATAATGAGCGTGATCGATGCCGGTTCCGGGGAAAGCGCAGGCGTCGGCGCAGCTGCCCAGCACTGTTACTCGAACTTCCCGCTCTTGCAGGGCGCGGGCCAGCGGAAGGCGAAAGTGCGCATCCTCGCCGCCGATCATCAACAATCGCATCGTACGGGGAGCTTTGCCCGGAATATTGGGGACGGCACCGAGCATGATTTGCGAACAATACCGGGCCAGCGGGTTTCTTTCATGAGGGCGCTTTCCCCAATACCGCGGCTTCCACCGTTCTGCTCCGACAGATGTGTGCCAGAGTGAATGCCGGCCGGGGCATCATGAAAGTCAGCTACTCCGAGGTTTCCGCTCTCGGAGGCGACAGGCCAGAACGCCACTTGGCCATCATGCGCATAATGACGAGCGTCCTCTTCCCGGTCGTGCGCTTTCGCGGCCTGGACTTTCTTGCACGGAACGTCGCCCGACTGGTCGCAGCCGAGGACGTCTTTACTCGCGTCCGGCTCACCGCGGATACATGGTTTACCTATCCCACGTACGACAGCTACTGGGGTGCCCACGTCCTCCGGGGAATCCCGTACGAGCCGGCTCTCTCGATCTTCATCAGCCGCGTTGCAGCCAACGATTTCGCGTTCATCGACTGCGGCGCCAACTTTGGCTATTGGTCTGCACTCCTGAGCGGCCGGGACCTCGGCAGCCACCAGTGCATAGCTGTGGAGGGGTCTCCGCAGACATTCAGCGGCCTGCGGCGGACTGCAGGCCTGAACGGCGATCGATTCCATTGCCTCAACCGTGTGGTCTGGTCGCAGTCGGGTGAGCCGGTCCGGTTCATGGAGGGCGGTCGCCATGCCGGACGACACGTTTCGGAGTCGGGAATCGACGCGCATCCCGCAAACCTGCGCGGGCTCCTCACGCCCGCGGAGCATCCGGTGCGGGTCGCGACGATATCGCTTGAAGACGCGGCAAGACGGATTGCGCATCATTCGTTTCTCGTGAAGATTGACGTAGAGGGCTCGGAGATTCAGGCATTCGCCGGAGCAGGCGCCATCGCCGATCGCGATACGGTCTTTGTGTACGAGGATCATGGCGCCGATGTCTCGCATCGGGTGACGCGCAAACTGATCGAATGTGGTTACCGCGTCGGATATCCCAATGTCGACGGTACGGTACAAGCAATAGCCGAACTGGAGCATCTGGACAGGATCAAGAAGAATCGACGTCATGGGTACGATTTCATCGCATCTCGGGGCTCAGGACCTCTCACCGACGCGGCCTGGGCGGCGGCTCATTGCCCAGCCAGGTAGCCAGAGTCCAATCCGGCGTCACCCGCTGCTCACGGCTGGTGCCTCCTCGAAGCCGTGCTGATCGCTCGGGCGGGACCCGCCAAGATGCCTGCAGTCCGCCTCAGCCAGTGCGCAAGGCCGGCCTTCGACGTCACCGCGACGGCAGCCGACGCAATCGCCGCCCCCGCCAGTCCGTATAGCGGTATCAGCACTACATTGAGCACCACGACAACTATGACCGCGATGCTGTAGGTCATGGCAGCAGTCCGCTCGTTGCCTGTCATCATGATGAGAAACTCGATGGCGCCCATCATCGAGGAGAACACTGCGCCCGCGGCCAGAATCCTCAACGCCGCCGCGCCTGACTCGAACTCCGGGCCAAAGAACAACAATGGCACCTCCGCAAAGGCGATCAGTGGCAATGCGAGTCCAAGTCCGCAGACCGCGCTCCAGCGAGAAGTTGTCGTCGTGGCGCGCTGCAAGCGATCCCTGTCCCCGGTCGAGTGCAGGCTCGCGATGGCAGGCGCAAACATAAAACCGATTGCGATAAGCGGGACAGTCACGAGGTCCGCCAGGTAGACCGCTACCAGGTAGACGCCTGCCTCGGTCGTTCCCAGCAGCAAACCCACGACGAGGACGTCTACTCGCCTCATCAGCATCTTCGTCAGCTCTATGACCAGCATCGGCAACGCTGTGCGAAGCCAGATCCCGGATAGCCGGGTAGGCGAGACATCGGGGATCGGTGCCAGACACCGGTTTCGCAGGATGGCCCGACTCAGCAGCAGTCCGGCGACCGTCGCCACCAGCATGAATGCCATCGGCCACCACGCAGAAACTGATTCGGGCGACAACAACAGGAACAGTGTGGCAAGCACCAGGACGGTTGCCTCGCGTAACGGAATGTCGAGCCCGATCGCGGCAACTACTTGACCGAAGGAGCGGATTGCAGAACAGCGAACTCGCAGCACCGCTGCCAGCGGCACGATGGCGAATGCCACCAAAAAAGCCAACATCAGCTCCTGTTCTGCGCCAGCCAGCACTGCCCACGCGACACCGCCGCCTGCAATTGCGATTGCAGCGCCGGAAACAAAGGCAACGCGCTCCCCGAATTGAATGACACCTCGCAACTCGGCCCACCGTCCCTCTGCGCGATAGGCAGCGGGAAAGCGCAGCAAGGCATTGTAGAAACCAGCGGTCGCCAGGAGCACGCATGCGCTCTGCCAGACGAAGGCATATGAGAATCGACCATAGCCGTCCGCGCCGAGCAGGTTGGCCAGCACGAGTTGTGCCAGGAAGCCAGTTCCGAGCGCGGCCATCTGCAGCGCATACGCCGAGATTGCGCCTTTCGCCAATGACGAATGCAATGCATCGCCATCTTCGGCCGATGATCCGTTGACGAGATTCCGGAAGAGTCTGCGCACACCCGTATCGCAGCGCCAGCTCTAGGGCGGCATCGCGCTCGTGGAAGGCCTGATCCAAGCCAGAATGTGGCTGCGAAGAAACGGCATTCTGCTGAGCGTCCGGCAGACACCATAGCCTAGGCGTGAGCACCGGCGGCTGATCGGCGGAGCCAGCGTCATCCTCCGAAGTTGGATGTCACATCCCGGGAACAGCGCTTGCACTTCCGCTTTCTTGATTCCGCGGACATCTGGATTGCGGGGATTGTCGAATGCCAGGTCATACCAGCAGGCCACTCCGCCTGGCGCAAGCAGTGCGATCATCCTGCGCGCGAGCGCGCTCCTCACAGTCCCATTCAGGATTGAGCTGAAGACCGTGGACTGAACCACGATGTCGAAGCTCCCCTCGGGAAGTGGTACGAGAAGTGCATCGCACTCGAAAACGGAGCAAGCCGCGGGAAGACGCTCCCTGGCGCGTTTCACATGATCCGCAAGCAGGTCAACACCGGTCGTCAAGCCCGGATTGAGTCCGATTGCGTGAAACATGTGCAGCGTCTCGCCCATTGCACAGCCAATCTCGAGCAAACGCAGCTGGTCGATCCGGCCGGGGTAATGGAATCGAAAGTATCGCGATATTTCCCGCTCCTTTTCGTGTCGCGACACCAGACGGTCGGGCCGGGACGGATGGTACGGACCCAGCTCGCCGTATTCGCCCGCACGTCGCGCATAACGCGCGCGGATCGCCTCCTCTTCGGCGGCGCGCGCGGTCTGGATATTGTTCTCGTCCGTCACGCTACCAGCTCCCGGTAAGGCCGCCGGCGGCACTCAGGGCGACGTCGTGCCATGGCGCGACAACGCCGGATCGGCACGCCTGACACGCAGCGCCACGTGCAGCGCCGGTGCAATTGCACAGAGGCCAACAAGTATCCACAGGAGCGGCTGCCGAAGCCCGTTGTGTGTCATCCCGTACGCGACCGCGGGCAGCAGAAGCATGGCCCATCTGCCGGCTGGAATCAGCACGCGCAGCGACCCGTACGCGAACAGCAGGAAGCCCACGAGACCATAGGAAAAAAGGATGTTGACCACAGACGAATGAATTTCCACGGCCTGCAAACCGGCGAATCTCTCGTACTCTCCCTCGCCGGCACCGAACAACAGGTACTCCGGGTATCGCCACAAGCGATCGTAACCGCGCGCAGCCAGCGTATCATCGGCTTCAGTCGCAAATGACCGCCAGCGGGGCACCAGATCCAGGACCGCGTCACCATATTGAACAATCACGTATCCAGCGACGGCGAGTGCGATCGACACCGACAGCAGTCTCCTTCGGACCGGGAAAAAGACGATCACGCCCAGGAGCACGATCGCGCCGAGGATTCCCGCCTTGGATTGCGTGACCACGACCGGTACCGCCATGGTGACCAGGCCGGCCAAAGCCGCCAGCCGCCCGTGCCCGACGATGAATGCGCAAGCTGCCGCCACGGATGCAATCAGCAGGCAGAAATACGCAAGCTGATTGGGATTGGCGAACGCCAGCGTGCCGCGCTCCACGTGTACCGAGTATCCGTAACCGGCGAGCATCAGCATGACGTTTAGCCCGATACCTGTCGCGATGCAGGTCGCGTAAAGACCGGTGACCAGAATTGACGGGGTCTGCCGTGCGAGGACCGGCACCACCCAGAGAACCCCCGCTCCCAACAGGTAGGGCAGTGCCAACAGCAGCGGTTCCGCCGAACCGAGCCTTGCACCCCAAGAGGCAGCCACGGCGACCGCGTAGACACAGAAAGTGAACCACGGCAGCAACCACGGGTGAATATCTGGTTCGAATCGCCTGCCGGTGGCGACCGTGATCACGAGTGCCACGGCCACCAAATGCGACAATTGCAGCGCGCCGGACTCGCCGATCGGTACGGCGGCAATCAGCACGTACGAGAACAAGAGAAGAACCGCGAAGTCGCGTGCCGGCCTCGACAACCAATCAGCCCGCACCGCCAGTCCTCGCCCGGTCACCTGTAAAGACGGCTGCCATCAGCCCAACGGCCATTCCCAGTACGGCTCCCAGGAGTGCAAACAGCCCTCGCGCCGGCCAGACATGGTCGGACTCGTGTGAAGCTCGCGCTTCATCGATCACCCTGAACGCATAGTCTTCCCTCACGCTCGTGAGCATTTCCTTGTTGAGCTGCGTTGCCATCAGTTGATAGATGCCCCGTCGCACATCCTCCAGAGATGTCTCTGCTAGCTCCCGGTGCAGGAACTCGAGGCTTTTCCTGGCTTCGTCCTGGCCTTGCTGCCGCAGGCGATGATTGAGGTCCCTTACCAGGGCATTCGCCCAGTCGCGCGCCAGCACCGGGTCGGTCCACTCGACATGCATGGCGATCACGGTCGAGTCCCTTGGCCTCTCGATCCTGAGGACATCCTCGAGCATCTTGCGATGGGCGTCGCCCAGCGTGGGCGCCTTGCGCAGCAAGCCTGGTCGGAAGACTTGGCGTTCCGGGTCGTAACGATCCGAGAACAGCACTTTCATCAGATCGTTGCGTTCGACAAACGAAGCAATAAACCCCTCCGATCTCAGACTTGCGACAGCTTCGTCGACGGAAGCCGATGTGGCCCCCAAGTCGATTCCTGCGAACGATGCGAGCGAGCCGAATCTGCGCGCAACCGTGGACGCCGCCAGCGAATCAGGGTCTTCTGCCGGCATCATCAGCACTGTCGATCGGTAAACCGGGGAGATCAGATAGCTTGCTGCAAGTGCTGAGACCGACCCGGCCAGGGTCAATCCGAGGACAATCCACTTGCGGGCGAAGATTGCGGAGAGAAAGGCCGCCACCGAGACCGCATCACCTGCCATGCGATCAGGTACGAGCACGTAGAATGGACCCTGCCGACCACCAGTTCGTTGTTCCTCATTCTGGCCGCCGGTCGATGTGGGCTCGTTGCGTGTCAAGGAAGCAGCGCTCTCTTCAAAGCGAATTGACCGCAGCCACTGCGACCGCGATGTTGTAGAGGATCTGGGTGACGCTCGTCCAGAGGGTGAGGGGACGTACGCGCTCTGCGTCGATCGGCACCACGATCGTGTCCCCGGGTTCAACGTAACCTCCCGACTGGCGGCGGAACCACGCGGAAGTGCTGGACTCCGCGACGCTGCCATCCGCGCGAATGACGAAGACACGTGAGCCATCCGCACGCCTGGTCAGCCCGCCGCTCATCTGGATGTAGTCGTCGCGCCTGAACGCGGCGTCCCAGAAGTGAGACGTCGCATTCTGCACCTCGCCCAGCACCGTGACTTCCTGAGACTTGCGCGGAACGAAGAGTTCATCGCCATTCTTGAGGACGATGTCGGTCGACGATTCGGGCGCTGCTGTCATCGCCTCTTCCAGGCTGAATACCAGTCGACCGACGGCCTCGGTGGTCCTGAGGTCCGCCAGCAGATCCTGCCCTGCGCGCATCGCCTCGTCCGCGGCGGCAGCCTGCTCGGATCTGGCTTGCTGGAGTGCCAGCGCGGCCAGTTCGCGCTGGAGTCTCTCCGCCAGTACCTCGAGCTGCCTCTGTTCGCGTTCCTTGAGTTCGGCCCGCGTAAATACACTGCCTGCCGCAAAAGCCAATGGCGTGAGGCCACCCGCTCTCGAGATGACCGATCTCAGCGTTTCGCCCCGTCTTATCGAGTACGTTCCGGGAAACATCACTTCTCCGGCAAGTACCACCGTCTCAAAGTCGCTCCAGTTGGCCACGCGCTTGATCACCAGGTAGTCGAATGGCTGCAGACGCGCATTCGCGCTCGGGTCACCTGCCAGTGCGGCCGACAGCGCGATCGGGATGATGTCCGTCCGCCGCTCCTCGCCGCCGACCGTGACGTAGCGGGCAAGGTCCGCTTCGCCCGAGTATGCCGACTCATCGAGTCCACCGGCGGCGCGCACGAGGTCGCGTACCGTCATGCCCGGCTCCAGCGGGTATTGCCCCGGCACCTTGACCCGGCCGGCAATCGTCACCGCCGGAAACGGATCTTGGTGCGAGCTCTGGCGCAGCAGTTCCCGGATGATCGGATCCACCACGCGGTCCCGGCTCGTCGAGAGATCGAACACATGCACGACATCGCCGGACTCGAGTGCGACGTCCTCATCGCCGCCCGGCTGGCGCAGCGCCTCCGCGAGGTCGGCGCTGACCGCGGACACTCGACGGCCGGGCCCGGATTCGCGCCGTATCAGCACGTAGTTCAGGTCCGCCAGCGGCCGCAATTCGTCCGTATTTGGAATCAGATCCGTCAGACGCATGCCGGACCGGTGCTGTGCGGTTCCGGGCCTGAACACGTGTCCCGAAAGCCGCACGGCGCCTTCGAGCCGGTCCCGGATCGGGTCGATCCGCAGCGAGTCGCCGGTTTGCAGCCGGGTCCCGCGACCGTCTGGCTGGGTCAGGTCGAGGTCGAGCGCGGTGCGTTCTTGCCGGTTGTCGATCCGCTGCAGCCGGGCCGTACGGGGATCGGCCTCCGGCGTCAGGCCGCCTGCGAGCTGAAGCAGGTCCTCGGCAGTGTTGCCCTCCTTCAGCTCGTAGATCGCGGGCCGTCGTACCTCACCGCTGATCGCCGCGGTCGCGCCAACGGGAGGAATGAAGATGACGTCGCCCGGCAGCAGCCGCAGGTCGTCGCTGGTGTCGCCGTGCAGCAGCAGATCGTAGAGGTCGAGTTGACGCACCAGCTGTCCGTTGCGCTTGAGCTGCACCGATCGCAGGGTACCGATCGGCTTGACGCCACCGCTGCTGAAGAGTCCGTGCGTAATCGTCGAGAGTCCGCTCACGGTATACGACCCCGGCCGTTCCGCCTCACCAACGACGAAGACCTGAATCGACCGCAGCTGGCCGATGGAAATGCTCGCACGCATGCCGATCATCTGTTCCGCCACCCGCTGCTCCAGCATGACCTTTGCGGCGCTATAGCGCATGCCGGCAACCGGTATCGGGCCAAGCTCCGGAAAATCGATCGTTCCGTCGCGTCCGACGATGATCGAATAGCGTCCCCCTCTCTCTCCGATCAACTGCACCTCGAGCGTATCGCCGGGGCCGAGCACGTACTCGGCCGGAACCGGGATATCCGTGGCGGGCGCGAAAGTCGTCGGTACATTGGCGAACAGTTCGTAGCCAAACGGTTTGAGCTCCGGCTCGACCGGAAGAAAGGCAACCGTCACTACGAGATCGCGCAGCGAGGGTTCGGTGTTGAGGCGCAGGCGCACCTGTTCGGCATTCAAGCCGGCCAGCGGAATTCCAGCGGTACCGGGAAGCGAAAGCACGCCCGTGCGGCCGAGACGATATGGATTGCCGTCGAGGATCCTGGCGCGCAGCTCCATCACAGCGCGTTGTGATGACAAGCTGCGCGGCGGCGCACCCTCCGGAAGCTCGCGGACGGTGGCCCCGATGATCAGACTGTCTTCGGGCCGCAGCCTCGGATCCTGCCGGAGAAACTCGACCAGAGGTTCATCGACGCCGGGCTTGGGCTGGCTCGCCGGAACTGCCGGTTCCGGGGCGTCCGGCAGGCTTCGTGACGATCGCTGGCTCAACTGCTCCAGCACCGCCTTCTGCTGTTCGGGCGGCAGCTTGCTGAACACGTCGATCTGCGCCTGCGTAGGAGTCTGCGCGTGCGCAACCGCAGCGAATGTCAACAGCCAAAGCGTCGCTAGAAATCGCGTGCCGGTCGGGATCCAGACTGCATTACAATTCATGGCTCTCCGTCACTCGAATCGCATGACCCATGCGGCCGATGCGCGCACGCGCCCACGCCGTTGATTCTCTCCCACCAGTTCCTGTTCCTCGTATCCAAGGCTGATGATGAGGTCGCCCCCCAGGAAGGTCCGTCGATGATACATGTCGGCCGATCGGAGCTCCGCCGGCGTCAGGGCGACCGAATGTACCGGATGGAGCCCCTTGCGGTTCAACTTGGCATCCTGGAGCCCGAGTTCCCAGCTGCTGCCGTCCGCGCTGGCGATCTGGACGCCCGCTGCCACTTGCCGGCTGTCCCCGTCGATTGCATGGCCGATGACGCGGCTCCGATACTGATAGCCGTCGGCGTACAGTCCGTTCCGATAGGCGCAACCGAACTGCGGCTCGGACTCATAGAACGCACAGGCCGTATCCGCGTACTCGACGTGCACGCGCCATGAGTGGGAGCCAATGCCGCCCCATGCCTCTAGTCCCGCGAGCCCCAGATACTTGCTCGGCAGCGAATTCGCTTCATCCTCCCCGATTGCCTGGAGGTAGAGCGCAGCCGGCAGCCACGGTAGCGACCATCGAAGATCGACGCCCGCCATCTGGTTGCCCGGTTGCTCGCTTGGATCCTGATCATTGTCGTTGCCGGCGAGCAGATCGAGAAACGTATCGAGATCGCAGGGCCGGCCTTCACCGCACCACTGGGCGCTGCGGGACAGGCCGATCTCCACGCTTGGGTGCGGCTTCCAGTTCACGCGCATGCCGAAGAACCGAGCGTCCGGCGCGTCATCACGATTGCCCTCGAACTGCCCCATCGTGGCGACGAGCCGCCAGCGTCCGATCCAACGCAGCCAGGCGTGGTCGATCGGGTCGGAATAGTTGCGCTCGACCGTGATCGAGGGAAGCGGCCGCGCATTCGTACCGAGAACGAGACTCCCTTCCCAACCTGGTCCCCACCAACGGTCGATATAGCCCGCAGACACCATCCAGTTTCCGACCGCGACGCCCGCGTAGCTGCCATCCGGGCGCACCTCACGGCCGTCGTCCGCGTCGGCGACCACGGTCGCCTCGATTCGCATCGCAAATCGATCGCCGGTGTACTGCAGCGCGCCCGCCAATTCGCCCTCTTCGCGAGGAACATCGCTGAATCGCCGCAGCGTCATCGGCTCCTCCGCGGCCGCCGTGCGCGCCTCCCATACCCACTGGTTCACGCGAACCGCTTCGCGCCCGGCCGCGCGCACGCGGGCGTATGCAGCTACCAGATGGGCGGGAAGGCTGTCTGTGCCGAATGGGGCCTGAAGATCGCGCACAATCTCCCCCCAAGGCACGGGCCAGGTTGCCACCGGCGCGCGCACGATGCCCGCATCAGCGAGGAGCTGCAGGTCATGCCGCAGGCGCGTATCCCCGGGAGCGAGCCAGGGATCGGCGCCGCAGGGGGCGGCGGCCAGGCAGGCAAGGATCGGCAGGAGAAGCTGCGCCCGTCGGAGCGTCGGCTGAGGAAACAGTTGTAACCTCCCGATCCTGCTGAGAACATTGCCGGGACTGTAGGCTGCCCGGCGAATCCGATGCGACAGAATATCGGTTTCAACGCCGCCGGGCGATCCAGTCTGCGAGCCCGGCAAGCTCCGGCGGCACGGGTTTCTGC
>Ga0187893_10010594_pt1 | contig 13678 bp, 6 predicted proteins | sample MA1701074metaG_FD_139574 | JGI IMG/M metagenome (GOLD analysis project Ga0187893, IMG submission 139574) | White microbial mat communities from a basaltic lava cave in the Kipuka Kanohina Cave System on the Island of Hawaii, USA - MA170107-4 metaG ...
AAGGGGTTTAATTTGAATAGCCGCGGATGTAATCCGTGGTAGTTGTCATGTTATAAACCCACAACCCCGGCGGGGTTGAACATTCAACCCCGCCGGGGTTGGAAAACCATTCTGCATTTTTCCGTGGGTTTCACCCACGGTTATTCAAATTAAAGCCCTTCGGGCTATTATTCACCTGAAACCATTTCCTGCAAAGCGTTTCATGCATTTCTTTAATTCTTATCCTGACGCGTATGCCGCTATGCGCACTCTTGTACTGAAGTAATACTATTGACCAAATTGAACCACACAGACACATAGATGAACACATAGAAATTTATATGAAGTGCCATGTACATTTCATAATTGCAATTAATACAAACGCTGCATCCGTTGCAACTTACTAAATACAAAACAAGACCGCATTAAATTGTTGAATAAAGAACAAAGCGCTGAAGAGTGCGACCCCGAGTTCCAGCCTCCTTCGTCGGCTTCATCGGGGTAAACTGCCACGCTTTTCATCAGATGCTATAAAAGAGGAACTTTGAACCGAGCGTGGCAACCAGCGATGCTACAAAGTACAAATGCCCGGCTCATAAAAAAACTATTACAGGAATAAAGAAGCCGGCTATAGATATAACCGGCAACGATAACTAACTGCTTAAACAAATTTTACCATCCTGCATTTTGAGTGATGATGCCACCACTGTTATCAATCTCTGACTGAGGCACAGGCCACACATTGTCTATGGAAGGATCGAAGTTGCGTGCGGGCCATACCACTGCGCCACTATAACCATGCAGCGGTTGTGCATACACAGCCTGTGCATCACCCCAGCGCACAAGATCGCGGTGACGGTCTGCCCACTCGCCTGCAAACTCGCATCTTCTTTGTTTTTTCAATTCATTCATATCTGCGTTTGTAATGGAAGAAAGTCCTGCACGATTGCGTATCATGTTGATCTCTGCATCTGCATTTTTTCCCTGCATTAATTCAGCTTCTGCTTTTATCAATATCACTTCTGCATAACGCAACAATGGCGGATTCAATGCAGTAGTTGGATGATCACCATTTGGACTGATATAAGTACCGATTGGGCTTGCATAAGTGAATGGCTCCATATATTTACGAAACTGAAAACCAGACAAACTATTTGTAGAACTATAGGTTTTTGTTTCACCAAAAAACTGGAATGTATCACCGGGTTTTAAAATGGTTGCTTCTCTTCTTGCATCACCATCTTCATAAGCATCGTACAATTCTTTTGTTGGTGTATAATAACCCCAGCCGTTGTACAAACCCCATCCTTTGTTTTCAAGCATTACACCGGGAAGAATACTGCCCCAGCCGCTTTCGCCCAATGCGGTGCTGTATGCACTCCAGATATATTCTTTGCTCCAGTTATTGGCAATGGTGAATACATCTGCAAAGTTTGAAAGCAGTGCATGCTTGCCGCTGTTGATAACAGAATCTGCATACAGTTCTGCATTTGCATAATCTTTTGTGTAGAGATACATTTTTGAAAGGTATGCCCATGCCGCAGTTTTATGCGCATGACCATAATCTTCGGAACCATAAGAATCAAAGAAAGGTAACAGCGAAGCGGCTTTTTTGAGATCGGATGCAACAAGTGCATAGTTCTCATTTACGTTTGCTGCTCTTGGAATAATATCTGTGTTTGTAGAATCCGCTTCGGTAACAACAGGCAAACCGGCATTATCATTTCCATAATTGTAAGACAACTGGAAATACATAAGTCCACGTAAGAAATAAGCTTCGCCGATTATTCTGTTTTTCAGCGTTGCATCCATATTGATTGATGGCACATGACGAATAACATCATTGGCTCTTTTGATAACCACATAACGCATCTTCCATTGATTAGTAAGATAAGATACGGTTGTTACCGCGGTATTAAAGTTCTTTACATACTCGGCTTTTGAATTGGAGCGACCGGTAACCATGTCATCACTTGCGTTTATGTACCACATGAAACCACGACCATAAAATTCTTCACCGTCAAATTCTTCGTACATGGCATTATCGCCGCTGATAGCATCGGCTTCTGTTTGCCAGAAGTTGCCGCTGACAGGTGAACCTTCGGGGCTGATATCTAATTTTTTTGTACAGCCATTAAGCATTGCTGCTGCTATAAAAAGAATGCCTGTGTTATAAAATATCTTTTTCATTTTTCAGAAAATTAATTTTTGTTAGAAGTTTACATTTACGCCAAACAATACTGTTCTTGCCTGCGGATAACGACCTATATCAATTCCATAATTATCCATACCTACTTCAGGATCGAAGCCCGAATAATTGGTAATGGTTAAAAGATTGTTTGCCGTAACATACACACGCAAAGTATTGATGTGAATACGGTTTGAAATATTTGAAGGCAGCGTATAACCGAGTGTAAGATTCTTGATGCGTGCATACGAACCATCTTCAATAAACCAGTCGGAAGTGGTGCTGAAGTTGCCATTCGGATCGCTTAGTGATACACGTGGAATAGTGGCATCTGTATTGGTGGGTGACCATGCATTGCGGATATCTTCAAGCATATTATAATTCTGTCCGCTAACACCTGCCTGCAAACTCATATACTTTAAACCGTTGAACAGTTTATTGCCCTGCACACCCTGTACAAATAAATTAAGATCGAAATTTTTATAGCTTGCATTAAAGCTGAAGCCGTAACTAAAATCAGGATAAGCACTGCCCTTTACCACCCTGTCATCGTTGCTGATAACACCATCGCCATTTGCATCCACAAATTTCAAATCACCTGCCACAGCATTGGGTTGAATTAAACCACCATCTTTATTGGTGTAGCTGTTTACTTCATCCTGCGATTTAAAGATGCCTGCTGTTTGCACTACATAATAAGCATACAATGGAGAACCTGTTTGTATCAGCACCGGTGTTAGTGTACTCCTGATATTGATGTTGGTTGTGGAGATAGTGGTAATGCCTTCTTTTAATGCAATAAGTTTATTGCTTACTTTGGTAAGTGTTGCGCCAATGCTATATTGAAAAGCAGATTTTGGATTGCTGTTATAGTTAATGCCCAGTTCAAAACCCTTGTCCTGCGCCTTGCCTACGTTTTCCCACTTGCCGCCACTTACACCTGCTGTACTCGGGGGAACGGTTTGCAGCAACATGTCTTCTGTAGTCTTGATAAAATAATCGGCAACCAACGATATACGGTTATTAAACAAACCGGCATCAATTCCAAAATTTGTTTGTTTAGATGTTGCCCATTTAAGATCAGGATTTGATAAAGCATCTTCGGCATAACCATACACAATCGTGGGGCTTTGTCCGAAGTAAGCATTGGTGGCGGCTAATGGCACATTCACCGCATTTACAGGAAGACTGCCCAGGTTGCCTAATATACCATAGCTGGCACGTAATTTTAAATTGCTCAGCCAGTTGATATTGCTCATAAAATTTTCCTTGCTTACTAACCAGCCACCGGAAACAGAGCCATAATTTTCAAACCTGTTTGCTTTGGCTACAAGTGAAGAGCCATCTCTTCTTCCAAGCAAGGATAAAAGATATTTTCCTTTATAATCATAATTGATACGACCGAGGTAAGAGATCAATGCTGATTCTGTTTTAGTACCGGATGGTTTAAAAATATCATTGGCATTCTGGAAATAACGATAAGGATCTCTTTCATTATTAAAGTTCTGCGCATACACATAAAATCCTTCTGATTCTGTATGCTGGTAAGTATAACCTGCAAGCGCACTAAAATTATGATCGCCAAATTTTTTGTTGTAGTTGAGTGTTTGCTCAGCAAGTACATCTGTGAAATTTGATGAAGATTGCGATAGCTGGTTATAGTCGAATATCTTTCCTATTTCCAATACACGGGAAACAAATTCTTTCGATGTATTGAATGCCTTGGTTAATGCAAAGCTGGAACGGAATGTAAGGTTGTTCAATATCTTTACTTCCGCATAAGGATTTACAAAAAGCGTATTTACAGGATTTTTGTAATCAAGGCGATTCAGGTAAGCAACCGGGTTGATCACATCTCCATAAGCACCGGCATATTCTGCAGGCAATCCCGCATAAGTGCCGTCTGCATTGTAAGGCGCTACACTCGGCGGATAAAAAATTGCAGAAAGAATTGCTCCGGTATAAGCGCTGCCGGTATTTGCACCATTACCATTTGTATAAGAATACTGCATATTCTCACCAACCTTTAACCATGGTTTTAGCTGGTGGTCTGAATTCAACCTGAAATTATAACGCTCAGAATAAGTGTTGAGCAAAATGCCTTCACCCTTGCGATAACCAAAACCCATGAAGTATTTCGACTTATCATTACCGCCGTTAATGTTTACATTATAATCATTGATCTTTCCGTTTCTGAAAATATCATCTATCCAGTCAGTGCGTGTTATTTGTCCATCAGGATAAATACTTTCGTTAAATGCATCGAGGCGTGGTTTGCCTGCATTGTCTGCTGCAAGATTCATTACATCGGCATACTCTTTCGCGTTTAAGGAATGTAATTTTCTCCATACACTTTGTACACCATATTTGGCATCGAATGTTACAGTTGCATTGCCCGCTTTTCCTTTTTTGGTAGTGATAAGAATAACACCGCCTGATGCTCTTGCTCCATAAATAGCTGCAGAAGCATCTTTTAATACGGAGATAGATTCTATATCATTTGGATTTACAACAGGCTGACCGGGGAAAATAGCGCCATCCACTACATACAAAGCAGATTCACCATTAATGCCACCCATGCCACGTATATAAACTCTTGGAGAAACAGTAGGATCACCGCCCTCATTGGCAACGATTACACCCGGAGCTTTTCCCTGCAAAACTTCCGCAACATTATTTACTGATCTTGATGTTACCTTATCAAGTTTTACATCTGCTACTGCACCCGTAATTGCAGAACGTTTTTGCGAACCATAACCAACCACCACTACTTTTTCAAGCTGTGCATCAGAAGGCGTGAGGCGTATTATATTTTCTGCGTTTTCTTTTAGTGTTATCTCTTTTGCCTGGTAACCTACAAATGATACCACAACAGTAACCGATCCATCATCTGCATCAAGTTTAAAATAACCGTTCTCATCTGTTTGCGTTCCCGTGCTTGTTCCTTTTATTAAAACGCTTACGTTTTGCAAAGGACCATTTTCATCCATCACTCTTCCTGATACTGTTGCTTTCACTGTTTGATTTGCTGCATACATAAAGTAATTACCCGATGTATTTATTGAAGATGGCTTTGCGGCGGGCTTACTGTAAATCACTATTGTATTGTCATGGCTTTCAAAAACAAGACCTGTTTGTTCCAGCACTTTTGTCAAAAGTTCTGCAATGGTAATTTCTTTTTTATCACGCAGCGTTACACTATACTTTTTTATTTCATCAATATTGTAAGCAAACTTTATATCTGCTATTGATGCAATCTTCTTCAATATTTTTTCAAGCGGTTGCTTATTAGCATCAACGCTAATGGTTGCTTTAAGCGGGTCTTTGTCTTGCGCAAATGCATGCTGTGCTGCAGTGGTAAAACAAAGCACAAAACACAATTGCAAAAGAACATGGCTAACATTCAGTTTCCGGGAGCCTGTTTTTTTAATGCATGTCATAAACTTTGGTTTTAGTTGTTCAGTCGTTTATAAAGAATTGTAATTTTTTTTTTTGAGCCCGGCAATAGAAATCCTGTGCATCGCCTGTTGCGTCGCACTCTTCAAGGGTTCTGTAATGCTATTCAGCAAAAGACCCTTTGCCTGCTTATATATTAATTGATTATTACACTGCCATTCAGCAATGAGAATTGTATATGGTTTTGTTTCCCTATCAGGTTAAGTATCGCTAATGCTTCTTCTAAATGTATATTCCGCTTTACCTGCAAATAATATTCGCCGCCTGCATATTTTTTTTCATTCACTATCTTAACACGGTAATTCGATTCAATCCATTGCATAATCTCTTCCAGCGATGCATTCTGCATCAATATCTCACCATTCATCCAACCATTTGCTTCTGCATTTGAAACAGAATCTTTAACTGCCCTTCCAGAAAGATGATCGTATTTCAATCTTTGATTTGGATATAAAACATTCAGCGTATCTGCAGCATTGCTCACAGCAACTCTGCCTGTAAGAACAGATACTTTTACATTACCGGACTGCTGTAATAATTTTACAGAAAAAGAAGTGCCCTTTACCGTAGTATTTATTTCATTAGATGCTACCACAAAAGGATGTGCCGGATCTTTTTTTACTTCAAAAAAGGCTTCGCCTCTTAACAGGCTTATCTTCCTCTTCTCTTCAAAATCGTTGCTGTTATAGCTTACAACAGAACTGTCATTAAGCACTACAATGCTTCCATCAGGTAATTCATGTTTTATTATCTGCCCCGCGGCAGAAGCAACAGTGATCATTTTATCTTTTGGAGAAAATAGATATACCGCAGAAATAATTGCAAGTACACAGGCAGCGGCTGCATAACTGTAAAGCCTTTTCCAAATAAATTTTTTAGGCTGGCTTTCATCTTTCGTATCAATTGCAGCAAAAACTTTTTCCTTTATTACTGCTTTTACCCGTTCTCTTTCTTCTTCGCCAGAAAAAAAATATGGTTCACCAGACTGTGCTGATTCATCAAGATGTTCTTCTAATTGTTTTAATTCTCTTTCAGTACAGGTTCCGTTCCTGTACTTTTCCAGTAAGGCCAAAAATTCAGTTTGATCAGCCACGGGTATGCTTTAACTATTAAGACAGGAAAGGAAAACAGGTTAACTATTCAGTTCAAAAATTTTTTTTGAAGCACTATAAGAATAACCGGGGCAGATTTTGCAAGCATTGCACGCAGTTTTTTGCAGGCGGCATTAAGCTGGTTGCGTACCGTTTGCGGAGAAGTGTTTGTTTGCGTGGCAATCTCTGCAATACTTAATTCATTAATGCGGTGCAGGTAAAAAACCTCCTGCATTTTTTGTGGCAATGAACGCATGCATAGCGCCAGCAGTTTTTCAGATTCGAGGGTTTCTATTTTTTCAGACACTGAGAACTTATCACAAGTATTTACAGCATCTTCAAGAACAGTCATTTTTATTTTTTGCTTTGCAAGATTATTCAACACACGATTTCGCATTGCCGTGTGCACATAAGCCTGCACAGAATTTACTTCGGGTAATTGTTCTTTTTTATTCCAAATATTGATAAACAGATCCTGCACCAATTCTTCCGCATCTTCTTTGCTTCTTAATATTTTGTAAGCATACTGAAACAATGGTTCCCAATACATTTCAAATAAAGTATTGAAAGCCGCAGTATCAGCCTGGCGCAGGCCCTGCCATACTATATGTTCATTTTTATCCACTGCTGTTGCAATATTAATGAAGCCGCAAATTAATTTGCCTGTTATTTTTCATACAGCTTTTACCGTTAAGTAATTATTACCTCATCTTAAAAAGAAACCTGCAAATTTTACTTTACAGGTTTCAAAATCAAGATTGCTTATGAGAAAACTGCCAGAGACTTTTTTATATACCTAACTGTATTACTTGTGGTATCGGCTGTTGTGTCACTCACTTCAAGGTTCGGAACTTAATTGAGCTTCAAGCTGCAAGCTATTAGCTGCAAGCAAATACAAAGTGCTTGTAGCTTGCAGCTAAAAGCTCATAGCTGTTCTTCAGTACAAGAGTGCGACGCAACAGGCGATGCCATGAAAAACTACAGCCAGGCCCCAAAAAATATTCTTATCAATAATTCGGATTTTGAATTAATACGCCTTTACTTTCATCAATGATAACCTGCGGTATAGGCATATAATAATTTTTTGGCTTTGTGAAAGTACGGGCAGGCACTACAACTGCGCCATTATATGGTGGCAATGGTGACGCTGTTTTTGGTTTGTTGAAAATGGTGTCAACATTAATGATGCCTTCTTTGTCCCAGCGCATAAGATCGAAGAAGCGGATATTCTCTGCACCCAGTTCTACGCGGCGCTCATGAATCAGTTGCGGCATGCCTGCACCACTTACGGGTTCAAGACCTGCTCTGCTGCGTACAGCATTAATCTCCGCATCACCTGCGCCTGCACCGGATGATCTTATTTTTGCTTCTGCCACTACAAGATAAATATCAGCAGTGCGGAGAATGGGCTGCTTTAAATCATAATCAAGAGCGCCTGAACCATCAGGATTATACGAAGTGTATTTTCTTACACAATAACCTGTGGTGAGTGAATTGCTTGGCAGCATACGTTCGGTGTATTGCCCTGCCATACCTGCAAACAATGGGCTCTGTGCATCAAAATCACTTATCTCAATCATGGTGGTCTGGTTGGGAATGGCATCGCCAACAGACAGGATGGTGACAGCTTTGCGCGGATCATCTGCTTCAAATTCTTCTGCGAAATTTTCTGTGGGGTGATGGAAGCCCCAGCCATTCCATGCACGTGGCGAAAAGTAATCATTCATGTAAGAATGATTGTAATTGTTCTTGTTCCATACTGCAAACAATATTTCAGAATTTTCTTCCTGTTTGCCGAGTGTAAAATTGTCTGTATAGTCAGGTGCAAGTGCATAGTTGCCATTACTAATAACTTTCTGCCCATACTCCTGCGCTTTGTCTAACTTATTCCAGAACAGGTAAAGTTTTGCGAGCAAACCCCATGCAGCGCCTTTGCTTACCCTGCCGCGGTCTTCTGCGCCATAAGTTTCCGGTAAAAGATCAGCGGCATTCAGCAGGTCTGATTCTATTTGCGTCATTACCTGCTCCGTGGCAGATTTTGGAATATTGTAATCACCGTTGAGTACATTGTCTTCGAGAATCAATGGCACTTCACCAAAGATGAGGTTGAGCGTCCAGTATCCATGTGCACGTAAGAAATATGCTTCGCCCATTGAACGGTTGCGTATATCTTCATCCATCACCGGTACTTTGGGCACATAAATGATGGCATTGTTTGCACGGCCTATCTGCTCATAAGCCCATCCCCAGGTGGGGCGTAGCTGGTAAGTAGAAGGTGTTGCCGTAAACCTTTCTATTTCCCAAAAATCTGCGTGGTCGCCATCAATGGAAATATCGTCTGATGCATCTTCATAAGCATAAAGGTTATGACCAACACCTTCTTCCTGTGTAAGTACATTGTATATACCGGCTATACCGGCAAGCACATCCGCCTCGTTTCGCCAGAAATTGCCTGTGGTGTAAGAACCAACAGGGCTAACCTTCAAAGGGTCTTTGATACATCCTGCTAAAACAACAAAGAAGGATGCAGTGATTAATATGATTAGATATTTTCTTTGCATTGTAGTAAGGTTTATGATCTTAGAAATTAAGTGTTGCGCCTATTGAAAAAGTCCTCACCGCAGGATACTGTGCCACATCAACACCTCTTTGCTTGTTACCGTCTGTATAACCAAGTTCAGGGGTATAGCCACTATAACCGGTTATATAAAATGCATTATAGCAGGTAGCATATATTCTTGTGGCCGGCATCTCTGTTTGGGCAATGCGCCATTTTGAAATGGTGTACCCCAATGAAATATTTTTTAAAGCGAGATAATCACCTTTCTCTATCCACAGGTCAGACGACCTGTAATTCTGATTGGTATTGGCTCTTGTTAAACGCGGAATGCTGTTGCTGGTGCCTTCTCCATGCCACCTGCCTAACTGCTCTGAATACCAGTTGAATACCTGTGTGGCATCGAGACCGGCCATGCGGTCTGCATTATACAGTTCAAAACCAAATGCTCCTGCAAAAGAAAAACTAAGATCAAAATTTTTATAAGCCGCGTTTGCATTAATACCAAGCACCATGGAAGGATTCGGATCACCAAGATTTACACGGTCGTTGTCATTGATCATACCATCGCCATCCTGATCTGCAAACCGCACATCTCCGGGATGAATATTTGCCTTGTTCGGATCGTTGGCAATGCCGGCATCTTTGTCTATATCACCCTGAGTCTGGTAAAGGCCATCTGTTTTAAAACCATAATAAGAAGCAATGGGCTGGCCCTCATAAGTGCGGGAAGTTTCCAGTGACTGACGGCCATATAAAACAGAACCTATATAATCTGCTTTGGTACCATAGAGATAAGTAACCTTATTCTTAATGAAAGATGCATTAGCGCCAACTGAATAACTAAGCTTACCGGCTTTGTTCTGATAGTTAAGATCTATTTCTATACCGCGATTATTAAGCGTACCGAGGTTTTGATAAGGGATGGTAATGTTACCGGCGCCATAAGAGAGCGATACATTAGCGCCATAATTTTCCACCAGTGAATAAGGAATCAGCATGTCTTTGGTATCCTTGTTGAACCAGGTAAGGGAACCGGTGAGATGATTGTTCAGTAAACCAAACTCAAGACTAATGTTTGTCATCTCTGCTCTTTCCCAGGTAATGTTTGGATTGGCAAGACTAACCACATAAGCGCCATCCACTACATTGCCTGCTGTTCCAAAACTATATATTGTACTGTTGCCGCCGCTTCTTATAATAGCGAGGTATTGAAAGTCGTTGATGTTCTGGTTACCTAACTGTCCCCAGCCACCGGTAAGTTTAAGGGTGTTAATGAAAGAAACATTGTCCCTGAAAAAACTTTCATCAGAAATGCGCCAGCCTGCAGAGAAGGCAGGAAAATAACCCCATTGTTTTCCCGGTGGAAACTTGCTGGAGCCATCTGCACGCATGGTACCTGTTAAGAGATATTTTCCTTTGTAAGAATAATTGGCCCTTACGAAATAAGATTGCAAACCCGCATAAGGATTACCATTGCCGCTGCCACCGGAAAACTGGTTGGCACTGCTGCCATTATCCAATATCCTGTGATCATCGGCAGGATCGGTATAGCCCCTGCGTTGCGCGTAGTAAGAACTGCCTGCGAATGTTTGTGCGGAATAACCTGCGGTTAAACCTATGTTGTGGTTTTTCTTTATCTGCGTATTGTAGTTAAGAAATATTTCCTGCAGCCAGGATGTAGATTCAGAATGGGATTGTGTTAAGGTAGCCAGTGAATTTACCCTTGTCTGGTCTGGCGTGGCTATCTCAAAATTATACCCATCATAAACAGTTTGGTCAAAACCGTAATTGAATTTTAAGGTAAGCCCTTTTATAATGTCAACTTCTGCAAAAGCGCTTGCCAGTACACGGCGGCTTTGATTTTTTCTGTCTGCTACAGAAGCAGTAAACACGGGGTTGTTTATATCACCTAACTCATTACTTGCTTTTGAACTGCCCCAACTGCCATCTTCATTAAACAGCGGTATTGCCGGGTTAAATCTTAAAGCGCTCCATACCAGGCCGGTTTGCGTAGATCTTGTATCAGGCGTATTGCCGTTTGTATAAGCGTAGAGGAAATTTTCGCCTACACGTATCCTGCTTCCTATTTTATGCTCGGAATTAAATGCACCGCTTACACGTTTAAAGAATGAGTTTACGATGATGCCTTTATCATCAAAATAGTTGCCTGAAAAACTGTATCTCGATTTTGCGCTTCCGCCCCTTAAAGCTATATCCGCGTTGGTTGTTTTACCTGTTCCGTATAATTCTCTTTGCCAGTCGGTGCGTTGTGTGGCGTAGTAAGAATCATCCCATAAACCGGGAACCGGAGAGCCATCATTTGTAAAAGTTTCTTTCTTTAAAGCAGCCAGGTCAGGTGCGGTAAGCAGGTCCAGGTATTTCATTACATTCGACTGGCCTGTATAAACATTTACCGTTGTATTCAGCTTATCGCCATAAGCACCTTTCTTGGTTGTTACGAGTACCACACCATTGGCGGCACGTGTACCATAGATGGCGGAAGAAGAAGCATCTTTTAAAATTTCTATTGAAGCAATATCGTTGGGGTTTACTTCATTCAAACCGCTTGCAGGCACACCATCAATTACAATCAGCGGATCAGAATTATTTATGGTACCTGTACCTCTTATGCGTATGGAATACGCCGCACCTGGTGCACCATCGCTGCGTACAATATCCACCCCGGATGCACGGCCCTGCAAAGCCTGTGCTGCATTGCTTACAGGAAGATTTTTAAAATCATCTCCCTTTACAGTGCTGATTGTACCTGTTACATCTCTTTTTCTTTGCGTACCATAACCAACTACCACTACATCTGTGGTAACAGATGCTGCAGGCTCAAGCGTAATGCTTATTTCTGCATTACTGCCACTGCCTGCTGCAATATTTTTTGTAAAGATCTTATAACCAACAAAAGACACTTCTATATCATAAGTGCCGGCATCGGGAACTTCTATATCAAACTTCCCCTGTTTGTTTGTTGCTGTTCCGGCACCTGTTTGTTTTATTACCACAGAAGCCCCTTCAAGGGGTTTGTTGTTTTCATCACTCACTGTACCGCTGATATGCTGTGGCGGCAACGGTGGTGGTGAAGATCCCATTTGCATGGATGCTTCTTTCTTATCTTCCTTCCCTTTTTCCTTAACAATGATCATCTTATCACGGATGATGTAGGTAAAAGGCTGGTCTTTGAAACACAATGCCAGCACATCCTCCACGGCAGCATTGGTTACTTCTATGTCAACCCGTTTTGCCTTTTTAAGCGCATTGCTGTTAAAGACAAAGTTGTAACCAGTCTTTTGCTGTATTGTTTCCAGCACCTGTTCCAGTGTGGCATTCTTTTTAGAAATGGTTACTTTCTGCGAAAATCCGGCTGCACTTACCTGCAGCGCCGCAGCGAATAAAAAGATAGCAGTCAATTTCATAATCAACAGCAATTTTTTGGGCAAAGGCCGTCTATAAGTCATGGCTTTGCCGCGTAAAAGCAGATTCATACTTTTGTACAGTTTTGGTTTACAATTCAGTGTCGTTCCCTTGATCTGTTTTGATAACCTTTACGTTTTCCAGGGGCGGCTCCACCCGTTCCTGGTTTTTTTATGGTTATCCGTGTTCGTTAGATTTTTTGTTTCATACGGCAGGTTTTAGTTGTGATGCCCCAACCCTAAAGGGAGCTATTTTTGTTTTGTTGTTTTAGTTTTTGTACTTAGCTTTTGAACATGCATTGAGCTTTCGTTGTGTCACTCACTTGTACGTTCGGAGCTATGAGGAGCAAGTCAATAAGTCAATGGCCATTTAGTCAATAAGTAAATACGAACCGTTATGCTTTGTCTTTACTCAATGACCTGCCAATGTCGTTTATTAAATATTTTTATCTCCGCATGAGCGGCATTATAAACATATCACTCCTACGGAGCTCTATGAATATTATCTAAAACATTTCTACTAACATGTCGCCCTTACAGGGCTTAACTAAACGACATTGAATGGTGAATGGTCAATAATATTTACAATAGATTTTATTCACCATTGACGATTCACCATTCACCAGTACAATCACCCATGAACCATTAGTCCACAGAGGCATATGAAACCCGCGTTCAGACCGGCTTCGCCGTGCCGACCGCTGTACTACAGAGGAAGTGTGCGACGCAAGGAACGATGCCACGAAAAACTACAGCCGGGCTCCAAAAAATTCTTCTGCCGTGGTTCGTGTATTCACGAAACATTTTACATTTTGCCATCGCCTTATTTCGGTTCGCGGAGACGCGAACCGGGGCAGGCTAAATTCTTCTACTGCAACACAATGATTTTTCCTGCTTTACCGGGTGTATTGCTTTGCTCTATTTCAAAATGCACGGTGCCGGTGAGTTCCAGCGTTTGCAGCAGCGCCGATACATTTTGTGT
>Ga0187893_10010596_pt1 | contig 13676 bp, 15 predicted proteins | sample MA1701074metaG_FD_139574 | JGI IMG/M metagenome (GOLD analysis project Ga0187893, IMG submission 139574) | White microbial mat communities from a basaltic lava cave in the Kipuka Kanohina Cave System on the Island of Hawaii, USA - MA170107-4 metaG ...
CGTGCCCGGGGACGTTCGTTGAGTCGTTGAGTTCGCCTGCGAGCTGGGCTACCGGAGCGCCATGAGCCGCGAAGTCAACGAGTCAACGAACGTCCCCGTTCTGGACGTCCCCGCTCCTCCCGACCTCGAGGCGAACAAGGCCGTGGTCCGCCGTCTCTGGGCCACGCTCTACACGAAGAACTGGGACGAGCTCGCGAGGCTCTTCACCGACGACGCCTTCTACGAGGACGTGCCCACGCCCGACCCGGGCGCGCGCGGACCTGCGAACATCGTGACGCGTCTCCGCATCGGGCTCGACCCGATCGAGCGCTTCGAGCACCACGCGCAACGCATGGTCGCAGAGGGCGAGAGCGTGATCTTCGAGCACACCGAGGTCTGGCACTTCCACACGGGCGAGGTGATGCGGAACCCGTTCGTGAGCGTGCACGAGGTGCGCGACGGGAAGATCGCGCTCTGGCGCGACTACTGGGACGTGCAGACGATGATGAACGCGGTGCCGAAGTGGTGGGTCGAGCAGATCATGAAGCGCCGCGCCGAAGAGTTCGGGGCCTGACGGGGACTACACCGGCCACGGGCCGAGGAAGAGCACCGACGCGATCAGCGGGAGCGCGTAGAGCGGGAAGCCGATCGCGCACACCGCGACGGCGCGCAGCGTGCTCGTGTAGTCGAGCGCCTGGCGCACCGCGACCACCATCGCGACGAGCTCCCAGAGCGTTCCCACCACGAAGGCCGGGAAGGCGATCGCAGGCACGATCATGACGAAGCGCAGAATGCCCGGCGCGCCCGAGAAGCCGATCGTGCGCAGCAGCTGGCCGGGGTCGGCGGAGGTCTCGGCCGTCGGAAGCAGCCGCGTGCCGATGAAGTACGTGGCGTACGCCCAGATCCACCAGCCGATCACCGCAACGGCGGCCTGGACGAAGATCCCTTCGGGTCCGCTGTTCGCGATGCCGCCGACGCCGACCGCGGCGCCCGAGAGCACCACCACGGCGAGCGCCTGGCGGCCTGCCCCGGTGTCGTGCTCCACCTCCTCGTAGGTATCCGCGTGGAGCAGCGCCGAGCGCAGCACGCGCTCTCCGAAGCTCGCCATGGCTCGCCTTCCTCCCGCGACTCCGTTCGCCATCGCCTCAGGGCCGCCACTTCCCGTCCGAGTCCACCCACTGCCGTGTGTTGTCGAGCGTCTCGGGCACATTCTTGCGCGTGATGCCGTTCTGCAGGAAGCCGGGCACCGCCGGGCTCACGCTGACGCGGGTGCCGAAGCGGGCCAGCGTGCGACCTCCGTCGAGCGCGTGGAGCTCCCAGTAGCCCGAGACGTGCTCGAGCTGGCTCTCGTAGTCCGGGTCGAGCTCGAAGGTGAGCGTCCGTAGCGCGGGGTCGAAGCGGTCCCTCAAGCGGTAACCGATGGAGAGGAACGCGATCTTGAGGTGCTGCTCCTCGACGAGGGCGTTCTCCTCGCGCGACACGATCTCCACCGAGGTGAGCTCGGGCCGGTACTCCTTCTGTCGCTCGCGCTGGATCAGGAGCGGCCACACCTCCTCCGGTGGACGCGAGAACAACACGAGCGCCTCGACGAGGCCCTTGTCTGCGGCGCTCGTCTGCATGAGCACGAGCCGCTCCTCCATCAGCTCCTCGACCACGTCCTTCGGCTGGCTGCCGAGCAGCGCCTGAGCCGACGCCGGGCGGTTCCGCGGCACCGCAGCCTGCGCGGCGCCCTGGGCGAAGGCTGCGCCTCCCGGCGCAGCGAACGCGAGCAGCATCGCCAGCGCGAGCCGGACGCACCCGAGCTGGGGGATCGGCAGAGAGCGGCGGTCCACCGGCTCTACCTTGCCTCCGCGCGCGCTCCCCGGTCAACCCTCGATTGGGTGGTATGGTGGGGGCCCGCACTCCGGAGGCCCCATGCCGCGCCGCGCCCTCGTCCTGCTCGCGCTGGTCTTGTTCCCCGTCGCGACGCCCGCCAGCGCGGCCGAGACGAAGAAGGCTCCCGCCGAGCTCAGCGTGACCGAGATCCAGGCGTGCATCCAGCAGAACTTCCCCGACGACTCGATGATCCAGACCATGAAGATGATCATGAAGGACCGCATGGGCGTGGAGCGGCTGCTCGAGGCCGAGATGTTCTGGGAGAAGGATCAGACGACGCGGCTCTCGAAGGTGCTGCTCAAGTTCGACAACCCGCCCGAGCTGCGGGGCGCCGCGGTGCTCGTGATCGAGAAGAAGCCGACCAACGACATGTTCATGTTCCTCCCCGAGCTCGGGAAGACGAGGCGCATCACGTCCTCGATGGTGAGCGGCAACATGATGGGGACCGACTTCACCTACGAGGACTTCGCGCGGCTCCAGGGCATGATCGGCAACCTCGAAGCGGTGCGGGAGGCGGACGAGCAGGTCGGCGGGCGCCCGGCGTTCGTCACCGTCTCGCGCCCGACGCCGGGCACCGACTCCGAGTACGAGCGGATCCGCTCCTCCGTCGATCAGGAGACCTGCGTGCCCCTCCGCGTCGAGTTCTTCCAGAAGGGAATCGCGGAGCCCGCGAAGGTGCTGACGATCGACCCCTCCAAGCTCGCCGAAGTGAAGACCGGTTGGATGCCCCGCGAGCTCCGCATGGAAGACCTGCGCGCCGGCACCTCCACGGCCCTGGTGATCGAGAAGCTCGAGGTGAGCGTGCCGATCGACCGCAAGCGCTTCAGCCAGAAGGAGCTCGAGCAGCAGGGGCGCTTCGGTCCGGCGGTCTCGCGCTACTGAGCCGCGCGGGTCAGCGCACGGTCACGCAGCCGTTCGACAGGATGATCTGGCCGCGGTCCTTCGACCACGCCTCGACCCAGATGCGCTCGCTCTCGCGCCAGAAGCGCGTCTCGAACGTCTCGCCGGGCCAGGCCACGCCGCGGAAGCGCGCCTGCCAGCGCGCGACCCGCGTCGGGTCGCCGCCGAGCGCGCCGTCCACGACGGCCTTGCACACGATCCCGTACGAGCAGAGGCCGTGGAGGATGGGGCGCTCGAAGCCGCCGGCCTTCGCGAAGTCCGGGTCGGCGTGGAGCGGGTTCTTGTCGCCGGAGAGCCGGTAGATGAGCGCCTGCTGCGGCAGCGTGCGCGACTCGACCACGCCGTCGGGCGGACGGCTCGGTGCCTCGTTCGCCACCTCGGGCCCGCGCGGCCCGCCGAAGCCACCCTCGCCGCGCAGGAAGAGCGACATGCGATTGGTGTAGAGCGGGCCCTCTGCGTCGCTCGCCACCACCTCCACGATCACGAGCGCGGCCTTCCCCTTGTCGAGGACGTCGGCGATGCGCGAGCGGCCGGTGAGCTTCGCCTCCGGCGGGAGCGGGCGGTGGAGCTCGACGTCCTGCTCGCCGTGGAGGAGGAGCCGCGGGTCGAACTTCAGGGCAGGGACGTCGAAGACCGAGGCGCCTGCGCCCGAGCGCGCGACCGTCGCGAAGCTCGGCAGCACCTTCAGGTCCTTCTCGTAGGTGTACGCGAGCTCGTTCGGGTCGGTGGGCGGAGACCCGGCGCCGACACCGAGCTGGTAGAGGATCACGTCGTCGCGCTCGTAGCCGCCGCGGCCCGACGGGAACTCGTGCGCGAGCGCAGCGTCGCGATCGATCGGCATCGGAGCCTCCTCGGGGCGGCAGCGTATCATCCCGGCATGCAACGGCGGCCCCGACAGATCGCACTCGTCTGCCTCGCACTCGCGCTCTGCGGCTTCGGCCCCTTCGGTCCCTGCGCCGGCGGCCGGCTCGACGGCGAGCCCTCCCCCGCGCCCGCCGACTGGGCCTTCACGGACGGCATCGAGCAGATCCACCTCGAGACGGATCCCGCGGAGCCCCATTCGGTCAATGCATGGTGCGTCGCGCTCGGCGGCCGGCTCTACGTTCCGACCTCGATGATCCGCGGGCCGAAGACGCCGAGCGAGCGCGATTGGGTGCGGAACGTGACGCGCGATCCGCGCGTGCGGGTGCGGGTCGGCGACGCGCTCTACGAGCGCACCGCCTCGCGCGTCGAGGACGCCGCCGAGTACGACGCCGCGCGCGCCGCGCTCGAGCGGAAGTACGGCCTCGACCCGGCCGAGCGCGATCCGGAGCGCGAGGTCTGGATCTACCGGCTCGACCCACGCACTTGAGGCGTCGGCTCCCCGCCTATCTTCGCTTTCGCGCGAGCGGGATCTTGTAGAGGCGGCTCCAGTTCTCGCCCACGATCTTCTGCTGTGACGCCTCCGTGAGCGGGAGCTTCCGGAAGTTCTCGACCGCGTGCGGGTACATCGCGTCGCCGTGCGGGAAGTCGGTCGAGAAGACCAGGTTCGAGTCGCCGAACCAGTCCACGTAGTGCTTCACCGTCTCCTCGTCGGCGTCCACCGAAACGAAGCACTGGCGCGTGAAGTACTCCGACGGCTTCCGGGTGAGGTCCTTCGCCTCGAACCAGCCGACCCACTCCTGGTGCTCGTCGAGGCGGTGGATCAGCCAGGGCGCCCACGAGCAGTTGCCCTCGAGGAGCCCGACGCGCAGCTCCGGGAATCGCTCCAGGGCACCTCCTCCGATCATGCTCACCGCCGCGGTCATCACGCCGAGCGGCTGGTTGAACGTGTGCCAGAGCATGAGCCGGTCCGCGAAGATCTCGAGCGAGAAGTCGGGCGTGAGCGAGGTGCGACCGCCGCCGTGGAAGCAGACCGCGACGTCCTCCTCCTGGCACGCGGCCCAGAGCGGGTCGTATTCGCGGTGATGCCAGGGGCGGCGCTTGACCGAGCCGGGCTGCAGGAAGATCGCCTTGAAGCCGTACTCGCGCTTCGTGCGGCGCACCTCGTCCACCGCTGCGGGGATGTTGTGCGGAGCGACCATCGCCGCGCCGAACAGGCGCTCGGGCGCCTGCCGGCAGAAGTCGTGGAGCCAGTCGTTGTAGGCGCGCGCGATCGCCGCGGCGAAGTCGGGCTCGAGCCCGTCGGCGCCGATCTGCTCGCTGGAGTCGATGGTGAGCGCGAAGAGTCCGCGCGACGGGAACAGCACGGCGAGGTCGACGCCTTCCTTCGCCATCGCGTCGAGCTGCGCCTCGGGGCCCCAGCCCTTCGCCTCGGCCTCGGCGTACGCGGCCTCCTGCTCCGTCCGCCAGCCGATCCCCGAGCCGCCGCGCTCCTTGAGCGGCCGCACCGGGCCGACCTTGAGCAGCACCTGCGACTTCACCTTCACCCGGAGATCGCGGCGCAGCTCGGTCATGCCGACCGGCGCCGCGTGCTTGAACTCGTCGGCGATGTAGCGCTGCCAGAGATCGGCGGGCTCGAGCACGTGCATGTCGCTGTCGCAGACGACGAAGTCTTCGAAGGGCATGGCTTCCTCCTCCCGTTCAGTCGCGAGCGAGGAGCGTCACGGTGCAGACGCTCCCGCCGCCAACGAGGTGCGCGAGGCCGACGCGCGCGTCCTCGACCTGGCGCCGCCCGGCCTCGCCCCGGAGCTGGACGACGAGCTCGTGGATCTGCGCGAGGCCGGTGGGTCCGCCCGGGTGGCCGCGCGCGATGAGCCCACCGTCGGTGTTGAAGGGGATGCGCCCGCCGAGCGAGGTCGCCTCCTCCTCGACCAGTTTCTCGGCCTCGCCCTCGGCGCAGAACCCGAGCAGCTCGTAGTACTCGAGCTCTTCGTTCGCGAAGGCGTCGTGGCAGAATGCGAGGTCCACGTCCTCCGGACCGAGGCCGGCGTCGCGGTACGCCTCCGCGGCGGTGTCGCGGCTCATCGTGGCGGGGCCGACCACGGGGCCCACGAAGGTGTGGCCGGGCGTGTACGTCTCGCTCTGGAGCGCGGACGCGAGCACGCGCACGACGGGGCGGCCGGGCCGGAGCCTTCGTACAAACTCGGGCGCCGCGAGGATCGCGCACGCCGCGCCGTCGTCGGCCGGGCAGGCCATCATCGCGGTGAGCGGCTCCGCGATCTTCGCGGAGGCGAGCACCTCCTCCGGCGTGACGAGGTGGTTGGCCTGCCGGTCCGACACGGGGCAGAGCGCGCCCTGGTTCCAGTTCTTGGCGGCGATCTTCGCGAAGTGCTCGGGCTTCGTGCCGCGCTCGTGCATGCGCCGCATCGCCCAGAGCGCGAAGTAGGCGGCCGGCAGGATCACCGAGTCGATGCTGTCGCGGCCGACGCCGCGGCCGCCCTGCCCGCCGCGCGCCATCTCGCTCATCTTGTCGAAGCCGAGCGCGAGCGCGACCTGCGCGCGGCCCGACGCGACGGCATGCGCGGCCTCGCGGAACGCCACCAGCCCCGTCGCGGAGGCGTTCTCGACGTGCGTCACCGGCAGCCCCGTGAGCCCGAGCTCCTTCATCGCCTTCACGCCCAGCATCGCGGCCGGCTGGACGTAGCCCACGAAGGCCTCGCTCACGCCGCGGAGGTCGAGCCCTGCGTCCGCGAGCGCGAGAAGCCCGGCGTCGCGCGCGAGCTCGATGCCGGTCTTCGTCTTGTGCACGCCGAAGCGCACCTGCCCGACGCCGAGCACCGCGACGTTCTCGAGCCTCACGCTCGCACTCCCACGCCGAGGTCGGGCCGGGCCCGACCGGTCACGGGCCGGAAGCGGTGGATCACGACCTGCTCGCCCGCGGGCGTCTCGCGCAGCGTCTCGAGCTCGAGCCGCATCGGGATCCCGATCGCGAGCTCTTCGCGCGTACCCGAGAGCACGGCCTGGATGCGCGGGCCCTCGGGCAGATCGACCTGTCCCACGCCGTAGCCCGCGCCCGCCGCCTCCTTCTTGCCGAAGAACGGCACGTGCACCCAGGTGAACGTGTAGAGCGTGCCCTCCGGGCCGAGCAGCACGTCCTCCGTGCCGGCGGCGAGGCAGCGCGCGCAGACGTGCCGGCGCGGGAAGAATTGCTCGCCGCACGCGCGGCAGCGCGAGCCGAGGAGGCGCGGCGCCTCGCGCGGATCGTCAGGGATCGTGAAGAAGCCGCCCTCGATCGGGACGCGGCGGGGAGCGGGATCGGGCATGGCGTCGCGAGCGGGCTCCTGCGGCGGAGTTGACGAACCGTCAACGGCGCCCGCCAGCCTACCACGGCCCGCGGCGGGCGTGTCAACGCGTGGGCGCGGTGTCCGCGAGGGCGGAGAGCTTCGCGAGCTCCAGGCGCGCCATGCGGATGTCGCTCGCGAGCAGCATGCCGAGCAGCCAGGGCCAGTCGCGATCGATGCGGCTCGTGTAGTAGTCGGTGAAGAGCGCGCCGCCCGCGCGCACGGCGCCGGCGTACGAGGTGTCGCCCGCGCTCGGCAGGTCGGAGAGCCAGACGAGGCGCGGCTCGCCGCTCCCGCCGCTCGGCGCCTCGCGGCCCGGATCGATCCACCAGAGCGCGGTCCGCTTGCGCGCGAAGGCGCTGCCGAGCCGCGTGAGCCCGCCGTGAGAGCCCGGCTGCGCGCGCGCCACCGCGAAGACGCGGCCGCCGTGGGTGAACAGCACAGGACCGTCGAGGCGTGTCACCTGGGTGCGGACCTTCCGCGCGTCACTCCACTCGGTGTACGGCGGATCGGAGAACGCGAGCAGCGTCGAGGCGTCGGCGTCCCCGGTCAGCGAGTCGGGCGTGACCTCGAGCCGCGCGGTCGCGAGCAGGCGCGACGAGGGGCGGCCGTCCGCGAAGGGCAGGAACTCGATCTCCGTCTCGTCGTTCGCCTCGCCGCGGTGGATCGTCGCGACGCGCTCCCACGCGCGCCCGTCCTTCGAGCGCAGCAGGATCGACTCGCCGTGGTCCTTCCAGTAGGCGCTCACGTACCAGAGCGCGCCGCCGTCGGGCGCGGGCTCGGGCGCGAGCTTCGGCCGCCAGAACAGCCAGCCCTCCGGCCCCACCGGCTCGAACGCCGACCAGTGCACGCCGTCGTCGCTGGTGGAGAGGACCGTACCGCTCGGGATCGCATAGAAGCCCTGGTTCGTGAGGGCATACAGGAAGAGCTTCCCGCCGATGGGCGCGAGCTTCGGGTCGCGGATGTCGGAGCCCGGCACGCGCAGCTCGGCGACCGTCTCCCAGCGCGAGGCCGGTCCCGGCTCCGCGTCGCTGCAGCGCCGCAAGACGAGGCGCGAGCGCGGCGTCCCCATGTGGTAGGGCGAGGCGGCGTGCACGAGGAGCCAGTGACCCTGCCACCGGATCAGGTCGGTGTTCGAGTTGTGCTCGCCGTCGGCGACGAGGTCCCAGCTCGCGAGCGCGAGCCGCGGATCGACCCTCGAGCGGTTCGGGCGCAGGGCGAGCCAGGTGAGTGCGCACGCGGCCAGCAGCGCGAGCGCGAGGAGGACGCGGAGCATTGCAGGCATCGTCGGCGCCGGGCGCTCGCCGTGTCAACCGCCATTCGCGACTTGCAGCCGCGCGCACGAGGGCGCAGGATGGCGGCGCGCGTCTGGAGGGCACCCATGGCCTGGAGCGAGGCAGACATCCCGGATCAGGGCGGGCGCACGGCCGTCGTGACCGGCGCGAACAGCGGCATCGGATTCGAGACGGCCCGCGCGCTCGCCGCGAAGGGCGCGCGCGTGGTGCTCGCGTGCCGGAGCGAGGAGCGGGGGCGCGAGGCCGAGAGTCGCCTGCGCGCGGCCGTGCCGCACGCCGACGTCCGCTTCGAGCCGCTCGATCTGGGCTCGCTCGCCTCCGTGCGCGCGTTCGCCGAGAAGGTCGGCGCGGCCGAATCGCGCCTCGATCTCCTCGTGAACAACGCCGGCGTGATGATGCCGCCCTACGGCAAGACGGTGGATGGCTTCGAGACGCAGCTCGGCACCAACCACCTCGGCCACTTCGCGCTCACGGGCCTCCTGCTCGAGCTGATCCGCCGGACGCCGAAGGCGCGCGTGGTGGTGGTGAGCAGCCTCGCCCACCTCTGGGGCGGGATCGCGTGGGACGATCTCCAGTCGGAGCGCTCGTACAACCCGACGCGCGCCTACGGCCAGAGCAAGCTCGCGAATCTCCTCTTCATGCGCGAGCTCCAGCGCCGCTTCGAGGCCGCGCGCGTCGACGCGCTCGCGGCGGGCTCCCACCCCGGCTCGACGCGCACCGAGCTCCAGCGCCACTCGGGCCTGATGCACGCGATCGTCGCGGTCTTCTCGCAGGAGCCGCCCGCGGGTGCGCTGCCGTCGCTCTACGCCGCGACGGCGCCGGATGTGAAGGGCGGCGAGTACTTCGGCCCGAGCGGCTTCGCCGGCTGCCTCGGCCCGCCCGGGCGCGCGCGCTCGAGCCCGCGCGCGAAGGATGCCGCCGCGGCGCGGCGCCTCTTCGACGTCTCGGAAAAGCTCACCGACGTGACGTTCGCGCTCTGAGCGAGCCCGTGGCCTCGCGTCTCCCGCCCGGCGTGCTGCGCTGCGACGACGGTGTCGAACGCTGCTTCTGGTGCGTCGGCGACCCGCTCTACCGGAGCTACCACGACCGCGAGTGGGGCTTCCCGGTCACCGACGACCAGCGCCTGTTCGAGAAGATCGCGCTCGAGGGCTTCCAGGCCGGCCTCTCCTGGCTCACGATCCTCCGGAAGCGCGAGAACTTCCGGCGCGCCTTCCGCGGCTTCGCGCCGGAGCGGGTGGCGCGGATGGGCGCACGTGACGTGGCCCGGCTCCTCCGCGACCCCGGCATCGTGCGCCATCGCGCGAAGGTCGAGGCGGCGATCCACAACGCCAAGCAGACGCTCCGCGTGATCGACGCGCACGGCTCGCTCGCGCGCTTCGTGTGGCGCTTCGAACCGTCCGCGCGGGAGCGGCCGCGCCGGCTCACGCGCGCGGCCGTCTTGAAGCTCACGGAGACGCCGACCTCGCGTGCTCTCTCGAAGGAGCTCCGCGCCGCCGGCTTCCGTTTCATCGGGCCGACCACGGCGTACGCGTTCATGCAGGCGATGGGCCTCGTGAACGACCACCTGGAGGGCTGCGCCGCGCGCGAACGTGCGCTAACGGGCCGCGAACGTTTCCGCCGCCCGTAGGAGCCCGCATGTCCCGACCCGCCGCCGCCTGCCTCGCCGTGGCCCTGGCGCTCGTCGCATTCCCGGTCCGGTCGGAGACCTACGTGAGCTCCGGCCCGCGCTTCGCGATCGACTACCCCGAGGGCTGGAAGGTCCTCCCCGGTGAGGGCGGCCTCGCGACGCGCGCGGTTGGGCCGGGCAGCGCGATGAACGTGAGCGTGACGGCCGCGAGCCGCCCCGACTTCGACGCGGAGCGCTTCACGGGCGCCGAGCTCGAGCAGATCGCGAGCCGGCTCGCGGCCGCGACCGCGGGCGCGCTCCGCGGCTTCGAGCTGATCGACCGCGGCCGCGCCGAGCTCGGCGGGAAGCCGGCGGCCTTCTTCAGCTACCGCGCGCTGGTCGACTCGCCGAGCGGAACCGTCGAGACCGTGGGCCACTACTTCGCCACCGCCCACCGCGGCCTCGTCTACAGCGTGACAGGCGTGACCCAGAAGCGGCTCCAGCGGCGCATGCAGCCCGTGATCCTCGAGGCCGTGCGGAGCTTCCGCTTCAACGATCCAGCGTGACGTCGAGGTCGCGCAGCAGCCCGTCACCCACGTCGTAGATCCAGCCGTGCACGAGGAGCTCCTGGCCACGCCGCCAGGCGTCGCGCACCACGGTCGTGCCGCCCACGTTCCGCACCTGCTCGACCACGTTGAGCTCGCAGAGGCGCGCCGCGCGCTCGCGCTCGCCACCGAGCTTCTCGATCTCGCCCGCGTGCTTCGAGCGCACGTCCTGGACGTGGCGCAGCCAGTTGTCGATGAGCCCGAGCTTCTCGTCGCGGAGCGCCGCGAGCACGCCGCCGCAGCCGTAGTGCCCGCACACGATCACGTGCTTCACGTGGAGCACGTCCACCGCGAACTGGAGCACCGAGAGGCAGTTGAGGTCGGTGTGGACCACGACGTTCGCGACGTTCCGGTGCACGAACAGCTCACCGGGCGCGAGGCCCACGATCTGGTTCGCCGGCACACGGCTGTCCGAGCAGCCGATCCAGAGGTACTCGGGCGCCTGCAGCGACTTCAAGCGCTCGAAGAAGCCCGGATCGCCGCGCGTGAGCGACTCGGCCCACGCGCGGTTGTTCTCGAGCAGCCGGGAGAGCGTGCGCGTCATGGCGCGCACTCTCTAGCACGGCCCCAGGTAGACTGGTCGCGTGCGCACCGCCCTGCTCTGGCTCGCCGCCGGGCTCCTCGCCTGCTCCGAGCCCGCGACCGGAACGCTCCACGTCCGGGTGCTCGACGCAGCCCTCGAGCGGGAGGTCCCGGCGCGCCTCGAGCTTCGCGACGAGCAGGGGCGGGCCTTCGTCGCCGAGGATGCGATTCCGCTCCGCTTCGAATGCGGCGCACAGCCCCTCCCGGACTGGGCGGCCGAGCGCTTCAGCATCTCGCGGGAGCTCGCGAACCCGCACACCGGGACCACGCAGTTCTACGCGGACGGCTCCGCCCGGCTCGCGCTGCCGGCGGGCCGCTACCGGCTACGCGCGTTCCGCGGCATCGAGTACGAGGTCGCGGAGCAGGAGGTCGAGGTGGCCGCCGGCCGGGAGCAGAGCACGAGCGTCACGCTGCGGCGCTGGATCGACCTGCCCGCCGCGGGCTGGTGGTCCGCCGACGACCACGTCCACATCACGCGGAGGAGCGGCGAGGACGACCGCCGCATCGCGGCCTGGATGCGCGCCGAGGACCTCCACGTCGCGAACCTCCTCCAGATGGGCACCGTGGACCAGTTCGGCGTGACCCCGCAGCGCGCCTTCGGGACGGCCGGCGAGTACCGGCTCGGCGACACCCTGCTCCTCGCGGGCCAGGAGCACCCGCGCACGCACTTCCTCGGCCACACCATCACGCTCGGCGCCGACGCGGCGATCGACCTGCGCGAGACGTACATCGCCTACGACACGTTCTGGCGCGCGGCGGCGCGCGAGCACGGGCTGCCCGGCTACGCGCACTTCGGCCTCGGGCCGGGTCGCGACGGCCTCGCGCTCGACGCGCCGCGCGGCCTCGTCTTCTTCCTCGAGGTCCTCCAGTTCGAGCAGCCGTCGTACGAGGTCTGGTACGACCTGCTGGCTCTCGGGCTCCGGCTTACGCCCACGGCGGGCACGGACTTTCCTTGCGGCAGCTGGAGCATTCCCGGGCGCGAGCGCTTCTACACGCGACTCGACGCGGCGCCCACCCGCGAGAGCTGGCGGGAGGCGGTGCGCGCCGGGCGCACCTTCGTCACGAACGGGCCGCTGCTCGATCTCACGCTCGGCGCAGCACGGATCGGCGACGAGGTCGTGCTCGAGGGTCCGGGCCGCGTCGAGCTCGCGGCGACGGTGCGCTACGACCCGACGCGCGACGACGTGAAGCAGGTCGAGCTGCTCCGGAACGGGGAGCCGATCCCGGCGCCGGTCGAGCGCGTCGACGCGGGCACGCTCCGCATCCGCGCGGTGGACGAGCTCGCGCAGTCGGCGTGGTACGCGCTCCGCGTCTCCGGTGACAAGGTCGGCGAGGCTCCGCTCCCGCCTGCCCTGCCGGCGTGGCTGCTCGATGCCGGCGACCACTACATGAGGTTCCGCGAGCACATGGAGCGGCAGGAGGAGTTCCATGCCGGGCGCGGCCGGGTGCGACCGACGGCCGCGCACACGGCCCCGATCTTCGTGACCGTCCGGGGCGCGCCGCCCCTCGCGGCGCAGCCGCGCGGCGAGGCGCTCGCGCGCGCCGCGCTCGCGCGTCTCGCCGAGCTCGAGGCGCGCCTCTCGGACGCGCGCATCGAGGAGCAGACGCTCTGGGACTGGCTCCCCTACAGCGACGGCGTCTCGCTCGAGCACCTGCGGCGCAACCGGCCCGCGCTCCTCGCCGCCATCGCCGAGGCCCGCTCCCGCTATCAGGCGCTGCTCGACGGCACGCCGCCGTGAGCGCTCAGATCCGCCGCTCGCGCCCGGCCCAGTAGGGATCGCGGAGCCTGCGCTTGTAGAGCTTGCCGTTCGCGTCGCGCGGGAGCGCGGGTGTGAAGTCGAGCGAGCGCGGGCACTTGTAGCCAGCGAGGCGCGCGCGGCAGTGCGCAAGCAGCCGCTCTCCGAGCTCCGGGCCGGGCTCGACGCCCGGCGCAGGCTCGACCACGGCCCTCACCTCCTCGCCCCACTCCGCGTTCGGGATGCCGAACACCGCGGCGTCGCCCACCTCCGGATGCGCGAGGAGCGCGGCCTCGACTTCGGCCGGGTACACGTTCACGCCGCCCACGATGATCATGTCGATCTTGCGGTCGGAGAGGAAGAGCCAGCCGTCGGCGTCGAGCCAGCCCACGTCGCCGACCGTGAACCACTCGCCGCGACGGGAGGCCTGCGTCTTCGCCGGGTCGCCCTTGTAGGCGAAGTCCATCGTGAGCTTCAGGTGGACGGTGCCCACCTCGCCGGGCGGGAGATCCTTGCCCTCGTCGTCGAGCACGCGCACGCCGGCGCCGGGCCAGGGCCTCCCGACCGTGCCGGGCCGCTCGAGCCACTCCTGCGCTCGCACCAGCGTGCCGCCGCCCTCCGAGGCGCCGTAGTACTCGTAGATCACCGGGCCCCACCACTCGAGCATCCGCCGCTTGAGGTCGACCGGGCAGGGTGCGGCGGCGTGCATCACGTGGCGGAGCGACGAGACGTCGTAGCGACGCCGCGTCGCCTCGGGCAGCAGCGTGAGGCGATGGAACTGCGTGGGCACCATGTGCGTGGTGGTGACGCGCTGGCGGTCGATCTCGGCCAGCGCCGCCTCGGCGTCGAAGCGCTCCATCAGCACGACGGGGTGCCCGAAGTGGAGCGAGAAGTAG
>Ga0187893_10010597_pt1 | contig 13673 bp, 12 predicted proteins | sample MA1701074metaG_FD_139574 | JGI IMG/M metagenome (GOLD analysis project Ga0187893, IMG submission 139574) | White microbial mat communities from a basaltic lava cave in the Kipuka Kanohina Cave System on the Island of Hawaii, USA - MA170107-4 metaG ...
CTTCCAGTGGCAGCTCGAATTCTGTACCTTCCAGCGGCATCAAGTCCTAGGTCCGTAGCTCAACTGGTAGAGCACCGGTCTCCAAAACCGGGGGTTGCAGGTTCGAGTCCTGCCGGGCCTGTTTTCGAATCCGTTGTCCCGCCGCGCGTTCCCGCGCGGCTCCTGCCGCCTGCGTCACCCGGACCTGTCGACTGCACCCTGGATTGCACCCTGGCGGGCGCACTCTCACGCCCCAACGCGTGCGCCACGCGATCGAAGTAGCGGCCCACATCGGCGTATTCGGCGTGAAAACGCGCGTACCGCATCGTCATGGCGATGGTCGCGTGCCCGAGCTGCTGCGCGAGCTGGGGAAGGGGCATCCCCGCGCGGGCGAGGTAGACCGCGGCGGTGTGCCGGTGGTCGTGCAGCGTATAGCCCACGATCCCCGCGAGCCGGCGGGCACGGTAGTGCTCGTCCTGGGCCTGCCAGCGGTCAATCGGGAACAGCCGATCCGCCCCGCGCAGCCCCTCGGTGCGGATATGCTCTTGGACGCTCGCGGTAACCCAGGGCGGGACGAACACGGCGCGCACGCCGGCAGTGCTTTTCGCGTCCTCGACGAGCGCTCGCGTCTCTCCCGCGCCGAAGCGGAGGTCACACACGCGCAGGGCCAGCACCTCGCCGAGTCTCATCCCCGTGCCGACGAGGAGCTCGAAGAGCGGCCGCAGCCGCGGCCGGACTGCGGCGAGATAGACCTCCAGCTCGTGCGGCTCGAGGTAGCGGATCCGGATGCGGGTGGGGAAGCGCTCGATCACGGGCCGCTCGGCGAGCCAGCCTTTGCGGCGACAGTAGCTCGCGAGCACGCTCACCGCGATCAGGTCCTTGTTGACCGTCTCTTCTGCCGCGCCGGAGCGCCGGCGCGCGCCCTTGAGTGCCTGAACCTGGTCTGTCGTGAGCGCGGCGCGGACGGTCGTCTTCTCGCCAACGAAGCGGAGGATGTGCGCCAGGCTTGCGCGGTACCGGTCCAGGGTGAAGGGGCGCACGTCGGCGGCCTTCGCTTCGAGGCAGTGGGTGATGGCGTCCGCAAGGAGTACGTCCGGAGCCCGGAGCCGCTGAGCGAGCTCATGCAGGCGGCCGGCGGCGTGGGCCTCCACGAGTGCCGGAAGCTGAAGCGCGTCGTCGAGCCAGGCGCGGACGATATCGAGATGGCCTCGCTCGGCGAGCTTCAGGAGCAGCTCCTCCCGCTCGCGCGCCACGGCCACGCGGGTTGTGCCGAGGCTCTTGTAGACTCGGCCGAGGCCCGGCAGCTCGCGCTTCAAGTACCAGGTCCGGCCGCGTCGCCACATGAGGCCTCCTAGTCTTGGGTTCGCCGCGTGATGAACGCGCGCACGTCGGCGGGGCGCCAGCGAATGCGCCGAGGTCCGAGCCGGACCCGCGGGATTGGGAGCTCGTAGACGCTCTTCGCCGGGAGCTTGAGGAGGGTACCGACGTCGCCGGCCGTGAGTAACGGCTCGGCGTCGTAGCCGTCGCCGACGAGTTCTAACCGGGGTGCTTCACCTGGCATGATCCGAGATCCATGAGGCTGAGGCCAACAGCTCCCGCGCGGATCGCGCGTGGAGCGCGCATCGCACGTGCTCTTACCCTGCAGTACTGCGCGATCCCGGAAACGTTCGCGGAGCTGGCGTTAGAACTGATGGAGATATCTGCTCGTTCTCGTGGCGCAAGCTAGTGCGTAGATATACAGATATCTCGCGGAGCGGGTGACTTGCCCCTCGAAATCCCGCTGGTCGACGGACGTGTCGTGCCTAGTCAGTGCCGGAGCTCGTCGAGCTTGACCCAATCGCCCGGTGCGCGCTCGTATTTCCACCACGACCATCCGTTCATCGGCCTGCCGCTGATTGCGCTGGCGGCCTTCGAAGGGGAGCGAAACAGCTTCTTTCTGAAGCGGATCCAGCCGTCAGGCTTGATGCGTGCTTTGTAGACTCGCCCCTTGTAGGCCATCCGGATTCGCACGCGTCGGGAGACGTATCGCGCCAGCGGGACCTTCACGCCCCCTTTACGGCCGTTTCGAACCTGCGTCCGCGCATTGCGCGATGGCGTGAGGAAGAGGGCCTCCAACTCCGCTCGTTGCTGTTGCTTGATTTGGCGACGGAAGATGCTCCTGAGATTCTGAGACCGCGGGAATTTCGTTTTCGACTTGTTGCCGCGCGGCCGTGCAATTCGAATGAGCAGCGCCTCGAGCTCGCGGAGGGAGTCGCGTCCGACCGTCAAGAACAGACTGAAAGCGTCCCAGGTGTCCGAATGCCTGTCACGGAGATGGGCCCGCAATCGGGAGCGCAAATCGGACGCGAGTCCGACATACTGCAGCTTCCCCCGGCGGTAGAGGGCATAGAGGCCCTGACGGCCGCGCACGTACTCCCGAATGATGTCCTGGAAGTCCTCCAGGACGCGGCGCGACAGATTCTCCAGATGTTGCACCAACAGGTGTGAGCGTTTGTGCACTGGGAATCTCCGGTCAGGCCCGATCAGGTGAAGAAGATGCAGTCTGAACCGGACCGGGCGCCACCGGCACCTGTCGGGCGAGGCGACGAGTGAACAGGTATTGCTCGGCGATCTCCCGGCCGCGCGTTGTCAGCTCACTCCTTCCGGTGACGGCATTCCGCCTGAGGTGCGCCTTCCGGCGCCCATGGAGGACGCCGACCATCCGGCGGCTGAGTCCGTAGCGTACTACGATGGCCCTTAGCTCAGCCCGAGTAACTGCGCCGCCGCCCTCGAGTATCTCGGCCAGGATGGCGGCGTTCCGGGACTCATCCGGAGACACCTCGGCCGGTGGCGACATACGCCGCGTGTAATAGCGGCCGCGACGCTCGCCATGCGCGTCCACGAGACCACGTTCCACGAGAAGCCCCAGGTGGTACCGCGTCGCGCGGTAATCGAGCTTGAGCGCCCGGGCCACCTCGGCGCTGGTCACGCGTCCATGCTTTTCTACCAGCTCGAGGATACGCAACTGCACTTCCTTCAGGTGAACGATGGCCCGCTCCACCTCCAGCTTTGCGCCGAGAACGACCTTCTGGGTCCGCAGCAACCGCAGGAGGAAGAGCAGCCAGTCACCGAAGGCGGTCGGGTTAGTCCGCATTGTTTCCTGCGACGTGCGCAGCGCGTGGTAGTAGGCCGGCTTGTTCTCCTCGATGATGTGCTCGACGGATGCATACGGTACGTACTCGTAACCCACACGGAGCATCAGCAGGGCGGTGAGCACTCTGGAAAGCCGGCCGTTGCCGTCCTGGAAGGGATGGATCGCCAGGAACTCCACAATGAAGCGAGAGATCACGATCAGGGGGTGCACCTCGTCGCCTTCGAGTGCCGCCTTGGTCGCGGCCACCAGCTCGGCCATCAGCCGCGGCGTGTCGAAGGGGAAGGCCGTCCTGAACACGACCGTCTTGGTTCCGTCGGCGTGCTGGGCCTCGACGTTGTTCTCGTACTTCTTGTATTCGCCGCGATGCCACTCGTCCTTCTCGACGTGGCCGAGCAGAATCTTGTGAAGCTGCTTGATGTAGTTCTCGGTCAGCGGGATGTCGCGGTAGTTGTCGAAGATCGTTTGCAGTAACTCGGCGTACCCGCGGACCTCGCCTTCATCCCGGGCGCGGAAACTGTCGACGCGCAGGCCCTGGAGCACACGGGCGACCTCTTCATCGCTGAGCTGCGCGCCCTCGATGCGAGTGCTCGAGCCGGCCGACTCGATGGTCGTGACCTGCCGCAGGGACGCGAGGCGCTCGGCGCGGATCTCGCCGAGCTTGCGCCAGTGACCCTTGAACTCGTCGATCTCCCCTAGCAGCCGCGTGAGCTCAGCGACTTGAGGCGGGGTGAGGCTGGGATGGAAGGCAGAGACCAGCGCCATGGTGACGCCAATAATGTCTCCGATATTTGTCAATAAGTCAATACAAACAAATCGCAGTACTATGAATACTCGTGACGATAGTTGACAAAAGCAGTCGACAGTACCATATTCACGCACGCAGCCGAGTATTGAGATTTCTCGGCTGAAAATGTCGAGGCCCGTGTTAGGAGCACGGGCCTCACACCAACCTCAACCTGGGCAGCGACGAACGCGTCCCGAGGTCAAGGCCGATGGCACAGGGAAGTATACGCGCCGAGCCGGTGGCCGTCTAGTCGGGCCCGCAAATGAAAGGGCAGGACATGGCTACCGGAGTTCAAACAACGATCACCTTGGTGGGGCGCTCGGGCCCCAAGTACGAGTTCTACCTGTACCCGTGGGGCACAGAATTCAAGGCCACTGGCGGTCTCTACGCCGTGCTGCGGCAGGACCCGGACGGGTACGCTGTGATTTACGTCGGCCAGACCGGCGACCTCAGCGAGCGATTTGATGATCACCATAAGGCCGGCTGCTTCACCCGCCACCGCAAGACCCATATCGCTGCGATGGCGGAGGAGTCGGAGCGCCAGCGACTCGTGATCGAGCAGGACCTGATCGCGAGCTACTACCCGATCTGCAACGGGTGAGCCGATGAAGGGGAGGGCCGAAGCCGCTCGGATGTTGGCGCTTCACGAGTGCGCCGAGGTCCTCCCCGGATTTTCCATCGCCGGCCGGCTCCAGCATGATCCGAAGGGCACCCACCAAGTAGTCATCACCCGCCATCTCACCGACGGGGTGCCGTACAGCTACGACCCGAATCACGAGCTCCGGATCGTGCCCCGGCGGGACACCGCGCCGTACGAGGTGCACCGCGGGGATGTCTTGTTCATGTCGCGAGGCACGCAGAATCGAGCCTGGGTCGTGGCGGAGGTTTCTGATCCCACGATCGCGCCGGTGAGCTTCTACCTCATGCGGCCGGGAGAGGGGCTGGACGGTGGGTATCTCGCGTGGTACTTGAATCAAGCGCCGGCGCAAGGCGCAATTGCCCAGCTACGGACGGGCGCGGGCACGCCGCTGGTGCAGCGCGACGCATTTCAATCACTCAAGGTCCTCCTGCCGGCGCTCGACGTGCAGCGGGAGATCGCGGCGCTCGGCGTGCTGCTGGCGCGGGAGCGCGACCTGCGTGAACGCCTGGCGGCTGCCACGGGTCGTGCGCATGCGGCACTCGGAGCCAACATCATCGAGACACTAAGGGATCACCATGCCTGATCGCATCTCGCAGCAGGAGATCAACGACACCCTCTGGCGTGCCTGCGACACGTTTCGCGGCACGCTGGACCCGGCCCAGTACAAGGACTACCTGCTGGTCATGCTGTTCCTCAAGTACGTGAGCGATGTCTGGACGGACAAGCAGGAAGAACTGGAGGAGCGGTACAAGGGCGACAATGTTCGCGTTGACCGGGCGCTCAGCCGGGAGCGGTTCGTCGTGCCGCCGGAGTCGCATTTCAGGTACCTGCACGACCGCCGCGACGCCCCGAACATCGGGGAGCTGATTAACATCGGTCTCGAGCACATTGAAGACGCGAACCGAGCGAAGCTCGAGAACGTCTTTCGGAATATTGACTTCAATAGTGAGCCCTACCTCGGGGAGACGAAAGACCGAAACCGCCGTCTAAGGAATCTGCTCCAGGACTTCGCAAACCCCGTTTTGGACCTCAGGCCGTCGAGGATCGGCAATCTCGACGTCATCGGGAACGCGTACGAGTACCTGATCGGTCACTTCGCCAGTGACGCCGGTAAGAAGGGCGGCGAGTTCTACACGCCCGCCGAGGTTGCAACGCTCCTGGCCAAGCTCCTTGAGCCGAAGAAAGGCGAGACCATCTGCGACCCGGCTTGCGGGTCCGGCTCCCTCCTCATCCGCGTGGCCAAGGAGGTCGGGAGCCCGGACTACTACGTGTACGGCCAGGAAGTGAACGGCGGCACGTGGGCGCTGTGCAAGATGAACATGTTCTTGCACGGGGTGGACAACGCCCAGATCGAATGGGGTGATACGTTGAACAGCCCCAAGCTCATAGAGGGCGATCACTTAAAGAAGTTCAATGTCGTCGTCGCCAACCCGCCGTTCTCGCTGGACAAATGGGGCGCCGAGCACGCAGCCGCTGATCCTTTCCGCCGGTTCCACCGCGGCACGCCGCCCAAATCCAAAGCCGACTACGCGTTCGTCAGCCACATGGTGGAAACGGCCATCGAGGACGGCGGCCGAGTGGGCGTGATCGTGCCGCACGGCGTGCTGTTCCGGGGTCGGGCAGAGGGGAAGATCCGGCAGAAGCTGATCGAGGAGAACCTGCTGGATGGCGTGATCGGCCTGCCGGCGAACCTCTTTTTCGGTACCGGCATCCCGGCCGCGATCCTCCTGTTCAAGAAGGGTCGCAAGACGACCGATGTGATGTTCATCGACGCGAGCCGCGAGTTCGAGGACGGCAAGAACCAGAACCGGCTGCGGCCGCAGGATATCGACAAGATCGTGGCCGCATTCAAAGGTGCCAAGCTTGCCCCTAGGTACGCACACCGTGCCACAGCTGACGAAATCAAGCGGAACGACTTCAACCTCAACATCGCTCGGTATGTGGACACGTTTGAGGAAGAGGGAGAAGTCGATCTCGCTGCTATCAGTATGGAGATACAGACGCTCGAGAAGGAACTCGATCGAACCAAGGTTGAGATAGCCGGCCACCTCAAAGCGCTGGGAATCTGATGAGCGAATGGCCGGTAATCAGGCTGGGTGCATGCCTGCGTGCGCCGCCCGATTACGGCGCCAATGCCGCGGCAGTGCCGTTTGCAAGCGGGCTTCCTAGATACGTTCGGATCACAGACGTGGCGAACGACGGAACGCTACTCCCAGGAGACGCCGTAAGTGTACCCCCTGAGTTCGCTGACGGCGCCCTTCTCGAGGAAGGCGATATCGTTTTCGCCCGTAGTGGTGCGACCGTCGGGAAGACGCTCCTGTACACACCGGCAGACGGCGAGTGTGCGTTCGCGGGCTACTTGATACGGTTCCGCACGGACTCAGGAAAGCTGCTTCCGGAGTTCCTCTCCCTGTACACCAGGACTGGGGCGTACTGGCGTTGGGTCGCTCGGACCGCCCATGCGGGGGCGCAACCGAACATCAGCGCCCAGGAATACTTGGACCTCCCCGTTCCGGGCCCAGCGATCAGGGAACAAGAAGCGATCGTCAGGACTGTCTCGGCATGGGAGGGTGCACAGCGCAAGTTGGGGGCCCTCCTTGATGCCAAGCACCGCTTCAAGCGCCGCCTCGCGCAGCAGCTGCTGACAGGGAAGCGGCGGTTCAAGGAGTTCGAAAACGCGCCGTGGAATGGCGTCAGGATCGGGGAGTTGTTTGAGGAAGTGTCGCGGCCAATTCAGTGGGATGACGAGGCATTCTATGACTTGGTCAGTATCCGCCGACGCTCAGGCGGCGTTTTCCATCGCTCGCGCACACAGGGCCGTGCCATCAAGACCAAGCAACTTTTCGAAGTACGAGAGGGGGACTTCCTCATCTCCAAGATGCAGGTCGTCCACGGAGCTCTTGGATTGGTTCCGGCCCACCTCGACGGTATGAAGGTATCGGGGTCTTATGTCGTGCTCCGTAACAAGCGGCCAGATTTGCTCTATCTTGCGTTTTTCGACCAGTTGAGTCGGCTCCCTCAGATGTATCGGCAGGCGCTGCTTGCAAGTTACGGCGTTCACATTGAGAAGATGACGTTCAATCTGGAGTGGTACCTCAGGTCGACAATCCGTATTCCCAGCTTGATGAAGGAGCAAGAGAGCATCACGAGCACGCTCACGGCCCTAGACCGGGAACTTGAGCTCCTCGAGAGGCTTCGCGATGCTCTCGACAGCCAGCGGCGCGGCGTCGCCGAGCTTCTGCTGACCGGAAAGGTCCGGGTCCCTGCGTGACCCGCACAGTCCTCGAGTCGGCCACGCCGCTCTGGCAGGAAGACCACATCTCCCAGGTCCCGGCACTTCAGCTGCTGCAGAACCTCGGCTGGACATACCTGGCGCCGGCTGAGGCGCTCAGACAGCGAGGAGGTAAGGAGTCTCGGGTCATTCTCACCGGCATTCTTGCGCCCAAGCTGCGGGAGTTGAACCGGATTCGATTCAAGGGAGAGGACCACCCTTTCTCCGAAGGCAACATCGCCACCGCCATCCAGGCCCTGGAAGACATTCCGATTGACGGGCTGGTGCGTACCAGCGAGAAGGTCTACGACTTACTCCGCCTCGGCAAATCTTTACCGCAGACGATCCTCGGCGACACGCGCAGCTTCACGCTCAAGTACATCGACTGGGCGGAGTCCCGTAACAATACGTTCCATGTGACGGAAGAGTTCGAGGTCGAGCGCACCGGAAGCACGGACACTCGCCGACCCGACATCGTCCTCTTCATTAACGGCATCCCGGTCGGCGTGATCGAGTGCAAGAAGCCGGATCTCGCCAACCCGCCCATGGACCAGGCGATCTCCCAGCACATCCGCAATCAGAAGAACGACGAGATCCCGCGCCTCTTCCTATACTCACAACTGCTCCTGGCGATCTCTAAGGACGAGGCGCTCTACGGCACTGTCGGAACTCCACGAGCATTCTGGTCGGTCTGGCGGGAGGACCTGGATAACGATGCGGTGAGTGCCGCCGTGAACCGACCTCTCTCCGAAGAACAGAAGGGCAAGCTCTTCGAGTCACGCTTCCATTACGTTCGCCGGCATTTCGAAAAGCTGGAGAAGACGGGCCGCGAGGTGACTGAACAGGACCGGACGCTCTTCGCCCTGTGCCGGCCCGAGCGGCTCTTGGAGTTGATGCATTGGTTCACGCTCTACGACGGGGGTGAGAAGAAGGTCGCGCGGTACCAGCAGTACTTCTGCGTGCGGAACGTGATGGAGCGGATAAGGCACGCCGACGCGCAGGGGCGGAGGCCAGGCGGTATCGTCTGGCACACGCAGGGCAGCGGCAAGTCGCTCACGATGGTGATGCTCGCTACCGCGATCGCCGAAAATCTTCCCGTGCTCAACAAGAAGGTCGTGCTCGTCACCGATCGCGTAGATCTGGACGAACAGATCTGGCAGACGTTCGGCAGGTGCGGCCTGGAGCCTCAACGCGCCGCGACCGGCAAGCACCTCGTGGAGCTCCTGCAGAGCGAGAAGGCTCCGGTCATCACGACAGTGATTGACAAGTTCGAGACCGCCGTCGCCTCCAAGGGTCTCAAGCTCGAGAGCCCCGAGATCTTCGTGCTAGTGGACGAGAGCCATCGCGGCCAGTACGGCGCGCTGCATGCCAACATGCGACGTGTCATGCCCAACGCGTGTTTCCTGGGCTTCACCGGCACGCCCGTGATGAAAGCGGAGAAGGACACGGTCCGGCAGTTCGGTGGACTGATCCAGCCGGTCTACACCATTCAACAGGCCGTGGCGGACAAGTCGGTCGTGCCCATTCTCTACGAAGGTCGTCACGTGCCGCAGGTCGTGGACAACGAGCAGATTGACCGCTGGTTCGATCGGATCACGGCCCCGCTCACCAGAGACCAGGCCGCCGATCTCAAGAAGAAGTTCAGTTCGACCGCCCAGCTCGACCAGGCTGAGCAGAAAGTGGCGACGATCGCCTGGGACGTCGCGGCGCACTTCGCCAACGCCTGGAAGGGCACGGGGTTCAAGGCCCAGCTAGTGGCCAGGAACAAGGCGACGGCCCTGCTCTACAAGAAGCATCTGGATGAGTCGGGGTTGGTCACGTCCGAGGTGCTGATCTCGGCACCTGATGACCGGGAGGGGGACACCGACATTCTTGAGGAAAACAACAGGGAGGTCGTGAAGTTCTGGCGCAAGATGATGGAGCGCTTTGGTACCGAAATCGAGTACAACAAGCAGTTGATTAACGGCTTCAAATACGGTCCCGAGCCCGAAATCATCATTGTGGTTGACAAGCTCCTTACCGGGTTCGACGCGCCGCGCAACGTGGTGCTCTACCTCACTCGGCCGCTCAAGGACCACACCTTGCTGCAGGCTATCGCCCGGGTGAACCGCGTCTACCAGGGAAAAGAGTCCGGCTACGTCCTCGATTACGCAGGGGTACTCCAGAACCTCCAGCACGCGCTTGACCTCTACGGCGGCCTGCCTGACTTCGACCGGGCCGATCTGGAGGGCACGCTTACCGACGTCACAGCGGAGGTTTCGAAGCTCTCACAGCGGCATTCGGATCTCTGGGACGTCTTCAAGACGGTGAAGAATCGCCGGGACCAGGAGGAGTACGAGCGCGTTCTAGCCGATCAATTACTGAGGACCGAGTTCTACGACCGCCTGTCGGTCTACGCCCGCACGCTGCAGATCGCCCTCTCGACAGTCGCCTTCTTGGAGGGCACGCCGGAAGATAAGGTTCGCAAGTACAAGAACGATCTCAAGTTCTTCATGTCACTCCGCTCGTCCGTGCGCCGCCGCTACGCCGAAGTGGTGGACTTCAAGGAGTACGAACCGCGGATTCAACGCCTGCTCGACCTCCATGTTGGTACGGGGGAAGTCGAGCAGCTCACACCCCTCGTCAACATCTTCGACCGACAGGCCTTCGAGCAGGCCGTTGAGGCGCAAGGGACACCAGCCTCCAAGGCCGACATGATTGCCTACCAGACCAAGCGGACGATTCACGAGCGCTGGGAGGAGGATCCCGCATATTACAGGCGCTTTTCCGAGCTGCTCGAACAGACAATTGCTGCCTACCGGGCGCAACGGTTGTCGGACGCCGAGTATCTCCGGAAGATGCGCGAGATTACCGAATCGGTGTGTACTCACACGGGCGATGATGTGCCCGAGACGGTACGCTACAACGCCGATGCGCAGGCCGTGTTCCGCTTGGTGCGTGAGACGATCGCTCCCTACCGAACAGACGGTGACGACGCGGAGACCCGAGCTGCCCAGGTCGCCCTCGACATCGATCGCATCATTGACGAGCGCCGTACGGTGAACTGGACACGGAACCCAGACGTCCAGAACCAGATGCGTAATGCAATCGAGGATCGGCTGTTCGAGCTCAAGGACAAGGGCGGCGTGCCTCTCACCCTCGTGGACATCGACAACGTCATGGAACGCAGCATCGAGGTGGCCAAGGTTCGCAAGCCATGAAGCGCAACGGTCAAGTGATCCGTCGTGAAGTGCGGATAGGGCCCGGACGAGTCCGCTACTCGCTACAGTTCACAGACTCCCCGCGGCTCACGATCTCGGTGTCACCGGATCTGACGGTATTGGTCAAGGCACCCCGCAATGCCGACCCAGCCCGAGTCGACGAACGCGTACGGCGGCGAGGGCGTTGGATTCACCGACAAGTCTTGGAATTCGAGCGCTATCATCCTCTCCCGGTACCCCGTCGCTACGTGAGCGGCGAGACCCACCATTATCTCGGCCGGCAGTATCGGCTGCGCATACGGCGCGGCCCGGAGGAGGTCAAACTGATTCGCGGCTTCCTCCTCGTCACTCTCAATGGAAGAAGCCGAGCGAAACGCTTGATCAATGAGTGGTACCGAGGCCGGGCCGAGGTCGTGTTTCTGCGCCGGCTGGCTGCGGTGACGCAACGTACGCAATGGCTCGACGGCAAGCCCAGGGCAATCCGTATTCGGCGAATGTCGCGGCGCTGGGGTAGTTGTGGTCCAGCCGGGGTGATCACGCTCAATGTTGAGTTGGTGAAGACGCCGCCGTCGTCCATTGACTACATCCTCGCCCACGAACTGTGTCATCGGCTCGAGCTCAATCACTCGAAGCGGTTCTACGAACTTCTCCGGCGAGCCGTTCCGGACTGGGAGCGGGCGCGCGAGAGGTTAAATCGCGCGCTGCGCTAGCGCAGTTGTTGCACCCGCGAGCAAGGAGGGAGGACTGATGGTGCGCGTTCCGGCGCATAGGCCGCCTACACATCCGGGCGAGACGCTGGTCGCGGAATCTCTCAAGCCGCTGGGCCTGAGCCAGGTCGAGTTGGCCGAAGAGCTGGGCGTTTCATATCCGCGGGTAAACGAGCTCGTGCACGGCAGGCGCGGCGTAACGCCGGATACGGCGCTCCGGCTTGAGCGTTTGTTCAGCATGGAGGCTCAGTTTTGGCTCAACCTTCAGCTTGCGTGGGATCTGTACCAAGCCCAGCATTCACCGGCCGCGAGCCATATCCGCAGAATCCGGCGCCATCCACGCTTAGCGAAGGTGGCACGGTAGGATCGATGGCCTTGCCTGTATGATGAAGAGGGACTGGGAGCTGCTCTTCTCAGACTACGATCTGAGAGCTGTTCTTGAGGCCCAGCTCAACAAGGTCAACGACACGGTCTTGGCGGTGCCGGCCGATCGGTTCGACGCGGAGACGGACGACCTCCTGGCTGCATCAGTGGCATCGCAACTTGTGGTCTCGCCCCTGGAACTTCTCGACGATCAAGTCTCTGTAGCGGCGGCCGACGCAAAGGTAGACGTCAGGTGGGACCCAAATCGGGCGGTATTCGATCGTTCGCGCCCCGCTCTGGTCGATGGTCTTGAGGTCACGTACCACCTTCCGTTTCTCGGTGAACCCAAGTTGCTCAAGTGCCAACCCAGCACCTACACGCTGAACCCACCCCGCGCGGTTCTGGGGTCGTCACACGAACTCACTTTCCCATACGATCAGGCAAACCGCGATGTCGCGGCCACAAAGCCGCTCTTTCAGCAAGATCTCGCGACTCTTAAGCAATGGATCTCCTGGGTTAATCAGCAGGTCAACGAGTACAACGCGTCCCTTGAAACGCGTGTACGCTCGCGGGTCCAGCAACGCCGACAAGAGTTGACCAAGACGACTTCGGACCTCGCGAGCCTCGGCTACGCCGTGCGCACGCCCGCCGGGGGGACTCCTACATCGGTGCCCCCTGAGAATCCGGTAGCCCGTCGCAAGTCACGACGTCAACGTCAGCGTCGGGAATATGACGTGGCACTCTCTTTCGCCGGCGAGAATCGCGACTACGTGGAGCAGGTCGCACAGCAACTTGTGGCCCTCGGTGTCGAGGTGTTTTACGATCGCTTCGAACAGGTCAATCTGTGGGGCAAAGACCTCGCGGAGCACCTCGGCCACGTGTACTCCCGAGATGCCCACTTTGTGGTGATTTTCGCGTCGCGATCCTACGCGGCGAAGGCTTGGCCAAACCACGAAAAGCAGTTTGCGTTGAGTCGTCACCTGCGCGGGGATGTCGGGAGGATCCTCCCAGTTCGCTTGGATGATACGGAGGTCCCCGGAATCCCTCCGACGATCGGGTATCTTGACGCCAGGGTTTTGACTCCCGTAAAGCTCGCTGAGTTGATCCGACAGAAAGTGGACTCGGCGGGCGGCGAGAGTGCACCCTGAACTGCACCCTGGCTAGCGGGATTTCGACGCACCATCGCGGACTTGCGCGGAGACGCCTTCACCCGATCTTTGTCTTCCCCGGACATTTACGGACTCGGCGGGTCTTCGGGTGCCTTGGGAGGCTCGTCTCCAAAACCGGGGGTTGCAGGTTCGAGTCCTGCCGGGCCTGTTCGGAAGCCGGGAAACGGGAAAGGGGAGACGGGAAACGTGAGGGTCGCTCCGGGGACGGAGCGACCCTTCGTGCTCACCCCACCTGTGCGCCGCGCCTCCTCATTGGAGGCGCCGCCGGCTGCGCGGCGAGGCGGGGAGTCCGGCGGGCGAAGATCACCCCCGCCAGGCACAGGACCCCGCCGAGCACGGCGACGGCCTTCGGTATCTCGTCCAGGATCAGCCAGCTCATCCCGATGGTGATGGGCGGGACGAGGTATGCCGTGGCGGCCAGGCGGCC
>Ga0187893_10010598_pt1 | contig 13673 bp, 12 predicted proteins | sample MA1701074metaG_FD_139574 | JGI IMG/M metagenome (GOLD analysis project Ga0187893, IMG submission 139574) | White microbial mat communities from a basaltic lava cave in the Kipuka Kanohina Cave System on the Island of Hawaii, USA - MA170107-4 metaG ...
CGATTTTGGATTTCGCTCGCGCTGACCGTTCCCATTCTCGCGTTGTCGCACATGATTCAGGAATTTCTGGGTCTGGGCGGCAGACTGCATTTCTCGGGCGACACTTACGTTTTGTTCGTGTTTTCGTCGGCGGTCTTTTTCTACGGCGGCTGGCCGTTCCTCGCAGGACTGTGGGATGAACTCAAGGAGCGGCAGCCAGGGATGATGACGCTCATCGGGCTGGCCATCACTGTCGCTTACATCTATAGCAGCGCGGTGGTGTTCGGGTTGAGCGGGATGAATTTCTTTTGGGAGATCGCCACGCTCATTGACATCATGCTGTTCGGTCACTGGATTGAGATGAAATCCGTGATGGGCGCGTCGCGGGCGCTGGAGGAACTCGCGCGGTTGATGCCGTCGGAGGCGCACAAGGTTTTGGCGGACGGCAACGTGCAGGATGTGCCGCTCGACCAGTTGCAAGCGGGCGACAAGGTGCTCGTGAAACCTGGCGAAAAAATTCCCGCCGACGGTCTCGTGGTCAAAGGCGAGACTTCCGTCAACGAAGCGATGCTCACGGGCGAATCTAAACCTGTGACGAAACAGACGGGCAAGAAAGTCATCGGTGGCTCCATCAACGGCGAAGGTTCAATCACCGTCGAGGTCAAGAGCACGGGCGCAGATTCGTTTCTCTCGCAGGTCATCAACTTGGTGAAGGAAGCGCAGCAGAGCAAATCGCGCACGCAGGATTTGGCGAACCGCGCGGCGCTGTGGCTGACCCTCATCGCTCTCGCCAGCGGTGCGGTCACACTGTTCGCGTGGCTAGTGTTCGGACACAGAGATTTCGCGTTTGCACTGGAACGCACGGTGACGGTGATGGTCATAACCTGCCCGCACGCGCTGGGGCTTGCCGTGCCGCTGGTGGTCGCGGTCTCGACGGCGCTCGCAGCGGGCAGCGGGTTGCTCATTCGCAACCGCGCGGCGTTCGAGCGGGCGCGCGACATTCAGGCAATCATTTTCGACAAGACGGGCACGCTCACCGAGGGAAAATTCGGCGTGACCGAAACGCTGAGTTTTTCGGGCGGCGATGAAAAGGAATTGCTGAAATACGCCGCGTCGGTGGACACCCATTCCGAGCATCCCATCGCGAAGGCGATTGTCGCGGCGTCGAAGGAGAAATTTGAAGTCGAAGGTTTCAAAGCCATTTCAGGCAAAGGCGCAGAAGGCAAAGTCAACGGCAAGGACGTGAAGGTCGTCAGCCCTGGTTATTTGCGCGAGCAGAACATCGCCGTGACCGACGAGCGGGTCGAGAAGTTGAAAGCACAGGGCAAGACGGTCGTGTTCGTGTTGTTCGACGGCAAGTTGAGCGGCGCGATTGCGCTCGCTGACATCGTGCGCCCCGAATCCAAACAAGCCATCGCCCAACTCAAGGCGATGGGCATCCGTTGCATGATGCTGACGGGCGACAACAAGCAAGTCGCCGAATGGGTCTCCAAGAAAATCGGCCTCGACGAATTTTTCGCCGAAGTGTTGCCGCAACAAAAGGCGGCGAAGGTCAAGGAAGTGCAGCAGCGCGGCTTGGTCGTCGCGATGACAGGCGACGGCGTGAACGACGCGCCTGCGTTGGCGCAAGCCGATGTCGGCATCGCCATCGGCGCGGGTACTGACGTTGCCGTCGAAACGGCAGACATCATTCTCGTCCGCAGCAATCCGCTCGACGCGGTCGCCGTCATCGGTCTGGCGCGCGCGACGTATCGCAAGATGGTGCAAAACCTATTGTGGGCGACGGGCTACAACGCCTTCGCCATCCCGCTCGCGGCGGGCGCGCTTTACAGTTTCGGCATTTTACTCAGTCCCGCTGTCGGCGCGGTGTTGATGTCAGCCAGCACCGTCATCGTGGCGATTAACGCGCGATTGTTGAAGGTGAGTAAATGAATGGCACAAATGAGGAAAAAGATTTCGACACAAACCCATAACCAACAGGAGAAGCACAATGAAAAAACCAATCGCAGCAATCATCGCCATCGTCGGCGCGAGCTTGATGATGACCAACACCGTGCGCGCCCAACACGCGCACGACCACGACCACGACAAGAAAGCCGATGAACCCAAAGAAATCACCGTCACGGGTGAAATCGTGGACATGGCTTGCTACCTCGACCACGGAGCGACGGGCGCAAAACACGCCGAGTGCGCCAAGGACTGCATCGAAAGCGGCTTGCCCGTCGGCATCAAAGCCACCGACGGCAAAACCTACCTGCTCATCGGCGAGCACAAGCCGATGAACAAGGAACTGGTCAAATACGCAGCGAAGACCATCACCGTGCGCGGCAAATTCGTCCAGCGCGACGGGGGTTCAACATGATCGAGAACGCGGAAATCATCACGACACCAAAACAGGGTTCGATGATTTACACGTGCCCGATGCACTCCAAAGTCGCGCAAACCGAACCAGGCCAATGCCCGCGGTGCGGCATGAAACTCGTGCCTAAACGCTGATACGAACCGCTGTGCCACCTTTGAAACTATTGATGAGCAATTCGCGCGCGTCCGCTCCGCCAGAGAACGATCCCGATTGGGAATTGGTCGCGCGCGTGGGGGCGGGCGAAAGCGCCGCGTTTGACGAATTGATGCGGCGCTACAAGCAGCCGGTCCTGAACTTTGCGTATCGCATTCTCGGGAATGCTGAAGACGCCGACGATGTGACGCAGGATGTGTTTGTGCGCGTTTACCAGCACATCGGTTCTTACAAGCCGGGCGGGAGATTTTCCACGTGGCTGTTCGCGCTGGCTCGCAACGCTTGCATTGACCGGCTGCGGTGGAGAGCGAGGCATCCAGCGCGCTCGCAGGACGCGATTCAGGACGAACAAGGCAATTCGCCCGCCGCACCGCAACCCGGCGTCGTAGAGCAAGTCAGCGCGTTGGAAATCGGCGGGCACATCGCCGCGGCGGTGGGGGAATTGCCCGAAGACCAGCGCACAGCGATTGTGCTGAGCGAGTATCACGGGATGTCCTACGCCGAGATTGCAGAGACGATGAAATGCTCGAAGAAATCCGTCGAGGCGCGTCTCTATCGCGCGAAACAATTCCTGCGGCAACGGCTGCGGTTTTTGCTCGAATGATCGGCTGAAAATTTCGCGAGGGGTTTTGCCGCGAGGGACGTTTAACTGAGTGAAGGGCTGGACCATTGAGAAAGGATCGGCATACCATGAAAAGACTCCTACAGGTTGGTCTATTGGGCGCATCACTGGCCGTGGGCGGGGTCAATGCATTTTCGCATGGTGACTCACAAGCTTTCGCCAACCCCCAACACCACCAGCAACATGAGCAACAGCAACTCCAACACCACCAGCAGCACGAACAACAGCGGCGCGGACATCACCGTCGCCATCGTTTCGGTCGCTTCGGCGGTTTCGGTAACTTCGGCAACGGTCTGCAGCACCATCAGTCACACGAGCAGCAGCGTTTGCAGCATCACCAGATGCACGAACGGAAATGACTGCAACAAAACGAACGACATCGCTGCCCTTACGGGAAAACAATGACTAACCCAGAGGACAAACTCAGCGCGCTGCTGAAAAGTTGGCGCGACCTTGAGCCGAAACCCAGCTTCGAAGCGAACGTTTGGAGGCGCATTCGGTTGGCGGAGCAGCCCAAGCCTTCGCGAGCAGGTTTGGCAGAGCTGCTGTGTGGGTGGCTGCGGAAACCCGTGTGGTTGACTGCTGTGGCGGTGGTCGTGAGCGTGGTCTTTGCGGCGACCATCAGTGGCTTCACGGCGTCGAAGCCAGCCCCTGAAGTGCGGGGCGAGTTGCAATTCTTAGGCCCTGACACGTTGTCGGGGGGATATCTGAAAGTGGCAGCGGAGGGCGCGCGATGAAACGAACACTGATCTTGATGACAGCGGTGATCCTCTTGTCGGCCGGAGTGTCCTACGCGGTGGCGCGTTGGGTGGCCTCGCACGGTCGGTCTCCCACGGAAGCGCAAGTGCACGATGCTGCGTGGTTGAAGCGGGAACTGAACCTGACCGACGCTCAAGCCCGCGAAGTCGAACGGCGTTCCACAGAATTGCAGGCGAAGGTCGATGGGTTCTGCGACTCTCATTGCGCAGCTCGGTTTGCTTTGGGTGATGAATTGGCGAAGCCCCAGCCGGACCCGGAGAAATGCCGCGCCTGGGTCGAAAAAATGAACGCGGCGCAGGCTGATGCGGAACAAACGACGCTCGCACACATTTTGCAAGTCAGGGCCCTGTTGACCCCGCAACAAGCAGAGCGTTACTCGACGCTCGTTCGTGAGCAGGTTTGCACTTTGCCGAGGGTGACTCCGTAATGAAAGGCGCACCATGAAAACATTGAAAGCGTTTGTCGGACTCATGGCTACAATCGTAACCCTCGCGGTAGCCAACGGCCACGATGACGATAAGCACGGGTCAAAGAGCGCGCCCACTCCCGCACCCTCGCCACCACCCGCTCCAACCGCGCCAACTTCTCCTGTGCCGGTGCTCGTTCAGGAGCAGGCTCAGTACATCCCGGCGGGGACGACCAATAATGGCAGCGGCGGCAAAGCAGGTGTTGTGCGCACGCTGGTCATTTCAATTGTGAATGCTTCAGGTCAACCACTGGACAGCGTCGTCGTTGAAGCCGCGATATATAATATCTCATCGAGCGGGGGGATCTCGCTCATTTCACAATTGGGAGGCAACGATCCGAAACCCGCGTCCAGCGCGAAAGGCAGCAAAGGCGCCAAGAGCGATTCGACTCCAAAACGCGCAGAAACCCTCTCGCTGTCCGCAGGCGAAATGCGCCAATTCAAATTGCAAGGCTTCTTGACGGGGGAACTCACGGAGGGGTTCAAGAACTTTGTCGGCCCAGGCCAATCCGCGCCGATTGACCGTAATTACAATCGGTATGGTTACAACCGATATGGTAATAATCGCGGTTACGTCTACAACCCTTACACGCGCTCGTATTCGACGCCGCGCCGCCAAACCGACGCGCCCACACCTGCCGCGAAGAACCCCGCCAACAAGTCCATCACACCGACAGAACGCTACAAAGGTTATGCCGTCACGGTCACCGTGGGCGGCGCGCTGGTGTTTCAACAAAACACTGCAACGCATTGAGTTTGACCGCCGCCACCGCCTACGACTAAATCATGCGCCTCGTGAAACAGCCGCTCCCCATGTTCGCAATGTTGGCGAGCTTCGCCTTGCTCGGTTCGGTTGTCGCCACACCGCAGACCCGCTCGGATTCCTCGTCCGCTCTCGCCCAGTCGCCCTGTCAGCCTGCCGCAGCCGAAACAACGTGCTGCTGCGATTCCTGCCCCTGCGCGGTGGAATCCGCGCCAACGCGCGGAAACACGGAACTTCCACTGTCTCCACCCGCTTCGCCGCTGCGCAACCCGTTGAAGTGCTTGGCGTCAACCGCGACCATGCCTATAGTGACGCCCATGCTTGCAGGTTGCCGAGACATTCCGAGCCCAGCAGGCCCTCACGTTTTCTCTTCACAGCCGCTTTTCATCTTGCACCGCGCCTTACTCGTCTGAGCCGGCACGCACGGGTGAAGTCGTGGACATGGCTTGCTACCTCGACCACGGCGCGACGGGCGAGAAGCACGCCGAGTGTGCGCGCGAGTGCATTGAGAGCGGCCTGCCTGTCGGCATCAAGGGCACCGACGGCATCGGGTTACGAGTCGTTCTCTTGTGAAGTCCAGGCTGAATGTTGTGGCATTTTCAATTTTCCAATCCAAAAACCACACGATGAAAAAAATACTTTTACTGGCAGCATTGCTCGGGATTCCCGTGGCAGGCGTTTTCGCGCAAACGCTGACGCTGGATGCCGCACTGAAACGCGCGCTGGAGAGCAACCGCGAATTGGTGGCGGCGCGTGTGCGCGTCAAAGAGGCGCAGGCGCGGCTGGTGCAGGCGGGGTTGTGGCCGAATCCTGAGTTCGAGTTGGAGGGGCGCACGGACAAAGCGTTCGCCAACGAAGGCGAACATGATTTCGGGGCGTGGTTCGCGCAGCCGCTCAGCGTCAGCGGGCGCATCTCGGCGCAAAAGGATGTGGCGCGCGTGGACATCCAACGCACAACGGCGGAGGTCGTTGATTTCGAGCGGCGCGTCGTTGCCGAGGTGCGGCGGTCGTTCACGGAATTTCTTGTGATTGAGGAGCAAATCAAAATGCAAAAATTTTTGATTGGCTTGAACGAAGAACTACTCAGCGCGACGAAAGCGGCGCTGCCGCGCGGACAAGTCTCGGAGAAAGATGTCAACGCAATCCAGATTGCGCTGCAACAAGCACAGCAGCGATTGAAAGTGCTGGAAACGCAGCGGGGCAGTCGTGTGTTTGAATTGAACAGGTTGATGGGGCAACGCCCCGAAAATGATTTCATCGCGTCAGGCGCGCTGGAATTGCGCAAACTGCCCGACGAGTCGGCATTCAAACTGGAACAGGCGCTGGGGCGGCGTCCCGATTTCGCGGCGGCGCAACTGGACATGCTTCTGGCGCGTTCGGGTCAGCGGCTGGCGAAAGCCGAGCGGTTTGAAGACTGGCGCATCGGCGTTGGGTATCAGCGGGAGCGCAGCGTGATTGACGGCGCGCCATCTCAGGCGACGGGCCAATTTATTGGACTGAGAGTCAGCATCCCGTTGCCGTTGTTCGACCGCAAGCAAGGGCGTATCGCCGAAGCACAGGCGCAGGAGGAGCGCGCGGGGAAAACCGTGGACGCGCTGAAACTGCAAATCTCTCATGAATTGGCGGACGCGCTCAACCGCATGAAAACGCTGGCGGCGTTGCTGCAATCCTACGAGCCAGGCGTGTTGAAGAAAGCGGAAGACAACGTGAAGCTCGTCGAGGACGGCTACCGCAAGGGACTGACGAGCATCGTCGAGGTGATCCAGTCGCGCCAGCAATTCAACGAGTTGAAATCTTCTTACATCGAAACGCTGCTGGAATACCAGCGGGCGTTGATTGATTTGGAAATCGCGGCAGGAATTTTCCCAAGCACAATCAAACTAAAGCCGTCAACTGAGGAGAAGTCACATGAAAAACCCAAAAAATAGACTCACGAACTTGCGGACTGTGCTGGCCGTAATGCTGCCGCTCGCCCTTGTGGCGGTGGCGCTGGCTCACGATCCCTCCCTCCATGGCAAACCGGCGCCAACCGCAGGCGCTGTCGGCGGGCCAGTGCGACTGAGCGATCAGGCCAAAAAAAATCTCGGACTGAAAACAGAGATGGTAGACCTGCGCACCATTGAAACCACGGTGAAATGTTTCGGCGTGGTCGAGGCTGTCCCCGACAAGGTGAACTTCATCAGCGTCCGTTCTCCGGGGCGAATCACAAGAGTGCTTGTCAACCAAGGCGACTCCGTCAAAGGAGGCGACCTGCTGGCCGAGATGGAAAGCCGTCAGATTGGCGACCCGCCGCCGATGATTTCCGTGAAGGCGACGCTGGCAGGCATCGTAACTGAGCGGCATGTGTTCGTTGGCGAGCCGATTGAACCGGACAAGGTGCTGTTCCGCATCGCCGACCTTTCGAAGGTGCGCGTCAAATGTCACGTTTACGAAGCCGACATTAGCAAGGTGAAGCTGGGCCAGAAAGTGCGCTTCTATTTTGAGGCGTATCCCGACGAACCATTTCAAGGCGAGGTGGAATTTCTGGGCGGTGAACTTGAAGCGGAAACCCGCTCCTTGCCCGTCTGGTGTCGGCTCGACAATTCCGAATTGCTCTTGCGACCGAACATGCGTGCCGAGGTGCGCATCGTCACGGGCGCATTCACCGACACGCTGACCGTGCCCGTCAACGCGGTGTTGGGCGATGTGGGCAACTATTTCGTGTATGTCGAGAGCGGCAATCTCTACTCGCGCAAGCACGTCCATATCGGCAAACGAGACGACCGCTACATCGAAATCGTGGACGGACTCGTTCCGGGCGATGCGGTCGTGACGCAGGGCAACTATCAGCTTCAGTTCGCCACGAGTTCTCCGGACACCGAGGCTAAGAAGACGCCACCCAGCAGCGAGCAGAAAAACAACAAATAACCATGCTGAATCGCATCATCCAGTTTTCGCTCAAGAACCGTATGTTCGTGGTCGCGGCGGGGGCGCTGCTCATGGCTTGGGGAGGGTATTTGATCACCCAATTGCCGGTGGACGTGTTTCCCGATCTGAACCGGCCGACCGTCACGATTTTTCTCGAAGCCGAAGGGCTCGCGCCCGAAGAAGTCGAGACGCTCGTGGCGTTTCCCGTCGAGACGGCCATGAACGGCGCGACCGGCGTGCAACGCGTGCGTTCGGTTTCTTCCATCGGTCTGGCGCTTGTGTTCGTCGAGTTTGAGTGGGGCACGGACATTTACATTGATCGACAGATTGTGACTGAGAAACTCAACACCATCCGCGAGCAACTGCCGGCGGGGGTCAACCCGGTTCTCGCGCCGATCTCCTCGATCATGGGCGAGATCATGTTGGTGGCGATGACCAGTGAAGACCCCAAGGTTGACCCGATGGAATTGCGGACGCTGGCCGACTGGGTGGTGCGTCCCCGTCTATTGAGCATCGGCGGCGTGTCGCAGGTGACGGTCATCGGCGGCGACCCGAAACAGTACCAGGTGATCGTGCGCCCGGAAAAACTCAACGCGCTGGGGCTGACGCTGCACGACGTTGAGGAAGCAATCAAGCAGACCAACGTCAATACCAGCGGCGCGTTTGTGTTCAAGGGCGCGACCGAGTCCATGGTGCGCAACCTCGCGCGCGTGCAGTCGCTTGACGATTTGCGCGAAACGGTCATTCTCCAGCGCGGCGGCGTGCCGGTGCTGTTGCGGCAGGTGGCCGACGTGCAGTTCGGGCCGCCGATCAAACGCGGCGAGGCCGGCGCGAACGCGGGGCGTGCGGTCATCCTCAGCGTGCAGAAACAGCCGGGAGCGAGCACCGTAGACTTGACGGAGAAGGTGAACGCGGCGTTGGACGACATCGCCAAGGGCTTGCCGGCGGGCGTGAAGATCAACAAGGAAATCTTCCGGCAATCGGTGTTCATCGAAAACGCCATCCGCAACGTGGAGGAAGCGTTGCGCGACGGGGCGATCTTTGTGGCCATCGTGTTGTTCTTGTTCCTGCTGAATTTCCGCACCACAGTCATCACGCTGACGGCGATTCCGTTGTCGCTGATTATCACGGCGATCATTTTTAAGTTCTTCGGCATGTCGATCAACACCATGACGCTCGGCGGTTTGGCGATTGCGATTGGCGAACTGGTGGACGATGCCATCGTGGATATCGAGAACGTGTTCCGCCGGCTGCGCGAGTGGCGCTTGCACGGCCGGCCCGAGGACAAGGAGGCCACGCGGCAATGGGGATTGCGCGACGCGTTGCAGGTCGTGTTCAAGGCGTCCTCCGAAATCCGAAATTCGATTGTCTTTGCCACGATCATCGTCGTGCTGGTGTTCATCCCGTTGTTTGCGATGGGCGGCATTGAAGGGCGCATCTTCGTGCCGCTGGGCGTCGCCTACGTGACCTCGATTGTCGCCTCGCTGGTGGTGGCGTTGACGGTCACGCCGGCGTTGGCGTCGTATCTGTTGCCGAAAGCCAAATTCATGCAGCGCGAGCATGAAGGTTTTCTCGTGCGCGGTTTGAAATGGCTGGACCGCAAGCTGGTGCTCGAACATACGTTGCGACATCCAAACATTGTCATCTTCTGCGCGTTGGCGGTGCTGGCCGGGACGGTCGTGATTGCCGCCCGGTTCGGCCGGGAGTTTCTCCCGCCGTTCAACGAGGGCAGCATGACGATCAACGTGTTGATGCCGCCCGGCACCTCATTGGCCGAGAGCGACCGGATCGGCATGATCGCCGAGCGGTTGATTGCCGAAGTGCCCGAAGTGAAACAGACCGGCCGCCGCACCGGCCGCGCCGAACTGGACGAACACGCCGAGGGGGTGCATTACAGCGAGATTGATGTCGAACTGGAGTTGCCGGAGTCCACCGACCTGATTCGCATCCTGACGAAACCGTTCCGCCGCAATTCCAACCGCAGCGGCGTCGAGCCGCGCGCGAAGGAGGTCATCTTTGAGAACATCCGCGCCCAACTCGAACAAATCCCCGGCGTGGTCATCAACCTCGGCCAGCCGATTTCGCACCGGATTGATCATTTGTTGTCCGGCACCCGCGCGCAAATCGCCGTGAAATTGTTTGGACCGGACCTCGCCACGCTCCGCGACAAAGCGGAGGACATCCGGGCCGTGATGAGCGAAGTGCCCGGCGTCGTGGATTTGTACACCGAGCAACAGGTGCTCGTGCCGCAGACGCGCATCGAGATCGACCGGGCGCGGGCGCAGCGGTACGGATTGCGCGTAGGCGAAGTCGCCGAGGTTGCCGAGATGGCGTTGCAAGGCGAGAAGCTCGGCGAGGTGCTCGAAGGCCAGCGCCGGTTTGATCTGGTGGTGAAATTTCCCGACGAAGCGCGCGACGATCTCCACGCGCTAAACAACGTGCTGGTGGACACCCCCGATGGCAAACTGATTCCGCTGCGCACCGTGGCGCACATCGTGGAAAGCCGCGGCCCGAACCAAATCCTCCGGGAAAACGTTCAGCGCCGCATCGTTATCCAGAGCAACGTCAGCGGGCGCGACCTCGGCAGCGTGGTTGCCGACATCCAGAAACGCATCGGCGAACACGTGCCGTTGCCAGAAGGCTACTTCATCACCTACGGCGGCCAGTTTGAGAGCCAGCAACAAGCGATGCGTTTGATCGGGCTGCTCAGCATCTTCTCGCTGGCGGGCATGTTTGTCGTGCTCTATGCCCATTTCCGCTCCGTGCGCATCGTCATTCAGGTGTTGCTGAACATCCCGTTCGCGATGATCGGCGCAATCATCGGCATCTGGATGACCGGCGGCGTGGCGTCGGTGGCGTCGTTGGTCGCGTTCATCACGTTGTGCGGCATCGCCGCCCGCAACGGCATCATGATGCTCAGCCATTACCTGCACCTGATGCAGTTCGAGGGCGAGAAGTTCGACAAACCCATGATCGTTCGCGGGTCACTCGAACGGCTCGTGCCCGTGTTGATGACCGCCGTCACCACCACGTTGGCGCTGATCCCCGTGCTCATGGCCAAGGGCGAACCCGGCAAAGAGATTCTCTGGCCGGTCGCCGTGGTCGTGTTCAGCGGACTGGCCACCTCGACGCTGCTGGACATCCTCGTCACCCCGGCGGTGTTCTGGCGGTTTGGCGGTCCGGCCGCCGAGAAAATCTTTCGCATCGAATGTCCCGACGAATTGCCGCGCATCTTTCCCGACAAATACAGGCCAAAGCGCGCGGAAGCAGTCCAACCGGAACCGGAGGCGGCAGCGGTTGCGCCTCCCGATTCCGAAACCAAACCTCAACCGCCCGAATGAGGAGACACACATGAAAGCAAAGTGGTTCGTAATCGCAGTATTGATTGGAGGCCTCGGCCTCACCCAGCAGGCGCAGGCTCAGCACGGTGATCATGGTCGTGGTGACCACGGCACCACAAAGCCCGCCGTGAAAGCTCCGGACACATTGCCCGGCATCTGGAAAGCCATCAGCGAAAAGAAAGCGCTCTTGGACAAGACCATCGCCGACAAGAAATTGTCCCAAGTCCACGAGGTCGCCTTTGCCATCCGCGATTTGGCGAAGCTGCTGCCCGACAAGTCCAAGAGCCTCTCGGCGGAGAACCAGACGAAACTCAAGGCGTGGATTGACGGCATCGCCGACAGCGCGGGCAAACTTGATGAGTTTGGCGACGCAGGCAACCAAACCAACACTGAAACCGAAGCCAAGCGGCTCGACATCCTGCTCAAATCCATCGAGAAACTCTACCCGCCCGAATTACTAAAGGTGGTTGGGGAAGAAAAGACGCAGAGTTACACTTGCTCGATGTGCGGCGGCAGCTTTGACAAGCCGGGCAAATGCCCCAAGTGCGGCATGAAACTGGTCGAGAAAAAAGCCCAGCCGCAGAAACCCGCCGGAAACGACGGCCACAAACACAACCACTGAGCGCCAGGTTCGTTGCGCATTACGGCCGACGCGGCTATGACCGCGTGCTGGCGATGGCCGACGTGGACGGCGGCAAATGGCTCGACGAACACATGCGGCGCGCGGAAAAATTCGAGTGGGCGTTTTATTTCACGGCGTTGCTCGCCGCCGCCGCCATCGCTGCGCCGTTTAAATGGAAAAAGTCCGCGCTCCCGCTGGCGGTCGCGACTCTTGTGCTGGCGGCGGGGAGCGTGGCGCTGGCGGGTTGGATCAGCCACGCGGGCGGTCAGGTGCGTCACAGGGAATTTCGCGACGGCCCGCCGCCGAACGTGGAGGAAGACGCGCACGAGCATCACACGCACGAACATTAAGAGCCGCCAGCAAAATTCCCCGACGGAACGCTCCGAAACGGTCGGAGCGGAATCGGTCACGATTCCGTCCGCTTGTTGAGCGCTGAAAGGACAACGGACATGACAACCAACAAATCGAAAACATTTGTAATTGCAACGCTGACAGCGTGCGCCGTGCTTCTGCTCATCGCAGCCCACATTTTTGCGCTCGCTTGGGGCGGCTACCATTTGCGCAACGCAAATAGCGGCTGGGTTCTGTGGATTGCGGGCGGGGCGCTGCTCGTTTTCGCTCTCCATTTTGTGATTCAGCGCGTTCGCGGCAACGGGCGCGGCCATTTTCATCTCTTTGGAAAACACGCGCATGACCACGCGGCAGTCGAACGCGGACCGAACAACGGACCTCTTGTGAACCTTGGCCACGGCTTCATCGAAATTGCCGTGTCGGACACTGACGCGTTGCCGCGCTTCCGACTCTATTTCTACAACCAACGCAAACAGCCGCGCTCCGTCCCCGCGAACGCGACCATCAAAATCGAAACCGTGCGTCCTGACGGCTCGCGCCAAATCTTCGATTTTTGCGCGAAAGGCGAATGCCTCGAATCCACAAGTGACATCCCCGAACCGCGCGAGTTCGCGGCCACCGTTCGGGTGTCTCATGGCAAACATACCCATGCTCCACACGAAATCCGATTTTCAGAGCATGACCGCGCGCACCACAAACGTGGCGCGCAGAAAAGCTCCGAACCAACAATCAACGCCAATTCTGCCGAAAAAAAGGAGACGCCATGACATTCAAGATTGCTGCAACTTGTGCGGCGCTCATACCGCTGACCTTTGCGGGTTGCGCGTCCGTTGACCCGCAGCCCGCATTTGTGGATTTGCAGAAAAATATCTCGGCACGCACAGGACAGCGCGTCGAGTGGGTGCGCGACGCGAAGACGGACGCGGAGATGCAACGCGCGATTCGAGTGTTGTTGCGCGAAGAATTGACAGCGGATTCCGCGGTGCGAATCGCGCTGATGAACAACCGTTCGTTGCAGGCGACGCTCGCCGAGATTGGGATTTCGCAGGCGGACTACGCGCAGGCGACGCGGCTGAGAAATCCTGAGTTCGCTGCCAGCGTCCGTTTTCCCGACGCCGCGCCGCGAACGGCGAACACGGAATTTTCGCTCGTGCAGGATTTTCTCGACCTGCTGATTCTGCCGTTGCGAAAAAAAGTGGCGATGCAGGAATTGGAGCAGACGAAGTTGCGCGTCACCGACGAGGTGCTGCATCTGGTCGCGGAAGTGAAGACCGCCTTCTACAACGCGCAGGCGCGGCAGCAGTTGGTGGGTCGTTTGCAATTGATTTTGGAAATCAACGAAGCGGCG
>Ga0187893_10010599_pt1 | contig 13673 bp, 5 predicted proteins | sample MA1701074metaG_FD_139574 | JGI IMG/M metagenome (GOLD analysis project Ga0187893, IMG submission 139574) | White microbial mat communities from a basaltic lava cave in the Kipuka Kanohina Cave System on the Island of Hawaii, USA - MA170107-4 metaG ...
ACATCTCCGCTCGCATCTCAAGCGCCTTCGCGGATCCCAATCGCACCTGCGCGCGTGCCTGCGTGCTTCCGACCTTCCGGGGGTGTAACGGGTCGTTCCATTATTTACGCGTGAGTCAATAACACCAGGCAGACTCGGGGCGTTATTCAGTGCATCTGTGTCACCGATGAGCACAGGGCCTTCCGGCTCGAATCCAGAGTCGCGGAGGAGGTCAACGACTCGCTCCAGATCGCTCGGTCGAACGACGACGCCCTGAGCAAGCGAAGGCACTCTGCGAACGGCGGCTCGTGCCACCTCTTTCGGCACGTTCGCTTGAATCCAGGACCATCCCGACCAGGCTTGACCGCCGAGGCGCTTGCCGAGCTCGTCGACCAACCGCTGGGCGTCGGGCGACGGTGGCAAGAGGCCATGCTCTTCGAGGTGAAGGGCGGCACGTTCGTCGTCAGCAACCGCGAGCCGCGTCTCCACCACCAGTCGCTGCGCGGCACGAGCCGCCTGCTCGAGCGTCCCCACAGCGTCGTTCCCGATGTGATCAGCGTCGATCGTCTCGAGCTCGAGCGCCACTTTGATCACGGCGTCACTCTCGATCGCCACGCGCTCTCGTGTGGCGCGCTCGATGTCATCTTTGAGCTTCTGATGCTGTAACTGCCGTTCTGAGAGCAGGTCTCTGGCTCTGCCGATGTTGTCGTCGAACGCTTCGAGCGCATCATCGAGTCGCGCGATCTCGCCGTCGAGTCGCTCGACCGCACTCAGATGGTCCGACGTCTTGGTCGTCCAACGGGTGGCGCCGGCGTCAGGCGACTCCTCGGGACCGAGGAGGTCTTCGCCCACCAGTTGCCTTCGCTTGGATTCGCCGGTTTTCAAGCGCTGCGCGAGCGCGATTGCCTCAGTCTCAGCTTGGCTTTGGACTTTGCCGGCCTCGACCGCCTGACCCAAGTACTCTCGTACTTCCCCGCGTGCGTCTCTCTCGACAGCGCGTGCATTCTCGGCCTTATTTCGATGGTCTTGGGAGCGCCAAGTCAAGCCTGCCGCCAACCTGTGCGCCGCGCTCTCGAGCTGGATGCGCAGCGGCGCGTGTTCGCGCTCGCGCTGCTGCAAAGATCGGCGTTGCTCCTTGGCCTTGTCTTCGAACTGAAGAGCTCGGCGAAGCGGAACCGCAGCAACCCAAATCCGCGCAAGGCGCTGGGCGTTACGCCAGTCGTCCTGCACCTGGTCGTGCTCCTCCTTCAGGCGCCCGAGCCGCGTCTCCGCAGCGTGCTTCTTGAGCTGAACGGCGCGCCCCTGCTTCGTCGTCACCTGCTGCGCCTGCTTGTCTGCCGCGGTCGCGTGATCGGCGCTTGCGGTTTCGAGTCGCTCTACCTCCTGGCCAAGCTCTTTGAGGCGAACCCCGGCGAGTGCATCAAGAGCTCCGAGATTGGCGCGAGCTTCACCGAGTTCGTTGCGCAATCGTTCGCGACGATCGCGAATGCCGCGCACCGCGCTCATTCGCTCGATCAGTCCAGCGACCAGGTCGCGCTCGGGCACCAGCTGCTCTTTGCGCTGCACTAGCTCACGACGGAATGCGGTAATGTTCTTCCCGACGCGGTCCGCAAGCGCAGGATCGAGTGCGAGCGCCAGCAGGAAATCGACGAAGTCCTCTGCTTCAGCGAAGCGGAACAGCTCGTCGGCCCCGCCCTCGCGCTGATTCATCCTCACCTGATACGAAAACAGCTCCGGATCGATGCGGGCCGCCTCCAGTACCTCCTGCCATTCGCTCTGATTCTCGGTGTCGCCAACGCTGAGGTGTGGAGCTCGATCCCGAAGCGATCGCCAAACCTCTCGGAAGGCACCGAGCGTGCGGCGCGAACGCCTCCCGTTGTTCGTGATGTAGAGCGGGAGATTCTCGATGGTTGTCTCGGGATGCCCGCTGGCGACGCGGGACGAGAAGAAGAGCCGACGAAGGTCCCCTGAGCCGTCGCGACGCTCGTAGAAGACGCCCGTGATGAAGCGATCGGATTCGAGACCCAGAGAGTCAGCGACAGGGTCGAGCTGCCACTCCGCAGCTGCTACCGCTCGATCGTTCGGAAGGATGTAGTCGTTCAGCGATCGCTGCTTCGCCTCCGCCTTACCGCCGAGGAACTCGCCCCTGTGCGGGCGCACGATCGCGAAGAAGAGGTTGAGGATCGAGGATTTTCCGCCACCGTTCCTGAGCCAGAGCGTCGAGTCGGTGGCGCGACCGTCGGGTCCCTGAAAATTGAGCAGGATGTCGTCCATCCGCGCCTGCGGATGCCCCAGGGAGACGAACCGGAGTTTCAACAGCTGCGGCATCAGCGTAGGCCTGCGCTCGACAGAGAGGAACGATTTTCGAGCGCCTCGCGAACGAGCTGAAAGAGGGCTGTCGCCGCAAGCTGCTGAACCATGACCTGGTATCGCCGTGTTGGCTGCCAAACGGTCTCGGCATCGCGACGGACCTGTGTGAAGCATCCGAATTCGCGCAGGCGGTCGAGCGAATACTCGACAATCCGACGCGTCGCTCGCATGGCTTTGCGCTGATCGCGCGTCTCCAGGATTTCGAGTCGCTGCATATAGATGCGCCACGCCTCGATCAGGCCACGGCGTTCATCCAGGGCGTTCGGGTCCGGCGCGCTGCGAGCCTCGTCGGAGAGGTGCTCACACAGCTGCCGCAGCTGTGCTTCGACCTCGTCCACGGTCACGGGCGCTCGGACGATGTCTGGGTCTTCGTCGAGATCTCGGGCGCGTGGAAATACCGTGGCTGCGATCGCGATCTGTGCGAGTCCGTCGAGGAAACGATCTTCAGCCTTCGAGCTACCCGGGCGGAAGTCTGCCGGCTTCAATGCGAAGATGGAGTCGTCTTGAGGCGCGAGCACGACGCCATGCTCGCTGACGTCGAGGATCTGAAGTCCGAGGCCGTCAGCCAGCTCACGCACGGTGGTGCGAAAAATCGCATCATCGAAATAGCGCTCGACGAGTTCTCCGTACTCGGCTTCCTGGGCCGGGCGCGCGATCGGCCGCAGCCCCCATTGAACGAGCCGACCCGCATGCCACACCGGATCGCGAGCCGTCATCCAAGCCTCTCGGCGGTGCTCACGAGCAGATCATCCCCATAGAAGAGCGAGTCGTGGAGCGGTGTCCCCTCGATCGGCTCTGAGGCGACGTGCGCAATGTCACGATCCTCTGTGGCGAAGCCCTGAAGCACAAAAAGTCCGATCACCTCGAGAACTTCGTTCGATGCGCCGGACCCGCGGGCCTTTCGCAGAAGATCTGAAAGCTTGACCTCGCCTTCTATCGCCTTCAGGAGTTCCGTCGCAGCTGCACGCACCTCCGGCGGATATCTCCGGAGCTCCGCGTCCACGTCAGCCGCGTCAATCGGCTCGACCTCGATCTCCTGACGAGGCTGGGGTCGCCGCGGTTGAAGCATCCACGTGAGAAGGCCCTCGAGCGAAGCAAGCACGGGAGAGCGAGGGCCGACAAACATCGGGAACCCGCGATCGATGAGTTGACCCGCATCGTTGAGCGGCATGCGCAAAAGGGGCTCGAGGACATCGTCAGCGAGATCTGGCAAAGGACGCGACGGTCTTGGCGCAAATGCCTGGCGGCTTTGTGCGATGAGAAAGACGTTGCGTGCTCCGATCAGCTGTTGATGCAGCTCGGCGTGGCGGAGAAGGCAATCACGAGTGAGCTCTGCGACCTGTGCGACGGCGCGACGAGAGCTGGCTTCGTCGTCCGGCATGATCTCGAGTCGCTCGTCTGCCGCACCCAAGATGCCGCGCTCCACGTTTACGCGACGTTCGAGGTGAGCGAGAGAATCGTTCAAGATCCGGGGGACCTCGACCTTCCAGTCGAAGCGATCGACGTCTCGCCGCGTGTCTCGGAGGATCTGCAGGATCTTCTCGCGGAAGCGCACAGACTGGATACGCGCCTGCCGCGCAGAGTGGACGGCCTCGTCGAAACGTCCTCTGGAGAGCTGTGACTCGACAACGGCCTCTGCAGCAGCCTGCGCGTCCTCGACGTCGAGGTCGAGCAGGCGCAGGTAGAGATTGCATGCCTCCGCCGAGGGCCGAAGCACCGTGCGACCCGATGGATGAAACGCGTCAGAGAGAAGGCGAAACGAGACGGCCAGGCGCTGCGCTTCGCCCGCACTGCTAATGCAGGTGTACTCTTCGCGAAATTGCCGGCGCGCGTCGCTGTCGTTGCGAAGTGCGCCGAGCACGTTGTCGAGCATTCGCTCATGGCGTTCCGGCGAGGGGGCAACGCCGGTTACTACGTCCATCGCCGACAGCACCGGTTGCAGGACGCGCGCAACTGCCTCGCGGTCCGCCTCCGCCTCGAGCCCGACGCGGTCGATCACGACATCCAGCACTCGCAGTGCGAGCGCCAGGCTGTCGTAGTGCCTGAACTCGGCATCGCGGATCGCGTCGCTACGCCGCAAGCCGTCGAGCGGAAGCGTGTGGAGTAGAACGCGAAGCCGACGAGTTAGATCGTCGGGCCAGCTGTCGCCGATCGCGTCACTCGGCGCTTCAGAAATCCTGCCCTCTGCATCGGCGCCCTGAGGCTCGACAGGATTGATCGATGCGACATCGAATTTCAACTGTTCACTCGGGATCGTTCGATTCGTCATCGACTTCGAATTTTCCCTGAATGGCGTGACAGAGGCGGTCACAGCCGTGGCAGCCCCGACCTCATTGATTCGCGACGCTGAGCTTCACACTCTTGTCGCCGACCATCGTCCGCGCGTCGCGTTCGAGGTCAGCGTCGCCCGCGAATGCGAGCGGGCTGGCGCGGTCCCAACGCCGGACGACGATATGACATGCGGTTGCGCTCTCGCTTCGTCTATTGAACAACGGATCCTGGTGACACCTTGAGAATCCCTGCCCGACCGGGCTGTATTCCCTGATCGCGGATCTAGGGAAATCTCTGAAAAACGTCGCACGGTCGCGCCCTTTCAAGGCCGATCGGCCTCGGGAGGAAGCCGAAATTTGAGGACATTCCCTGTATTTTCGCTGACATGAGGGATCTCCCCCCGAGAGACGGGTTCGCAGCAGACTGCTCGCTCCGCCAGTCCAACGCGCTCGGCGGCCCGCCCCCGATGTCTCCCTCCCTCTCTTGCCCGCGCGCGAGATTCGTTAGACTCGCCCGGCCGTTTTCACGCGCCCATAGCTCAGTTGGATAGAGCGTCAGGTTGCGGACCTGAAGGTCGCATGTTCGAGTCATGCTGGGCGCGCCACTTCATCCCTGATCGACAGCGGGGCCTCTCCGAGCTCCGGATCCGCTCCGCCGGGGAGGACCCTTCGCCTGCTGCAGCGGCTCCCCGCGCGCCGCGGCGGCCGCGTCCGCGTCCTCGCGGCCGACCAGCGTCAGGTGCAGCACCGCGCGGTCGTCCGGCCCGAAGCCGAGCAGCGCAGCGAGATCGTCGTCGTGGAACGCAGCCAGGTTTCGGGCGGCGAGGCCGCAGGACTCCGCCGCGAGGTAGATGCGCTGTCCGATCGCGCCGCTCTCGATCAGCAGGTCGCGGTAGGCGCGCGGGCCGGCGCGTGCGGCGGCCGGCGCCGGCCGCGCCACCATGAGGAGCGCCGCGGCGGCGATGGCGGCCTTGTCCTGTCCGAGGCAGGCGTCGGCGAGGGCAACGCGCAGGTCGCCCGCGCGCCGGAGCGCGAGGCGGCGTCCGTCGCTCGCGTAGAGGCCGGGTGAGAGCCCGCTGACGCGGTGGGCGATCGCGAAGAGCTCGACGCCCGGAACGCGCTCGAGGCGCGCGCCCGCGCGGGCCATCGCGAGGACGAAGCCGAAGTCCGCCGCGTCGATCGCCAGTGGAAGGAACGCGAGGGGCGAGCGCCGCGCGCGGATCGCCGCCTCGACTGAGACGCGCGGATCCAGGCGCGCGCGGAGCGGGTCGCCCTCGAGCTCCGGCGCCGGCTCGGGGCGGAGGGCCGCGTCGCCCGGGCCAGCCGCGGACCGCACGAGCTGCGTGGCGCGGTGGTAGCGCAGCACCGAGCGCCCGGGCGCGAGCGCCGCGCGCGGATCCCGCTCGACGAGGCGACGCGCAGGGCTCGCAGCAGATCCCGCGGCCTCGCCGGGCGCGCTCGCCGCGCCGACGGCCGAGACGAAGCAGACGGCCTCGGAGTCTCCGTCGATGCCGAGCAGCGCGTCGAGCCGCTCATCGTCGAAGCGCGCGAAGCCGAGCTCGCCATAGCCCTCCGCCGCGGCCGCGAGGCGCAGGTTCTCGGCGATGTGACCGGTGTCGATCAGCGCATAGCGGTAGCCGCGGTTTGCATAACGCCCTCCGTAGCGGCCGAAGACGTTCGTGAGCAGCAGCGCGAAGGCGGCGCCGCGGAGGCGCCTGGGCTGCTCGAGCGCGTCGCCGATCGCCGCGAGGCTCGGCCCCTCGCGCAGGCGCACGAGCGCGCGCTCGAGGACCGCGAAGTGGTAGAGGCCCGGCGCGAGACCCGCGACGCGCTCGGCGGCCACGTAGACCTCGCCCGCATAGAGCGCGCCGGCCGACGGGGCCGCGCGCAGCGGCACGGAGCTGCCGGCGCCCGCGAGCTCGCCCGTGACGCCGTTCGTCTGGTGCAGCAGCCGAGCGAGTGCCGCGAGCGGGATCTCGCGCCCGCGAAAGCCCGCCGCGGGGGCGAAGTCGCGCACGGTCGCGGCGAGCGAGCGCGACGCCCCCGTGGCGGTCGCGGGCAGCATCACGCGCGGGGCGCCCGGGTACTCCTTCGCGGGAGCCGACGGCGTCCTCCAGGCCAGCAGCCCGCGCCCGATCGCGCCGGCGCGCGTGTTGCGCGTGGCGCGGTGGATCGCGAGCGCGGGCGCGGCGGGCGCGCTCCGCGCGTGGTCCGGGAGTGCGAGCGCGCCGAGAGCGCGCGCCACGAGACCGAGGAAGCCGCGCCGATCGGTGCGCACTGGCCCTCCGCCGGCAAGGGGAATCGGCCGCCGAGCCGCGTCCGATGCCGGACAACTTGACGACTCCCGCGATCGACGGCAACCCGACGCCGCGCCCGCCCGGGCTCGGCGCCTGCGGCGACCCGCAGCTCCGGTGATAGGCGCGCGCGCATTCGCTCCTGTTCGAGCTCGCCGAAGCCCAGGCGATCCCGCGCGGCACCGCGCCACGCCGCTCCGGCGGCTTGACACGCGCGCGCACCGCGTGAGAGCCTGCTGCGTGGCCCGACTCGCTCACGCAGCGCGGGCGCAGGGCTGGCGCAAGAGACGCGGGATCCGGGAGATGCGGCAGCGGCTTGCGCAGAGCTTGCACGGCGCGGGGAGCCGCGCGCGCCCGCTCTCGCGCGCGCTCGGCCTGCTGGTCTGCCTGCTCGTCGCCACTTCGGCCGCGCGGGCTGCGTCCCGCTCCCATTCTCTTCTACCGCCCGCTCGGCCGCCCGCGGCGCCGGCGTTTCCCGCGGCCGCTGCGCCCGGCGCCGCGGAGAGCGCGGACTGGCTCGCGCGCGTGCAGGGGCAGATCGCCGCGCGCGAGTACCGCGCGACGCGCAGCGCGCAGGGCCTGCAGGCGCCGAACCGCCGCCACGAGCTGCGCACCTGGTTCGGGCCCGAGGGCATCCGCGTGCACGACCGCAGCGCGCCGGGCGCGCCGCAGCTGCTCGCGCTCTCGGCGGCGAGCCTCGGGCGCGGCGCCGAGCGGCAGGCGCTGCCGCCCGGCGAGGTCGCGAGCTCTGGCGCGCGCGTCGAGATCCGCCGGCCGGGGCTCGTCGAGTGGTACGAGAATTCGCCCGCGGGCCTCGAGCAGGGCTTCACGCTCGCCGAGCGGCCCGCCGGCGCGGGGCCGCTCGAGCTCGAGCTCGCGCTGCGCGGCGCCGAGGCGGCGCTGCGCGGCGAGGGCGTCGTCTTCGAGACCGCGACGGGGCGGCGGCTCCGCTACGGCAACCTCGTCGCGCGCGACGCGCGCGGCCTCGAGCTCCCGGCGCGCTTCGAGCTCGCGTCGCGCCGCGCGCTGCGCCTGGTCGTCGACGACGCGCGGGCGGCCTATCCGCTCGCGATCGACCCGCTGCTCACGGCGACCGCCGACGCGCAGCTCGAGGGCGATCAGGTGGCCGCGGCGCTCGGCCAGAGCGTCGCGGGCGCGGGCGACGTGAACGGCGACGGCTACGCCGACCTGATCGTCGGCGCCTACGCCTACGACGCGGGCGAGAGCAACGAGGGCGCGGCCTTCGTCTTCCTCGGCAGCGCGACCGGCATCGCCGACGCGGGCGCCGCGAGCGCCCACGCGCAGCTCGAGGCCGACCAGATCGGCGCGGGCATGGGCTACAGCGTCGCGGGCGCGGGCGACGTCGACGGCGACGGCTATGCCGACGTGATCGTCGGCGCCTACCTCTACGACGCAGGTCTCACGGACGAAGGCGCGGCCTTCGTCTTCCTCGGCAGCGCGACCGGCATCGCCGACGGCAATCCCGCGACGGCCGCCGCGCAGCTCGGGTCCGACCAGGAGAGCGCGTTCATGGGCTACCGGCTCGCGGGCGCGGGCGACGTCGACGGCGACGGCTACGCCGACGTGATCGTGGGCAGCGTGCTCTACGACGCGGGCCAGACGGACGAGGGCGCGGCCTTCGTCTTCCTCGGCAGCGCGACCGGCATCGCCGACGGCAGTCCCGCGAGCGCCCACGCGCAGCTCGAGTCGGACCAGGCCAACGCGCAGCTCGGCCACAGCGTCGCGGGCGCGGGTGACGTGAACGGCGACGGCTATGCCGACGTGGTCGCGAGCGCGATCGCCTACGACGCGGGCGAGAGCGACGAGGGCGCGGCCTTCGTCTACCTCGGCAGCGCGACCGGCATCGCCGACGGCAATCCCGCGAGCGCCCACGCGCAGCTCGAGGCGGACCAGGCGAATGCCGGCATGGGCTACAGCCTCGCGGGCGCGGGTGACGTCGACGGCGACGGCTACGCCGACCTGATCGCGAGCGCGACGAGCTACTCCGCGGGCCAGGCCGGCGAGGGCGCGGCCTGGATCTTCCTCGGCAGCGCGAGCGGCATCGCCGACGGCAACCCCGCGAGCGCCGCCGCGCAGCTCGAGTCGAATCAGATGGGCGCGGCCTTCGGCCAGAGCGTGTCCGGCGCAGGCGACGTGAACGGCGACGGCTATGCCGACGTGGTCGTCGGCGCCGTGACCTACGACGCGGGCGAGAGCGACGAGGGCGCGGCCTTCGTCTTCCTCGGCAGCGCGACCGGCATCGCCGACGGCAATCCCGCGAGCGCCCACGCGCAGCTCGAATCGGACCAGGCGGACGCGCTCTTCGGCCGCAGCGTCGCGGGAGCCGGCGACCTGAACGGCGACGGCTATGCCGACGTCGCTGCGGGCGCGCTCTTCTACGCCGCGGGCGAGGCGCTCGAGGGAGCCGCCTTCGTCTACCTCGGCGGCGCGTCGGGGATCGCGTCGGGCGGTCCCGCGAGCGCGGCAACTCGGATCGAGTCGGACCAGCTCTCGGCCGAGCTGGGCGCGAGCGTCGCGGGCGCCGGCGACGTCAACGGCGACGGCCATGCCGACCTGATCGTCGGCGCGCCGCGCTACGACGCGGGGCAGCTCGACGAGGGCGCCGCCTTCGTCCTGCTCGGCAGCGCGAGCGGGATCGCCGACGCGAGCGCCGCGGCGGCGTCCGCACAGCTCGAGTCGGACCAGCCCGGCGCGTCCTTCGGAGCGAGCGTCTCCGGCGCAGGCGACGTGAACGGCGACGGCCATGCCGATCTGATCGTCGGCGCGCCGCACTACGACGCGGGCCACCCGGACGAGGGCGCAGCCTTCGTGTACCTCGGCAGCGCGACGGGAATCGCGGACGCGGGCGCCGCTCTGGCCGCCGCCCGACTCGAGTCCGACCAGGCGGGCGCGCGGCTCGGCGCGAGCGTCGCGGGCGCCGGAGACGTCAACGGCGACGGCTATTCCGACGTGATCGCCGGCGCGCCGAGCTACGACGCAGGTCAGCTCGACGAGGGCGCGGCCTTCCTCTTCCTCGGCGGCGCAGCGGGCGTCCCGAGCGGCGCACCGTCCGCAGCCGCGGCTCGCTTCGAGGCGAACCAGACCGGCGCCGATCTCGGCGCGAGCGTCGCGGGCGCGGGCGACGTGGACGGCGACGGCTACCCCGAGATCGTCGCGGGAGCCCCGCGCTACGACGCGGGCGAGCTCGACGAGGGCGCGGCCTTCGTGTTCCGCGGCCGCGCGAACGGGACGCCCCTGAACGCGATGGCCCGGCTCGAGGCCGACCAGATCGACGCGGGCTTCGGGCAGAGCGTCGCCGGCGCCGGAGACGTGAACGGCGACGGCTACGCCGATCTGATCGTCGGCGCGCCGCGCTACGACGCCGGCGAGAGCGACGAGGGCGCGGCCTTCGTGTTCCTCGGCAGTGTCTCGGGCGTGGCCGACGCCGATCCCGCGAGCGCCGCTGCGCAGCTCGAGTCGGATCAGGCCGGCGCTGCGCTCGGCGCGAGCGTCGCGGGCGCGGGAGACGTGAACGGCGACGGCCATGCCGACGTGATCGTCGGTGCGGCCGGCTTTACGTCGGGGCAGGCGCTCGGCGGTGCGGCCTTCGTGTTCGAGGGGAGCGCCTCGGGCATCGCCGGCGCGACCCCCGCGAGCGCAGCCGCGCAGCTCGAGTCGGATCAGGCGGGCGCCGCGCTCGGCGCGAGCGTCGCGGGCGCCGGCGACGTGAACGGCGATGGCTATGCGGACGTGGTCGCGGGCGCGCCTGGCTACGGCGCGACCCCCGCGCCCGAGGGCGCGGCCTTCGTCTTCTCCGGCAACGGCAGCGGTCGGAGCGCGCTGCCGCAGCAGCTGCGCGGCGACGCGAGCGGCGTGCCCGTGCAGCCCTGGGGCCTCTCGCAGGCCGGCGACGGCTTCGAGGTCGCGCTCACGGCGACGCCGCCCGCGGGCCGCGCGCTGGCCAGGCTCGAGATCGAGGCCTGCGCGCCGGGCATACCCTTCGGCGACGCGGGCTGTCTGCAGCAGCTGGGCCCCGCCTGGAGCGCGGTGCCGGCCGGAGCGCAGGGCCTGCGCCTCACCCAGCTCGTCTCGGGGCTCCCGCCCGAGGTCCGCTACCGCTGGCGCGCGCGCGTGCTCTACGCGCCGCTCTCGGCGACGCAGCCCGGTGTCACTCCGCCCGCGAAGCCCGCGCACGGGCCGTGGCGGCGGCTGCAGGCGCAGTCGGTCGAGGCGGACCTGCGCGTGGTCCCCGAGCCGGGCGCGTGGCTCTCGCTCGGCAGCGGGTTCGCGCTCGCCGCCGCGCTCGCGCGCCGGCGCGCGCGCCGGCGAGGCCGCGCGCCGGCATGAGGGCGCGCTCTCAGGCCGCCTCGAGCGCGGGCGCGAAGCGCTCGAGGTAGAAGCCGAAGGCCTCGCGCACCGCGCCGGCCGCGAGCCCGTAGTCCTCGAGCCGGTAGGCGTGCCGGCCGCGGCGACCGCGCCGGTGCGCCGCGGCCCACGCCCCGATCGCCGCGCGCGCTGCCTGCGTCATCGGGATCCCGAGCACGGCATAGCAGCGCTCGATCGCGCCGAGCGGATCCGCGTCGAGCTCGCGGAAGTGGAGGTCGGCGAAGCGCGCCTCGCCGACGCGCGCGCGGAAGCGGATCGCCGTCTGCATCGCCTCGACCCACATCGCGCACTGCTCGCGGCCGAGGCCCTGCGGATCGCGGCGCTCGCTCGAGAGGCTGCGGACGAAGCCGATGATGCTGCAGGTCGAGGCGAGCACCGGAACCGGATCGCGGTGCGTCATCACGAAGCGCGCGTCGGGATAGGCGCGCTCGAGCGCGTCGAGGTAGAGCGTGTGGATCGGCGCGTGCAGCATCCAGCGCCGAGGCGGGCAGCGCCAGTGCAGGAGCTCGAGCACCTCGCGGTGGAAGCGGTAGGTCGGCGTCGGATCCGTCTCGCGCAGCCAGGCGTCGTAGCTCGGGATCCAGTACTCGCCGCAGAAGTGCCAGGTGCGGAAGTCCATGCCCAGCAGGTCCTGGCACTCGGTCGAGTGCGTGGCCGAGCCGTCGTACATCGCCGGCCACTCGGGATGGGCCGCGCACATCGCGTCGATGCCGGCCTGCGCCGCGGCGATGCGCGGGTCGCTGTGCTCGCTCGCGGCCTCGGGCGGAGGCAGCGGGCGCTGGGACTCCCAGGTGCGCAGCGCGCGCGTGGCCGGGTCTTGCGACAGGAGCGCCGCGAGCGCGGTCGTGCCCGTGCGCGGCAGGCCGACGACGAAGACCGGCGCCTCGACCGGCTGGGCGGCGATCTCCGGGTGCCGCCGCCGCCAGTCGACGACTCCGAGCCGCGTCGCGAGCAGGTGCGCGAGGCGGTGCCCGGTGGCCGCGCGTCCGGCGGCCGTGAGCTCCGCCTCGCGCTCGAGCGCGCTGCAGAGCCGCCCGAGGCCCTCGCGGAAGCTCTCGCTGCCGAAATCGCTGAGCCGCGTCTGCGCGCGCGCGGCTCCGATCAGGGCTTCCGGCTCGAGCGACGCCACTGCGGTCGTGCGACTCCGCCGGGCCCGGGCTAGGCCGACGCGAGCCGCACCGGGAAGCTCTCGAGCGTGCGCAGCGCCGTCGCGCTCGCCCAGCGCGGCGCTCCGGTGAGCTCGATCCGCGGGAAGCGCGTGAGCAGCTCCTCGAAGGCGACGCGCGCCTCCATGCGCGCGATCGCGGCGCCGATGCAGAAGTGCGCGCCGAAGCCGAAGCTCAGGTGGCGGTTGTCCTCGCGCGAGACGTCGAAGCGCTCCGGCTCCGGGAACGCGTCTGCGTCGCGGTTTGCGGAGGCGATGCTCAGGTGCATGAGATCGCCGCGCGCGAACTCGAGGCCGAAGAGCTCCACGTCCTCGAGCGCCGTGCGCGAGAGGAAGATGATCGGCGGCTCGTAGCGCAGCATCTCCTCGACCGCGCTCGGGAGCAGCGCGGGCTCCGCGCGCAGGCGCGCGAGCTCCGCGGGATGCGAGAGCAGGCAGTAGAGGCCGTTCCCGATCAGGTTGCGCGTGGTCTCGTGTCCCGCGTAGACGAGCTGCACGACCATCGCGACGAGCTCGTCCGGCGCGAGCCGGTCGCCGGCCTCCTCGGCCGCGATCAGCGCGGAGAGCAGGTCGTCTCCCGGCTGCGCGCGGCGCTCCCCGATCAGGCGCAGCACGTAGTCGTTCATCTCGCTCGTCGCGCGGTCGGCCGCGACGCGCATCTCGGGCGTCGGATAGGCGGTCGCGAGCGAGAGCGCCGTGGTCCAGTCGTGCACCTGCGCGTAGTCGACCGAGGGGATCGCGAGCATGCCGCAGATCACCTGCAGCGGAAGCCGCTGCGCGAAGGCGTCGTAGAGGTCCACGCGCTCGCGCTCGGCCGCGGCGCTCGCGAGCTGCGCGGCGAGCTGCTGCGCGATCGGCCGCACGCGCGCGACCTGGCGCGGGGTGAACGCGCGGCCGAGCAGCGTGCGCAGGCGGTCGTGGTCGGGCGGGTCGAGGAAGACGAGCGTGCGCCGCACCCACTCGATGTAGGGGCCCGAGCTCCAGCCCTGCTGCTCGTAGTAGCGCACGCCCATCGCCCCGAAGCGTCGGTCGAGCAGCGCCTCCATCACGTCCGCGTGGCGCAGGAAGAACACGGTGCCGAGCTCCGGCACACGCGCCGCCCGCAGGCCCGTTCGCAGCAGCGGCGCGACGGTGCCGTGAGGGTCGCGGAAGTAGCGCTCGTCGAAGTGGAGCTCGGGCAGCGGCACGGCGCTCGAGTGGATGACCGTC